>Ga0315276_10002193_pt1 | contig 17785 bp, 15 predicted proteins | sample YL17G05_0_MG_FD_204542 | JGI IMG/M metagenome (GOLD analysis project Ga0315276, IMG submission 204542) | Sediment microbial communities from Yellowstone Lake, YNP, Wyoming, USA - YL17G05_0 | ecosystem: Environmental > Aquatic > Freshwater > Lake > Sediment | place: USA: Wyoming | collected... | reverse complement strand
AAACTCGCCAGCGAGACATCCGGCCCGGTACTGGAGCTGGGCTGCGGCACGGGTCGCGTGGCTTTGACGCTGGCCCGCGCCGGCAGCAGCGTAACCGGCCTGGACCGCTCGCCCGCCATGCTGGCGCAGTTCAAGGCCAAGCTGGACAGCGAACCGGCTGATGTCCGCGAGCGCGTCACGCTTGTCGAAGGCGACATGACGGAGTTCGAGCTTAAGCGGCAGTACGGCTTGATCCTGGCGCCGTTCCGCGCCTTCCAGCACGTGCTGGATACCGCCGACCAGCGCCGCTGCTTGACTTGCATCGCGCGGCACCTCGCGCCCGCAGGGCGCTTCGTCTACAACGCGTTTGAGCCCAAGTACGAGTACATCGTGAGCTGGAAGGAAAGCGGGCCTGTCTGGCGCCTGGACCTTGAGAAGCCCGACGGCACAGGCGGCGTTATCCGACGCTATCACACACTTGAGGCGGACACGATTCGCCAGGTACACCTGGTGCGCTTCAAGTACGAGGTTTACGACGCGCATGACCTGCTTACCGAGACTGCTGTGGAGGTATTCGAGATGCGTTGGCAGAACCGCTACGAGGCGCGCTACCTGCTGGAGCTGTGCGGCCTGGCCGTCGAGCAGGCCTGTGGCGGATACGACAGGCGGCCGATGGACGACCGCCTGGGCGAGCTGATTTATGTATGTAAACGAGCTTAGAGAGGAGAACGAAAGGCGGACGCGGAGGTCCGCCCCACTGAGACGAGGACTATCATGGATGCATTACGTGAGACAGATTGGCTACAGGATACGTTGAGCGTGGTACCGATTGATCCGCAGCTGGATGCGCTGGCCACCGACGGCGTGTGCAAGTACTTCGTCGTCAGCAAGCCGAAGAAGGAGCTGGCGCCCACCGGCCGCGCGGGCCGCCTGTGGCGCGCCATCCATCCGCCGAAGAAGCGCAAGAGCGCCGTGGACAATGTCAGCCTGGCACTGAGACGCGGCGAGATCTTCGGCGTGGTGGGCCATAACGGCAGCGGCAAGAGCACGCTGATCAGGATGATCAGCACGCTGCTCACGCCCGACAAGGGCCAGATCAGCGTCTTCGGCTACGATCCGGTGCGCCAGCCCTACGAGGTGCAGCGGCTGATCAACCGCGTCAGCGTGGATGCGGCGTTCTTCAAAAAGCTCAGCGCCAATGAGAACCTGCTGTATGCCGCGCGGCTGTACAGCGTCGACGACAAGTGGGCGCTGAGGCGCGCCGAGGAGATCCTCAAGGTGCTGGGCCTGGAGGAAGGCCGGATGACGGACAGCCTGCAGGAGCTGAGCCGCGGGATGCAGCAGAAGGTGGCGATCGCGCGCGCACTGCTCACCAGCCCGATCCTGCTGCTGCTGGACGAGCCGACCACCGGCCTCGATCCCAAGAGCAAGCGCGACGTGCAGGACTTCATCCTCGAACTGCAGCGCACGCATGACGCCACGGTGCTGCTGACCAGCCACGACATGGATGAGGTCGAGCGGCTGTGCGGTCGCATTGCGCTGATGAGCGAGGGCCGCTTCGTCGCCGTCGGCACGGCGGATGAGCTCAAGGAGTTGGTACGCGCGCGGATGGCCGAGCGCGGCGACGAGAAGGCCACGGTTGGTTTGACGATGGAGGATGTGTTCATCGAGCTCACCGGCAAGGAATGGAAGAAGGCCGAGGAAGATGTAGCGTAACCGGTGGCGCGGGCGTCCCTGCCTGCGATGCATGGCGGCCGCGGATGGCGCCCCACCAAAGAGCATCAAAGCTATGGCACGCAAGAAGCACAAGAAAAAGCAGCTGGCGCCGGTAGATCCGGGAAAGGTGGCGCGTCCGGACTGGGCGCGATTCCGCGTAAGTTATCATGGACGCGGACCGCACCGTGATAGATCGGTGTACAAACGTAAGCTCAAACATCAGGATACTGACGATGCAACCGAATGAGACTAGTCAACAGGCTGAGATGGAACGCGGCTTTGCCATGGGCAAGCACGTCGTGCTGCGGCCGGTACTGGAGAAGGACCTGCCGGAGCTGGCCAAGCTGCTGGCCGCCGATCCCTGCGATGAGAAGCCGCAGCCCTGGACCCTGGCTCGCCTGAAGAAGCTGTATGAGGACAAGGAGAAGGACGACTCCGGGCTGTGGAGCAAGGCGAAGCGCTACTTCGCCGTTGTCCGCAAGACGGGCGGCCTGGTCGGCTTCCTCAAGGAATCCGAAGACTGGGGCGCGGGCTTCTTCTGGAACCGCCTGCAGCTGGCTGAAACGCTGGACGACCGCGACCAGCTCGGCCGCGACGCGATTGCCGCGTACGTGGCCTACAAGCGCAAGTGGCATAACCCGCGGCGCATCAGTTTCGACGTGCTGCAAGGCGAAGCGGGCCTGCCCGACTGGCTGGCCGCCGCGGGCTTTGTGCTGGATGTCACGTTGACGCACCAGTTGCAGCACGCTGGCCGTCCCGCGGCGCTTAGCCTGTACGCCTGGCTGAGCGACGAGATTCGCAACAACCTGGCCGACGATGGGCCAGTGGCAGGAGAAGAGGACTAACCATGTACACAATCTGGACCGGCGAGCGCGTGCGTTTGCGACCCTTCGCCGATGAACACGAGTGGCTGGAAATGCAGGAAGAGATGCACCGCGAGCCCAACGATTTCTGGGGCGCCTGGTGGCATCCGCGCGCCAAGCTGAAGAAGGAATTCGAGGAAACGGGGATGCTCGAAGCCGGCAAGGAGTGCGTTTTCGCCATCGAGCGGCTGGATACGGGCGAGGCCGTGGGCTTCGAGGAGTGCGGCCCCTGCTATGGCCCGTCGGCGATCAGCGGTTGGGTCGGCACGTTCATCAAGCGCGAGCAATGGAGCCGTGGCTTCGGCTTCGAGGCCAAGCTACTGGCCATGTGCTTCATGTTCGAGAATTTCCCGTATGTGCGTGTGGGCGCCGATACAGTGGCCAACCACAAGCGCGCCGCGCGCGGCCTGCAGCTCTGCGGCATGACCTTCGAGGGCCGCACGCATGGCGTGCATTACACGGACGGCAAGTACCACGACATCGTCTGCTACCGCATCCTGCGCGAGGAGTGGGAGCAGCTGCCGATCCGGCAGATCGTGAAGCGCGGCTAGCCGCGGCAGACAGTACTGGCAGGCGTCACAGCTAGGCGGCACTCGATAAGGTAGCGACGGGCCTTTAGCACGCCGGCAGTGTGCGCGGGCTAAAGGCCCGCGCCTAGCGGGATGCTGAGTGAAGCGATGCCCGCACGCCGCGCTATCAGGTAGGTGATTACTATGCAACCGATTGCGAACAACATCATGGAAGTCCAGGGCGAGGGCGGACGCATCGCCCGCATCTGGGTGCGCAACCCCGAGTTGGTAGAGGAGCAGGCGCTGAGTCAGGTGCGCACGATGCTCGGCATGCCGCAGCTGTTCGAGCACATCGCCGTGATGCCCGACGTGCACTGGGGCCTGGGCGCCACCGTCGGCGCGGTGATGGCGCTGAGCGATGCCGTGGTGCCCAACTGCGTGGGCGTGGACATCGGCTGCGGCATGGCCGTCTATCCGCTGGGCCTGCGCTACGACGGCGAGCTGTCGACGCGCGGCTACTGGCGCGACTGGCTCAAGCGCCTGCACGAGCTGGTGCCGACGGGCTTCACCTGCCACAGCGCGCAGCCCGATGTGATGCAGCGGCTGCAGGCCTGGTCGCAGGCCGAGCGTGGCGAGGAGGCCAGCGTACACAACCTGCTGTGCCAGCGCTTCGTCGAGCCGGCCAGCAAGTTCAAGACGCTCAGCGAGATGGTGCTGCGGCAGACCGGCACGCTGGGCGGCGGCAACCACTTCCTCGAGGTGCAGCGCGACCAGGACGGAGCGCTGTGGCTGATGGTGCACAGCGGCAGCCGCAACATCGGGCTGAAGATCGCCAAGCACTACGGCGCGCTGGCCAGGAAGCTGAACCAGCGCATGGGCCAGACGGCGCCGATGGATCTGAACTTCCTGCCGCTGAGCCTGCCCGAGGGCCAGGCCTACCTGCAAGATATGCAGTGGGCCGTGGACTACGCGTTGCTCAACCGCAAGGTGCTGCTGCGCGCGGCGCTGGCGGCGCTCGAGCTGCGCTTTGACGAGTCGCAGATGATCAACATCCCGCACAACTACGCGGCGGTCGAGGAGCACTTCGGCCAGCGCGTGGTGGTGCACCGCAAGGGCGCGACCAGCGCCCGCGTGGACGAAATGGGCATCATCCCGGGCAGCATGGGAACGCCGAGCTACATCGTGCGCGGCCTGGGCAATCCCGCCAGCTACAACTCGTGCAGCCACGGCGCCGGGCGCGCCATGGGCCGCAAGCAGGCGCGGCGCGTGCTCACCGGCGGCGACTTCGCCGCGGCGCTGAAGGACACCTACAGCACCGCCGGCGAAGGCTACCTGGATGAGGCGCCGCAGGCGTACAAGAACATCGACCTGGTGCTGGGCGCCCAGGACGACCTGGTGACTGTCATGCACCGGCTGAAGCCGGTGATCACACTGAAGTCCGGCGAGGACAGCGTGGATTGAAAGACTGGGTAGCGGCGGGCCTTCAGGCCGCCGGCCAATCGCGGGCACAGCAGCCCGCGACACTGGAGATGCCGCGGCCTGCAGGGCCGCGGCTACCTGTTTTATGGAGATGCGAAATGTCTATCAACACTGATCATGCGGGCGCGGGCGGACGCTCGGCGCGCTTCCTGCGCGAGCTGAAGTCCATCCGCGCCTTCGTCTGGCGCGACGTAGATCTGACCAAGCGCTACCTGGGCTGGGACGTCGTGTGGCTGGTCTACAACCTGATCAACGCCGCGATCATCGGCCTGATCGGCGTCTCCAGCGGCGCGGAGCCGAACTACGTGCCCGGCCACCAGCCGTACATCTTCTACCTGCTGATCGGCGCGATCATGTGGAGCTACATGAGCGTGCTGTTCATCATCGTCGCCGAGACGGTGGCCTGGGAGCGCTGGGAGGGCACGCTGGAGTACACCTTCATGGCGCCGATCCACCGCCTGACGCACCTCTTCGGCGTCTGCGCCTTCGCCGTGCTCTACGGCATCGTGCGCATCGTGCTGATGCTGATCGTGCTGGTGTTCGTGTTCCACCTCGACTTAAGCCACGCCAACATCCTGGCGGGGATTGTCGTGCTGGTGGTCGGCAGCTTCGCCATGGTCGGGCTGGGGCTGATCGCCGCCGTACTGCCGCTGCTTTCCCCGGAGAAGGGCGCGCAGGGCACGCACATCATCCTGGCGGTGATCCTGCTGATCTCCGGCGTCTACTACCCGGTGCAGGTGCTGCCGGCCTGGCTGCAGCACGCAGCGTACTTCTCGCCGGCCTACTGGGCGCTGCTGGCGCAACGTAAAGCGTTGCTGGAGGGCGTGCCGGTGTGGCAGATGTGGGGCGACCTCGGCGCGCTGATGCTCTCGGGCTTCTTCTTCATCCCGCTGGGCTACGCGGTGTTCACCTGGGGCGAGCGCTACGCCAAGCGCGTCGGCCTGCTGAAGCGAAGCGGGTAACACCGGATCACACCTACAGAGGGTGTCGCGGCCATCCTTAACCGCGTGGATGGCAGGCAGGGACGCCTGCCCTAACGCTACTACGCTCCGCTGGGGCCACAGCGCTACGATCTGCTATAGTTGAAGATAACACGCTTCATCCGGGGATCGCGGTGTGCGGCGTGGTGGGCGCGGGAGGTGCGCAATGGACGGCAGAGCAGGCGTTTGGCTTACTTGTCTAGTGGGTCTGGCGTTGGGTGCATGCGGCGGCGGGCCTGGACGGTCTGTGCCTGAGGGCAGCGGGCCATTTGCTGCGCAGCTACCGTCACCCTCCGCCCTGCGCGGTGCGTCGTACACTCAACGGGACCTGTTCTGTTGGGGCAACGAATATGGCGACGCACTGTGGTATGACAACGTCCAGCGCGGAAATATGGAGGGCGTTTTCTCGCCAAACTGGGTCAAGCCTGGAGGCCAATTCGGGGACTTGGCTTATGCCACGTATCAGTTCCTGCTAGCCGGGTTTGATCTCGATCCGTCCGTGCGCTTCACATGGACGGAGACGGGCAGCTTCAGTAATGGCTGGGTGGCTCTCGCCGACTTCCCGCGCGACACTTGGAATTGGTATAACCTACCAGCCAACGGCGTTCTGGCGTTCGAGCCAGCGAAGCACATCTCGGCGCACGACCTGATGTACGTGGTAGTGCTGTTCACCGGGACGGCGCCGTGGCGGCTGCAACAGTTGCGCGTGGGCGTGGACGGCGCGCCGGGCGACTGGTTCATGGCGGGCCACGACCCGCAGCACACGCGGCGCAGCCCGTTCGTTGGCGCACAGACGGCGGCGCTGAACTGGGATTTCGCCGCGAACGATTATGTGAGTTCCTCTCCCGCGATTGGCGCGGACGGCACGGTGTACGTGGGAAGCGGAAAAGACTATGAGCTCTGGGCCGTCAAGCCGAACGGCCATCTGAAGTGGGCCTACGCCATGGGGGGCATTGTGTCTTCTTCCCCCGCGATCGGCGTGGACGGTACGATCTATGTGGGTGGCGGTGACAGCAAGCTCTACGCCATCAAGCCGGACGGCACCCTGAAGTGGTCATACGCTACGGGGGGCTATGTGGAGTCCGACCCGGCAATTGATGGAGCAGACGGTACGATCTATGTGGGTAGTAGCGATGAAAAACTCTACGCTATCAACCCGTGGGGCGGCCTGAAGTGGGCCTACACCACGGAGGGTCGGGTGCTTTCCTCCCCCGCGATTGGGACGGACGGCACGGTGTTTGTGGGGAGCGATGACAGCAAGCTCTACGCCATCAACCCGGACGGCAGCTTTAAGTGGTCATACACCACAGGGGATTGGGTGCGTTCCTCCCCGGCGATTGGGACGGACGGCATGGTGTATGTGGGGAGCGATGACGACAAGCTCTACGCCATCAACCCGGACGGCAGCCTGCAGTGGGCCTACACCACGGGGGATTATGTACGTTCCTCCCCGGCGATCGGCTCTGACGGCACGGTGTATGTGGGAAGCGATGACAACAAGCTCTACGCCATCAACCCGGACGGCAGCTTTAAGTGGTCTTACACCACGGGGGCAGGGTGTTGGGTGCAATCCTCCCCGGCGATTGGAGCGGACGGCACGATCTACGTGGGCAGCGATGACTATAAACTCTACGCCATCAACCCGGACGGCAGCTTTAAGTGGTCCTACACCACGTCGGATCCGTTGAGATCCTCCCCGGCGATCGGCGCGGACGGCACGGTGTATGTGGGCATGCTGTACTCCTTCGCCGACTGGTAGTGCGCGGTGCCAGCCGCCTACCTCCTCAGCCACGGCGAACGGAGGCTCCCGGCCGCGTGTGGAATTTCGCCAGCCGCGGCGTGCCACGTGGCTGCGTGCCCGCGGACGTGCATCATAATCTCCGCATGCGGCGGCGGACTTGGATTGTGTTGATCGCTATATCGGCGCTGATCATCCTTGCCGGTCTGGCTTGGATCGCCATCACGCAGTCGGGGCTGCTGCAACCGTCGCACTGGGAACAGCCCGCGGAGCCGATTCCGGTGATCAGCACACGCGGCCATCTGAAGAACGGCAAACTGACCGCCGGGCATACATCCTACGACTACGACATCGAAGGCGACATGCCCGGACTGGCGGAAGGCTCGCTGCCGCCGCCGGACCTGCTGATCGTCGCGCACGGCTTCAACAACACGGCCGAGAAGGCGCTGTACAAGTTCGCCATAGCGCGCGACTCGCTGGTCGGCGGGGGCTATGAGGGCGCTTTCGCGGGATTCAGCTGGGACGCCAACACGCAGACTGACCCGCTGGCGATGACCGGCTACCACGAGGGGATGCGCAACGCCGCGGCCAGCGGATTCAAGCTGGCGCGCTTCGTCAGCGACTACAAGCGGGACTGCCCGGACACGCGCATCCACCTGCTGGGCTACTCGATGGGCGCGCTGGTGGTGCTGGAAGCGCTGAAGGCGCTCGATGACGATCCGACGCTCGCCAGCGACCAGGTGCTCGTGTCCTCGGTGCATCTGGCTGGCGCGTCAGTGGGCAACGATGAGGTGGAGCTTGGCCAGCGTTACGGCCGGGCGATCGAGCACAGCTGCGGCACCCTCTACAACTACTTCAGCCCGGAGGACAACAAGCTTGGCTACTACTATCCACTGAAAGAGGGCGGCAGCGCGCTCGGCCTGACCGGCATCAAGGATCCCCAAGAGCAGCCGCGCAACTACGTCGATGTGTATGCCGTGAAAGAGCTGCCGGCGCTCAATGATAAGGGCGTCGCGGACGTGGACGAGTACGGCGACAACCACTCGGGCTACCTCGGCACCCGCAACAAAAGCGGCGAGCTGATCGACGACGGCATCCTGGATCTGGTGGCGCAGAACATCGCGCAGCTGGCCTCAAGCCTGCCCCCCGACATCCCGCCGCAGCCCTGAACCGGCGCCGGCCGCGGGACGAGGATTAGAATATCCGCATGAGCATTCAGCCCGGTGGTGGACGCTACGCCCCTGATCCATATGCCACAGTGAATGCAGTCCTGCTGGCGGTAATGGCGGCCGGCACGCTGCTGTTCATCTGGTACGCCGCCAGCGTCGCCGGCCTGCTCCCGCCGCCGCCCTGGATCTTTCCACCGATAGAAGTTATCAAACAAGCCCAGATGCAGTATCTCGTCTATGCGCTGGCAGCCGTCTGCATCAGCGAGCACGTCGCGCTGGGAGCCTCACTGCGTAATATCAAGCCACAGCCCGAAGATACTGAAGCCAGGCTTGCCCAGCGGCGCATGCTGATCCGTATCGCCTTCACCGCTGCCGTGTGGATCTATATCGTGGTGCTATGGTTCGTGACTGCGAACAAGAGCACTCAGGGCGTGTAACGGCCGAGCTGCTGTGTATGGCATCCGGCATTTCAGCACTGCTTGGTGCTCGTAGTTATTGCGACTCTGTCTCAGCTATAGAATGTACCGCATCTCAATGCTGATGCGGCCGGAGCCGCACGTCGCTATGGCGCCGGGTGGCGGATGTTATAATCGGGGCCATGGTAGGGGCGATTACATTTCATAGAGGAAGGTTATGGAATTCAAAGGATCCAAGACAGAAAAGAACGTCCTGACGTCATTCGCCGGCGAGAGCCAGGCGCGCAACCGCTATACCTACTTCGCCAGCCAGGCGCGCAACGAAGGCCTGATCCAGATCGCTGATATCTTCACCGAGACGGCTGACCAGGAGCGCGAGCACGCCAAGCGCTTCTTCAAGCTGCTGGAGGGCGGCGAAGTCATGATCAGCGGCGGCTTCCCGGCCGGCAAGGTCGGCACGACGCTGGAGAACCTGAAGGCCGCGGCGGCGGGCGAGAACCACGAGCAGACGACGATGTATCCCGAGTTTGCCAGGATCGCCCGCGAGGAAGGCTTTGAGGCGATCGCCAAGGCCTTTGACGCCATCAGGATCGCCGAGAAGCAGCACGAGAAACGCTACACCGACCTGGCGGCCAACATCGAGGCGGGTCGCGTGTTCAAGCGCGACGGCAAGGTGGTCTGGCGCTGCCGCAACTGCGGCTACCTGCATGAAGGGCCCGAGGCGCCGCAGGTCTGCGCCGCCTGCCTGCACCCGCAGGCGCACTTCGAGCTGCTGGGCGAGAACTGGTAGCGCTCGCCGTCGAACACTGGCGTTGTAGCGTGCTGCGCTGACCCGCGGTATGCTAGTGGCGTAGCTCGGAACGGGAGAAGTGCGATGTTAAGCTCACGTCTGTACTTGGCTGCGCTGCTGGCTTTGCTGCTCGGCGTGCTGATCGCCGGCTGCGCCGCCAACTCAGTCCAGCCGGCACCCCTGCCGGCCCAGTCCGGCGCGCCGCCGCAGATGGCACTACCGCCGCTCCCCAGCGGGCTGGACGACGTCAAGCGCGGGACGATGATGGACAACGACACCGTGCTCGGCGATGCGTTCATCGACTCGCAGGACGTGACGGGGGCGGCCGGCGTGGGGCACTACGAGCCGATACCGCCTGACCCGGCCTGGGCGATCTACCAGATTGCCAAGCGCCCCGACCCGGCGATCCCCTATGCGCTGACGATTACAGGGCGATACCTTGATCCCATCCCGCAGATCCCCGTGCCCGGAAAGGGCTTCTGGGTGGCATGGTCCAACTACACCGCAGGCCGCTGGGAGTGGAGCGGCCCCTACACACAGGACCAGGTGCGGATCGTCTTCCCCACAACGATGTTGCCCTACAGCAGCGGTGGTTTCATCTATGCCGCTGTCGTCGAGTTGGGAATTCAGAAGTGCAACGTTTCAGAGGTCCAGGCAGGTTACTTTACCGGCCTGGGCTTTGAGGATTACATGCTGGGCGCGCCGCAAGGCGAGGGCGTGGGATCCTGGTGCGACATCCAGCTTGATCCCGCGGGCGTGCCGCAGATAGCGTACATGTACGGCGCGGATATTGGCGGCACTACCAAATCCAAGATCCGCATCGCGTCGCTTGTTGGCGGCTCCTGGGAGCACATGGATGTCGACACGCCGTACTTTGTCAAGTCGCTGCAGTTCGCCATCGGCGATAACGGGCTGCGCGCGCTGGCGGTGCAGGAGGATGTCACCCACGATCTGCACGTGCTGGTCGATGACGGTTCAGGCACGTTTGCGAGCGACTTTGCAGTTGTAGCACCCAGCGCTGAAGATGTCGCTGACATCACCTTCATCAACGGTACCGACAATCCAGCCGGCGATCTGGATACCGTGCTCTGCGTCTACACGACTCCGGCTGGTGCGCCGATGGTGCAGACGGGATTTTTCCGGCTGACGCTGCCTGCCCTGCCGGTGACCGGGCTGCTGCTGCCGGCGAACTCCAGGGAGCCTGGTCGGATCAGCCTGACACGCCGCGCCGATGGCCGCGCCGTGTGCGCCGTGCCTGAAGCACCGGCGTATCCGCTGTGGGATGCAGTATTTGGCGTGTACTCGGCCGCCACTGACACCTGGGGCTTCGCCATCGCACCGAACTGGGCAATCACTGACATTGACGAAGGCGACTTCCACCCGGAGGTTGTTGTGCGCGAGCTGCCTGGTGGTGATCTGACCGCCGGCTACGTGGCTGACAACTCGATCAGCCTGGTGCTGTCCAGGATGACGGGCGGTATCTGGAGCAGCAACCCGCTGGATACGGTGTACACGGCGCATCAGAGCCTGCTCGACTTCGAGGCATTCCCCGACGGGCGCGTCGGCGTGCTGGCCAACACGCCGACGATGAGCGGCACGCTGTACATCGGCACGCCGGGCAGCGGCAGCTGGCAGGCGGAGAGCCTGTTGCCCTTCTCGCTGAGCAACCTGTGGTCCACGCTGGCGATCGACAGCGCCGGAGTGTGCCACATCGCGGTGCAGGACCCGGGGCACGGCGTGCTGTTCTACATCACGCGCGCCCCCGACGGCACGCTCGACAGCGAAACCGTCGACCTGGGCGGCGAAGCCAGCGGCACTAGCCCCGGCCCCGTCGCCATGGCGGAGCAGGGGAACAGCCTGCATGTGTACTACACCGACATCAACCACTATAGGATCCTGCACGCGGAGAATCAGGGCGGCATCTGGGTGCGCGAGGGCGAGGTCGTGAGCGGGAGCAGCTTCGGCGAGTATCCACTGGCTGCCGGTTACATCTCCGGCCTGGATCTGCTGTGGGTGACCTATCTGAACCCGCTGGACTACTCGATGTGCGTCGCCACCAAGCCGCCGGCGGCAACGGAATGGCAGAACAACACGCTGATCGAAGGCCCGCAGGAAATCGCGGCCTTTGCCACCAGCGACACGGAGCTTGGCGCGCTCTGCCTTCAGAACTTCATGAGCGAAACCGCGCTGGGCTTCGTGCATGGCGACCCGCGCGAAGGGCCGTTCACGCCGGAGCTGGCCTCCTATGACATCCACGTCAGCGGCCTGCCCTGGCTCGGCTACGACGCGCACGCAGACCAGTGGGTGTCTGCCAGCCAGAGCGATGATGACCACGCCTGCCTGTTCTACCAGCGAGATGCCCCAGCCGCATGGTCCGGCCCCTACATGGTGGCGCTACAGCCTGGCGGCACGGGCGTAGCCCTCCCCCTGGGGATCACCATCAAGGACGACGGGACGCGCTTCGTGCTCGTCCGCGAACGCCCTGACGGCGTGAACACGGTCTTTGCGAACGTCTACAGCGCCCCGCCAGACAGTACGGCGTTCAGCCTGTACGGGGGCATTGCCGCCTACGACACCACCTTGGGCGACGTGGGGATGTTCGTGCTGACCACCACGCCCGACGGCGAGCCGGTGGCCGGCATTGCGCACAAAGCTTTAGCAGATCCAACCTGGACCTTCTCGGCGTACGCTTCAGACGGCGCAGGCAACTTCCCTCTCGCGCTGCAGTGGGTGAGCCCGATCATCGAGCCGGTTAATTTCTACGGCAGTTTCGCCCTGGCAAGGACGGCTGGCGGCGTCGCGCTGGCAGCCGCGGAGGACAGCGATGCGGCGCCGACCTATGGCCGTGTGTACGTCCATTACCCCTGGTAGGAGAGCCGTACAGCCCTGATCAGCGCTCAGCCGGCTTAAGTCTTGCCACGCAGCTGGCGCAGGCGCTCGACCTCGCGCTCCAGCTGTGTGTCAACCAGGTCGGCGCTGGCGATCGCTTCGGCGCTGCCTCCCTTGAGCAGCTCGACGAGCTTCTCCCTGCCGATCAGGTTTTCCAGCCGCGCATCGAGCTTGGCGATCTCGGCGTCGCTGTAGCCCATCGCCAGCGCTGTCTTGATCACTTCCAGCTTCTCTTTAGCCAGCTCTCTGTAAACCTCCAGCGCCTTCGCCGAGGATGATTCCTGTGGCGCCGACTGGGTCTTGACGCTGGGCCTGCCCCCGTGGCCGCGAATCTTGTTCACCAGCAGCCCGATGCTCCAGGCCAGCGATCCCAGCATCAGCGAGACGCCGATCGAGCCGGCCAGGATGTACATCGCCACTTCCTGGCCTTGCAGCAACGCGATTGGAAGATCCCACGGCGCCATCGCTAGTTCGCCTGCCTCAACTTCCGCAGCCGCTCGATCTCGCGGTCGAGCTGCGTGTCGACCAAATCGGCGTTGGCCACGGCCGCCGCGCCGCTGCCCTGCAGGATCTGCTGCAGCTTGTCCTTGCCGATCAGGTTCTCCAGGCGCGCGTCGAGCTTGGCGATCTCGGCGTCGCTGTAGCCCATCGCCAGCGCCGTCTTGATCACCTCGAGCTTCTCATTGGCCAGCCGCTCATACGTCTCCAGCGCTTTGGTGGTGACGGGATTCGCCTGGGGCAGCGGCTGCTGCTGCGTGACGACGTAGCGTCCGATGCCGTGTTTCGACACGCCATGCTTGGCCATGTACACCTTGGCCCAGGCCCCGGCAGCGATGATGATCGCTACCATTAAACCGATACTGATCAGTTCCATATCCATCCTTGCTCCTTCGAGTGTCTTCCCCTTGCCCGCTTAGTCTCCGCTGCGCTGAGCTTACTTGGCATTCTGCTGCTCGCGGCGTCCGGCGCGCAGGCGCTGGATCTCCGCCTCCAGGTCCGTATCCATTAACTCGGTCTGGGCCGCCGGCGTGACGGGCTGCCTGGCGTTGAGCAGCGTTTGCAGCTTATCCGCTCCCACCAGCTTCTCCAGCCGCGCATCCAGCTCCTGCAGCTCATTGTGCGTATAGCCCATCGCCAGCGCGGTCTTCAGCACTTCCAGCTTTTCCAGCGCAATCCGCTCGTAGGTCTTGCGCGCCTCGGCCCGTTCTTTCTTGTGCATGCTCTCGGTGATCGGCTTGATGAGGATCGCGACGATCGGGATCGCCAGCGCGAGGATTGGGATCATCAGCGCGATGACGCCTGTGATTGCGTAATCCATGGGCGGGATTCTAGCACCGGCCGGCCGCCGCAGTAACAGCTTGTTCCGCCAGCTACTGGCTGAACTTGCATGCGGTGACTCCACCGTCGCAAATGGTGCTGCCGCTGGAGAGGCAACTGCGCAGCGGCTGCAAACCGAGTATTTCGCTGGTATTATTACTTTGTGTATATTCCGTGCCGAATACTACCGGCCGGCAAGTGAGGTAGGCAATGCGTATCTTCGCGATTGTTCTTCTGTCTGCGCTGCTCGTTGCTGGTTGCGGAGTGCTTGCTCCGGATGGCAGCAGGACCGCGCCCCAGACTGGTTTGGGACCAGAGGTGGGCACGCCGCTGGTGTTCCCGCCCCAGCCCGCAACGCGCGATGCCGCGGATGTTCATTACGCAACCGTCACCGGCAATTCCCCGTACAACATGAGCGCCAACTGCGTTGTACATGACGATACGCTGGTGATCACCGGCAGCGCCGGAAAGTACGCCTGGGCGTATTACGCCATGCCCAGCAACGGCTACGACCTGACCAACCTGGATGTCAAGCTGCAGGTATCCGGCACGAAAGCATATGTGGGGCTCAGTGACTACCTGCGCGGGAGCTGGGTGTTTGGCCCGCAGGTAGCCAGCGGGACGCTCACGCTGAAGCCGACCGCCGCTAACGTCTCTCCCGATGGCTACGTAATGGTGGCGGTGGTGGCGTATGACTTTACAGTGGTCACCTTACAGGAACTCACGATCAGCCGCAATGAGCCCGCCTGGCAAAAGTCCATCGTTGATGACACCGGTTTCACCGGGGAAGCCGTCAAGTTACTCAGTGGTACAGCGGACGGCAAGCCGATGCTGGCGTACATAGATGATTACAGCGACAGCGTGATAATGGCTCATTCGCCTAGCGCGGCACCCGTTGCCACGGCAGACTGGACAACCTTCGTCCTCAGCAGCGGCCTTGACCAGCTGAAGTTTGAAAAACCACTGCAGGCGAAAATCATTGATGGCAAGCCAGCCATTGTTTGCTACGAGCGCACTGTTGATCAGCTGATCTGCAAGTACGCCAGTGTTGCAGTGCCATCCTCGAGCAACGATTTCTACGAACGTGTGGTGAATTCCGCTTTCGATCCCCAACAAGACAGCTTCAGCCTTGACGGCATCGATGGGCAGATAGGCTTTGCGATCTCGCAGCCTATGCAGGGGCTGAAACTGCAGCGAATTACAGCCAGCTCATTCTCCGTCCAGCCATGGTCATCCAGCATTATCTTCCCGGTGAATGGCAACGCCCCTGCGTTAGCTCGGATCAACGGCATGCTCGCAGCCTGCGCCTACTATAGCTGGAGCGATATCATGTATCTGCGTGCTGTGGCTGCGGAACCTGCCGGGTATGACGATTGGGTGATGCAGCTCTGGGGAGGCATGGGCTGGTCACAGGGCGGGAGACTGCAGCTCGCCGCGGTGCCATATGGCAATTATGAAGTCCCCGCGGTAGCGTGGGCAACCCCCAGCAGCAAGCTACCAGGCATTGACTGGAGCGGGCTGAGCTACCGCTACGCCACGCATGCTACTCCCGGGGTCAACGACTGGGTAGCGAATGCGGTGGAGAGCTCGCCGGGCGTGGACAGCTTTGAGCTGGCAGTGATCGGTGGGCGCCCGGCGCTTGTCTACCACTCACAGGCGGAGCATTACGTGATGTTCGCCTGGGCGAAGGGAGCCGCGCCCACAGTACCGTTGGACTGGCAGTACTCGGTGATCGACTACCTGGCGGAGTGTCCGTACGTCTCGCTGGCCGAGATTGGCGGCGCGCCCGCGGTGGCCTACATGGACGGATCAGCCGGCGTGCTGTGGTATGCCCGCATGCAGCAGTAGCTAGGAGTTGATGCACCCAGGTGCAGGACTGGCGTAGCGCGCGGCTAGCGCATGCGGCTGTCTTTGCGCTCGCGGCCCTCGCGGCCTTCACGACCCTCACCGACGCCAAGCACGCTGAGCAGGCCGCCGCTGAGGCGCACGGTGATCTCGAGGTCGCTGCCCTGCCCCTCCACATCGTCGGCGGCGTTATAAGGCACGACGCGGTACGTCCATTCCGCCACCGCCCCGGCGCCAAAGCGCGGCAGGTCCTTGTCCACGTAGCGGTACTCGTTGATGCGGATCGGGTTCCAGTCAGTCGGGCGATGGACGGAAAGCGGCAGCAAGGGGTAGGTGCGATGCGGCAGCAGCACCTCTTTCTTGCGCAGGCTGCCCGCCGGCCGGCGGTAGATGCGGTAGCCCGAGAGCAGCGAGCCGAAGTTGTCCTCGATCAGCCACATGTCCTTGCGGTTCACTTCGCCGTCGTGGTTGCCGTCTGGCAGGCGATCCCACTCGTCCTCCACAGCGTCCGTGCTCACGCGGCCGTAGCGCCGGCCGATGACGATCAGGTCGGTCATCCCGACCTCGCCGTCGTTGTTGTAGTCACCGACGTTGGTCTCCTGCCAGTAAAGCGTCGGGCAGCCGGTGTCGGGATCGACGTAGGCGGTGAGGTTGGCGGCATGGTTGGCACGGCCATCGGGTGCACGGTCGAGCCACCAGGGAATGAGGTCCGCCGGCCGCTCCTCGAAGACGATCTCGCACACCACGCCGTCGTCGACCTTCGTGCCGCCGGTGACGTCTGGGCGCAGGCGCGTCATCCCCGTGGCGACGACGCCGGGCACGTTGAGCTTGGTGAACCACAGGCGGTCGCCGTCAAAGCCGAACACGCTGCCCGGCTCGATCTGCCGCGGGTTGTACTGCTCGTCGTGGTAGCGCACATAGAAGAACAGGTCGGTGATGCTGGGCGCTTTCCACAGGCTGATCACCAGGTGGTAGTCGCCATTCTCCATGTTGCGGCCGGTGAGCCGCACGTAGGGCTGCAGCGTGGCGTCGGGCATGCCGAAGTCGTCCACCACCCACACCGTGAAGCCGTCCAAGTACAGCCCCAGCTTGGTGTCGAAGTCGTAGACGCGCAGCTTGTCGAGCTGCTCCAGCGACGGCGGGATGTCCTGCACATCGTCCGGGTAGCGGCTGGCGTAGGGGCCGGACATGCCGATGGGGTAGCGCGCGCCGGTGCTCGGGCCGCCGGTGGCAGGCGGCGCGGGCGGCGGCTGGCTGAACGCCGGCGCGGCCAGCAGCAGCATCGCTGCCGCAGCTGCCACCCCGCGCGTAATCCCGCCTTTGCGCACCGTACCGATGATAGCAGGCACATTGCATAGGCGGTGGCAGCTGGCGTGATGTTCAACCCGGAAGCTGCCGATTGGCGCGTGCCACGCCCGCGGAAGGCGTTATTATCTCTGTGATTGACCCGCCGAGGTGCCCAGCATGATTAGCCTGCGCCTATCCACCTTCGCCGCCCGCGCACTGCTTGCGACGGCGCTGCTGCTTTCCACCGGCTGCGTGAGCTGCTCCGGCTTAAGCGCCATGGCCGCCGCGCCGGCAGCCCGGGCCACAGCATTCCAGCTGCACGTCTGGGACGAGAGCTTCGTCGGCGGCGGCAGCGCGCACGACTTTGCGCTCGCCGTGCGCCAGTCGGACGGCGCCGTGCTGGTCGACGTGCTGGCCAAGGGCGCGCGCGCACTGAAGGCGTTGTACTGCGACGTGCAGTACGACGGGCAGTTCTATACGCCAGCGGGCGGCACGCCGCATGCCCTCGGCGCGAGTGGCAGCGGCGGCGCGCCCGTGATGCTGCACCTAATGCAGCCTGTGGCAGCTGGTGAGCTGCACTACGGGCAGGTGCTGGCGGACTACGACAAGCAGCCGGGTTTCAGCGGCAACCAGCTGCTGGCCACGCTGAAGTTCGCAGCGGGCACGGCGGACGGTGCGGCGCAGGCTCCCGCGCGCAATGCCAGCACACCGCCGGATGACCATGTCATCGTCAACGACACGCTGACGGTCGATGGCAGCGGCATCCTGCGCTGGCGCTACTACGCCACCGGGGACTACGACCAGAATG
>Ga0315276_10002192_pt1 | contig 17792 bp, 16 predicted proteins | sample YL17G05_0_MG_FD_204542 | JGI IMG/M metagenome (GOLD analysis project Ga0315276, IMG submission 204542) | Sediment microbial communities from Yellowstone Lake, YNP, Wyoming, USA - YL17G05_0 | ecosystem: Environmental > Aquatic > Freshwater > Lake > Sediment | place: USA: Wyoming | collected... | reverse complement strand
ACCACCACTACTGTTGGTTTACCCAATGATGAAATTAAGGGTAAAATAATCGGTAGAGAAGGAAGAAATATCAGAACATTGGAAAGACTTACCGGAGTAGAAATTATTATCGATGACACTCCGGAAACACTGATTATATCCGGGTTTGACCCGGTGCGCAGGCAAATTGCCAAAATGGCTTTGGAAAAATTGATTAAAGACGGCAGGATCCAGCCGGCACGAATCGAAGAAATCGTAGAAAAAACCAAGGATGAAATAAGTGTTAAAATGAAAGAAGCGGGCGAAGCTGCGGTGTATGATGTAGGTATTGTCGGTTTAGATCCAAGATTGGTGAATCTTTTGGGCCGCTTGACATTTAGAACCAGTTTTGGGCAAAATGTTCTTCTGCACTCGATTGAAAGTGCTCATTTGGCGGGCATGTTATCAGCGGAATTGGGCGCAGACGTGGCTGTGGCGAAAAAAGCCGCATTACTTCATGATATCGGCAAGGCCGTTGATCACGAAATTCAGGGTTCGCACGTGGAAATCGGAATGAAAATTTTACAGAAATTCGGAGTGGATAAAAAAGTAATCGATGCGATGAAATCGCATCACGAAGATTATCCGTTCGAGACCATAGAAGCATCAATTGTTCAGGCGGCGGAGGCAGTGTCTGCCGCACGACCGGGCGCAAGAAAAGAAAACCTCGAAAACTATTTAAAAAGACTGGAGGAATTGGAAAAAATTGCAACCGGATTCGAGGGCGTGGAAAAAGCATATGCAATTCAGGCAGGAAGAGAAATTAGAGTTTTTGTGAATCCGGAAAAGACCGATGATCTGGGCGCTTACAAAATCGCCAAAGAAATCGCACAAGAAATAGAAAAAGAACTTAAATATCCCGGAGAAATCAAGGTGATTGTCATCAGAGAAACTCGCATTATTGAATATGCCCGATAAAAATCTTCAATATCTAATATCCAGTATCTAATTTTGTGGTTACCCTTATTGCTTTGGGGAGGGCTTCCGAAAAGGAAGCATCGAGCTGATAAGGTTTAAATAAAAAATAGTCCCCGACTTTGTGTCGGGGCTATTTTTTTTGGAGCGGGTTCGCCTCGCTGATTCGAAGCGGGTAAGGGGAGTCGAACCCCTGTCACCAGTTTGGAAAACTGGAGTAATAGCCGTTATACGATACCCGCTTAATAAAATTTTTAAATCCTAATGTTTTACACTTCAATTATTACCGGTAAAATCATCGGTCTTCTTCTGGTTTTGCTGTATAAAAATTGGCCCATTTTGTCCCGTAAATTATCTTTAATATATGCCCAATCAATCGGCGCGCCGGCAGTGGTTGTGTGTCCAACAATTTCTTTTACTTTTTTACGCGCTTCCGCTAAAAGCTCTCTTGATTCTTTCATATAAATAAATCCGCGGGAAATAATATCCGGATTATTTTTAACTTTTCCGGTTTGCCGGTCTATTGTGGTTATAATTACAAACATTCCGTCTTCAGCCATTGTCTGGCGATCGCGTAAAACAATATGGCCGATATCCCCGATACCCAGCCCGTCGACAAAAACATAATTAGTATCAACTTTTTTATTTAATACCTTGGCTGCTCTGTTTTGAAATTCAATAACTGAACCATTATCAAGAACAAATATTTTATCTTTGGAAATTCCGGTCTGTATGGCCAGTTTCGCCGCTTCTTTCAAGAAATAATGGTTAGCATAAACCGGCAGAAAAAAGTCCGGCTGGATTTGCTTTATTATTTCTTTAATATTGGCGGCATTGGAATGACCGCTGATATGAACATCCATTATATCGTTATGAATGACATTATCGCATTTGCGGTAAAGACCGTCTTTTAATCGCTGAATCGTTCTTTCGTTTCCGGGAATAACGGACGATGAAAAAATAATGGTATCATTTTTTTTGATGTGGATGAATTTATGATTACCTGTAATTATCCGCGATAAAACTGCATTGCCTTCACCCTGTGCTCCGGTACAAATAATTATAATTTTATTTTCCGGATATTTTTGAATATCGTTAACGGGAATAAGCACCTCTTTATCGATTTTTATATATCCCAGTTCCTGAGCTATTTCAATATTCATTTTCATGCCATAGCCATCCGGGGCAACCTTTTTGCCGATTTTTTTAGCATATTCGATAATATGACTTATTCTTTTTATTTGAGAAGAAAAAGTGCCAATAATTACTTTGCCTTCCGCTTCTTTGATAAGTTTTTCCAGATTAGCGTACATGTCTTTTTCCGACACCGGTTCGTGAGCAGTATCAAGCGAGCCCAGGCTTTCAAGCATTAAAATTTTTGGCGCCGGCAAAGAAGACAAATGATTATAAGTGATTGCCTGTTGATTAATCGGATTTTTCCCCATCGTCCAATCGCCCGGATGGATAACTGTTCCGTTTGGTGTATTGATAATAACGCCAATCGCATCCATAATCGAATGTTCTACGTTGAAAAAGCCGATTCTGAATTTACCCAAATTAAGGCGATCATTAATTGATTTAACTTTAATAATTTTCAGGTGTTTGACTGATTCTTTGGCGTATTCCTCCATTCTTTTTTCAATAAGGGCAATGGTCAGATCTCTGCCAATAATTGTCGGATAGCCAAGTTTTTTTAGGAGTAGTGGGGCAGCGCCAATATGATCAAGGTGTCCATGGCTAAAAATTACTCCACGAATATTTTTTTCCTTACCGCGCAAATAATTGACGTTGGGGATAATAAAATCAATGCCGGGCATATCTTCTTCCGGAAATTGAATGCCCATGTCCAGAATAACGATATCACCGTCATATTCAAAAACAGTCATATTGCGGCCGACTTCTTCCATGCCTCCTAAGGGAATAATTCTCAAAACGGATTGTTGTCTTGTCCCCTTTTGTCTTATTGGTCTGTGTTTTAATTTTTCCATTATATTTTAATAGTTTTTTTAAAAATTAATTTTTTATTCTGTTCTGTCTAAAAAATCATTCAGCAGGGCAGGTGAGTAACCAACTGCCATTGAATTTGAAAAAAGTCTGAATTGGTCGGGGTGCTGGGAATTGAACCCAGGCCACATACTCCCAAAGCATGTGTACTACCGTTATACTACACCCCGTTTCAGCTTTTTTAGTATACCTTTTTTTGTCCGATACAGTCAATATTTCAAAAGATTATTTTATTTTTTATATTATGGTATAATTGAAATATATGAATTTAAAAATAATCGTTAAAAAATTCGATTTTATGGCCGAATGCAGAAAATACGATTTGGGTTTTTGGCAATGTCCGAATTCCCTATTTTTAGCAATGGGCTTTATTATCATTTTGGCGATGACCCTCACCTATTTTATCGGTATTCATCTGGTTGAGCCGGAAGTGGTAATTGTTATGGTTAGTGTTGTGACGATCATTCTTTTGGTTATTGGTCATTCTCTGGTAAATAGTTTCGCTCGTGTTGTGGAAGCGAACAGAATGAAAAGTGAATTCGTAAGTATTGTATCTCATCAACTAAGAACGCCGCTCTCGGCATTAAAATGGTCTTTGGATTTGTTGCGGGGAAAAAGATTGGGAGAAATCAATGTGAAACAGAGGGAGTATCTTGACATAATTAATGATAGTGGTATTAAAATGATCAGATTGGTGAATGACTTACTTAACGTAAACAGAATTGAGGAGGGAAGATTCGTAATCCATGCAGGGCTTTTTTCTCTGAACGAGCTGGTTGAGGGCGTGGTTCGGGAAGTAAGGCTGATGGCGGAATCGCAGCATATCGATTTAATTTTTAAAAACCAAAAGAATTACGAAGTATATGCAGACCAGGAAAAAGTCAGAATGGTGGTACAGAATTTAATCGATAATGCGATAAAATACTCGAAAAAAGAAGGCGGAAAAGTGGAAATCACAATTGGCGCGGAGAAAGATAAAATGATTAAAGTAAACGTAAAAGATAATGGCGTAGGCATATCGGCATTGGTCCAAAAGCAGGTTTTCGGCAAATTTTTCCGCGGAGATAATTTAATTAAGCAAAAAGTTGAAGGAACCGGGTTGGGCCTCTTTATCGCCAGGGGAATTATTAAATTATCCGGAGGCGATATGAGTTTCGAATCTATCGAGGGAGTAGGAAGTGAATTTTGGTTTACCTTATCGATTCCGGACAAAAGAAAAATAAACCAAAACCAAAACCAAAATCAAAACAATAAAAATAATAAATAATTAAATAATTAACGGATATTTAATCTGTTGCGAATTTATGAATATTCATTCGTGAATCCGCAATAAGATTATTAATTTGCTGATAAAAATATGAGTAAAATTTTGTTTGTCGAAGATGAACCAAATCTTCAAAAGGCGATAAGTGAAGTGCTTGTTCAGGAGGGACATAAGGTTTTTGGTGCGGCTGATGGTGAAGAGGGATTGGTGATGACGAAAAAAGAAGAACCAAATTTGATTCTTTTGGATTTGATTCTTCCGAAGAAAGACGGATTTGAGGTATTGAAAGAACTGAAAGCTGATGAAAAATTGAAAAACATCCCGGTGATTGTCCTTACTAATCTTGAAGGCATAGGTGATGCAGAAAAAGCACTGACCCTAGGAGCAACTACTTATCTGGTTAAGGCGAATTACAAACTGGAGGATGTGGTAAATGAAGTAAAAGAGTTTTTAAATTAATTCTTTTTTCGATTAAAAAATAACCTGAAATAAATGCAGGTATCTTCTCAACAACTAAAAGCATTTTTATTGGACAAAAAATTGGTCAGCAGGGATGACTTAATTAAAGCGGAAAAAACAGCCGAAAAAAACAAGGAAGACTTAGAAGATATTTTAATTAAAGAACGATTTATTCCCGAAAAAGAATTAATTAAGCTCAAGGCCTATATCTTGGGCATTCCTTTTATTGATCTCAAACAAATAGATATTGAACCGGAAACTTTAAGAATAATTCCCGAACCGATTGCGAGGAAGAATAATATAGTGGCCTTTAAAAAAACAAAAGATGAACTGGAAGTAGCAATGCTTGATCCCTCGAATTTGCAGACTATTGATTTTATAAAGAAAAAAACAAACTTAAAAATAAGACCCAGATTTACTTCTCGCGAGGGCATAAGAGAAGTTCTAAAAAAATATCAAAAAAGCTTGGAAGCGGAATTTGGAGAAATCATCAAAAAAGAATCGCAAAAAACAATTTTATCGGAGATGAAATTAATCGAGAATAAAAAAGATGGCGAGGGCATTGATTTGAAAAAAGCCGCGGAAGAATTGCCGATTATAAAAATTGTCGATACCCTGACAAAACACGCTATTTTGCAAAGAGCATCCGATATCCATATTGAGCCATCAGAAAAAGAAGTGATTGTGCGTTATCGTATTGATGGTATTTTGCATGATGCAATGATTCTGCCCAAACAGGTTCATTTGGGGATTATCGCCAGAATAAAAGTTTTGTCGAATCTCAAACTTGATGAACATAGGCTTCCTCAAGATGGAAGATTCAAAATCGAATCGGAAACCCAGAAAATTTCTTTTCGTGTTTCTATTTTGCCGACATTTTTCGGGGAAAAAGTAGTGATGCGTCTTTTAATCGAAGGAGCAAAAAGATTCACCTTGGAAAATTTAGGATTTTGGGGCGAAAATCTGGAAAGAATTCATCGCGCGATCAAAAAACCCTACGGAATGATACTGGCCACCGGGCCGACAGGGTGCGGTAAAACAACGACACTTTACACGATAATGGAAATATTAAATCAGCCGGGCGTTAATATTTGCACTATTGAAGATCCAATTGAATATCAGATTCCGCGCGTTAATCAAACCCAAGTCAGTCCCAAGATAGGTTTTACTTTCGCGTCGGGTTTAAGGGCCCTGGTCAGACAGGATCCGAACATCATTATGGTTGGAGAAATTCGCGACAGCGAAACCGCAAGCTTGGCGGTTAATGCCGCCTTGACCGGCCATTTGGTTCTTTCTACCCTGCATACGAATACTGCGGCCGGAGCAATGCCGCGATTGATGGATATGGGAATCGAACCGTTTTTGATTGCTTCCACAATAAATATTATTTTAGCTCAAAGGTTGGCAAGAAAACTTTGTCCCGAAAGCAGAGAGGAATATCATTTAACTAAGGCGGAAATTGTCGAAATGGGCAAAGAGATAAATATGGAAGAATTGTCGGAAATTTTAAAAAAAGAAAAAATAATTCAGGCAAATGCCAAATGGGAAGATATCAGTTTTTACAAACCGAAACCATCAAAGGGTTGTCTGGATGGGTATAAAAGTAGGGTTGGATTAAGAGAGGTGTTGGAGGTGAGCGATACGGTTAAAGAAATGATTATCAAAAGAGCTACCAGTGACCAAATAGAAAAACAGGCAAGGAAAGAAGGTATGTTGACGATGCTTGAAGACGGGTTTGTGAAAGCAATCCAGGGAGAAACTTCCCTGGAAGAAGTTTTACGGGTTACCGGAGAATAAAATTATGCCTATTTTTTATTACAGCGCAAAAAATCAAGCCGGAGAAACAAAAACTGGCACATTAGAAACTAAGGATGAAAGTAATTTGGCCCAAGCGCTTCGGCAGGAGGGTCTTATTTTAACTTCGGCTAAAAATATGGAAACGGAACCCGTTAAAAAGAAATTTTCCGTTTCCGCGATTACTAAAAGTATTTTTGGCAGAGTTTCAATAGTCGAAAGGTTAATGTTTACCCGTCATTTGGCGGTAATGATTGGCGCGGGATTTTCTTTGCATAAGGGCTTAGAGGTTTTAGCGCAGCAAACGGAAAATAAGGTTTTTAAAAAAATCATCAATGATTTGGTTATACGAATCAAAAAAGGAGAAACATTAGCTGATAGTATGGCGAAATATCCCAGAGTTTTCAATAATTTCTTCGTGAGTATGGTCAAGGTTGGGGAAAAGGGCGGGAGCCTCGAAGAGGTTTTGAAAAATCTGGCCATATATCTAAAAAAGGAACACGTTTTTATATCGAAAGTCAGGGGAGCATTAACCTATCCCGCAGTAATTATGGTGGCAATGATCGGTATAGGTACTTTAATGATGGTGACGGTAGTGCCGAAGATAACCGGAATGTTTGAAGAATTAAATGTTAAGCTTCCCATCACCACCAGAATTTTGATATTTGTTACTAAAATCATGAGCAGGTATTTCGTGGTGGCGGGAATTATCCTGGTGATTTTGGTTTTTGTCGTAATTAAATTTCTCAAAACCCAAAAAGGAAAACGTGCATTGAGTTGGTTTTCCCTGAAACTTCCGGTAATCAAAAAAATCATCCAAAAAATGAATTGTGCCAGATTTGCGCGGAGTTTTTCTTCTTTGATTGAAAGCGGCGTGCCGATTGTCGAATCATTGACCATTACCTCGCAGACAGTCGGAAATTTTTTCTATTCTCAATCTCTGGTTGACATATCGGTTGATGTTGGGAAGGGTAAGAATCTTCAGGAGTCACTCGATAAATATAAAAATCTTTATCCTATTTTGGTGGTGCAAATGACCGGCGTAGGAGAACAAACCGGAGAACTTGGCGGAATAATGGGGCGTTTGGCGGACTTTTACGAAGAAGAGGTATCGAATATTACCGAAAATCTTGCTTCTATTATTGAGCCGGTTTTGATGATTATTATTGGCGCGGCTGTGGGATTTTTTGCCGTTTCGATGATACAGCCGATGTATTCAATGATGGGTAATATATAAGATGCTTACCCCTTTAATCAAAAAAAATAAAAAATCCGGGTTTACGCTTATCGAGAGCTTGGTGGGAATCGTGCTTTTATTAATCGTGTTCATCGGTGTTTTTGGTTTGGTCAGATTGAACATAAAAATAGTTGTTCAATCTAAGGCTAAGGCTATTGCCATCGCTCTGGCTAATCAAAAAATAGAATTGGCGCGAAATCTCACCTATAATCAAATTGGTACGGCAGGAGGTATTCCCTCGGGAGTAATTCCCGAAACGGAAAATATCGAGCGTAATAAAATTACTTACACCGTTAAAACAACGGTGGTTTATATTGATGATTCCTTTGATGGTGTTTTCCCTGTTGATCCATTGGCCTGGGATTATAAAAGAATCAGGGTTAAGGTTTCTTGGTCGGAATTTTTCGGTGGTCAGGTTATCCTGCAAACAGATATAGCTCCCAAGGGGATTGAAACAACGGGAGGAGGGGGGATTATTTCGGTTTTGGTTTTTGACGCCAATGGCCAGCCGGTGCCGCAAGTGGATATCAGGGTAGAAAATAACGATATTTTTCCTCCGATTGATGTCGGTTATCAAACCGATAATCAGGGGCGCATTTTTATTCCCGGTGCTCCAGAGTGTAATGATTGTTATAAAATCACTGCCAGCAAATTTAATTACAGTTTGGAAAGAAATTACGAAATTAACGAAATGGTGCGAGGCGTTGCCCTGGCCTTTCCCTTAAAACCATTTCTTTCCGTAATCGAGGGCCAACTTAGTGAAATTAGTTTTTCCATTGACCGTCTTTCCACAAAAACCGTTAACACCATCAGATATGTCGAGGAAAAAAATTGGAGCGATTTTTTTGAAAATGAAAGTAAAATAAGCGAAAAACTGCAAACAGTCCTTGATTCCACTGACTTTGCAATAAGACTTGCAAGCGTTAGTGATGAATATCAGTCTCCGGGATATATTATTTCGGAAATAATCACACCCCTTGCTTTAGTCGAATGGGGAAGAATGAATTGGAATGACGAGAATTTCGCGCCTACCGAAATTAAATATCAGATTTTGTATTTTAACGGAACTGATTGGGTTTTGATTCCGGACAGCGATTTGACGGTTAATGGGGTTTTAAATTCTGAAGGTTTTCCCGATTCTCCCTTAGATTTATCACAACTGGATTCCTATAAGTATAAATCAGTGAAACTGAAAGCCAATTTTTCCACCAGCGATCTGAATCAAACTCCTTCATTGTTTGATTGGCAAATTACCTGGTTTTCTTCGGACACCTTAATAAACGTTCCCAATCTTTCTTTTTCCATGCAAGGAGCAAAAACGCTCGGACTCGACGTAAATAATCAACCAATATATAAATATATCCAGAATCTGACAACTAATTCCGAGGGGGTTGCGAATATTCTTAATTTGGAATGGGATAGCTACAGGATTATTGTCGGTTCCGCAACCGGATACGATATTGCCAACTCTTTTCCTTCGCAGCCAATAAATTTGAATCCCGATTCCGACCAAACCGTAATTATAAAGTTTGCCAATCATCAGGCCAATACGCTTTTAGTCACGGTCAAAAATTCGGCCGGACAACCATTGATTGGAGCAGATGTCCGGCTCTACAGGATTGGTTATAATAAAAGTAAATTGGTTTCGGATTCCGGTCAGGTATTTTTTAGCCCCCTAAATCAGGCGGTTTATAATTTGGAAATTAAAATAGCCGGATATCAGGATTGGCTAAGCGAGGTTGATGTTTCCGGGCAAGATGAGCAGATAATTTTAATGACTACGCCATAAATTTATGAACTTTCGTGACGGAAATGGATTTTCTTTGATTGAAGGGATTTTCATGATTGCCATTTTTGCATTGGCTATGTCGCTTTTAATTTCTTTTGTTATTTATATTTATCGGGCATACGGATATAATTTTGAACAAATCGCGGCTATTAACGAGGCAAGAAAAGGAATCGAAACAATGGTAAAAGAAATCCGAGAAGCCCGATATGGCGAAGATGGTTCTTACCCCCTAAAAGAAGCGGGAAATCTCCAGCTTATTTTTTACAGCGACATTGATAAGGATACCAATATCGAAAGAGTGCGTTATTTTTTAGATGGAATAAATTTTAAAAAAGGAGTTGTCGAGCCGAGCGGAGACCCGCCTCAATATATTTTAAGTGGTGAAGTTGTCGATACTTTATCTGCTTATGTCAGAAATAGCGCAACACCAATTTTCACTTATTATAACGGTGATTGGCCAATTGATATTATTAATAATCCCTTGCCGACACTCACGCGGTTAACCGAAACAAAATTAATGCATGTTTATTTGAAAATTAATGTTGACCCGAATCGCCCGCCGGACAATTTTGAACTGGAAAGCGACGTACAAATAAGAAATCTAAAAACAAATTTGTAATGAGAATTCAAAATCCCCGCCTTCGCCAAGGCTATGGCGGGCAAGCAAAATTCAAGATTAAAAATCGCAACAGAGGAGCCATTATTACCATGGTTTTGGTTTTTGGGGCAATTTTCATCTTTCTCTTTAGCGGAATGGCGGGTTTCGTTATTACGCAATATCGCCAGATTGTACAAAAAGTTGCCATTAATGAAGCATTGGCCGTAGCCGAGGCAGGGGCTAATTATGCTCGCTGGCGCTTGGCTCATGCTCCGAATGACTTTGGTTTTTCCGGAATTTATGATTATAGGGATCCGGAAGGTGGATTAATCGGTCAATATTCTTTGGAAATAACGCAACCCGGAGAATGTTCGACTATGATCGAAATCAAGTCAATTGGCTGGGCGAGTAATCGTCCCAGTGCGAAAAGAACGATTTTGGTAAGGTATGGTCGTCCTTCTTTAGCGCAATATTCCTTTTTGACGAATTCCGATGTCTGGTTTGGGGGTAACGAAGAATTACAGGGCCCATTTCATTCCAATGGCGGAATCAGAATGGATGGAACGCAGAATGCGTTAAGTACTTCGGCAAAAGAAACATACAGTTGTCAGCCTATGCATGGGTGTAGCCCAGCGCAAACCAAGCCTGGAATTTGGGGCACGGGAAACGGCAATGCCGAAGGCTTGTGGGAGTTTCCTGTCCCGTCTGTTGATTTTAATGCCATTACTACCGACTTGGCTCAACTTAAAACCAGGGCGCAGAACGGTGGATATTATTTCGGACCATCGGGAAGTTTTGGTTATCACATTAAATTAAAAACCCACGGAACATTCGATTTATACAGAGTTACAAGATTAAAAGCAAATGTGAGTGGCCGTGACACTCAAGGCGTCACGCATAATGAATCAAACGATTTTGACAGAGAAAGCCTTATTGCTAATTATGTCTTGGCCGAAGGCCAGTGCGGCGTTCAGAACCTTATTTTTATCGAAGACACAAAAGTTTGGGTTGACGGAACAACCGATGAAAAAGCAACGATTGTAGCGGCAAGATTTCCCGATAATCCGGCCACTAATGCCAGTATCATTATTAATGGCAGTATTACCAGGGCTAATCCTAAGGCCACGCTAATAGCGTTGATTGCACAAAAGAATATTTTAGTTCCTTTATATTCTCCGAATATTTTGGAAATTCAGGCAGTAATGGTGGCGCAAAAAGGCGCAGTGCAAAGATATTATTATTCGAATTCTTATAGTCCGTATCATACCCGGAACAGAATTATGGTGCGCGGTTCGATTATCACCAATCAGACCTGGACCTGGAGTTGGGTCAATAGCGGAGGCAGTGTTATTTCTGGTTATCAAAATACCGAGTCCTATTACGAACCGGCCTTGATTTATGATCCTCCGCCGTTTTTCCCTGCGTCAGGAGACCTGCAATTTGTTTCTTGGGAGGAAATTCAATAAAATCTTCGATTTGTGGTAAAATAAGGTTATCATATCAATGAATCTTAAGGACATTGTTTTTTCGAATATTTACAAAAATCTTCCGTCTTTTGGACTGGATATTTCCGATTTTTCCATAAAAATTGCGCAATTGAAGAAAAAAAATAAAGGATTCGAGTTGAAAAGCTCCAACCGCTTTTCTCTTCCCGAAGGCATAATTCAGGAAGGAGAAATTAAGAACGAAAAAAAACTGGTTGAACTGTTGAGAAAAGCAATAGCCGAGACGAGGGGTGAAAAAATCAAAACCAAATATGCGGTTTGTTCTTTGCCCGAGCAACATGCCTTTGTTAAGGTAATTAAATTTCCCAAGATGGGGGCCAATGAAATAAGGGAAGCAATAAAATGGGAGGCAGAGGCAAATATTCCATTTTCCTTGGATGAGGTTTATTTCAGTTGGCAGATTATTTCATCTCAAGAAAAAAGTAATCATACGGATGTTTTAATTAATGCGGTTCCCAGAAAACTGGTTGATAAGTACTTGGAAGTTTTAAGGGCCGCGGGAATCGAACCTGTTGTTTTTGAAATTGAATCAACAGCGATAATCAGAAGTTTACTTAAAGAGGGGCTTGCCACAAAACCAGTTTTAATTATCGATTTGGGTTTCAATCGAACAAGTTTCGTGATTTTTTCCGAAAATGGAATGTGTTTTACCAATAGCACTTCCGCAGTTTCCAATAAGCAGATGCTTGAGGACATTGCTCAAAAACTGAATATCGATTTCAAAAAAGCCCAGTCCTTGAAATTTAAGATTGGTCTGGATGCAAGTGACGAGGATAAAGAAATTTTTAATGCGCTTTTGCCGTCCCTTGCAAAATTGTCGGAAAAAATCAAGAAATGCATAAGTTTCCATAAGGAATATGGAGAAAAAGACAGTGGTTGTCTCGGGGTTGGCGAAATAATTCTTTGCGGTGGAGGAGCCAACTTAAAAGGACTTGCGGAATATCTCTCCGCACGTATAAAAATTCCCGTTTCATTAGGTAATCCATGGATAAATATCCTGCCGGATAAAAGGGGTAAATTAGATTTAAAAAAAATACCGGCTATTTCATACGATGAGTCTTTGGCCTATGCCACTGTTTTGGGATTGGCTCTTCGTGGAGCGGATTTCGTCAATTAAAAAATACCGATAATAATATGATAAAAATAAACTTATTGCCGCCAGGGCAAATAAAAAGAATCAAAATGATGATTCTTTACCAGAATGTGATTTCCTCCGGATTGATTATTTTTCTTATGTTTTTATCGTTGATTGTTATTTTGGCTTCATTTCTGACTCTTTTAAATTCCAAATATTTTGTTTTTGAAAAAAACATTAACGAAGAACAGGCGAAAGTTATCCAGACGGACAGCATTAAAACCATACAGAAGAGAGTTAAGGATTTAAATAAAGATTTATCGGTAATCAAGAAAATTCAGGATACAAAATCTAATCTTTATGGTGTCCTGGACAAGGTAGATGAAGAACTTTTCAGTGGAGTGAAGATATATACCCTGGACATCAATAGTGAGTCGAAATTAATAAGCGTTACCGGATATTCTCCTTTTCGAGAAAACCTGGTAGTCATAAAAAGTGCACTTAAAAACAACCCTCATTACAAAGAGGTGGATTTCCCTCTTTCTGATTTAGCTAATCCAAGAGACATTAATTTTAGGTTCAGTTTTATCTATGTCTTATGAGTATTAAGCAAAAAATTTATCTAATTTTTACAGCCATCATTGCAATTTTTATTGTTTTGATTTTGTTTGTAATTAAGCCGTTTTTTTTGGAAATAAAAAAAACAGCAACATCTGTCCTGGAAAGCCGTGAGAGGTTAATTTCTCTCGAAACAATGGATGAAAAATATGTAAAAGGGATAGAGAAGGATTATGAAGATATTATTGGTAAGCTTGTCGAGATTAAAAAACAATTTATCGATAAAAATGAGGCAGTGAGCTTTTTTGAGGCGCTGGAGTCTGTTGCCTCTTCCACCAATAATGAAATCGAAATCAGTGCTTCGGAGTTTCCTTCTCTGACATTAAGCCTTTTCGGAACATTTCCCGATTTTATGAAATTTCTTGGCTGGTTGGAAAACGGAGAATATTTTATCAATGTTAATTTAATAAATATTTCTAAGACGGGGGAAAGAGATGATTTGGAAAATGTTTCTGCGGGGATGATAAAATCAATTCTTAAAATAAAGGCCTATATTAACGAATAAAATGGATTTAAAAAAAATATCGAAATCAATAAGGAATTTCTTCACAAAACATTGGAAAAAATGGACAATTTTCGCGTTTTTAGCTATATTGGTCTATGTTGGTTTCATTTTTTATAAATACGTTTATAAGTCGCTTTATGAGCAAAGAGAAGTAGCTCCGTTCAAATTAGAAATAAAAAAAGCCACATATCAGAGTATAATGGACGATTATCTGGGTAAAGGAGAAAAAATTAATCAAATAACCAATAAAAATTATCTTGACCCGTTTAAATAAAAATATGCGCAAACCACTTTTTATAATTTTAATCGTTCTCGGGTTTATTCTGCCGATTCTGGCCTATGCTGCTTTAGTTCCTTGCGGAACCAAGGCGAGCGGCAGGGAGTGCACCCTATGTGATATTTTTGTAATGCTGCAAATGATTATGAATTACATCTGGTGGTTTTTATTAATTATTGCCCCTCTATTTATTATTGCCGGAGGAGTAATGATTCTGACTGCAGGCGTAAAGCCGGACCAATTGGAAGCAGGAAAGAGAATTATTACCGGAACCATCATTGGTTTGGCAATCGCGTTTTTATCCTGGACAATTTTAAATATGGTTTTTAACACTTTAGCAAAATCACCCGGTGAAGAGGGATTTCCCTGGCCATGGAACGAGATTCAGTGTACGGGGGGTGGGGTGGGTGGTGGCGTTTGGGGCACCGTTAGCAATGATATATGCTTGTGCGAGTATGGAGATAATCGCATTAGAGCAACGCAAATTACGGGGTTTGAAAATAATACCTATACCTGCGGATTTCTTTGTACTTCTAGTTCTTCTACAACGTATTGCAATGGAAACGTAACTCCTGAAGCTGTCACGAGTATGCGTTGTGTTGCCTCTGGAGATACCGCATTGACTAGGCAAACAGGATGTTATCAAGAGGGAACAACATTTACGCAAATAGGAACATGCTATTCCAGTATGAATGTTTGTGATAGCGCGATTATTTCTTTTGCAAGCCAATGCAGTGTCGAGAGCGGATCCAGGTGTTATTGTCAAACTGATTCACCCCCGGGGATTACAACGTCTTGTACTTCTGCTCAGCCATGGGGGATATTCAGAACCACAATAGACATACTTCAACAATGTCATGGAGATGTTTTGGTCTGTTCTAATAGCTGTAGCGCTGTTTGTAAAACAACTTGCGCGGAAGATAGTACCGACTACTCGGTTGATTGGTGTCAAAGGACGCCACAAACTGGTTCAAGTAATTGGGTGCTTTCTAGTTTTATTCAAAATCCCAACGGTCAACGAGGAGACGCATCTAACGAATTGACGTCCTTTTTGAACTGTATGTTTACGGATTATAATGTAGCGGGAGAGCCGGCCAGTAGGCTTATTTCTAATTTGCAAATTAATTCCATTTCATCTAATGATATTTGTAATAATCCCGATTGTGACCCAACAACCACAAATTGTGGTCATGCCGTGAATTCGTGTCATTTTGGAGGAACATCTGATTCTTGTCAAGGATATTCTTACGCCGTCGATTTCGATGATAATGTTGGATGTTCGGCGGTTTATGATAAGGTTATGTTTTGTGCCGGTCGGACAGGTTATACTACATGGTTTCTTCCTGAAAATTCGACCCATTACCATGTAAGTATAAATGGTGATGTTGCGCATTGCGCCTGTAATGAGAATCAGGGAAATTATTATGCGTGTCCAGCGCAATAATAATGTTCGCCCTCATAGCTCAATGGACAGAGCACCTGCCTTCTAAGCAGGGAATGTAGGTCCGATTCCTACTGGGGGCATTGGTAATATGAGTAAAGACAAAATCTTTCTTTTTTTAACCTTAATTCTGGTTATTTTTATTGCTTTTGCTTTGGATGTGCCCCGTTATTTTTTTGAACAACGGGGTCAATTTATAATCGGACATCTGCAAAACAATAATGCCATAAAAGACGATGGCATAGTTAAAAAACCGATTCGCGCCAAAGGTGTTTATGTTACCTACCGCACCGCTTCCAATTATCGCATGGAAGAAATTATTGATTTAATTAAAAGAACCGAATTAAACAGCGTGGTTATTGATATTAAAGATTATACCGGAAGAATTCCTTTTCAAACTGAAAGTGATTTGATTCATGAAATCGGCTCGGAAAAAATATTCATTAAGGATATTAAAGGGTTGGTCGAAAATTTACATAAAGAAGGAATTTATGCGATTGCGCGTATTGCAGTTTTCGAAGACGATTATCTTCCTCGCGAGAAACCGGAACTTGCCCTAAGGAGCTCGGACGGGAGTATATGGCACGATAATAAGGGATTGGCTTGGCTTGATCCCGCATCCACAGAAGTTTGGGATTATACAATCGCCATTGCCAAAGAAGTAATAAAGGTTGGTTTTGACGAGGTAAATTTGGATTATATCCGGTTTCCGTCCGATGGCGCGACTGCTCTGATTAAATATCCTTTTTGGGATAAGAAAACAGAAAAAATAGGGGTTCTTAAAAGTTTTTTTGAGTATTTTAATTCAAGAATTAAACCTCTGGGGGTTTTTATTTCTGCTGATTTATTTGGCCTAACCTTAACCAGTACTAATGATTTGAATATCGGACAATGGCTGGAATACGCAGCTCCTTATTTTGATTATATTTGCCCCATGGTTTATCCTTCACATTATCCGGCTGGGTTTTTGGGCTTTGAAAATCCCGCTGCACATCCATATGAAATTATTCATAATGGATTAATAATTGGAATGGAAAGATTAGCAAGTGTTTCGGTTTCAATGCCTGATAAACCGATAGCGAAATTAAGGCCATGGCTTCAGGATTTCTATATGGGCGCGGTTTATGACGGACCAATGATAGAATTACAAAAAAAGGCGGTTTACGATGCCGGAGCAGATGGCTGGTTGTTATGGAATCCGAAAAATATTTATACAGAGGATGGTCTCCAGAAAGAGGAGTGAGGTTTGAGCTTAATATTAAGGTATAAAATGATTGTTAATGTTTGGTTTTAGAGCTATTATGGGGGTGTAAGAATTAAATATAAGTTTATGAACTATTATTTTGAAGTTTTAAAAAAGTACGCTATATTTGGTGGTCGTGCGAGTAGAAAAGAATATTGGATGTTTTTCCTTCTCAATTTTATTATCGCTTTTGGCCTGGGAATTATTGGGGGTTTACTTAAAATTAATCCTGAAAGCGGGAGAAGCTTGCTTGGTGATTTATATTCATTGGTAATTTTAGTGCCGAGCATCGCTGTTGGTGTACGTAGAATGCATGATGTAAATAAAAGCGGTTGGTATCTTCTTATTCCTATTTATAACTTTATATTGGTTATTACCAAGGGAACCAAGGGTGATAATAAATATGGTTCTGAGCCGAAAGAAACAAACAAGGAACCTGAAAAAGAAGTCATTTAAAACAATAACTTAGGGGGAAATAAATAAATCTTTCGCTGGGAAGCGAGGCGGAGTTTATCCGCCCATGGTGGAATATGGTCTATAGGAATTATGGTAAATTCCTCGTTGTTTTACTTGACTTTAAATGTAATTTTTGTTAATATCGAATATAGACTTTGCGGTCTATATTTTATTCTTTAAGGAGGGACATGGAAAAAGAGATTGGGCCGGTTATTGGAGTGTGTACAAAGTGCGGAGGAGAGTTTTTGACTGCGCCGAATGAAATCGGGACTACGGAAATTCTCGAGATTTTCAAACAAAACCGAGAATGGCGTTCGTCCACTTTACGCATTACGAAAGAACCTGTTTCTTTTGATGCGTGTCCTCGGCGTTGCAACGAAAACTCGCAACTCCAAATCATCAACAGCTCCAAAGCCAAAAGAATCTGGGAGAGGATTCAAGCCGCAAGACAAAACGGGGCGACCTAAGGGTCGCCCCCCTCTTTACTCTTTAAAGATTTTAAGTTATTATTTTTTTATATGGTGCCTATGGTGTAGTGGCAGCACTAGAGTTTGTGGAGCTCTCGGCACGGGTTCAAATCCCGTTAGGCACCCA
>Ga0315276_10002191_pt1 | contig 17792 bp, 14 predicted proteins | sample YL17G05_0_MG_FD_204542 | JGI IMG/M metagenome (GOLD analysis project Ga0315276, IMG submission 204542) | Sediment microbial communities from Yellowstone Lake, YNP, Wyoming, USA - YL17G05_0 | ecosystem: Environmental > Aquatic > Freshwater > Lake > Sediment | place: USA: Wyoming | collected... | reverse complement strand
ACAACATCGATGACAACAACAGGGGCAAATCGTTCGAATACCTCTTGGCCCTGACGCCAGACCCTCGGTTCGGGATAAGCTTTTACGGGTCCTACGGAGCGGAGCAGTCCAATGGAAATTCAAATTTTGGGTTCTCTACCGCCAGTGGTTCCGGTGGCTGTACGCCGGGTCCTGGGTGCGACCCTACGGCCAAGCGAACGGTGGTGGGCTCGCTCATCACGGTCAAGCCGACCGACCAGGATACCATCATCCTGGAGCCCTACTACGGGAACGAGGGCAATGCCGCCACGGACCCCTCCAAACAACCTGCGTTTGGTGGGAATGCGTCTGGCAACGCCCGCTGGAACGGGATCGTTACCTATATAACTCATGACTTCAATGATCAAACGCAGCCCAATGCATTCAGCCTGCGGGTTCGTGGAGAGATCTTCGAGGATGCTGGTGGTGCCCGTACCTGCGGCGGAGGCGTGAATTTCGCCGGCGGTGCCAATACCTGTGCTCAATCTGGTGCTAACCCAACTGGCTCGGGTTTCGTCCCCACCAACCAAGGTGCCGCCCATGTGAATGGGTTCGCCCAGACTCTCTGGGAGACGACCTTTACACTCCAATATAAGCCGATTCCGCAACTCCAGACGAGAATGGAATTCCGGTATGACAAATCAGACCAGAATGCCTTCCTGCGTGGCAGCGAGGCGGTGAACAATCAACAAACGCTGGGATTCTCAGTCGCCTATATGTGGTGAGCGAAGTGAGACTGTAGTCTGTTGAATGGCGACAGGTGGCTCCTGTGCTGAGCCAGGTCGAAGCGCCCTCCGTGGAGTACTCCACGGGGGGCGCCGCAGACCAGTCGGCTGGAGCCTATGGGTGGCGTGCCGATGAGAAACGACAGGAGGCCTGTCTGTAGGGCGGCGGGCAGGCAACAGAAGCAGGCCCTGGCGGGATTGAGGGCGGTCTTGGGCAGGAACGGATGTGGGGGACGCTGGTTCGCTGATCCGTTTTGGCAAACAGTCCCTTCGACAGGCTCAAGGCGGGTACTCGACGCGATGATGCTGGAGAGGGGGCGCATGGTGGCCGAGAGCCTGTGCTCGCGGTCCGGCGCCGCGAGTGGAATATCACAGGCACAGGAGGGAGCGAACAACTGAACGATGAACGCGGAACGCTGAAGTGACAATCATTTCCTTGTTCATAGGTCATCGTTCAGCGTTTCCTGGCTAGCGGTGTGAGACAACCATGGGAGCCACTCAGAAACGTTCAATGAACTTATTCACAACCTCGTCCTGAACCAGGGGATGAAAGGATGTAATTATGCTGTCGTATTTGACCAGTATGAAGAAGTTTTTACCGGCCATTCTCAGCCTTGCCATGTTGGCAGGGGGAGCGGCTCTGTATGCGCAACATGCAGGTGCGCAGGCTCCTGCGGCGCCGGCCCCGGCGGCTCCGGCTGCTGCTGCTCCAGAGGCGGCAGCCGCTCCAGCACCGCCGAAGATCGATACCGGCGATACAGCCTGGGTGTTGACCTCGACGGCCTTGGTGTTGCTCATGACTGCGCCGGGTCTTGCGCTGTTCTATGGAGGGATGGTGCGTACCAAGAATGCGTTGAGCACGGTCTTGCAGTGCTTCATTATCCTCTGTCTGATCAGTATCCAGTGGGTGCTGTGGGGTTACTCACTCGCCTTCGGGCCCGACAAAGGCGGCATCATCGGTGGGCTTGAATGGTTCGCGCTCAACGGGGTTGGAACGGAGCCCTTTCCCGATTATTCGGCCACCATACCGCACCAGGCGTTCATGCTCTTCCAGATGATGTTCGCAGTGATTACCCCGGCGCTGATCTGCGGTGCATTTGCCGAACGGATCAAGTTCAGCAGTTTTCTCGTGTTCACGCTGCTGTGGGCGACCTTCATCTACGATCCGCTCGCGCACTGGGTGTGGGGAACCGGGGGATGGGTCAGAAACCTCGGGGCGTTGGACTTCGCCGGCGGGACGGTCGTCCATATCAGTTCCGGTGTAGCTGGGTTGGCTTGCGCCATCGTGTTAAGGAAGCGATTGGGACTGGGCAAGGAAGGAATGCACCCGCATAATTTGCCCATGACCCTTACGGGCGCGTCCTTGCTCTGGTTTGGATGGTTTGGGTTCAACGCCGGCAGCGCGTTGGGTGCCGGGGGACTAGCGGCCAGCACCTTTCTCGCCACCAATACGGCGACGGCTGCCGCGGCGCTGGCCTGGATGATCGCGGAGTGGATATATCGAGGCAAACCGTCGGCCCTGGGCGCGGCCAGCGGAGCGGTGGCGGGATTGGTGGCCATCACGCCTGCGTCGGGGTTCGTCGGCCCAATCTCGTCGATTTGGATCGGGATTGGAGCGGGTGCTTTGTGTTATATGTTTGTGATGTTGAAACCCGTGTTCGGCTATGATGACGCCCTCGATGCGGTCGGCGTTCACGGAGTCGGAGGCACGTGGGGTGCGCTGGCGACCGGTCTCTTCGCGTCGAAGGCGATTAATTCGGCAGGGGCCGACGGGCTGTTCTTTGGTAATCCAGCACAGTTGGGCATCCAAGCGCTGGCCGTTGCGGTTACCATCGTCTTCGTGTTTATCGGGAGCTTAATCCTTCTGAAGATCGTCGATGGTATTATGGGTCTGCGTGTGAGTGAAGAAGACGAGCGATTAGGCTTGGATCTCAGTGAACATGATGAAAAGGCCTATTCGTAAGGCAGGGGTGACCGAACCCTACTGAGCAAGTAGGGTTCGGTGCAACAGCCGGATGGCCAGGCACACCCCTCGGCACAAGGCCCAGACGGTATTCTCAGTCGTTCTTCACACGTGATTCAGGTTTATACAGTGACCATGACACAATTGACCACACGATCATGCCGGCGACCCCAGGGACGCGGTTCGATCCGCGTCCTCGGGCGAGCCTGGTAAGGAGGCAGCGACATGAAGATGATTGAAGCCATTATCAAGCCGTTCAAGTTGGATGAAGTCAAGGATGCGTTGGTGGAAATCGGTGTGCAGGGGCTGACGGTCACGGAAGTCAAAGGATTCGGACGCCAGAAAGGTAGTAAGGAAACATACCGAGGTGCCGAGTATACGACCGACTTCGTGCCCAAGGTGAAGATCGAAGTGTACGTCACGGATAACCTGGTGGCGAAAGTGATCGAAGCCATTTCGCGCAGCGCGAAGACCGGCAGCGTCGGGGACGGCAAGATCTTCGTGTCGGATCTCAGCACCGTGGTGCGGATCAGGACCGGCGAGACGGGAGAAAGCGCGCTGTGACAATGACGCCGGACAGCGGGTTGCAGGCGGGGCTCGCAGGCAGGGCGGAGATCAATCCGGTCTCCGCTCTGGCTGGGTACCGGCAGGCGCTCCGGCAGCGGTTGTTGGAAGGGGCCTCGGGGGGCGAAGTCATGGCGGCCCTGACGGAGTACGTGGACGAGCTGATCATCGGCAAGTACAAGAGCGCCATGCGGCAGGCTGGGGAGCAGGCACAGGTCGCGGGGGCCCAGTACTGTTGCCTGGTGGCGCTGGGAGGTTACGGCCACCGGGAGTTGGCTCCCCATTCAGACATCGACATCATGTTCCTCTATCGCGAGGAAGGGGGGGGAGTGGCGCAGGCTCTGTTCCGCGAGGTGCTGCGCCATCTGTGGGATCTAGGCTTCCAGGTCGGCTACTGCATGCGGACGCTTCAAGATTGCATCGAGTTGGCCCCGACGGACCTTTCGATCCGCACCTCCATGATGTCGGCCAGGCTTTTGGCCGGAAGCCCGTACCTGTACCAGGAGTTCCATCACCGGTATTTCCGGGAGGTGGTCGACCGTGGGGCGGAGCGTTTTATCGAACAAAAGGTAGAGGAGCGGCGCCGTGAATATGAGAAGTTCGGAGCGACGGTCTATCTCCTGGAGCCGAACGTCAAGAGAAGCCAAGGAGGGCTGCGGGACTTCCATCTGGTCCGGTGGGCCGGCATGGCCAGGTTCCAGACCTCTACGCTGCAGGATTTGGCGGATCGCGGCCACCTCTCCAGACAGGATCTTCTCTCGCTGACCGAGGCCCGGGATTTTCTGTGGCGCGTCCGGGCGTTTCTGCACTTCGAAGCCGGGAGGGCACAGGAGATTTTGACGTTCGACGAACAAGTCCGGCTGGCATCCCTGTACGGATTCCAGGATCGTCCCCACCTCCTGGGAGTGGAGCAGTTCATGCAGCAGTATTACCGGCATACGATGGGACTCCATGAGACCTTGGTCCGGTTTGTGGACCGTTGCCTGGCCGTGTCTGTGAGGCGCCGATGGCCTCGCCTCCTGCCGGCCGCCATGGTAGACGGTTATTTCGTGGTGACCGGCCAGCATCTGACTGTTCCCTCTGAGCTGCGGGCTCGGGTCCTGGATAGTCCGGACTTGCTGCTCCGGCTGTTCGAGATGGCGGGGTCCCGACGCCTCAAGATCGACACCGGCCTGCTGGACGAGATCCACGGCCACATGGATAGCATGTCGAACGAGGCTTTCCGAACCCCTGAGGTCAGCCGGGTCTTTATGAAGATACTCGCCGGACCGGGAGCGGTGGCCGGCACGCTTGAAGTGATGCATCGCGCCCATCTGCTGGAGAAGCTCATCCCGGTCTTTGCCAGGGTCCGAGGCCTGATGCAGTTCAACAATGTTCATAAGTACACAGTGGATCAACATACCCTGCTGGCGGTGGCCAAGGCCGAAGCGCTCGCCCAGGATCCTGGTGTCATCGGGAAAGTCTGCCAGGAGATCAAGCGGAAGGACCTCTTGCACCTTGCGCTACTGTTGCATGATATGGGAAAGGGGCAGAAGGAAGATCACAGCGAAGTGGGCAAGGCGATCGCGGAGGAGACGGCGGCGCGGCTGGGGTGTGACGAGCTAGAAACGAGGACGCTGGTCTTTCTCGTGCACAAGCATCTGCTGATGTCTCAGACGGCCTTCCAGCGAGATCCTTACGACAGGAAGGTCCTCTTGCCCTTCGTCAGGGCGGTGGGGACACCGGAAACCCTCTGCAAGCTGTTGGTCGTGACCGCCGCCGATATCGCAGCGGTAGGGCCTGGCGTCCTGAGCAAGTGGAAGGAGTCCTTGCTCATCGAACTCTTTCTGCGCGCGCTACCGGAGGTATCGGGTGAGCAGGGTGAGACGGCTGGTCCGGACCGCCTCAAGCAATTGGCCGGCGAGGTGGCGCGCGAGTGCACGGGCATAGCGGCCGGGGGGCTCGATTGGATCGAATCGCAACTGGGCCAGTTTCCCTTGCGCTATTTGCATGGGACGACTCCGAAGCGGATCGCAGTCCATCTGGGGGCGGTCGGAAGGCTGCAGGCAGGGGAAGTGCTGGTCGAGGAGAACTTCAACGAGGAACTGGGCATTTGCGAGTACACGGTGATTACCCTCGATAACCTGACCCCCGGCATCTTCTCCAAGATTGCCGGAGTCATGGCGGCCCAGGGGCTTCAAATTCTGGATGCCCAGATCATCACCCGGCAGGATGGGGTCGTGGTGGACACCTTCCAGGTGTCCGATCCGGATTATGCCGGCGTTCCCCCGGTCGAGCGCAGGGCTTCCGTGGCCGCGACTATTGTCCGGGTGCTGAAGGGCGAGGAGGAGGTCGAGCGGTTGATGAGCCGAAACACCCGCCTGCCCTCCGGTCGCCGGCTGCCCACCGCCCGCCAGGCGGCCGAGGTGCAGATCGATAACGAGACCTGTGACCGGTCCACGATCATCGATGTGTTTGCCGACGATACGCAAGGATTGTTGTATGCCATCACCCGCAGCATCCTGCATCTCGACCTGTCGGTCCATGCGGCCCGGATCTCGCTGAGGGACGAGCTCGATCAGGTGGCTGACGTGATCTACGTGACGGACCGGCACGGAGCCAAGATCATGGACCACGCCCGCCTGGAGGCCATCCGTGCGACCATCAAGAAGGATATCGATCAGTTCATAGACCAGCAGGTTGCTCGGTCAGAGGCCGTATCAACAGGATCGCTAGCATAAATCGAATCTGAAAGGAGCTCGGAGAATGAATCCCCGCGAGGTATTGGAGTTTGCGAAGAAGAATAAAATCCAGATCGTGGACTTGAAGTTTGTGGACCTGCTCGGCACCTGGCAGCACTTCTCGATCCCTGTGGAAGAGCTGAGTGAAGGGCTATTCAAGGACGGATCCGGGTTGGACGGTTCGTCGATCCGGGGCTGGAAGGCGATCAACGACAGTGACCTGCTGATGGTTCCCGATCCGGCCACGGCCTGTCTCGATCCCTTCTGCGCGGTTCCGACGATGAGCCTCATCGGCAACATTTTCGATCCGATTACGCGCGAGCCCTATGATCGCGATCCGCGGTTTGTGGCGCAGAAGGCGGAAAAATATCTCCAGAGCACGAAGATCGGCGATACCTCTTACTGGGGGCCGGAGGCAGAGTTCTTCATCTTCGATCAGGTCCGGTACGATCAGACGGGCCACAGCGGCTTCTACTTCATCGATTCCGAAGAAGGTGCCTGGAACATCGGGCAGGAAGGCCACAACTTGGGCGGAAAGATCCGTCACAAGGAAGGTTACTTTCCGGTTCCACCGACCGATACGCAACAGGATATCCGCAGCGAGATGATCCTGGAGATGCAAAAAGTCGGAATTTCCATCGAGAAGCACCACCACGAGACGGCGACGGCAGGACAGGCGGAAATCGATATCCGCTTCGGTCCGCTGGTCAAGACGGCGGATAACTTGATGATGTACAAGTACATCGTCAAGAACGTGGCCCGCCGACATGGCAAAACCGCCACCTTCATGCCCAAGCCGATCTTTGGGGACAACGGTACCGGCATGCATACGCACCAGAGCATCTGGAAAGAGGGGAAGCCCCTGTTTGCAGGGAAGGAATATGCCGGCATCTCGCAACTCGGTCTCTACTATATCGGAGGCATCCTGAAGCACGCGCCGGCCCTGGCGGCGTTCACCAATCCGACGACAAACTCCTACAAGCGGCTGACCCCCGGGTTTGAGGCGCCGGTCCTGCTGGCCTATTCCAGCCGGAATCGCTCGGCGGGCATCCGGATTCCCATGTACTCACCGAGCCCGAAAGCCAAGCGGATCGAGGTGCGCTTTCCTGACCCGACCGCGAATCCCTACCTCGCCTTTTCTGCCATGCTCATGGCAGGGCTGGACGGGATCGAGAACAAGATCAATCCTGGTGAACCGGCTGAGAAGGATCTGTACGATCTCGAGCCGGAGGAAGCGGCGAAAATCCGCACGCTGCCTGGCAGTCTCGACGACGCGTTGCGCAGCCTCGAACAGGACCATCAGTTTCTGCTCAAGGGCGGGGTCTTCAGCAAGGATCTGATCGAGGCCTGGATCGGCTACAAACGCAGCAAGGAAGTCGATGCCATGCGGTTGCGGCCGCATCCGTACGAGTACGTCCTGTATTACGACGCGTAAACCGCACTCAAGCGAGAGGGGCGAGACTGGCGGGAAAAGCGCGACGGGTGAGACGGACAACAGTTCGGGGTTCGAACTTCGAACTCAGAACTTCTAACATCTAGTCGCGCCTTTCTCGCCTGTCCCGCGCGTCACGGTTCGACAGGCTCACCGTCCTGAGCCACGTCGAAGGACGCGCCTCTGTGAGGCTCTCGACATAAGGCACACGAGACAACGGCGTCCGCCTCTCGCGACTGGGAGGCGGACGCTTCTTTGTTTCGTGCCTGTGCAGCCTGCGAGCTCGACAGGGTCAGAGGGGAGCAAATGTATTGGTAAAGAAGGCTGAGGTGACCTGCATGTGGTGAGTAATGTCCGACTGCAAATGGCGCGCGCAGGCCCGCCAGTCGTCTGTCTTATAGCCGACGCGGCGGGCAAGATAGACAAACTCCTCCGAGTCAGGCGGAGGGAGCACAAGATCCTTGGCGTTTCCCCGGACCATGCGCAATCCATCAATCAATAGCCGGGTGAAGACGTAGGCTTTCCGGAGGCTCTCTCCATCGGTGCGTGCGACCAACCCCTCTTTCACCAGCGCGGCGAGTGCCTGCAGGGTATTCGGCATACGCAGGCTCGGGTGGTCGTGTCCATGCATCACTTGCAGGTATTGCACGGCATATTCGATGTCGATGAGCCCGCCCGGGCCATATTTCACGTTAACCTGTCCAGGCTCGACCAGCTGTTTGAGCTGTTGTCTCCGCAAATCGAGCGCCGTAGCGAGCTCCCAGGGGGCGCCGCTATAGACGAACGAATCTCGATGTGTTTCCACTTGCTGGCCCAATGACGCATCGCCGGCAATATGCCGGAGTTTGATGAGGGCTTGCCGCTCGAATGGCGCGGCCAGTCGCTCCTGACCATCAGCGGGAGCACACACACTTCGTGTGATGTTGGCTTGCCGCTCGAATGGCTCGGCCAGTCCGGTCGGACCGTAGTAGCGACAGACCTCCTCGAACGCATTGGCCAGCGCGCCCTTGCATCCGTGTGGTCGAAGCCGGACATCAAGGTGAAAGATACCTTCTTGTTTGGCGTCGATCCAGCTCAGGAGTTCCTGCGCCAGCCGTTCGAAGTATTCGCTGTTCTCAATGCCCTTCTTACCGCTTGTTCTGCCTGATCCACCGTAGACGAACAGCACCTCGATGTCCGAGGCATAGCCGAGCTCTCGCCCTCCAAATTTTCCCAGGCCCAGGATGGCAAAGGGGCAGGGTTTCTTGTTGGCGAGCTGCGGGCGCCCATACGGTTTCTCCAGCTTGACGCGGCAATCCGTGATGCTCCGTTCCATGATGACCTCTGCCAGTTCCGTGAGCGCGAGCGAAAAGTCAGGGAAATTGCTCGAGGGCTCGACGATGTGCTTCATGTCGATCCGGAATAGCTCACGGTCTTTATACCGGTTCAAGGCTTCCTTTCGCGCCACGTCTGTTTTGGCGCGATCGACCAGACGGTCGAGCTCTTTCCGGAGGGTCGCCCGCGGCTTGATCAGGGGCGCATCCCGGTATTCCGTCAGCATTGGAAGGAGGTTGCCGTGCTGGCGTCGGAGAAAAGTCTCCCATAAGAAGTCGCTGGCGCCGAGCAGTCGTGCGAGCAGGGGAAAGGTTCTTTTATCGCTGACGAAGTCGAGCGACTGGCTCTTGCCCTTCTTGCCTTTCTTGCCCTGGTCTTTCACGATGAGATCCAGGAACTGGTCGAACGATGCAAGCGCCTTGGCCGGGTCAGAAGCCCAGGTCAAGGCATGCGTGAATTGTTTGATGAGCACGGCGGTCAGCCGCAGTTGCTGCTGACCGGCGGAGTCGAGCAGCTTCTGCCCATCGCGATTCCTGACATAGAAACGATCATGCAGTTTGGCGCCATCGCATTCGAACTGGGCCTTGGTAATGTAAATGTTGCGCATGGCGAGGGCATTCGCAAGAGCATAGAGGAAGGCCGGAGTATCATCCGATCGGATGTCCATGATCGTATCTGTCGGTGATTGGCTATTGTCGAAGGTAATCCGCACCGTATGGAGCAGGCCGGTGAAGGCACTCCGGTGCTTGTCCAATCGTTCGACGAGCCGGCGGTTGACGTATTGGCGTGCCTCTTCGAACTGACCGGCATCCAGCAGTTGAACGATCTCGCTGACCGTCTGTCGGAGGGCATCTTGTTGTGGTAAGGGAAAGCCTGTGCGGTCTATGGAATGCACCAGGAAGACATCGACGATTTTCTTGCGGTTCAGGCCGGGCCGGCCTTTAGGCCGGCCGGTCGTCGAGGGAGCCTTCCGGCGCGGCAATGGAGAGGGCGAGGCCTCCACAAAGGTATAGATCCGTCCTTCTTCGATATTGAGTCCAAAGGCCGAGAGCAACCCGCAGATGGCGGCGAATTCTGAGAAGTAATCATAGGCGACGATGCTGATTTCTGATCGCCCCGCTCGTTTGTCGAGCACCGATAATTCGCAGGGGTGATCCGGCGTAAGCCGGCTGGCAAGCTGAATATGGCGCGCGACAGCATCCGGTTGGAACCGCTTGAAGTACTCGGGGTCCATCCGTGACACAAAGTCCCGGAGTACCTCATCATCGACATCCGGACAGAGGGGGGCCAGGGTCTTGATGATCGACTCGCGTGATCCAGGCCCACCCGTCATGGCCTGGAGTATAGCCGAAGAGGGGTTCATTGTGCGAGCGCCAATGTATGAGTATAATGCCTGCCTATGACCGCTCCGCCCAAGAAGCAAGTGCCACGCTATTGTGCCGCTTCTACCCTCGCGTGGGCTGCTCGACCAGATCCAACCCCTGTCCTATTAACGGCCGGGTTGGAACCAACCCAGGTTGAAGCAATTCTTAAATGCTACGGACTCCAGCGCATTAAGGATGCCGATACGAATCTGCAGTCGATGGCGGGCGATCCACAGCAGCGACGCCAGTTGGCAGACATTCTACCCGCGTTGCTTGAGGCCATTGGGCGGACCGCCGATCCAGATCTGGCCTTGAACCACTGGGAACGTTGGCTCGCGAGCGGAGTCAGCCGGTCGGCCGTGTTGGAATATCTGGGCAGCGCTCCCCGCATGGTGGACCTGGTGTGCACGATCTTCGGGAACAGTAACTCGCTCGCCTTCACCCTTGTCCGCGATCCTCTGCTGCTGTACTGGCTGGCCCAACAGAATGTGTTGTCCACCGCGCCGGCCAGGGCGGTGATGGAACGTACGATCAGGCAAAGTCTGGACAGTGTCACCGCCACTGACCTCAAGTTGGGCAAGCTCAAACGATTCCGTCGTCGAGAGATGCTGCGCATCGGCGTGCGTGATCTTCTCCGCTTGGCGGATGTGGAGGAAACGACCGCCTCCCTCTCGGATCTGGCTTCGGTCCTGATCGATGCCGCCTACCGTATTGTGGATGCCGATCTACGGGCCCGGTACGGCATTCCCATGCACCGGAATCGGCAGGGGCGGTGGGTGGAGACCGGCTTCACCGTCATTGGGATGGGGAAGTTGGGCGGGCATGAGCTCAACTACAGCTCCGACGTAGACGTGCTCTATGTTTGTGAATCCCATGAGGGAGAAACCAGGCCGGCTGCGTCAGGACGCGCGAAGGCGAAGGGTTCTGTGCCGGGCGGGCTGTCCAATGAAGAATACTTTGAAATTCTCGCGCGGGAGCTCACGAAGGTGCTGACCGAACAGACCAATGAAGGGTACCTCTATCGCGTGGACCTCCGCTTGCGAGCAGAAGGTTCAGTGGGGCAGCTCACTCGCTCGCTCGACGAGTATGCGAAGTACTATCGGACGAGAGGACAAGTGTGGGAACGGCTGGCCTTGCTGAAAGCCTGGCCCATCGCCGGATCGCAGGAGGTCGGGAGATCGTTCATCAAGATGGTGCGGCCCTTTGTGCTGGCACCCTCATCGAAACGGCCGGATGTCAAACAGGGGCTCGCGATCGTGGAGGAGGTCCGATCGGTCAAGGAGCGGATTGATGCGAAGATGGTGGAACGCGGGCAGGAGCAGCGCAACGTGAAGCTAGGCGGCGGAGGCATCCGGGAGATTGAGTTTTTCGTCCAAACGATCCAAGTGCTTGCCGGTCGTCGATTGCCCGGGATCTTGGACCGAGGGACCGTCGGATCGTTAGCGCGACTTCACCACGCAGGCATTCTTTCAGCGAAACAGCAGAGCGGCCTCACCCGTGCCTATCAGTTTCTCCGGGACGTCGAGCATAAGCTGCAGATGGTGCACGACCTGCAAACGCACGCGTTGCCGGATCGAGAGGATAAACTCCAACGTTGCGCGATCCGCATGGGCTACACGGGGGCGAGTCGATCGGACGCCCTCAAGCAATTTCAAGCCGACCACGCCGCCCATAGGACCGTCGTGCATGATATTTTTCGGTCGTTTTTCGAAACGCCGAACACTTCGGCGATCCTCAAAAAAACTTTCCGGTTGATCGGGCGAGAGCCGGTGAAATAGCCCCTAGCAGGATGCTGAAAAAGTCCTCCAGCGTAAGAAGACCGTTATTTGGTCTGTCTGGTTTGTTTGGTCTGTCTCGTTTATTCGGTTGAACAAAACCAACTCGATGAACCAGACAGACCAGAGAGACCAGATGAACCAGACAGACCACACACGAAGCCGTGGCGGGAGCTAGCCGGCATATCGAAGATCACGATCACTGGCGAGGGAAAGGTAGGTTTCTCCCCATTGATGCGGGCTTTCAAAACTCCAAGGCTCATTCCTATCGATAGGCTTGAATCGCAGGCCGTAGATCCCTCCGTAGACCAGATGAGTCAGGCCCGCGCCGGAGTCTTCAACCAATTGGGCATAGGCGGGGCACGCAGGCGTCCGTTCATCGTCGCTCCAGCCAGTGATCCAGTACCACTCCCCGGCGGGATTTCGGTCGTAGAGCTTTACTTGTTGGACCGGTCGAGCAGTGCCGACTTCCTTGAACCGAGCGAATATGCTGCCCTCGCAATTCTCGTTTGATTCGACTTCGACGATCACAGGGTGCTCCCTTTGCGTTCGGCTCCAAGCGATCAGCCATACGCCATTAGCTCTTGCTGTTTCAGCTTTGTTCCTTTTCGGGGAAACTTCCCCGGACGGCTTTCGGAAAATCGTATTCGCACTTCATGGTAGACGCGTATCCGCTGAAGTGGTGTGACGTTGGTCTATGTATGGATGCTACTGACCATCGGCAACCTCGCGTGGAAACATCGCTCGAATTGCACTGCGCACCTGTTGTGCGAGGGTAACGGCTCGTTCCGCATCTGTTCGATGGATGATTTCCCAATCACCGGGATAGCGCGTCACAATCGCATAGTCCGTCAAAGAGACATAGTCGTCCGTTGAAAGTGGGACCACCCGGTTGTCGGGCAGCAGGGCCGCCAATTCGGTGAGGTCATGGCTCTTGGGAAAATCAATCGCGTGGAAAGCCAGCCATGCTTTCAGATATTTCTCGACGCATTGCTGCGCATGAAAACACACGGTGTCCAGCGGACAGTCCTCTCCCATCGTGAGAGTGTGCACGGCGTTCTTGAGATCGTTGTCGGCTTTATCGACCCATTGACGAACGACGTCGATCTGCTCAGGCCGCGCGCTCATAGAGCACTTTCCCTTCTTGAGCAGCGGCTCTGACGATGGTTCCGGCGCACTGTCGAAATCGGTCCATTTCCTGAGGTGTCACGACGACGACATCTTTCGAGAGCCCCATTCCGCTCAGCGCCCGCCGGATTTTGAGTCGGGCCTCTCGTTTGGTTGAGAGCAGAGGCATGACGACGAGAAAGTCCACGTCGCTGTCGGGACCTGCGGTGCCGCGCGCGTGGGAGCCGAATAGAATAATTCGCTCCGGATCGCAGAGGGTGACGATGCGTCGCACCATCTCGTCGATGACAGCTTGTATATGAGGGGGATTGCCAGAATTCGTTTTCATTGCAGCGTCCACCCTTCGATCTCTCTACCACGCGAGTCCCAGCCAAATCAATGAGTTCACGCTCTTGTGAAGGTAAGGGTGTCGGCCAAAGTCAGACTGCATCGAGCAAGGCTCGTGGGTTCTTGTACGCGATCGCCAGCAGTGTGCGAGCTGGGCCGGATGGGGCCCGTCGTTCCTGCTCCCATTCCTGCAGTGTGCGAACGGATACGCCGAGCAATCGTGCGAACTCGATTTGGGATAAGCCGACACGCGCTCGCGTCTCGGCTACCGGAGGATACGTGAGGATGCGCCCTACGGTTCCCCGCTTCAGTTCTCGGAGTCCACGGAGAAGTTCACTCCCGATATTACGAGCTTTTGTTTTTCTCATCGTCGATCTCCCTTTTGATCTGCCGGAGCACGTGTGACGGAATGTTCTCCGCCACATTCTTGGGATAGAGGGTCAGCAGCCAAATCTGGTCCTGCTTCATCTTCGCATAATAAATGATTCTAATTCCGCCACGTTTTCCACGTCCAGGAATTCCCCACCGGAGTTTGCGAAGACCGCCAGAGCCAGGGATGAGAGGTCCTGCCTCGGAGTCTGATGCAACAGCGGCTTGTCACTGCCGATAAGAATCGTCGGATAAATATTCCTCGACCAGTCTGGTGAACAATTTCGTCTCGATGAACGTGATCATGAATCACCACTATACGTCAGAGACGTACTCTCGGCAAGAAAGTGTCAGGTGTGCTCGTATCTCTGCAGGGCGCGAACGGTTGCCGCTCCAGCATGGGGGCCGAGAAACACGAAGGGCCCAGCGGGTTATCCCGCTGAGCCCTTCGCTTGCCACTCCGAGCTATCAGCTATACGCCATGAGCTCTGTGTCTTCTCTTAGTACATGCCTTCCATGCCGCCGCCGTGGTTGTGTCCACCTGCACCACCGGCCGGCTCTTTCTTCTCTTCCGGCAGCTCGGTGATCATCACCTCGGTCGTGAGCATCAATCCCGCCACGCTCGCCGCGTTCTGCAACGCGCAACGCGACACCTTGGTGGGGTCGATGATGCCGGCTTTGATCATGTCCACATATTCCTCGGTCGCGGCGTTGTAGCCGGCGCTGGGGTTCTTGTCATTGCGCACTTTCTCAACGATGATGGAGCCTTCCATCCCGGCGTTTGCCGCGATTTGACGAATCGGCTCTTCGAGCGCGCGGCGGATGATATTGACACCTACTTGTTGTTCCGCCACTAGCTTGAGCGAATCCAACGCGTCGATGCAACGGAGATACGCCGTTCCGCCGCCGGGAACAATCCCCTCCTCGACGGCCGCCTTGGTGGCGTGCAACGCGTCTTCGACGCGCGCCTTCTTTTCCTTCATTTCGGTTTCGGTCGCGGCACCGACGTTGATCACGGCCACACCGCCCACGAGCTTCGCGAGCCGCTCTTGGAGCTTCTCCCGGTCGTAGTCGGAGGTCGTCTCGTCGATCTGTGCCTTGATCTGCTTCACGCGGCCTTCGATCTTCTTCGGATCGCCAAAGCCTTCCACGATCGTGGTGTTGTCCTTGTCGACCGTGATGCGCTTGGCGCGGCCGAGGTCCGTGAGCTTCACGTTTTCCAGCTTGATGCCGATATCTTCCGAGATCACCTGGCCGCCGGTGAGGGTCGAGATATCCTCCAGCATGGCCTTGCGGCGATCGCCGAATCCAGGGGCCTTGATGGCCGTCACGTTGAGCGTGCCACGGAGCTTATTCACCACCAGAGTCGCCAAGGCTTCGCCTTCCACGTCTTCAGCAAGGATCACGAGCGGCTTGCCCATCTTGGCGACCTGCTCGAGGACCGGCAGCAAGTCCTTCATGCTGCTGATCTTCTTCTCGGAAATGAGAATGAGCGGGTCTTCCATGACGGCTTCCATCCGCTCGGCGTTGGTGACGAAGTAGGGGGAGATGTAGCCGCGGTCGAACTGCATGCCTTCGACCACGTCCAACGAGGTGGTCATGGACTTGGCTTCCTCGACCGTGATCACGCCGTCTTTGCCGACTTTCTCCATCGCTTCCGCGATGAGGTCGCCGATGGTCTTGTCGTTGTTGGCTGAAATCGTCCCGACTTGGGAGATCTCGGTCTTGTTCTGGCAGGGCTTGCTGAGCTTCTTCAGTTCAGTGATCACCACTTCGACCGCCTTGTTGATCCCGCGCTGGATTTCCATCGGGTTGGCGCCGGCGGTGATGTTCTTCGCGCCTTCGCGATAGATGGCTTGCGCGAGCACCGTGGCGGTGGTGGTCCCGTCTCCGGCGATGTCGCTGGTTTTGCTGGCGACTTCACGCACCAACTGGGCACCCATGTTCTCGTATGGGTTCCTGAGTTCGACTTCTTTGGCCACAGTCACGCCGTCCTTGGTGATCGTCGGGGCGCCATACTTCTTGTCGAGAATCGCGTTGCGGCCCTTCGGACCGAGTGTTGCCTTCACGGCGTCGGCGAGCTGGTTCACCCCTCTCAGGATAGCCGCTCGCGCCGCGTCACCGTACATGAGTTGCTTTGCCATGGTTTTTCCCCCTTTATCGTCGTTGTAGTAAGTGTGTGTAACGTGTGCAGGTATGATGATTAGCTGGTGAAGACCCCGAGGATGTCTTCTTCCTTCAGGATCAAACATTCCTCGTCTTCGATCCGGAGCTTGCTGCCGGAGTACTTGTCGAAGAGAACCTGGTCGCCGACTTTCACATGCTCAACCTTCTTGCCGATGGCTTGGACGATGCCCCGTTGCGGCTTCTCTTTCGCGCTGTCCGGCACATAAATCCCGCCGGAGGTCCGGTCCAATTCCTCGGTATAGGTGACGAATACCCGGTCACCCAGAGGCGAGAACCCCTTGGTTAAGTCCTTCTTCTCCTTGGCTGCAGTGCTCATAACAACACCCTCCTCCTAAAGTTAACCCGGTGAATGTAAACGATGTAGAACAGGTTCGAACTCGATGGCGTAACCGTGGTACTCCCGAACGAGCAGAAGCCCTGATCTGCTGAACACGGGAGTAGAGATAGCCTCAGGTTCGTCCAAGTCAAGGGGGAGAAATAAGGAAATTCTTCCACGCTCTCAGAACAGGGGCAGGGAGGATCGTAATCTATTTGAGAATTGGATATTCCAGATTTTCTTTCAGCGGGGACAGGCGAAGTCAGATCCGTAAGCGGTCGAAATCTTTGATGTCTTTCTTAATATAGTCACGCAACCGCTTGATGATGCGCGCTTCCAGTTGCCTGGTTCGCTCTTTGGTGATGGAGTACTTGGCGCCGAGGTCCTCCAGGGTGAGAGGGGTCTCTGAGAGAATCCGGTTTCTCAAGATATCTTCGTCTCGTTCGTCGAGGGTCTTGATGAATTCGGCGAGCTTGGCACGGAAGAGTGTCTGTAATTGGGTGTGCGCAAGCTGCTCGTCCGCTGGAACTTGCTGAGAGGGGAGCACGTCCAGGAGGCTGCCTTCCTGGTCCTCGCCGAGCGGTTGGTCCAGCGAGAGTTCCCAGTTGCCCAGCCGTTGCCCCATCTCGATGACATCCCGCTCCCGCACGTTCAAGCGGTCGGCGAGTAGTTTCGTGTCTGGAGCGAAGCCTTCCCGTTCAAGCTTGGCCTTCTCTTTTTTGAGGTTATAGAACAGCTTCCGTTGATCTTGGGTCGTCCCGATCTTGACCAGGCGATAGGTGTTCAGCAAATAGCGAAGGATATAGGCCCGCGACCACCAGGCGGCATAGGCGTAAAAGCGCACGTTCTTCGACGGGTCGAACTTCTTGATGGCATGCATTAACCCGACGTTGCCTTCTTGAATGAGGTCCATATGGTCGGCGCCGGTATGGAGGTATTCGGCGGCAATCGAGAGGGACACGCGCAGGTTGGCCATGATGAGCTTCACGGCTGCGTCGCGGTTCCCATGTGTTCGATATTCATGGAACAGGAGCAGCTCTTCTTCTTTGGAGAGATAGGGATAGCGCCGGACCTCGGCCAAATATTGCTGGAGTGCCGTAACCGGCACCACGGCCGTGGAATCGGTGGCGTGACCATCTTCCGGGGCTGCGCGGTGAGACACTTCGGGAGGCGGACTGATCTCGGCGATCTCCTCCTCGGACGGGTCCAAGACCTCCGGTTCAATCGGTTCTTCGTCGAGATCCTTCTTGCGCGGACTCATAAGGGTCGAGAATATCATAAGAACATCTAGCCTGGGTGCTGAAAAATTCCGCCAGCAAAAGAGCACCGTAACTCGTGGAGCGTATCTCAAGAAGACCGTCTTTCGTGAAACGTGAAGCGTATCTCGCAAGCAGGAAAATCAATGCTTGCGAACGACGAGATACGAAGGACGAGCGACGCTTCACGAACGGCGAGGTTGTTTTTCGTTCCCTTGCGCGAGAGAAAGCTGGTCCCCTATAGTGATTGGCTCTTTAGCAGGATGCTGAAAAACTATTTTCGCCTCGGTGGGGCTCGGCGAATGGGAGGTTCGCGATAATTGCCGATTAGCCC
>Ga0315276_10002190_pt1 | contig 17793 bp, 11 predicted proteins | sample YL17G05_0_MG_FD_204542 | JGI IMG/M metagenome (GOLD analysis project Ga0315276, IMG submission 204542) | Sediment microbial communities from Yellowstone Lake, YNP, Wyoming, USA - YL17G05_0 | ecosystem: Environmental > Aquatic > Freshwater > Lake > Sediment | place: USA: Wyoming | collected... | reverse complement strand
CGCGGCTGGGCCGGTTCAAGCGGGCGAGCCTGCCGGCTGCCGAGCTGACCGACGCATTCATCTCGCGGATTCTGGGAGATATGGAAGGGGAAAAAGAGGCCTACCGGCGGGCGCTGACGCGCTCGCCACGCAATCCTGCGGCGCTCGACTATTTCGCAACGCAGGACGGGCCTCCGGTCCCGTGACGTGGGGACCGGAGGCCCCCCGGCGAATCCTTACTTCACGGCCTTCCTGAGCCGATCCTCGAGGCCGGTGAGCTCCTCCCGGAGGCCCTGGGGGAGCCTGTCCCCGAACTTGGCGTAGTGCTCCTGGATCAGGGGCAGCTCCGCGGTCCACGCATTCACGTCCACGTCCAGGAGATCCTTCAGGTTCCCGGCGGGGATGTCGAGCCCGGCCAGGTCGAGCGCCCCGGGGGCCGGCACGCGGCCGATGGGCGTATCCACGGCAGAGGCCTTCCCGTCGCACCGCTCAAAGATCCACTTGAGCACCCGGGAGTTCTCGCAGTACCCGGGCCACAGGAACTTGCCGTCGGTTCCCTTGCGGAACCAGTTCACGTAGTAGATGCGGGGCAGCTTCGCGCCCGGTTTCTTGCCGATGTTCAGCCAGTGCTGCCAGTAGTCCCCCATGTGGTAGCCGCAGAACGGGAGCATGGCCATCGGGTCCCGCCTCACCACGCCGACCTTTCCGGCCGCGGCCGTGGTGGTCTCCGAGCTCATGATGGATCCGAGGAACGTCCCGTGCTGCCAGGAGAACGCCTCGTGAATGAGCGGCACCACCGTGGGGCGGCGGCCTCCGAAAAGGAACGCGCTGATCGGGACTCCCTTCGGATCCTCCCATTCCTTCGCGATGACGGGGCACTGCCGCGCAGGCGTTGTGAAGCGGGCGTTCGGGTGGGACGACGGGCGCCCGCAACCGGGATGCCAGGGACGCCGGAGCCAGTCCGTCAGCTCCGCGGGCTTCTCCTCGGTCATTTCCTCCCACCAGACGTCGCCATCCTGGGTGATGGCGCAGTTGGTGAAGATGGAGTCCTTCTTGAAGGTGAGCATGGCGTTCGGGTTCGACTGCATGCTCGTGCCCGGGGCGACGCCGAAGAAACCGGCCTCCGGGTTGATCGCATGGAGCCGGCCGTCCTCCCCGAACTTCATCCAGGCGATGTCATCGCCGATGGTCTCCACCTTCCAGCCCTTGATGGTGGGGTCTATCATCGCCAGGTTGGTCTTGCCGCACGCCGAGGGGAAGGCGCCGGTGATGTACTTCACCTCGCCCTGGGGGGACGTGAGCTTCAGGATCAGCATGTGTTCCGCGAGCCAGCCCTCGTCGCGCGCCTGCACCGACGCGATGCGCAGGGCGTGACACTTCTTGCCGAGAAGCGCGTTGCCGCCGTATCCGGAGCCGTAGGACCAGATCTCGCGGGTCTCCGGGTAGTGGGTGATGTACTTGTTGGACGCATTGCAGGGCCAGGCCTGATCCGGCTTCTTGGCATCCTCCAGGGGATATCCCACGGAGTGCAGTCCCCGGACGAAGTCCTCGGAATCGCCCAGGACTTTGAGCACCCCCGTCCCGACCCGCGTCATGACGTGCATGTTCGCGACCACGTAGGGCGAGTCCGTCAGCAGCACGCCGATCTTCGAGATGTGAGATCCCACCGGACCCATGCTGTAGGGGAGCACGAAGAGGGTCCTGCCCCGCATGCTCCCGTCGTAGTGCTTCCGGAGCGTCGCCTTCATCTCCTCGGGGTCGTTCCAGTTGTTGGTGGGTCCCGCGTCTTCCTTCCTCTTCGAGCAGATGTAGGTCCGATCCTCGACGCGGGCGACGTCACCGGGGTCGGATCGGACGAAGACGCTGTTGGGGCGCTTCGCCGGATCGAGCCAGATCGCGGTGCCTGCCTGCACCATGGAACGCAGCATCGCCTGGTACTCGTCCTTCGAGCCGTCGCACCAGACGACCCTGTCCGGTTTGCAGATCCCGGCGTTCTCTTCGACCCATGCAAGGACTTTCTTGTTGGCGGTGGGCGCGGTCGCGGCGGAATGCTCGATAGTCAAGGTTTCATCTCCAGTGTTATTGGCACGTACTTACGATCACGACCAGGACGATGGGGATGGAAACTGAGCGCCTCCCGGAGCCTGCCGGCAGAGTAGACGGCTGAGCACCCATTCTTCCTTCCGTGGAAGGGGATGTCAAGAGGCACCCTGCCACTACCAGGGGGAGGACCACCTTGCCCCGAGCCCCGGCCCGTACAGGATCGCGTTCAGCAGGAGGCGCCGGGTGGCGAGCGTCCACTCGCGGAAACCGGGCTCGTCCAGAAAGAGGATCACCTGGCCGCGGCCGACTTCCTCGCGGGTGAGGTAGGCGGTGCGCGCCAGGCGTCCCGCCGCCTCGGGCCAGAGGAGCCCGGATAGCTGCAGCCGCTCGATGTCGGCGAACCGCGCCGCCACCTGGACGGGAGGTTCGGCCACCAGGGTGTCGCGCGCGTCGAGGTAGGCGGCCGTGTCGGGCGGCATCCCCCAGTCGAGCCACATCTCTGGATCGAGATCGATCCGCACGAACGCCCCGCGCGGCGTGAAGCGGCGGAGCCGCTCGTCCCCACGCTGGAGATCGTCGGGATCCGGCCGCTCCTTGCCCGGCGGCAGGAACGGCTTGAGCCACTCCGCCAGGTCGATCGGCTTCTCCGTCACGGGGGTCCCCTGGGGGAACCCCTCCGCGAAGGGCCTCGCCCCGGGGCCGAGCAGCGGTGCAACGTCGTAGGGAGAGGAGCGTCGCGCGGGCGCCGGGACGGGACGCGGCTTCGCGCCCTCCTTCGGCGGCTCGGGGCCCTCCCGCAACCCCGCCGCCCGGAACGCCCCCGCGGCATCCGCCTCTTCCGGCCCGGGCCCGAACACGACCGGCGGGTAGCGGTCGAGGGCCTGCCGCCGGAGCCTCGTCTTCGTCAGCTCGGTCTGCTTGTCGGCGAGGAAGTGCGCGCCGCCCGCGATGCCGATCGCCGTGCCGCCCGCCTCGATCCAGCGCTTGAGCCGCTCGACCCCCTCCTTCCCGAGCCGGTCGCGGTAGGCGCTTTCTCCCCAGGCGGGGGGGAAGATCAGCACGTTGTACCGGGCGAGGTCGGTGTCGTCGAAGCGGGAGAGGTCGAGGCCGGTGAACCGCAATCCGGCCTCCCGGTCCAGGAGGTGCCAGACGTCGCCGTAGGCCGACGGGGAGACGGGCATTCCGGTCCACACCCCCACGCGGGGCGCGACCAGGAGATGGAAGTAGTTTCCTCCCAGATCGGGCCCCTCCTCGGACTTGGCGGTCGGGACCGCGCGGATCGCAATCCCGTGGCGCCGGGCCACCTGCTCCATCTGCGCGGCGAGATCGTCGGGGTTGCCCTCCCGCTTGACCAGAATCGTGCCCCGGTCGAGCGCGAGCCCCGCGATCCTGAACGGTTTCTCGGCCACGCGCACGGAGAGATGGCGCTGGAGGAGGTCGGCGAGGGCGAAGACCGAGCGGTCGGTGGTCCCCTCGAAAACGTACCCGTAGGCCTGCGGCGCCTGCACGACGGCCCCAAGCGGGGCCGGCGCCTTCTCCGCGCGCCAGTCGCCGGCCGGCCGGGTCCCGGTCCAGAAAGCCTCGACGCCGAACGCGATGGGGAGCGACCAGGCGGTGGTCTCGTAGAGCCGGGTGCCCTTCCCCCGCTCCAGGTATTCGCGCTCCTCGCGAAGAAACCCCGACTCCATCGGGACGTGCGGATCGAGGATCACGCGCGCGAGGGGAGCGGCCGGCTGGTCCAGCGGGACCAGCCAGGTCCCCGCCGGCAGTTCGGCGCTCGACACCTCTCCGGTGCGGGCGTCGTGAAGTCCCGAGGCCTTTACGGGCGCGGCCGCGCGGCGGATTTCGATCCCCTGGGCGTGCAGCAGCTCCGCGAGATGGTCGGTGCGGTCGGGATAGCGGCCCGGCGGCAGCAGCCACGCGCGGACCGGGCCCTCGGCTCCCCGGCGGACGGCCGCGCGCCTCGACGCCGCAGACTCACGGAGGAGGTCGGCCCGGTTCGCGGCAAGGGTTTCGAGGTTCGCCACGGAGCTGGCGAGCTGGTGCTCCACCGCCTCGGCGAAGGTCCTCACGGTCCCGGAGCTCTGTTTGACGAGGGTCCCGGAGACGCGGGCCATCTCGTAGAGGATCCCGACCGCGCCGATGTAGGACGCCCAGGAGGAGCCGTAGCCCGGGAAGAACTCCTCGTTCCACTCCCGGGTGTAATACGCGAAGCCGCGTGAATCGAGGGCGCGCGCCTGATCCGCAGCGAACCGGTCCGTCCAGGGGCCCAGGTGGGCCGGCTTGAGGGGATTGAACGGGCGGCGCGCCGGCGAGAAGAGGTACGTGTCGTCGGAGCCCATCTCGTGGCTGTCCACCATGATCTGCGGGTTCCACGAGGCGATCGCCGAGACGCGGCGGCTCTCCGGGTGCACGAGCGTGAGCCAGTCACGGTTCAGGTCGAAGAGGTAGTGGTTCCCGCGGCCCCACGGCCAGACCGTCGTGTGGGAGAGGTCCTCGGTGTCGGGGGTCGGGCTGGCGTGGGCGAAGGCGGTGGTCTGGGCGAGGAACCGCTCGCGGCCGTCGGGGTTCTCGCAGGGATCGACGAGGATCACAAGGCCGCGGCGCAGTGCCCTGGCCCTCTCGTCCTCGCCCGCCACCAGATAGTAGGCGAGGACGGCGGCGGCGTCCGAGGAGGACAGCTCGTCGCCGTGGATCCCGTACGCCATCCAGGCGACCGCCTTTGCCGACTCGAGGGCCTTCGCGTCCTCGGCGGGTCCGCGCCCGCGGGGATCGAGGCGGCGAGCGTGCTCGGCACGGAACTCATCGAGTCTCGCCACGGTTGCCTCGTCGCCGACCGCCAGATAGACCAGCGGGCGTCCCTCGTGGCTCCGGGCGTACTCGACGAGCCTCGCCCGGGGGGAGGCTGCGGAGAGCGCCTCGAAATAGCGGACCAGCTCCTCGGGGCGCAGCGGGCGCAAGGAATCCCCGGCGCCCCGGAAGTTATCCGGGGAGGGGATCCCGGGGGAGAAGGTCGCCCAGGGAAGCAGCCGGCGAAGCAGCCCCTCCCCGGGTGTCTCCCCGTCCGCGGCCGGCGCCGCCGTGATCGGAAGAATCGTCACCAGCGCCACCGCGATGGTGCCCCAGGCCATCCGACGCATCACCATTTCCTTGCCCCCTTCCTGAAGTCCGGCCCGGCGGGCCGGCAGAGTTGACAGCAACCCGAGCGCAAGGCCTCATTCCCGATCGCCGCGGGCCGCCGGGGGCGGGGAAGTCGTCCCGGGTGGCGGGTCGGTCCATCTCCCGTGCTCCTGGATGAGCCGGACGAGCCGCTCGTCCGCCTCGGCTGAGGGGACGTCCTTCTCCACCAGGTCCTTCCCCACGAAGAGGCTGATTCTTTCCGGACCCCATCCCACGTAGCCGAAGTCGGCGTCGGCCATCTCGCCCGGGCCGTTCACGATGCACCCCATGACGGCGATCTTGACTCCCTTCAGGTGCCCGGTGCGCGCCTTGATCCGCCGTGTGGTCTCCTCGAGATCGAACTGGGTCCGCCCGCAGGAGGGGCAGGAGATGAACTCGGCCTTGAAAAGCCGCAGGCGCGTCCCCTGGAGGACGTTGAACCCCAGGCGCACTGAGTCGGCCGGGGTCCCGAACCCCTCGACCCGCACCGCATCGCCAATCCCGTCGCAGAGGAGCGATCCCAGGTGGACGGAGGTGAAGAGAAGCGGGTCCTCCCGCCGGCCTGCTACGGAGGCGACGAGAAGGATGGGCGAAGGCGGTCCTGATTCGGAGAGTCGCGCTGCCAGATTACGGTAGGGAGAAATGGGAGATTCCCCCGGCGGCACGTCCAGGGCCAGGATCGGATCGGCTCCCTGGATCTGCCTCCACCCGTCCGCCAGGACGGTGAGCGCCCGGAGGGACTCCGCTTCATCGCCCGGAAGCGCCGACTGCAGGCAGAGGGAAAGGCCCCGAATCGCCGGGGAGGCGGCCAGCTTTCCGAGGGCCTCGGTGCCGCCGGAGCGGGGATCGGCCAGACGGATGGTGAGGCGATGGCAAACCTTCCCGATCTTCTCCAGTTCCCGGGGGCGGTACCGGGAGAGCGCCGGAAGGTCGGTCCTGACCGAGAGGGCCAGGGGGCTCGGCCTGGCATGGAGAAGCCGCGCCAGGTGCTGCAGCCCGGAGAGGTCTTCGGCTCCATCCAGGTCGACCTCCAGGATCTCGGCACGGGCCTCGGGGAAGGCCGGCGTGCCCGAGAGGGCGAGAATCTCGGAGGCGAGCCTCTCGATGTCGTTCAGGGGCGCCCTCAGGAGCGCCTCAACCCGCACCGGCTCGTGCCCGCCCAGGGAAACGCCCCCGAGGAAGACCCGGGCGGCTATACGGCGGGAGCAGGCAGAGGCTGCCGGAGCGGGGGGCGACGGGGCTATCGGGGCGGAGGGGATGCCGGTGGCGCGAAAGAGAGCGTTGTATCTCTCCGTCAGGGCGACCGCCACCGGAATCTCCGCCACGGGGTCCTCGGTGAGGGAGACCCGGATGGTGTCGCCGATCCCGTCCTCCAGGAGCGAGCCGATCCCGATGGCCGATTTGATCCGCCCGTCCTCGCCGTCCCCCGCCTCCGTCACTCCCAGGTGGAAGGGGTAGTCCATCCCCTCGGCCGCCATCCGCTCAGCCAGGAGGCGGTAGGCCCGGATCATCACGCCGGGATTGCTGGACTTCATGGAGAGGATGATCTCCCGGAAGGAGTGGCGCTCGCAGATCCGCACGAACTCCAGGGCCGACTCCACCATCCCCAAAGGGGTGTCGCCGTGGCGGTTCAGGATCCGGTCCGAGAGGGAGCCGTGGTTGGTCCCGATCCGGATCGAGACGCCGCGCTCCTTCGCCCGGAGGACCAGCGGCGTGAAGCGTTCCTCGATCCGCTCCAGCTCCGCCCGGTATTCGTCGTCGCTGTACTCCCGGATGGCGAAGCGCTTGGTGTCGGCGTAATTGCCAGGGTTGATGCGGACCTTCTCCACGTGCTCCACCGCCATCATCGCGGCGGCGGGAGAGAAGTGGATGTCGGCCACCAGGGGGACGCGAATCCCGTCGGCGGCCAGGCGCTCCCGGATGAGGGGAAGGGCCTCGGCATCCTTCGTAGCGGGGACAGTGACCCTGACGATCTCGCACCCCGCCTCCACCAGCCGGCGGATCTGGGAGACGGTGGCCTCCACGTCGGAGGTGGCGGGGGTGGTCATGGACTGGATGCGGATGGGATTGCTTCCGCCCACACCCACGTCACCGACCTTGACTTCCCGGGTGGATCGGCGGTGATAGGCGCGATGGCTCGTGGAATCGGTCATGCCGCGGATTCTAGCCCACGGCCGAGAGGAGGGGCAAACGCCCCGGAATCCGCGGGCACCAGGGGCGGGATGGGCGGCTTGGTCCTCCCGTCGGCCACGATCCGCCGGGCGATCGGCCCCCGCGGGCCGCGCCGCCGTATCGAGGCAGGACGGCGGGATGGCAGGGGAAGCGTCCTTCAGGAGTCGGTGTTCAGGGATTGTCCGGCGGCCAGGAGGTCTTCGTAGGTCTCGGGACAGGGATCGTTCCAGAACTCTTCCATCGCCTCCTGCATCGCGTGCAGGGCCCCCAGTTCCGCAGGCTTCAGGCCGCTGGCCCGGAGGCGGGTGGTGGCCACCGCCATCTGGACCAGGGTCTTCGTCCCTTCCTCCCCATCGAGAAGGGAATCGAGGAAGGCCCGCTGCGAAGGATCCCAGGAGTCGGCCGAGCGCCCCAGAGAGTCCACGAGCCATTGAAAGATCTTCTCACGGGCAGCGAAGCCAGAGTCCTTCACGCAGGAAGCATACCACACACCTCCCGAGAGGGAGTCCGGCGCCGGTCCGGCGGCTCAGGGGGTACGAGTGCCTCCGCCGGTCTTCTCGAGCCGTCGGACCTACGCCCAGAGTTCTTCATCCGGGAATCGCCGGGGAACGCCCTGCGAGTGCTCCGGCAGTCTATCCGAATTCGGCAAAGATGACACATCCGTGACTTTTCTATGAGGCAAGTTGGATGTATCCTAAGTAGACTCCCAAAGAGGAACCGGTCCGTGGAGGCCGGTCGGCTGTTTCCGAGATTTTCGATTGGAGGTTTTGATGCTTAGCGGCGAGAGAGGGACTTCCCGCTCCCGGGCGGTGAAGGAAGTACAGACCGGGCTCAATCAACTCACCCGCGGGCTGCGGATGCTGGCCCGGGAGATCATGAAAGAGGCCGGGCGCGCCGGCAGGGTTGGAAGGACGCGCGTTTCCCCCGGCCGCCGGCTTCATGGGCGGTACATCGGCCTGATCCGGAACCTTCCCGCCCGCAAGAAGGCACAGGTCCGGGCGGTGCGCGCGAAGAAGGGGGTCGAGGCCGCCATTAAGATGGCCGTGGACATGAGGCGCTCGCGCTGACGGGTGCCGGCGGCGTAAAACGGTCCGCGGGCAGGTGTAGAATGTGGGCATTCCCTGTTGGGAGAGAAGAAAAGGAGGTGCCCGGCTATGCCCGTCTATGAGTTCCGCTGCAATGACTGCCGCAAGACCTTCCAGCTCGTCAAGTCCGTCAAGGACTACGACTCCGGCACCGTAAAGTGTCCGAGGTGCGGCAAACGCAAGACCGTGGAACGGATCTGGTCCCAGGTCTATGCGGTGACCTCCAAGAAAAGCTGACGGGATGCGAGGGGGGAAGGCCTCCCTCGCGGGCCTAGTCCACATACCCCAGGGAGTGAAGCTTCTTCTTCGCCTCCTCGTCCAGGTCGGGAGGCTGGGGGGGCCTCCCGCTCACCAGGTAGAGGTCCAGAGCGGTGAACAGCGAAGAGGCGCGCTGGAGATCCGTGGAAGCGATGTTGTTCCGCTCAGCCGGGTCCTTCTCCAGGTCGAAGAGCTCCAGCGTGGCCTTCGGCCCTGTCGGGTATCTGATGAGTTTGTAGCGGTCATTGCGGGCGGACAGGATGAAGGTCCGCTGGGGAAAGTAAACCCTCCGCCCGGCCAGCAGCATCGACGCGGCCCGCGCCTCGCTGATGGCGGTGCCCCCCGGGGGGATCCCTCCGGCCCGGATGAACGGCAGCAGGCTTCTCCCGGCCGGGCGCGGGGGGGCCGTCCGGCCCAGGTAGGAGAGGAGCGTGGGAAGGACGTCCACGAGCTGCGCCACACCGTCGATTCTCTTCCCCCGCAGTCCCTTCTCCGGGAAGCGGAAAATGAGGGGGACGCGCACCGCCTCCTCGTTCAGCCGGGCCCCGTGGCTGAAGTAGTAGTCGCGCTCCACCAGCGTCTCCCCGTGATCCGCCGCGAAGACCACCACCGGCTTCTCCCCGACCGCATCGAGAAGGCGGCCGATCTGGGCGTCGCCGTAGTGGATCTCCCCGTCGTACCGGGAGATGTACTCCAGGGGATCGCGGCTCAAAGCGCCCCCGATCTCGAGCCGCTGATAGCCGGGGATCTCGCCGGACTCGGGGATGGCGTCATACTTCCCGGTCCGGAACTTCTCGGCGAACCCCGGCGGCGGGTCGTACTTTCCGTGGGGATCGAAGAGGTGGACGAAAAGGAAGTAGGGCTTTTCCGGCGGGAGTGACCGCAGCCAGGCGAGGGCCCTGTCCACCGTCTCCACCCCCTTGCGCTCTTGCCCCGTGAACTGGTCGTCGTAGATCTCGAACCCGCGGTTGAAGCCGCTCTGGCTGGCCACCATGGTGTAGCCGGAGACGAAGGCCCCCGTTCGGTAGCCGCCCTTCGCCAGGATCGTCGTGAGGGTCTGGAACGCCGGATCGAGGGGCGTGGAGTTGTAGTGGTTGCCGTGGGCGTTGGGAAGGAGGCCCGTGAAAAGCGACGCGTGGGAGGGGTTGGTGTTCACCGCCTGGGAGAAGGCCCCCAGGAATAGCGCCCCTTCCGAGGCGAGCCGGTCAATCGCCGGCGTCGTCGGAAGCGGGTAGCCGTAGCAGTGAAAGTGATCGGCGCGGGCAGTGTCCAGGATGATCAGGACCACGCTGGGGGGCGGGGCAACTTTCTTCGGTGCAGCGGTCTCCGGCGCCCTCGCGGACGCCGGGGCCGCCAGGATGAAGGCCGCCAGCAGGATGCCGGCGCGGCAAATGCTCAGCGTGCGCGGCAATCTTCCCTCCCCGGTCGTCGTCCAGCCCCCATTCTACTTCTTTCGCTCGAAGGGGCGTCCCGGGAGGGGCGGAAAGCCCCGGATCCGCGGGACGTGGGTGGCACGATGACACCATGCACCCCGGATTCTGTCAAGGAGAAGTTTCCCTCGGCGCGGCCGTGGGAGCGTGCGCCTTGACGGGAAGAAAGGGGTGCGGGTAGTCTTCCCGTCATGCCTGTGACCACGCCACGGACCCGGAAGCGGGGGCGACACCTCCTCTTCGCGCTGGCGGCCTTCTCCATCGCGGTCATCCTCACCCTTGCCCTGGCCGAGGTCACGCTCCGGGTCCTGGACTATCCCTTCCGGACACGCTGGATCCCCTCGGAAAACGCCCTGGCCCGGTTCGATCCCGACCTGGGATGGACTTACATCCCCGACCGGACCGTTACCCAGCGGTTCGGATCCTACGGCCGGAGGGTCCCGATGCACTTCAACGACATCGGCGCCCGGGTGGGAGAGCCGGGACGTCGCTTCGACCCGGCCGCGCCTACGGTCGTCTTCGTGGGCGACTCCTACACCTTCGGCCATGGTGTGATGTACGGGGAGACCATGGCGGGGCAGCTCGAGAAGGACCCGGATATCCCGTTCCAGGTGGTGAATCTCGGGGTCCAGGGGTACGGGACCGACCAGGCGCTGATGATCCTCCGGCGCCACTTCCGCGACTTCAACACGAAGGTGGTGGTCTACACCTTCCTCCTGGACCACGTGAAGCGGAACGACAACGCCGACCGCCGGCTGATCTTCCCGGGGGCGAAGTTCCTGGGGACGAAGCCCAGGTTCGCGCTGCGGAAGGACGGGACGCTGGAGGAGGTCGAGAAGCCGGCCCGGTACAAGGACCTCAGCCGGCTCCGGGTCTGGCAGCTCCTGCAGCTGGCCTGGGCGAAGCACGGACCGCCCCCCAGCATGGAACTGACCCGCGCCCTGGTCCGGGAAATGAAGGACACCGTGGAATCCAACGGGGTGACCTTCATCCTGGTGCTCTGGACGAACCGCCACTCCATGCCCGCGGGGGAACTGGCCCGGCAGCTGTTTCCCGGAACCCGCCTCAACGTGATCGACACCGGTGCGGGCGCTCCCGCCGACTGGGACTCCTACCACATCCCCGGCGAGTATCACCCCGACGCCCGGGCCTACGCCCGGGTCGCCCGCCTCCTCGTGGAAAAGCTCAGAGAGCCGGCGCTCGACGGGGGGAGATGAGGCCGACGGATCGCCGGCCCCCCCCGACGCCAGGCGCCGCGCGCAGGCGGGTCGAGCCCGGGGTCAGACATCCTCGACGAGGATCAGCCTCGCGACCGGTCCGATGGAGCGTGCCTTGTGTTTCTCGGCGCCTCCGCTCCGGATGATGAGTCCGTCTCCGGGCCTGAACCGCTCGGCCCGCCCCTCGAACGCGATTTCCAGCTCCCCATGAAGCATGTATCCGACGTGACCCCTGGGGCACCAGTCGTGCTCGACGAAAGTGTCGGTGAACTCCACCAGACGAATCCTCTTGCCGCCCCGCTCCACGAACTTATGGCGGGCGCCGGGCGCCGTCACCCGCCATTCCGCCGACTCGAAGTCCACTCGCGAAGTATCCACAGGCACCTCTCCGACTGGGTTCAGTCTCTCGCCTTCTTCAAAACGTAACAGTACGGAGACACGACGACCTCGCGAAAGGGAAGATCGCGGAAGTTTGGAAGGTACCTCCAAGCGCACTTTCGGTCAAGAGATGGCGCAAAGTCCGGCTTCGGGATGGCAAGACCCGTCTCGGTTCCAGGAGCATCGGCCGACTCGTACGGCGGGCGCCCTTGTTCACGGCAGCGGGCGGAGGACGGCGCGGACGGGGCTGGCGTCGAAGCCTTCCAGGCGCAAGGGGAGGGCGATCAGCTCGTAAAGCCCTTCGGGCACGCCCTCCAGCCGGATTCCTTCCAGGATGGCGATGTCGTGGCGGAGGCAGGCGAGGTGGGCTGGAAGATCCCTGGAGTGGAAGAGATCGACACTGGGGGTGTCGATTCCCACGAGCCGGACGTTCTGCCCGTGGAGGTGGTCGATGAGCTCCGGGGAGAAGGCGGCGAAGTCCTCGTTGAACTTCTCGGGGTCGGGGAAGGTGCCGGTGGCGAATAGGAGCCGCTCGGCGCGGATGGGCGTGACCAGCAGGTCCGGCCCGATCCGGGCGGCTTGAGGCACCGCAAGGCGTATGACCTGGCAGGGTCCCAGGTAATAGTCGAGGCTCCACTTCTCGATGGAAGGAGCGCCGGCGCCATAGTGGCTGGGGGCGTCGGTGTGGGCGCCGAGGTGGACGGTGGAGTGGATGGATGAAAGGGTCACGTTCGCCCCCTGCGTCATGTCCAGGAGGACTTCCCGGGAAAGGGGCGTGTCTCCGGGCCAGACCCGGAGCCGGGGAGAGATGACGGGAGTGATGTCGTAGATCATCGCTGCACAGAATCTCAGAAATCGAGCTTGAAGCCGAACTCCAGGGTGCGGGGAGGGCCGATCTGGCCGATGGGCTCCCCGAAGTTCCGGGAGGTCGCCCGCCCCTCGATGGGCCCGCCGTTGAAACGGTCCATGAGGTTGAAGACCTGCAGGAACGCCTCGCCGCCTCCATGCCCCTCCCGGAAGTGGAAGGGTTTCCAGACCCGGAGGTCCACCTGCATGAAGATGGGCTCATGGAGGGAATGGACTGGGGGGAGTCCCGCCTCGGCCCGAAGGACGTTCACCGAGTCCAGGGGAGTGTCCTCCCCCGTGTTTCTCGATACGCCGTCGGGCCGGTCCGAGGTGACCCCGTCGATGTTCTCGTCGCGCCCGGTGGTCACGTTGAAGGGGGCGCCGGAGGCGAGCTGGATGACCCCGGAGGCCTTCAGCCCCATCCAGGGGAGGGGCGACGAGCCCGCGAGGACGAAGCGGTGCCGCCGATCGGCGTCGGAGCGTCCCTTCTCCTGGAGGAAGCTCTCGCTGGGCGAGACCTGATGGCAGCGTTCCGTCTGGTCAGCATCGGCAAAAGCACAAAACGGCGGAAGCGAGATTCCCCCTTTGAGAGGATCGGGGCCAAGGCCCAGAGCCTTGGAGAGGGTATAGGAGATTGAATACCACCCTTCGTCGCCCCGCCAGCGCCAGGCCAGATCCAGGCCGGAATACCAGCTCCTCCCCTCGCTGACGAGGGTCGCGATTGAACCGGTGTCCGGGTCCCGGTGTTGCGGCACTCCCTGCTCCGAAAAGGAAGTCACCGGGTTGAGGTCTTTCAGGAGGATTTGGTGGTAACCCAGTGCCCGGGTGGCGTTGACCTGGAAGGACCCTCGCGTCCCCACGGCCCACTCGGTCCCCAGGTTGTACTGGACCGTATAGGGGGTGTCGAGCGTGGTGCCGGTGGAGAATCGGAGAGTCAGGAAATCAGGAAAGATCAGCTCCGGCTTCAGGATCTCGATGCCGATCTGCTCGACCAGGCTTTCGGTGAGCTCAATGCCCATGCCCTGGGGGAAAAGGAGACCGATGCGTGTTCCCGAGGTGATGGCGGCGACGGCGGGGAAGCCCAGGACCACCTTGTCGTAGAAGATCCCGGCGCCGCCCCGGAACACAGTCCGGGCGCCGTCGCCGGGGGTGAAGGTGAACCCGAGCCGGGGCGCCAGATTGTTCCTGTCCACCGGCGCCCCGCCGTTGGGGATGGTAGACGGGACGCGGGCGCTCCCGGGCAGATGATAGGTGCTTAGATCGTAACGGAGGCCGTAGTTCAGGAGCGTCCTTTTCCCGAGCTGCCAGCTGTCCTGGGCGAAGAGAGCGATCTGCGTGTCGTCCAGTGAAGCAGAGGGGTTTCCTTCGATGAGCTGGAAGACGACCGGGTATGTGTAGAAGTACCCGGGCTCATCAATGGTCCCATCTCGGTCGTCATCGATCCCGTTCGGATCGCCCGGGCCGTAGACCGGAACATAGGGGTCGTCGGGATCGGGTGAGTCCTGAAGGTACAGCTCTCCAAGGTCTCCAGGCTCAAACGGGTCGTCGGTCTCGTACAGGAAGTTCCCGTTCGGATTGAATCGCGTCCTGATGCGGGTGATGGAGCGGGCGAAATCCAGGCCGAACTTCAGGGAGTGATTGCCCATTTGCCAGGTCAGGTTGTCCACGAACTGCACCCGGTCCTCACCCCGGATCTGGAAGTTGAGGTTGTTCCCCCCGAAAACGCCCGAAGGGCGCTCCACCCCGGGACGATCGGAGTTGGCGTACTGATCGAAGCTGGACGTCCCCACCAGGAGACGCTCCTCGTTCATCAGGGTCGGGGAGAGGATCCAGGTCAGGCTGGCGGCGAGCTGGTAGTCCTGCTCCCGAATCTGGAACCCCGTTTCCGGGGTGGCGATGCCACCCACGTTGACCTCGTTGCTCAGGCGATCGTCCGCCGAAAGCCGGACCATCAGGTACTGGTCGGAGGGGAGGTTGAAATCGGTCCGCAGGAAAAAGTTGTCATCCCGGCCGGGCGCCAGCACGCGCCCGCCTGGCACGCCGTCCCGGGTCACCCCCGTATAGGGGATCACGTCTTCGGCCTGCTGGTGCTCGTAGGCGAAGAAGTAGGAGGACTGGTCCAAACGGAGGGGGCCGGAGAAATGGAAACCTGCTTCAAAGCGATCTCCCGACTCCTGGACTCCCTCCGGGTCCGGCAGCGAGGCGATGAAGTAGCCGGGCTGGTTCGGGCCACTGAGGACTCCCTGGGCGAAGCCTCCCGCCGCCGGCTCGTTGCCGCCCCGGGCCGTGACGATGTTCAGGATGCCGCCGCTGGCCCGGCCGAACTCAGGGGCGAACTGCCCCGTGAGGACCACGAACTCCCTGATCACCTGCTGGGAGAAGTAGCCGTTGAGGGTGGTGCCGCTGGTTCGGTCGTTGTTGTCGAGCCCGTCCACCAGGAAGGAGTTGGCCCGTCCCGACTGGCCGTTCACCACGAAGACCGATCCCCGCTCGCCGTAGAAGTTGCCCGGCGGCTCGGGCCGGATGGAGGAATCGAGCAGTGCCAGGTCGGTGACCTGCCTCCCGGCAATGGGGAGCTCGTTGGCCTGTTCTCCCTCCACGCGCAATTCCCTGGCGGACCGGACCGGATCGACCATGGGGGCCGGGGAGACGACCCGGACCGTCTCGGTGAGGGACGAACCGATCTTGAAATCGAGGGTGAGGGTCTGCTGGAGCCGGAGCTGCACCGTTCGGGGCTCGCTGGCCTGGGCGTTGGAGAGGTGCACCAGGACCGTCCAGGTGCCGGGGGAGAGGAGATCGATCCGGTAACGCCCCTGCGAGTCGGTCACGGCGCTCCGGAGAATCCCGGTGGAGCCGGAGCGGGCCTGGACCAGGGCATCCGGGACGGGGATCCCCTGCTGGGTGTGGACGGTGCCGACGAGGGTGGCCGATGTGGTCTGGGCCCGGAGGGCCGGGACGGCGAGGGCCGCCGCAACCACTGCGATCCAGATGCCGAAGGCCTTCCTGATCATGGGACCCACCTCGCCGTCAGCGGCCGTAGTGGCCCCAGGGTCCATTCCCGGTGATTCCCTTCGCGATCACCAGGTAATACGACTGCGACGGGCTGCCGGTCCAGCACGTCACAAGACCCAGATCGGCCAGCGTCGAGAACCCGGCATCGGAAACCGGGGAGTCGGCCCCCAGGACCAGGTACCCGCTCAGACAGGGATCGGTGACCGGGCTCCAGCAGATCTGGATCTCTCCGGGCACCCCGGTGGTATTCACCGTCACGCCCGTCACCTCGGCGGTGGCGGGGCAGAGTGTTGAGGTCTGGACCTCCACCGGGTAGATGAAGGAGGGATCGCCGGAAACCTGAGTGGGATAGAGGAGACTCTCGTAGGTGGTCGCCACCTCGCTGGACGGATCGGTGAAGACGCTCCGGGAGGTCACCGTGAAATAGTAGGTGACGCCGGGCGTGAGGCCCGACACGGTGGCGGAGGCCCCGGCGAAGGAAACCTGCCCCGGGTTGCTGGCGGAGTTGAAGGCATAGGGGGAAACGGCGCCCGGGTCGGTGTCCCAGTAAACCTTGTAGTCGCTGATCCGGTGGGTGTCGGCGCCCGGGTCCCAGGAGAGGCTGACGGAGTTGGCCGTGGTATCTGTGACGGTGATGCTCTTCGGCGGGAAAAGGCCGAAGTGGATGTCGGTCTCGGCGACGCTGGTGAACGAGGTCAGGTCGGACGCATTTTGGGCGGATTGCAGCCGTACCACCGTCCCCAGGTGAGGAACCTGCCAGAGATAGTTCACGGTGCGGACCTGGGCCAGCGCAAAGAGGCAGGAGGAGCCTCCGTAGACGCAGAAATCAGCCACGTTCCGGACGAGGAGGGCATTGAAGGTGTGTCCGGAGGGGACGGTAACCACCCCCCCCTTGATCACATCACCGTATTGCTTTCCCGTGTGACCGGAACAGATCTTTGTATAAAGGATGGGGAACAGCTGTCCGTCCGAGCTGCCGCAGACCTGGCTATAGGTGTTCTGCTCGCAGTTGAAGGGTCCCCCCTCCCAGTGATCTCCGGGCAGGAAGTAGTAGTCTGTGGACCCGGCGTCGAGGTGGGAGAAGCGCCAGAGAGGCACCGGGGTCCGCGTGACCCCGCCGAAGGTGACGTAGCAGAAGCGGCTCTCGCCGGAGCCGAAGGAACCCGCCACCCCCTCGTTCTGGGCCCCGGCCCTCAGCCAGATGGTGACGTCCGAAGGGCCGTCAATCCTCTCGGCCACGTCGTTGACCTTATACAGGCTTTCTGGGACGTCGAAGTTCTTGTCCGTTCGCTCCAGCTCGCCCGCGGGGACGGTGTAGCCGCACTGCGCGTAGTTGCAGGTCTCGGAGGAGTTCACGGGTGTGGTGGTGGCGGCCACTTCCGTGCCGCTGTTGTTCGGCGAGAAGTCCCAGGTGCCGGAGGCGATCAGATCCCCGATGGTGGCGTAGGCCTGGGGGGTCAGGGAAGAGACGGTTGTGCCGGAGCCCCGGTCCCATCCGTAGGTGATGTCGTGGAGCGGGCCGGAATAGAGCTCGCTGACGTGAATTTTCAGGTCGGCCGCCCCTTCGAGCACCGCCTCCAGGACGTTCGCCGATCCGGGCGCGAGGAGGGTGCCGGTCCCGGGGGCCGCCGGCCCCAGGACCTCGGCGACGACTCCGGCGCGGGGATCGACCCAGCGGTAGCCCGCCTGATCGGGCGGGTTCCAGCGGCTCCCGGCCCGGTCCCTCTGGAGGAGGAGACGCTGCAGGACGACTTCCCTCGGACCGGACGGAAGATGGACCCAGCCGATCCCGACCACCTCGATCCGGATCTGGAGCCGGTCGGTTTCGTCCCCCTTCGTCTCGTCCACCGTGAGGCTCTTATTGGATCCCATGCGCATCTGGACGGGATCCTGGTCGGGGAACCACCATTGGAGGGCGGCGTCACCTCCCGCCGGATCGGAGAAGGTGGATCGGTTGGCAGTCGCCTCCTCCGGGCCGGGATGATCCTCCACGAGCAAGACGGTGCTTCCCTTGACCTCCAGGATCCTGGTCCATGCGACGTGGCGGGAGACACCGGAGAGGTCCCAGCGCGTCTTCCCTTCGGGAGCGGTGAGATCTCCCGGCGGAGGAGGCATGAGCGCTACTTCCCCCAAACTCACCTTCCGGGTCCTCGGAGAATCGGTGCTCGCCAGAAGCGGGCTCGCCAGGAGCCAGGAAGTCCCCGTCAGGATCAC
>Ga0315276_10002189_pt1 | contig 17794 bp, 13 predicted proteins | sample YL17G05_0_MG_FD_204542 | JGI IMG/M metagenome (GOLD analysis project Ga0315276, IMG submission 204542) | Sediment microbial communities from Yellowstone Lake, YNP, Wyoming, USA - YL17G05_0 | ecosystem: Environmental > Aquatic > Freshwater > Lake > Sediment | place: USA: Wyoming | collected... | reverse complement strand
AGTTCAGCCCGAAGGAGTTCGGGAAATGGCGGTTCTGCGACGAGGAGGACGTCAAACGGCTCGTCGGCGATCTGCCGTCGGTCGCTTCGTCGGGATTGAAGCTGTCCTGCATGGTGGACATTGGAAGGGTCGAGGAGAAGGATATCCTGCCGAAGGCCAAGTCCGCCTTCAGCATGATCCGAGTCGCCTGCTATCTCAAGGATGTCGACAAGGCCATCGCGCTCTGCGACATGATCATGAACAAGGGCTACGAGACGACCGTGAACATCATGGCCATCTCGACGAACCTGGAGAAGGACATCGACGAGGGGCTTGAGCAACTGAGCCGGACGAAGATCCCCTGCGTCTATGTCGTTGATTCCTACGGGAACATGTTCTCCGAGGACATCACCTTCCTCGTGGAGAAGTTCAAGAACGCCCTGCCAGGGAAGACCGTCGGCATCCACACCCACAACAACCGCCAGCTCGCCTTCGCGAACACCATCCAGGCCGTCATCGACGGAGCGAACATGCTGGATGCTTCCGTCTACGGCATCGGACGCGGCCCGGGCAACTGCACGCTGGAGCTGCTGCTGACATTCCTGAAGAACCCCAAGTTCAATGTCCGCCCCGTCCTGAAGGTCATAGAGGACCACTATCTGCCGTTGAGCCGGAAGATAGAATGGGGATACATCATCCCGTACATGATCTCCGGGGTCTACAATGAGCATCCCCGGCTGGCGATAAAGTTCAGGGATTCACCTGACAGGGACAAGTTCACGAGATTCTTCGACATGGTTACGACTCCGGAGCCCGAAACGCCGGAGCAGTGACCATGCAAAGGATGGAAGCCGTCTCACAAGAACCGGCATAGCAGGATGACGATGCAGCCGAGCTGGACGAAGCCGAGGAAGTTGAGTCCGGCCGCCGTGAGTCATTGGCTCCCGCCCGCTCCCTGGCCATCCGTCAGTCCGCCGTCAGCGCCCCGCCGGGTTGGTTCCGAAGCCCGATTCCAGCATGGACCACCCGGGACCGGCTTCGCAGGAGCCCCGTGCAGCGCCGGTCGCGTCGTCTGTCACCCCGCGGATCGACGAACTCGCCGTTCCCCGTGCCCCTCGTGCCCCGCTTGGTGACAAATCCCCCATTCGTGTCAAACCTCTGCACGCGGTGGCCGCTCTCCTCGGTGACGTGGATCTCGCCTGATCCGCACACCACGACGCCGACGGGCCGATTGAACTGCCCATCGCCGGTGCCACTCGGACCCCAGCTGCGCAACAGACCGCCCGCGCTGTCGAACATCTGGATTCGGTCGTTGCCCCGGCTCGCTGGCGCGGAGCGGCGCAAGGAAGGTAGTATCCGAGCCTTGCGTGTCAAAGCTTCTATCCTTTCTCCCAAAGCAGGAGGCCGTCATGCGTCGCATCACGAAGCACTGCATTCTCACCCTTCAGGTTCTCGCACTGATCCTGCCCGCCACCGCTCTCGGCAAGGAGGGTGGTGACCAGTACTCCAACGGCGCCGAGGGCTTCCTGGCCGGCGCCCTGCCGCCGCCGGGCCACTACTTCATCAACTACGCCGGCTACTACACCGGCAAGGCGATGAACAAGGATGGCGAGGAGATCAGCGGAGTCGAGGTCTCGGCCGTCTTCGACGCGCTCCGCTACGTCCGGGTCACGCCGATCAAGCTGCTCGGGGCGGACTGGGGATTCCACGTCATCCTCCCGGTCGTGCGCCAGAACATCGAAACCCCGGCGGGAGACAACGCAGTCACCGGTCTGGGAGACATCACGATCGATCCGCTTGTCCTCGGCTGGCACCAGCCTGCGTTTCACTACACCGTCGGGCTCGACGTCAACCTTCCCACCGGCAGGTACGACAAGAAGAAGCCGCTAGAGTGCATCGGGGCGAACTACGTCAGCGTCGAGCCGGTCTTCGCTCTCACCTATCTTCATGCGTCCGGCGTCGAGGGCAGCGTGAAGCTGATGTACAACCTCAAGACCGAGAACTCGGACACCAAGTACAAGTCCGGATCGGAATTCCACGCCGACTACCTGGCCGGCTACCACAAGAAGGATTGGGCCTACGGCGTGGGAGGATACCTTCTCAGCCAGCTCGATGACGACAAGCTGGACGGAACCACGGTCGAGGACAAGAAGGGGCAGGTCATCGCGGTGGGACCGCAGGTTCAGTACACGATCCAGGGGCGGAGCATCATCCTGAAGTGGCATCACGAGGTTTCGGCGACGAACCGCTTCGGAGGAGACAAGGTCTTCCTCAAGTTCGTCACGAAGATCTGAGAACCGCGGCCCTGGAAGAACGAATGCCGCCGGCCAACGCGAGACCGGCGCGCACCTGTGGACACCCCGCCGCAGGACGGGGCTCGAGGGCGTACCATCACGAGGACGGCGGGAACGACCCTTTCCCGCCGTCCTCGTGACGGCACTTCCGCGCGTCCGGAGCGTCCCGGACGATCTAGACCGTGCCTATCTCGTCCGGCGCCGCTGCTGCGCGGCCTGCTGCTCGCGGGCGGCGACCATCAACTGTGGACGGCCGCCCTGCATGTACGCGATCGAGGACTCGAGCAACCCCATGATGTAGCGGGCATTGTGGACACCGTGGCTGCGGTCCTCGCGGGCCATCAGCAGGTTCCACACCGCGCCCGCCGAGTCGGCCGACGTGGTGACCGACTCGGGCAGCTTGTCCCCCGTGCTTGAAATCAGATTGTTCGCCACGAGTATTCCTTCGAGGCGTCCGATCAGGACGTCCACGCTGTCCTGGACCGAGAACCCCTCTTCAGCGACGCCGACGTCGCTGAAGTCGCCGATCTCATCGTGGCACTTGACGCAGGCCGCGGTGTTGAGCACCTCGCCCGCGCCCAGGGAATACTCCATGTTGAACGAGTGGCCGCCCACGACGTTCTGGAGCGTCGTCTTCATGTGGCAGTCGAGACAGCCGTTGTCCAGCCATAACCGGTGGTTCGTCTTCCCATAGGTGTAGCCGGCGTACTCGTAGCCGTTCGACCCGATCAGCATGTCGCCCTGCACGCCGTGGTGCGGTCCCCAGTATTCGCTGAGCGCCGGCCGGCCGCTCACGTAGGTGGTGACGTTGTTGCGCGCCAGGTGGCAGGCCACGCACAGGTTGCCGCCCATCAGGTCGTACGATGCGCCGTTCTTCAGGGTCGCCACCGCCGTCCACCGGACCCGGAAGTCGCCGTTGGTGTGCGGGGCGTGGCAGGTGAAGCAGTGGATGGACGTGGGGTTGTCGATCACGCTGGGGACCGTCGCTCCAGTGGCCCGGGCGACGAATCCCTCGCTCGTGTGGCAGCCCTTGCAGTCGCTGAAGTTCTCGCTGAGGGTCCCACCGCTCGCGTGGAGCGAGTGCTCCCACTGCTGCTCCGCGGCCACCAGGGCCGTGGTGCTGTCGCTGTGGCACTCGAAGCAGCTCTGTGGCTGTTGCACGACCTCGACGCGCGTGATCTTCCGTGAACACGCCGTCAACGCGAGCCCCACCGCAACGATCGTCGCGGGTACGAGCAATCTCCTAGTCACTGCCATCGCCTTGTCCTCCCTGGGTGGGCAACCGACTCACTTCGTCTCACCCTTCGTGTGGAAGTCGTAGGCCACGTTGATCTGCACCACGTTGGCGGTGTAGTAGCGGTTCAGCAGGATGTAGTCGTCGTAGTTGTAGGCGTTGTACTTGGCTTCGAGGCGGTAGCCCGCGAACAACGAGTAGGCGCCCTCCACGAAGACCAGCGACTTCTCGATGTCGAGATCCCGGCCGATGTCCAGCCAGGTCACTCCGCCGGAGAGGCGCAGGTTCCGGATGCGCTCCACGTCCGCCCGGCCGGTCGCCAGCAGGGTGCGCGTGTCGAAATCGCCTGCACGGCCCGTGTAGGAGTCGGTGGTGACGCTGTAGTCGCCGGAGAGGGCGCCCCAGCCCGACCGGCTCCACCGGCCGAACGCATTCACGATATCGCCATCGGTTTGGACGCCGATGTCGGGCAGGTCCCGGGTCCGCTTGACGTAGCCCGCACCGAGAACGAGATCCGCAACGGGGCGGACCTGCAGCCTGGCACTGACCCGGGAGGCCTCGACGTCCTTCAGGAGCGTCAGTTCCTCCTGGTCTTTCTTGACCCGGCCCGCGTAGTCCACCTTCGCGCTCAGGATCTTCCCGCGGTGATACGACGTCCCGGTCCGCCAGCTCTGGGCGCTGGTCAGCGACCGGTCATCGTCGTTGGTCTCGTAGCCGTAGCCGGCACTGACGTGACCGTTCGGGTACGTGTAGGTCGCGTCGAGGTCGTTGCAGAAGCGGTCGGTCTTGAGTCGCGTGGATTCGTCGTCCACCCGGCGCCCGTTGAAGCCGTACTTCAGCTGCAGCGCGGGGGTCGTCTGGATGACGCCCGTGTACTGGAAGTCCGCCAGCTTGTAGTCGAGGCCCCCGTCGGTGGCCTTGTGCACACCGTACGCCCCGCGCAGCAGGTGGGTCCACTTGTCGTAGAACTTGCACGGCGTGTACAGCCGCGCCGAGACGACCTGCCCGGTGCGGTCCGAGGTGGCGTTCAACTCGTCGGTGTAGAGCGACGTCCGGTAGGAGATCGCGCCCCCGTGCCGACCTCTGCGGACCTCGGCGGTGACCTCCCCGGTCTTGAGCGAGTTGTCGTACTCGGACCCCAGCAGGCTCACGCTGCCGGCCGGGTAGGCCAGACGATCGCCGACCCTCCCGAGCTGGTTGAAGGAGCCCGACAGGTTCAGCCACCTGGCCGCAGTGACTTCGGCTCCGGCCTTCCAGTCCTCGCGCCGCGCGTCCACGCCGCGGTCCGGGGAGAAGACCTGCCGGTGCCGGTCGTAGCCCGCCGTGAGCTTGAGCACTCCCGGCCTGCGATAGACGAGTTCCCCCTGGCGCGAATCGAGGTTGAGATCCCGCAGATCGATCAGGAAGTAGTTGCGGGGATCCACCAGTCCGCCCAGGTGGATCTGTGAGACCGAGAATCCATCGTACAGGTTGTAGGTCTCCTGGACCGTGGAGGGGGCCCCTTCCTCGTCCACGAAGATGCCCCCCAGCCTCACGGTGCCTTCCAGCATCCCCGCCCACGATGCGGAAACAGCGAACGTGCCGACCAGCGTGACGACCAGTGCCGCTAGCGATCCGGTTCGCATACGTTCACCGTCCTAGAACTTGTGACAGCCGGCGTTGAAGCAGCTCCGGCTCTCGAGCGATTCGCTCAGGAAGAAGTGGCTGACATTCGAGCCGTGGATGTCGGTGTGGCACGCGTTGCACGGCATGCCGGACCAGCGGGTCCCGTGCATCGTGTTCGATTCGTGGCGGGGCACCGAATGGCACTGCGTGCAGAGCGGGAAGTTCGGCCCTTCGAAGGGCAGCCTGAGCATCCTCGGCAAGGCCGATCCGTGCGGGTCGTGGCACGACAGGCAACCGGTCCCCTCCGTCGAGTAGTCGAGAGTGGCGGGGTGCTCGTAGCGGAACGGCCCCTGGAACTCGGCGTGGCACTTCATGCAGACGTTCGTGCCGTCGAGCGACAGCGCGCCGCGGCGCGTCTCGGCCAGCCCCGTGTGGCACTCGCTGCACTTGACGATCCCGTCATTCACCGGGTGGCGATAGGGCCGTGCGAACTGTCCCTCGATGTTCCCGTGGCAGCCGAAGCACAGGCGCGGCTCGGCCTCCCTGAGGAGCGCCGGGTGCTTCGAGCCGTGGACGCTGTGGCAGGCACTGCAGTTCACGTCGCTCGCGGAGTGGGCATTCCTCTCCAGCATGTTCTGCTGGTGCGCGTTCTGGTGGCAGCCCGAGCAGATGCGGGCCTCGTCCGCCGCGCCGGCCCTGGACGGGTTGATCATCGGATTCGCCTTGGGGTCGTCCTCCCAGTGGCGGCGATCGCCGGCATGGCAATCCGTGCACGCCATGCGCGCCGCGGCGTCATCGGAGGCGGCGTCGGGCAGCCGGTGGGCTGTGGCGGCAAGGGAAGACGCCTGGCCGTCGTGGCAGTCCAGACACACCTCGCTCGTCCGGGGAGCGCCCTGGGCGGAGAAGGCGCGGCCCGGAGCGGCAAGGACCGCCACCACCAGCACGCATGCGGTCAGCAACGGGGGCGGGGATCGGCGTGGGATCTCGTGTGACACGGGCAACGGGACTCCCTCCTGGGGAAGGTAGGGACTGGGACTTCCTTGGGCGGTGGGTGACGCTGCTGTGCAGCCGCACGCGACGGTGGTTCCCGGAACGATCGTGGGTTCCAGGGGCTGCATCGCCGGGAACCCCGGCGACAGCGAGGACTTTGGGGTGGCCCGGAGTCGGGCTCGTGAAGAGTAGTGCGAAGTAGTCCACGCGGGGATCGGCAGGCCGTCAAAACTGTATGCCTCCACGCGCAGCGTAGACAGGGACTGGGAGCGGTTGGGTCGTGCGGCGAGCGGCGGGCACGGCGAATGCGGCCCGCCGTCGCCCTCGCCGAGAGCGGTCGGACAGATCGTCCGATGTCGGGTCACTCGCGGGTCGGCGTCTCGATGACTCGAGGTCGAGCCGGCCGGGCTGCCCGTCCTTGAAAAATGGGAGCTTCGATGCACGCGATTCGGATTCTACTCGCATTCCGCCACCGCGTTCCAGGGTAATCTCGCCCACCTGAACCGTGACGGACCGGCGGCACGCGCCGCGCTGCGCTCGCAGCCGCCGTCGCCACCCTCCGTCACGTTGTCGAGAAAGCCGTTCGGCCCCCACTCGCGAACGTAGCCCGAGAGCCTCCTTCGTCATTCCGGCACCGCCGTCAGCCCGGCACCTCCACCCGGGCGTCCGGGCGCCCTCGTCTGGCGCGAGCCCCGTGCCCGGGGTACGCTGCCGCCGCCAGGACAGGTCCGGACACACGATGCGCCCGGACCTGGCAGTGACCCGTCTTCCGGAGGATCGAGCATGGCCTACAAGATCCGGCGTCTGGACTACTTCTACGCGCAGGTCAGCGACCAGCCCGGGGCGGCCTACGAGCTGCTCTCCTCGCTCGCGCGCCTGGGCGTCAATCTACTCGCGTTCACCGCAATCCCGATCGGGCCCGAGGACACGCAACTCACGCTCTTCCCGGAGGACCCGCACCGGCTCACGACCGCGGCTCAGCAGGCAGGGCTCAAGCTGACCGGTCCGCATCCCGCGCTGCTCGTGCAGGGCGACGACGAACTGGGCGCGCTGGCCAAGGTGCATGCGAAGCTCGCGGAGGCCCGCGTCAACGTCTACGCTTCCATGTGCGTCACCGACGGCATCGGCCGCTATGGCTACGTCATCTATGTCCGGCCCGACGAGTACGAGCGAGCCCGCCAGGCGCTGGAGGTCTGAGCCCCGCAGCGGCCCCGCAGCGCATGGGCGGCCGCGAGCCCCGCGATGCCGCCTCCGACGATGACGACGCGTTTCATGAGAGACAGGTTACCTCAGGCCTCGAGATGCCGTTCGACGAGGCGCGCGAGCGCCTCGATGAAGAGCGGGTGCGTATTGAGCGCCTCAGGCCTCCGGAAACCGGTGATGCCCGCCTTGCGGGCCGTCTCGGCGAAGAGGATGTCGATCTCGTGAAGGGTCTCGATGTGATCACCAACGAAGGAAAGCGGGACGACGAGGACATCCTTCACGCCCTCGCGTCCCAGCTCCTCGATCCGCTCGTCGGTTCCGGGGCCGATCCACTTCACCGGGCCCGTCCGCGATTGGTACCCGAGGATATGACGGTTCGGAACCCTCAGCCGCTCGATGATCCCGCGGCGCGTCGCCTCGATCTGCTCCACGTACGGGTCGCCCCCGTCGATGGACTTCTGCGGCAGGCCGTGGGCGCTGAAAAGGATCACCAGGCTCTCGCGCGCCTGCGGCGGGAACGACTCGTAGGCGCGGCGCGCCGTGTCCGTCATCGCGTCGAGGTAGAGCGGGTCGTCCGCGTACCGGTCCACGCCCGTGACCGTGAAGCCGCTCTCGCGCCACCCGGGAAGGGCCAGGATGCGGTCCAGCTCCTTCTGCGAGGAGCCGGTGGTCGCCTTCGTCCAGTGGGGGAACAGGGTGAGCGTAACGACGCGGCTCACCCCGCTCTCAGCCATCTCCGTCAGCGCCTGCTCGGTGCTCGGGTTCCAGTAGCGCATCGCGATGAAGACCTTGAAGCGCTGCCCCCCGGGGGCGGGGCCGCCCTCGCCCGCCCGCCGCGGCGCTGTCCCGGACCTCGCGAGACCGTTCAGCCGCGCCTCGAGCGCCGCTGCCTGCTCGCGGGTGATCCGCAACTGCGGCGAGCCCCCCCCGATGAGGGCGTAATTCGCCCGGACCGACGGGCCGCGCAGCTTCGCGATCAGCCGCGCAAGGACCGGCTGCGTGATCGCGCCGAGAGGCAGCTCTATGATGTCCCTGTCGGAGAACAGGTTGACCAGGAACGGCTCGACCGAGGCGAGGTCGTCCGGCCCGCCAAGGTTGAAGAGGAGGATCCCGGTGAGCGGTGTCGAAAGGGCCATGATCCCGTGTCCATCATGAGTCGGCCGCCGCCCGGCCGTCCCGGGCCTGCAGGGGCGCCGGATCGCGGCCCCGCTCGCGGCGCCACTGCGCGGTGATCGTCCAGGACGGTCCATTCTCAGGGCATCAGGCCCCCAAACGCAATCCTCCGCGCGCGAGGATGCTCTTCAGATGGTCCGGGAGAAGACCGGCTTGTCGAATACCTTGTTCCGGAGGTAGCGGTCGAACGTCATGCAGATGTTGCGGATGAAGAGGCGGCCGCGCCCGGGGACCCGCAGCGCGTCCGGACCGATCTCCAGGAAGCCGTGTGCGACGGGGCTTTCGGGTCCCGCCAGCTCGGCCAGTTCGACCGCAAAGTACTCGTCGAAGCGGATGTGGAACCGCCGCTCGATCTCGCGCCGGTCGAGGTGGAAGTTGCACATGAGCTGGGTGATGACGTGGCGGCGGATCACGTCGTCGGCGTCGAGGAGGTAGCCGCGCTCGATGGGAAACTTGCCGCTGTCGAGCGTCGCGTAGTAACTGCTCAGCTTCTTGACGTTCTGAGCGAACGAGCCGCGGACGTCGCCGATCGCCGAGACCCCGACGCCGAACATGTCGGTCGCGGGCTTGGTGGTGTACCCCATGAAGTTGCGGTGGAGCGTCTTGTTGGCCGCGGCGATGGCCAGCTCGTCGTTCGGGAGGGCGAAGTGGTCCATCCCGATCTGGCTGTAGCCGGCGGCGAGGAACCGGTCGACCGCCGAGCCGAACAGCTCGAACTTCACGTCGCGCGCCGGCAGCTCCTCGGGGTTGATCCGCTTCTGGTTGCCGCGGATCCACGGGACGTGCGCGAAGGAGTAGACGGCAACACGGTCGGGGCGCATGTCGATCACCGCGTCGAGGGTCTTCGAGAAGGTCGCGACGGTCTGGAGGGGAAGGCCGTAGATGAGATCGATGTTGACCGACTCGAAGCCGGCGCGGCGGGCGTAGTCGTAGAGTTCGCGCGTCATCTCCTCGGACTGGACCCGGCTGACCGCGTCCTGCACCTCGAACGTGAAATCCTGCACGCCCATGGAGAGCCGGTTGAACCCGGCCGAGCAGAGCCAGTCGAGCTGCTCGTGGGTCGTCACGCGCGGGTCGACCTCGATCGCGACCTCGGCGCCCGGATCGATCTCGAAGCGGCTCGTGACCGCCGCGTGCAGCGCCTGCATCTGGGGGACCGTCAGGTAGGTGGGCGTGCCGCCCCCCCAGTGGTACTGCACGATGCGGCGCCGGTCCTTCAGGTGGTCGGCGAGCATCCCGATCTCGCGCGGCACGTACTCGAGGTAGCGCGAGGCGACCTCGGGCTTTCGCGTGATGACGACGAAGCAGGCGCAGAACGAGCACCGTTCGTGGCAGAACGGAAGGTGGATGTAGAGGGAGATCGGCTCGTCCGCGGCCGACGCGGCCTCGGCGAGCTTCGCAATGTACTCATTCTCGGAGTACGACTCGTTGAACTCGACCGCGGTCGGGTAGGAGGTGTACCGGGGTCCGGGCCTGTCGTACTTCTTCAGGAGGTCGAAGGTGACCGACCGCGAGGCGGCCTGCCCGGCCCCGCCGGCCTGGCCCTGGGGCGGCCCGCCGCCGCCGTAGTCCGGTCCGTCGGGAAAGGGATTCACGCCCTGTACCCGGAGGTCAGGCGCCGGACCGTCTCCACCAGGAAGAGAGCATGGTCCGGAGGGGTCTCGGGAAGGATGCCATGCCCGAGGTTGAAGACGTGGCCGGTGGCGGCGCCGATGGGAGAGCCGGCATCAGTGGCGCTCGATGGGCCCCTCGAGCCACGCGGTTCGCCGCCATCGGCGCCGGGCACCCTCGCAGCTCCCACGGCGTCCGCCGCTTCCGGAGCGCCTCCTGCTCCGGCCTGCGGCAGAGTGTCGATCCCCTTCGCCTCGAGCAGCACCTCGCGCGCGCGCCGCTCGATCAGTTCCCTCGGGCCGAACAGGGCGCAGGGGTCGAGGTTCCCCTGGACCGCCATGCCGGCGCCGAGCTGCCGCCTCGCGGCGGCGAGCCCCATGCGCCAGTCGAGGCCCGCGACCTCGGCCCCAATCTCCGCGACCGCTTCAATGTAGCCGGCCGCCTCGCCCGCGTAGTAGATCCGCGGCACGCCGGGAAACGGGGAGGATCCGCCCGCGCCGGGAGTGGCGCCTGCGCCACCGCGCCCCGCGGACGCACCGGCTCCCGCCGAGTCCGCCGCCGCGCGCCCCACGGCGTCGAAGACACGCCGCGCGTACGGAAGCGCGAAGGCGCGGTAGTCGGCCGGGGAGAGGATCCCGGCCCAGGTGTCGAAGAGCATCGCCGCCTGAGCGCCGGCGCGGACCTGCTCGCACAGGTAGGACGCGATCGTGTCGGCGCACTTGGAGAGGAGCACGTGCGCCGTCCCCGGGTCGCAGAAGAGGAGCGACTTGATCGCGCCGAACGACTTCGACCCGCCCCCTTCGACCAGGTAGGTCGCCATCGTGAAGGGAGCTCCGGCGAAGCCGATCAGCGGGACCGTTCCCGCGAGCTCCCGGCGGATCAGGCGCACGGCGTCGAGCACGTAGGGGGTCGCCTCGCGCGCGTCGGGCGTGCGCAGCGCCTCGACGGCGGCGCGCGAGCGGACCGGGTCTTCGATCTTCGGGCCGGGATCGAACTCGATCGGCATGCCCATCCCGGGAAGTGGGAGCAGGATGTCGGAGAAGAGGATCGCCGCGTCCACGCCGAGACGCCGGATCGGCTGGAGCGTGATCTCGCAGGCGATGCCGGGTGTGCGACACGAGGTCAGGAAGTCGACCTTGGCGCGGAGCGCCCGGTACTCCGGCAGGTAGCGGCCCGCCTGCCGCATGATCCAGACGGGGGTCCGCTCCACCGGCCGGCGGAAACAGGCCCGGATGAACAGGTCGTTCTTGAGCGCGGGAGCGGTCGGCTGCGGGTTCGGATCTGCGGTCATGGTTCTCTCGTGTCTCCGATGTCCGGGTTGATCCAGGGCCTGGGCTCTGTCTGAAGACCCGATCACTGCGCTGGCTTGGTCGCTCCTCGCTGCGGCGTATCCTGCGAATACGACTCGCTCGTCGCTCCTGCGCCGCCTTGTCCTCGGCTTCTCAGACAGAGCCTGGTGCGAACGCCTCCGCGAGCGCTTCCGCCGAGGCCTTCACGGTCGCCTCGAGGTCGGCGTCGGCGTGGGCATCCGAGATGAAGTTCGCCTCGAACTGCGAGGGAGCGGCGTAGACGCCGCGCCCCAGCATCCCCCGGAACCACTGCCCGAACCTCGCAGTGTCCGCCTTCGCGGCCCCGGTCCAGTCGTTGACTTCGTCCTTCGTGAAGAAGAGGGTCCACATCGAGCCGCACCGGGCCAGCACGCAGGGGTAGCCGTGCTTCGCCAGCTCGGCCCCGATGCCGGCCTCGAGCGCCGCCCCCTTCGCTTCGAGCCTCTGGTAGAGCGCCGGATCCGACTCGATGATGCGGAGCGTCGCGAGCCCCGCGGCGACGGCGAGCGGGTTACCCGAAAGCGTGCCCGCCTGGTAGACGGGGCCGGCCGGGGAGATCTTCTCCATCAGGTCCCGTCGCCCGCCGTAGGCCGCGGCAGGCAGACCGCCGCCGAGGATCTTCCCCATCGTCGTGAGGTCGGGCCGGACCCCGAAGCGCTCCTGCGCGCCGCCGCGCGCCAGGCGGAAGCCGGTCATCACCTCGTCGAAGATCAGGATCGCCCCTTCCTCCGCGCAGACCGCGCGCAGGCCCTCAAGGAAGCCCGGGAGCGGCTTCACGACGCCCATATTCCCCACGACCGGCTCGACGATCACGGCCGCGATCGCTCCCGCGTACTGCCAGAACAGGCGCCGCACCGCCTCGAGGTCGTTGAACGGCGCGATCAGCGTGTCGCGCGCGGTCCCTTCCGTGACGCCCGGGCTGTCCGGATGGCCGAAGGTGGCTGCGCCGGAGCCGGCCTTGATCAGGAACGAGTCGCCGTGGCCATGGTAGCACCCCTCGAATTTCACGATCCTGGACCGTCCGGTGGCTCCGCGGGCGAGGCGCACCGCCGAGAGGGTCGCTTCCGTGCCCGAGCTGACCATCCGGACCATCTCGACGGAGGGAACCAGGCGTGTGACGACCTCGGCGATCTCGACCTCGCCGCGTGTCGGCGCACCGAAGGAGGAGCCGCGCGCGGCCTGCTTCGTGACCGCCTCGACGACCGCCGGGTGCGCGTGGCCGAGGATCATCGGCCCCCAGGAGCCGACGTAGTCGATGAACTCGTTGCCGTCCTCGTCCCGCATGCGGCAGCCCGAGGCGCTCGCCATGAAGTGCGGCTCCCCGCCGACCGCCTTGAAAGCGCGCACGGGAGAGTTGACGCCACCCGGGATCAACCGCCGCGCGGTCTCAAAGAGTGACTTGCTCGCTTCGTTCTTCACGTGGGTCTCCGTCACGTCTCGTCGCGCCGCTCCCGCTCGATTCCCGCGACCGGCCGCGATCTTCGCCGGTTCATCTGTCGGCGGCCCGGCGCGCCGACACCCCGCCCGCTGATCCGACCGCGGCTGTCACTTCATTCGCTTTGCGGCCTCCTTCGCGAAGTAGGTCAGGATGATGTCGGCGCCGGCCCGCTTCATCGCGACCAGTATCTCCAGCATCGCCCGCTCCTCGTCGATCCACCCGTTCTGCGCCGCCGCCTTGAGCATCGAGTACTCGCCCGACACGTTGTAGGCGGCGACCGGAACGCCGAAGCGCTCCTTCACGCGGTGGATGACATCGAGGAAGGCGAGGGCCGGCTTCACCATGACGATGTCGGCCCCTTCCTCGAGGTCCGCGGCCACCTCACGCAGCGCCTCGTCCGAGTTGGCCGGGTCCATCTGGTAGCCGCGCCGGTCGCCGAACGCGGGGGCCGATTCTGCCGCCTCGCGGAAGGGGCCATAGAAGGCCGAGGCGTACTTCGCGGCGTAGGAGACGATCACGACGTCGGAGAGCCCGGCCCCGTCAAGCGCCGAGCGGATCGCGCCGACGCGGCCGTCCATCATGTCGGACGGGGCGACGACGTCGGCGCCGGCCTCCGCGTAGACCACCGCGGCGCGGGCGAGCGCCTCGACCGTCCGGTCGTTGTCCACATCGGTGCGCCCGTCGCGCCCCTTGGCGAGCGGCCCGCAGTGGCCATGGTCCGTGTACTCGCACAGGCAGACGTCGGCCCAGACCAGGAAGTTGGGCAGATCCGTCTTCAGGGCGCGGATCGCCGCAGGCACGGGACCGTTCGGGTCGCAAGCCGCACTACCCGAGGCATCCTTCCCCTTCGGAAGACCGAAGAGGATGGCCCCCGGGATGCCGAGGGAGGCCAGCTCGCGGCACTCGGTGAGGATCACGTCCACGCTCATCTGGGAGCAGCCGGGCATCGCCTGGATCGGCTTGCGGATCCCTTCACCCGGGCGGACGAACAGGGGCGCGATCAGGTCGTCGGGCCGCAGGACCGTCTCGCGGACCAGCCGGCGGATTGTCTCGGTGCGGCGCAGCCGCCGCGGGCGATGAACTGGGTAGCTCATGACGTTGTTCCTCTTGACAGAATCCCGTTGAGGCTCGAGGTGCGATCTCCGGGCGCAGGCGAAGCATGCGCCCGGAGAGAGGCGACGGTCGTCGGTGCGGCGAGGATGGTCTGAGAACCTCCGATCGCGCAACGTTGCCGGCCGGGAGGGCCGTTCAGGGCTCGATGGCGCTTCGCCGGCACCGCACGACGCTCGAAACGGGACGGCGCATGGGGAACCGTCCTTGGCCGCCGGCCGGCGATGGCCCGGTTCATCACTGCCTCTCCAGGTAGGCAACGAGGGTACGAGCGAGATCCTCGGCGGTTCGCGCGGCCGACTCGATGTCGGGGGCGGCCCCGAGCTCGCGCAGCGCTTCGCTCGTCGTCGGGCCGATGCTGGCGACCGCCGCGCAGCGCGAGAGCGGGCGCAGATCGCCCCACCCGAGCATGGCGGCGAAGTTACACGCGCTCGAGGGGGAAAGGAACGCGACGGCGTCCACGCCACCCTCGAGGAGCGTGCGCGCGAGCTCCTCGGCCTTCGAGCCCGCGGGAAGGACCGTCCGGTAGGCAACCGGCTCGATCACCTCGGCTCCGGCGGCGCGGAGCGCGTCCGGAAGCTCGCGGCGCGCGATGTCGGAGCGGGGCCAGAGCACCCGCACGCCCCCGAGCGGCGGGGAAGTCCGGCTCCCCGGGACGGTCGGGACTCCGGTCGTCGCGGCAGGGGCGCTGCCCGGACGTGCCGCGGATTCCAGCTCGCCGGTTGTCCCGGCGCGGCGGTCCAACGCCAGCAGAGCCGCGAGCGGCGCACCCCCAGCCTCCTCCGGCACCAGGTCCGCCGTGACGCCGGAGCGCGTGAGCGCCTTGGCCGTCGCCTGCCCGACGGCGGCGACCCGCGGGCGCAGCGGCTCCCGCCCGCACGCGGCGGCCCAGCCGGGCCGGCCGGTCACGGCCTCCACCGCGTGGCGACTCGTGAAGACGATCCAGTCGAAGCCCTTGAACCCGGCCAGCGCATCATCGAGAGGGCCCCAGTCCGCAGGCGGCTCGATGGCGATCGTCGGCAGCGCGAACACGTCCGCGCCGAGCGCGGCGAGGCTTGTCGCGAGAGACCCGGCCGCGCCCTCCCCCTGCGTCACGACGATCCGCGGCCTGCCGGCCGTCACGCGGTCTCCCGCGCCGGGCGGTCCGGGCCGCGCCTGGAGAAGGGGATGGTCATGATCGGGTCCGCAGGCAGAAAGGCGGGGCGGGCGTCACGTCCTACTCCTCTCCGCCGGGAGCGGGCGGGGGCGCCGGGCGCGCCATGGCGATGATCCGCGCGAGCACCTCGCGCGCGCCCATATCGAGCAGCCTCCCGGCCAGGCGCTCTCCGATCGCGGTGGCCGCGGCGGCCGTGACCGCCTCGCCCTCGTCGCTTCCCCGGAAGAGCCTCTTCCCCTCGAGGTCGGCCACGAGCCCGTCGAGCGCCACGCGGTTCCCGCTCACGCGCCCAAGCGCCCCGACCGGCACCTGGCAGCCTCCCTCGAGGGCCCGCAGCAGGCCGCGCTCGGCCGACACGGCCAGGCGCGTCTCGCGGTGCTCGAGGACACCGACGAGCCGCGCGACACGCTCGTCGCCCGCCCGGATCTCGATAGCGATCGCCCCCTGGCCGACAGCCGGGAGCATCCGCTCCGGGCCGAGCTCCTCGGTGACCTTCGCGATGAGCCCCAGGCGAAGCACGCCCGCGCGGGCGAGCACGATGGCGTCGTACTCGCCCTGCTCCGCCTTCTCGATCCGCGTCGGGACGTTGCCGCGAAGGTCCAGGATCTCGAGGTCGGGCCGAAGGGCGAGAAGCTGCGAGCGGCGGCGCGGGGACGAGGTCCCGACCCGCGCGCCCCGTGGCAGTTCCGCGAGTCTCCGGCCCGATGGGGAGATGAGCGCATCACACGGGTTCTCGCGCTCGAGGATGGCGCTGATCGCGAGGTCCGCGGAGACCTTCGTGGGGAGGTCCTTGAGGCTGTGGACCGCGAGGTCGATCTCGCGGCACTGGAGCGCCGCGTCGAGCTCCTTTGTGAACAGACCCTTGTCGCCGATCTTCGAGAGCGGCGTATCGAGGTTCTTGTCCCCGATCGTCTTCACGATGGTCCGTTCGATCTTCAGGCCCCGGTGGACGGCTGTGAGACGCGCCGCCACTTCGTCGGCCTGCCAGAGCGCGAGACGGCTTCCCCGGGTCCCGATCCGGATGATGTCCTGGGGTGGAACCGTCAATCCTTCCCCCCTTCTCCCGGCGTCCCCTCGGGGCAGCCGTCGCCGGTGCGCCCGCCGTCGATCTCGAAGCCGGTGATCGGCCCAGCCGCGTCCTTGATCCGCAGGTCGAAGATCTCCCGGACTGCGTCGAGGCGCACCAGTCCGTCCCCGGATTCAAGGTCGAATCCCTTGATGCGCGTCGTCGGGTGGTGCAGGAGCTTGTTGACAAGGCTGCGCGTCAGAGCCTCCACGTGCCCGCGCTGGTCCTCGCGGAACTGGTTCATGTGCCTGCGCAGCTCCTCCTGGCGGATCGCCTCGAACCGCTCGCGCAGCTCGCGCACGACCGGCGTAACCTCGAGCGAGCGGGCCCAGAGGAAGAACTTTTCGACTTCGTCCTCGACGATCGCCTCGACCCGGGGCACATCGCGGCGCCGGCGGGAGAGGTTCTGCTCCATGATCGTCCTCAGCACCTCGAGGGCGTATACGAACACGTTGTCGAGCTGCGCGACCGACGCGTCGACGTCACGCGGCACCGCGAGATCCACGCACACGAGCGGACGGCTGGCCCGCTCGCGCATCGCCCGCCGTGCCAGGTCGGCCGTGATGATGGGGCCGGGCGAGCGCGTGGCGCAGACCACCACGTCCGCGCGGACGACGGAGGGGAAGAGGGCGTCATAAGGGACCTCCTCGCCGCCCAGTTCGCTTGCAAGCGCCTTCGCGCGCTCGGGCGTCCGATTCGAGATCATGAGGCCGGCCGGCTTCTCGGAGGCAAAATGCTGCGCCGTAAGGCGCCCGAATTCACCGGCGCCAATGACGAGCACCCGCTTGTCGGATAGATCGCTGAAGATCTTCGTCGTGAGTGAGACCGCCGCCGAGGCGAAGGAGACGGCGCCCGCGCCGATCCCGGTCTCGGTCCGGGCCCGCTTGCCGGCCCGGAACGCGGAGGCGAGCAGGCGATGCAGGAACAGCCCCGCTCCACCCCCTTCGCAGGCGAGCTCGTAGGCGTCCTTCACCTGCCCGAGGACTTGCATCTCCCCGAGCACCATCGAGTCGAGGCCCGCTGCGACGCGGAAGAGGTGGCGGACCGCGTCACGCTCACGGTAGGTGTAGGAGTACGGGCCCGCGCCGAACAGGTCGGGCCCCTTGAACCGCGACACCAACTCGCGTACGTAGCTCTCGGCGCGGGCGGGATCGGCGGAGAGCGAGTAGAACTCCGTCCGGTTGCAGGTGGACAGGATCATCGTCTCCTGCAGGATCCTCTCCCCGCGCGCGAGGCGGAGGGCCTCCCGGACCTGCTCCGGCGTGAAGGCGAGCGATTCCCTCACCTCCGGCGGCGCGGTCATGTGGCTGCATCCGACGACGACGAGTTCGGGCTGGCTCACTTGACCTCGAACCCGACGTGGAACGATGGAATCCACAGGCGGACCGCCATGATGGAGATGACGAGCAACGCGAAGCCGAACAGGGAGAAATGGACGGTTCGCCTGCCTGTCCACCCGAAACCGTAGTGCAGCACCGCCCCGATGGCGTACACGACCCACACGATCACGGTCGAGATCGGCTTGGGATCGCGGTAGAAGTGGGGAAAACGCACGCGCTCGAGATACCCCCAGAGCGTGCCCAGGCTGATGGTTATCGTTAGGAAGA
>Ga0315276_10002188_pt1 | contig 17795 bp, 12 predicted proteins | sample YL17G05_0_MG_FD_204542 | JGI IMG/M metagenome (GOLD analysis project Ga0315276, IMG submission 204542) | Sediment microbial communities from Yellowstone Lake, YNP, Wyoming, USA - YL17G05_0 | ecosystem: Environmental > Aquatic > Freshwater > Lake > Sediment | place: USA: Wyoming | collected... | reverse complement strand
CTTCGGGCGGCGTGATCCCCTTGGTGATGATCACTATGGGGATATTGGCAGAGAGAATTTTCCTGGCGGCCATGGCAAGTTGATCGGGGGAAAGGGTGCTTATGAACGCCATTTCGGTCTTACCGAGTACCTGAATCCGTTCGGCGGGAAATCGCTCGAAGAAACCGGCCAGCGCCAATCCGGGGCGGTGTAATTCCGGGTTGGTCACTTTTCGTTTCAGGCTCTCGTCGCCCCCGGCGACCAGAGTTAGTTCCAGATCCCGCTTTCTGTCCTGATACAGCTTTTCAACAGTTGTTTCGGCCATGTGTCGGGAATATAGACGGAGGCTCAAATCAATGGCAACAAAGAAATTAGAAACAGAAGGAAGCCGTAGTGAGGTGCTGCGTCAGGTCACAACCCCGTCCGCGTGTAGTGGACGGGGTCAGGACCTGATGCAACTTGACCAAAGCTGAAGTGAGGACCTGTCCAGGCTGGATAATCCGGCAGATGTGGGGAGGCTGCCGGAACCAGCAACGATTCTTCAGATTCCCAGCGCGCTCTTTACTGTTATCGCCAGACTTTCGCCGCGAAGGTCTTCGCCCCAGGCGACCAGTGCACCGTCTTTGCCAACCAGGAGCGGAGCCGGAATGCTGCCTATGAAAAAGCGTTTCACCAATTCGGTGTCCCACGCCTGGCCGTCATAGATGTGCCGCCAGTTCATGCCGGCGGAGTCGATCCAGTGACGATAAGCCTCTGGTGTTACTTCTTCAGCATAGTCCAGCGAGATCGAAACGATCTCCAACCCCTTGGGGTGATATTCCTGGTAGACCTGCAGAACGTTCGGTAGTTCCGCCCGACAGGGCGGACACCAGGTCGCCCAGAAGTCGATCAGCAGCACTTTTCCCGTGTAGTTGGCCAGCGAGACGTTAGCGTTGTCGATATCCGGTTTGTCGAGCTGAATCGGCCACACATAGCGGGCCGCATCGTTCTGAATCTGAGTCGAAACAACGCGGTACACCTTCGCGTCCCCGGGGAACCGCTCGATCACACTCTTCAACTCCTGGCCGGCAGCATTGATGTCGGCGTCGGGGGACCGAAGCTTATTGATGCTCATTAATGCGAGCGCCGCTCCGTAATACAGGGTACCTTCGGGCACTTTGGAGAGACGGTCTGCGGCTTGACGAAATCCCTCGACGCGCCGGTTGTCTTGCGCCGAGTGCTTGAGCGAGAGCGCAAATGCGGCCTGGTAGTTGGCCTCGCTCTGACCGGCTGGCGATGGGTTGCCGTGCAAATAGCTATCCGCCTCATTCACAACCAGATCGCTCACCGCGCCCCAACCGGCCTCATAGGGTGATTTCAAACGAGCCAGCGCACGAACGCGTTCGAGGCCGTAATCAAAGGCAGTGTCGCTCTTCTTCAACTCACGCATACAGGACAGGCGACGGGCAGCGAAATCAACCTGGGCGAGCAGCGCATCACCGGAGCGCCAGAATCGGTATTGTGCCCGGAACCGCTGACTTTGTTCGTCGGCCCAGGTGTTTAGTTCCTCTTCTGTAGCGAACTGCTGTGGGGGAGTGGCATACTCCGGCATACCGGCGGCCAGCGCCGCGCTCGACTTTGAAAAATTCTCCAGCGTTCGAGCGATCAATGGCTCGAAACGAGCGTCGCTCTTCAGGGTTTCAAAATCACTATCGTTGTCGAGTTGTTCCGGGTTGTCGTACCCACTGTCAACCAACTTGGTCAGATAAACAAAGGCCTGTTCTTTGTCGCCAGTGAGGGCATAGGCGCAGGCGGTATGGTACTCGCCTACCAGGCCGTTGGGAATTAGTTGGCTGATCTGAGCAAACGCTGCGAGCGCTTCGGTCAGTTTAGCGCTGTCAAGCTGGGTATACCCCTGGTTTATCAGGTCTCGCACCTGGGTCACGGTTTCATCAGGAAGGAATGTCGGAGGCTGGAACCGGGCGATTTCGGTCTTTGAGCATGACATCCCTCCCAGAATGAGAATTACTCCCACAAGGAAGGTAAGCATTAGTCTGGCGAACGCACTATTCACGGGTTTCTCCTGTTGCGAAAGGCTCAGGGTAAAAAGAAAACCACCCTTATCGGGTGGTTCTTATATTTTGGAGGAGAGAGCAACATATTTGAAAAACCTCCACAGTACCTTACGGTAAAGGGTTTTTACAGACACTTCGCGCATTCTGTTTTCGCTATCGGCATCATGCCGGGTCACGGCGGTCACGCGGCGACGAAGAGACGACCTTCATCTGTGGATTGTTAGAAGTTTTCAAATGGCAGCTCTCTCCAAAGAATTCATTTCTACTGTAGTAATATACACCCATTCTCAAACGTTCGACAAGAGTTTTTTGGACATTGCCAGCACAAGAACAGTTGCTTATGTTCGCGCCTGAGTAATCGCGCAGGAATTCAGCCGATGGTCGAATCAATTGGAATCGATATTGCCGAAGTTGCCCGCTTTGAACGACTTGTGAGGCGCTATGGGGACCGTCTGGTGAGGCGCGTTCTCGGTAGGCAGGAGACAGAGACCTACCTGAGCCGGCATGACCGGGCGGCGTTTCTCGCCGGCAGATTCGCGGCCAAAGAAGCGGTGGTCAAAGCGCTGGGGAAATTTCTGACTACTCGGCCGTCGCTTTCAGAACTCGAAATCATTAACGATCCATCCGGCCGGCCGCGGGTGAAGTTGCCTGATTATGTCAATGTGCATTTGCGTCATGTCGACATACAGGTTTCAATCAGTCACGAGAAAAGCTTCGCAATCGGCCTGGCCATATGTACGGAGAAGCCATGAACCAACAACAAATCCTCCAGCTGTTCAAGGAATCAGGCGCTCTATTGACCGGTCATTTCAAACTGACATCCGGGCGCCATTCGGACGTTTATTACGAGAAGTTTACTCTCCTGAAGAATCCGGCGGTGGCGACTCGTCTTTGTCAGACGATGGCCGAGAAGCTGGCCCCGCTTGGCGCGCAGACGGTGGTCGGTCCCACTACCGGCGGTATAATCATTGCCTACGATGTCGCCCGCTATCTCGGGGTCGAATCAATCTATGCCGAACCGGGGGACGGGGGATCGGGTCGTGTTTTCAAACGAGGTTTTTCCCTGGAGCGCGGACAAAAAGTCGTGATTGTCGATGACGTCCTCACAACGGGGCGGTCGATATTCGAGGTGATTGATCTGGTGAAGGGATATGGCGCGCAGATCGTCGGAATCGGCGAATTGCTGGATCGCTCCGGCGGCGCGGTCAGTTTCGACTACCCGTTTCTTCCTCTCGCGAGCGTAAACGCCGTCAGTTGGGAGCCGGAGAAATGCCCGTTGTGTGCCAAGGGCGAACCTTTGACACAGCGCGGAAGCCGACAATTCTGATTGACCTGGAATTCCGGAGGAGATAACAGCCGAGCGGGCTAACTCACGAGGACTGGTGCGGGGGTCTCGCTGGCGATGGGGAAAGTAATTGAAAGGCGCGTTCCTTTACCGGGAGCGGACTCGATATCGAGCTTACCGCCGTGTTTGTCGATGATCCGCCGACAGACAATTAGTCCGAAACCGTGGCCTGAATCCTTGGTAGTAAACTGCTGTTGGAAGGCTTTGGCCAACGATTCGGGATCGAAACCAATACCGGTATCCTCTATAGTGAGGTTGAAGGTATCGGCATTGAGACAATACTCCAGTCCGACACGGATCTCGCGTCGTGCACAGTTGGCAGTGGCATCGGCGGCGTTATGGAACAAGTTGTACAAGAGTTGCTGAATCTGTGTGACATCAGCCTTGAAACTTACCGATGCCATTTCCGGCGGCATGAGTATTTGCACATCCCGAAACCGCTTCTGCGGCCGCAGGTACTCCACAACCTCCCCAAGCAGGTGGTCGACGCTGATTATCTCTTCCTTCGAGGATATGGACGTCAGGTCCATGAGGTTCGCAGTAAATGATTTGATCTTCATCAGCGTGGCAGTAACGGTATCGACATACTTGTCGAGCTTGTCGAAATGTCCGTTGTTCAGGTGGTGTCGAAGCATCTCAACGCTTCCGACCACCACGCCAAGGAAGTTGTTCAGTTCATGGCCAATCTCGGCTGACATCACGCCGCGCGTAGCCATTTTCTCCAACTCGATGGTCTCATCCTGTAATTCTCTGAGCCGGCTGTAAGCGCGTTGGGCTTCTTCCAGCAAGAGAAGATTTTCGAGCGAAATCGCCAGTTGACTGGCCGCAACAGACAAGAACATCTGGTCAGTTTGTTTTATCCGAACCGTATCTTCGTTGTGAGCAAACACCATGAGACCGTGAAATGAGGAAGCCCTTGAGACTGGCACGACAATTACCTGATCCTGCTCGGTCATCCACGGTGGAATGAGGAAGGGGCGAAGCGCCGGATCGGGTCTCTTCCGATAGACGGGGTGTTCTTCCTGCGAGGTTACCAGGATCGGTTCGCGCATCTGCAGCAGGAGACCGTCGTCAGCCATGCCGTGAAGCGGCTCGCGACCGATGACATCTTCGCGGGATTCGCCCGCGCAATCCGTGAACATCACATACTCGCCACGGTCGCGGTCGTAAAAGAGAACCGAACCGCGCTCACATTTCAGATTCATCATGGCAAACCGAAGTGACGAGGTGACGAGTGACTTGCGATCACCGGCGGCGAACAGCATGTTGCTGAAGTCCGACAGGGAGGTCAGTTGTTCGTGAGAAGTCGCGGCGTTGGAGAGCTTTTCGATTGCGTTGCTGACGGCCAGTCTCATTTCCGCCAGCTCGAACGGTTTCATGATGTAGTCAAGGGCGCCTCGTTTGATGGCATCCTTGGCGGATGTGAGCGACGCATAGCCGGTCATGAAGATGACGCCGATCGCCGGATTCAGCGCACGTGCCTGTTCGGCCAGGTCGATGCCGCTTAGGGTGGGCATTCGGATGTCGGTGATAAGCAGGTCAATTCGGTTGGTCTGCAGGATTTGCAGCGCATCGTGACCGTTTGCGGCCGTGAGTACACGATGTCCCTCATCCTCAAGGGCGTCACGCACGAGAGACTGAACGATCTCTTCGTCGTCCACGGCAAGGATACAACACGATTTGGTTGCGGTGTTCGTCATCTGACCTTGGTCTTGTCAAGCGTCCGTTCCAGAATCTCCCGGAGCTGTTCAAGTTCAAAGGGCTTGCGCAGACAGATAAAACCTGTGGCACTCTGCACCTGTTCATATAGCTCGTCGGGCAGCGAATCGGTAAAGACAAACTGCATCTGTCCTCGATCCTGTCCCAGTTCCGTAATGAGCTGGTAGCCGTTTTTTTTGGGCAGGTGAAGGTCGCAGATGCACATGTCGTAGTTGCCTTCACGGGCCATCTGTAATCCTTCCGCACCATCCACGGCAATTTCGATCTGGTGGCCAAGTTCACCCAGGTACTCCGTGAGGAGGTCTCGGATCACAGCAGAGTCATCGACAATCAGAATCTTAGCCATGATTGTCTCCGTCACCCTCCAGAGCGGTGGTCACCGTTTGCATCAGTTCTTTGATACTGAACGGCTTCGACAGGAAAGCGCAGGCCCCATGAGTGACCGACTGAGAGACCGTATGCAGGCTTGAGTAGCCCGATATCACGACGACTTTGGCGTTGGGGCGAAGTTCCCGCGCGGCCTTGACAACCTCCTGCCCAGGGACTTTAGGCATACGAAGGTCGGTGATTATCAGGTCAAAAGAACGTTCCTTGAGCTGGGCGATTGCTTCATCGCCGTCGCAGGCTACCGCAACGTCATAGTCCTCAAGGACTTCTGACAAAAAATCGCGTATGATAGCCTCGTCATCGACTATCAGAATTGACTGATTTCCCGTAGTTCCCATGCTGCCAGCGCATACTATGCCATTTGTCCGCTTTTCGCTTCATTGGTCTTATCGGCTGACAGTTCCTGTTTCTGTACGGGTATGATGATGGTAAATGTGCTGCCTCGACCTACTTCGGACTCGACCATTATTTCGCCACCATGCTCCTTAACGATGCCGTAACTTACGGATAACCCGAGTCCGGTCCCTTTGCCGACCTCCTTAGTCGTGAAGAACGGCTCGAAGATCTTCGTCAAATTTTCTCTGGCGATACCATGGCCGTGGTCGGCGATGGCGACTTCCACCGTGCCGCTGAACTCGCCCAGGGCAGGGCAGTACCGCGTACTGACGGTTATCGTAGTGCCGGGCGCCGACGCGTGCATGGCGTTGATAATCAAGTTCGTTAACACCTGCTGCAGTTGTCCGGAGTTACCCTGAATGCGTGGCAGATTAGGAGCCAGGTCGACCATCAATTCGATCTGGCTGATCCGCAGTTGATGTTCGACAAAAGTCAGAGTCTGTTCGAGAGTCTGGTTGATGTCAGTTTCATTGAACTCCACCGTGCGCGAGGAGCGGGAGAAGCGCAGCAGGTTCTGAACAATCGTCTTGCACCGCCGCGCCTGCAGTTCGATGTCGCTTACATACCTGATATAGCTGTCGATCTCCTTTGATGTCGTCTTGTCGGGCGCATTCTTGCGCAGTTTCTCCAGAGTGAACTGGGCATAGCCGAGGATGCCGCCCAGCGGGTTGTTCAGTTCATGAGCGACGCCGGCCGCCAATTGACCGATGGCGCTCATTTTCTCCGACTGGATAAGTTGAGCCTGGGCGTCATCAAGCTGACGGGTGCGCTCAATGATCTTCTCTTCCAGCGTGCGGTTATACTGCTCGATTTCTTCACGGGAATGCTTTAGCGTTCTGGTCATCCGGTTGAAAACGTCCGCCAGTTGCCCGATCTCATCGCCCCGGCTGATTTGAACAACGGTGCTGAAGTCACCGCGGCTGATCTGGTCGGTAGCCCTGGCCAGTGACGTGATCGGTTTGACCACGGCATTCACGACGATGGCCACGACCAGAATCGTCACGAGTAGCACGACAAACGCCAGCAGAATGGCCGCCTCAGTAGCCGCTTTGGTCGCTTCATCAACGCTGCTCACCGACATTCCAAGCTCGATCCAACCTATGCTTTCTGAAACAGTCGAGGCCGTCAGCGAGGGATCAAGACCCGCCGTCAATCCGAGTGACTCGCGCTGCACGGTCTTGCGCTCGGTTGTGATCGGGGCCATGATGATCAGCACCTTATGGCCCTGGCCGTCGACGAAGTGTCTCGACACAAGCGTTTTGCTCAGGTAGACCGAGTCTCTGAACGGGGACAAATCGTCAGGCGTCAGGCGGTTTTGGCCGAGGCTGGAAATTACCTGTCCATCGAGATTGCGAATCAGGCAATAGTCAACAGAAGCAAAGCGGTGTAGCGTACCGAGAAGCGCGTCCAGTTCGTAAGGTGATTCAAACAGCACGCCGCTCTCGGCGTTGACGGCGAGAATCTTGATAATCGTTTCACCGTTGGTCTGTAGCTCTCTCCGATAGCCATCGGCCTGTCTCTTGATCAAGAAGCCGCTCACTACGGTCATGCACGCTATCACGATAGCTGAAATGGGCAGCACAAATCTCAAGCGCAGATTGAGTCGTTCTGATAACCATCGCCGGATCATCGGTAGACCTCCTTGGCGATAGCCACCAGTTCGGAAGGAATCTCAATCTTTGCATGCCTGGCGGTGTTTTCGTTGTAGTGGAACCAGATGATGTCCGGCGCGCTGACCGGAATCTGGCCGGGATTGGCCCCTTTCAGTACCTTAGCCGCGATCTGTCCCGCCTGTCGTCCGATGGCCTTGTAATCGAAATCGAGAGCAAATAACGCACCGGACTCCACTACGTAGCGAGAGAAGCCCATGAAGGGCAGTCCCTGGCGCAGAGAGTTGAGAAGAATGAACTTGGTTGATTGCGGGTCGAATAGATTAGGATCAGCCACCGACCATAGACCCTGCGCACAGCCGGCCAGGGAATCGAGCGCCCGGGGCAGATCGCGCGGACCTGTTACTTCAATGGCCGCCAGTTCCATGCCCATCTGCGAAGCCACTACGCGCGCCGGCGGAATCAGCCTGGCCGTATTAGACGTATACAGAACCCCGATGCGCTTCAGATTTGGAATGATCTGTTTGAAGTAACGGAACTGGATGTCGACCGGAATGTCCAGAGAGGCGCCGGTGATGTGTCCACCGGGTCGGTCGATCGACTCTACAAACCCCGACAACACTGGGTATTTCACTGCCGAAAAAACAATCGGTGTTTGAGGGAAGTTGTCGCGAGCAAGCTGCGTGGCTGTGCTGCCAATCGTCACGATAATGTCCGGCTTCAGCGTCCGGGCCTGATCCAGTTGGGTCTGGAGGTCGGGACTGTCGAGGCTGAGCTGAAGGTCGTAAAAGACTACCGTTTCGTGCACTTCTTTGATAGCCGACCGCGCCCCATTCGCCGCACGCTTGGATGCGGTGAGGGTATCGGTCGCCAGGAATACTACCGTTTGGGCTGTAGCCGTATGGCCGCAGACCACCAGCAGTATAGTCATCAGACCGGTTCCGATGATGTTGCGAAAGGTGTTCTTCACTGTATCAGACAGTCCTCGGCAGTTCTATCCTCTGCTCCCCCAGGTAAGTATCGGCTCCCGGAGGCCAGTTGCGGCTTCTTCGGTTCAAATCCGCCGGGAATCGCGTGTCATAAGCTCTTTTATCGGGCGCGAGCGCCGAAACTTGATGCATTTGGTCGGCGAGGCTCGGGGGATCAGGATTTATTCCCTTGTTCAGTAAACTGGCGGCTCGGCCGTCCGATACTATAATCGTGAGAATTTAGAATCATAAAGAATCTGAAGATAGGCCGGGATGTCGCGTTACGAGTCACCGATATCCCAAGAGGAATACTAATTCACGTATACGGTGGCATTATGAACCTGCAGAGACGGCTGATGTATCTGACTGCTGCACTTCTGCTCACAGTTTTGTTGGCGTCGAGTCAACTTTACGCGACCGTGACAGGAAAGGTCTCCGGTGTGGTGGTCAATGCTGAAACCGGGGAACCGGTAGCTGGGGCAACGGTAGCAGTCGCCGCAACAAATCTGGCGACCAAAGCGGATAACGACGGCGAGTACTTCATTATTGACGTGCCGGTCGGCGAATACGATCTGATCGTGTCTCACGTCGGGTTTGAACGTATGGCCAAGAAAAAAGTCCACGTGCTGGCCGATCTGACCACGCCCGTGGATTTTGAGATCACCGTGGCGACCGTCGAACTACCCGATGAGGTAGTGGTTTACGCTCAAGCGCCGCTGATTCAAAGGGACCTGACGGCCTCGCGCGTCATCTTTACCGAGGAACGACTGCGTAACCTGCCCAACATCACCTCCGTGCAAGCCATTCTGACTAACTACCCCGGTGTGGTGACCGATGACAACGGTCAGCTGCACGTACGCGGCGGGCGCGCCGGGCAGTTGTCGTACTATTACGACGGCTTCTCGATTCAGGATCCGTTCTTTGCCACCGCCGGCATGAGAATCGTGCCCACGGCCCTGGCGGAACTCTCTCTCACTTCAGGCGGATTCTCCGCTGAGTACGGCGAAGCCCTCTCGGGCGTTGTGAATGCCGTGACGAAAGAAGGCACCGCCGAGTATCATGGTGGGCTGCGGATGCTTCAGGGCGCCACTCATCCGTACGATGTAGCCACCGGGAAGTGGGGTAGTCTGAAGAACATTCGCAATTGGGCACTGGCGACTGATTTTTCAGGTCCGATCCCTGGGTTGGACGAGAGGCGGTACACTTTCTTCACCTCCGGTGAGTACCTGACCGATCAGGGATATCTGCCGCACAACTGGTCGACTACCTACACCGGAATCTGTAAGCTGAGCATGCAGCCGGTGCCCCGACTGAAACTGAGAACTAACGTCACCGTTCAAGAAGCTGACGGCGCGTTGTATACCCATCGTGATGTCAACAACGTCTCTTACGATTTCAATCTCGACGGTCTGCCGGTTTGGGACCAGAGTGCCTACCTGGCCGGACTGACCAGTAACTACGCGCTCAGCGAGCGCGTTATTACATCGCTGACGTTCAATCAGTATTTCACGAAGCGTCAGAGCAGCCCCAGTCATCTGAAAGGTGTGCACTGGAGTAATTGGCCTGGCTACACAGTGGACCAAAACGGCATCTACGACGGTAGGATCGACGACGACAACTATCGCGGCGACATTGATTGGACCGACCCGGCGCAAGCCACCGGTTTTACGGTTGGTGATGATTTCGAACCGACCTACGCCTTCCGCCAGACCCGCTACAATTCTCTGGCTGGCAACCTGACCGCGCAATGGAACAAGAACAACCAGATCAAAGCCGGTTTTGACTATCGCCGCTACCATGTCGAGTGGGACAAAAAACAGTTTTATAATGACCAGCCGTACGGCGAGAGATATTCGAGCCGACCCAGGTATGCCTCGATGTTCGTCGAAGACAAGATGGAGTATCGCGACTACGTGATCAACCTCGGTTTGCGATACGATTACCGGAACGCCGATATCTCTTTCAATTACACGCCGAATGACACGGTAGCCCGTTACCGGGAAGCTGATTCCAAGTCACGCATCTCGCCTCGGTTGGGCGTGTCCTTCCCGATTTCCGACCGCTCCGCCATGCATTTCAATTACGGTATCTATTACCAGGTGCCGCAATACTCGTTCCTTTACACCAATCTGCAGGGTGACCGATCCTCCGGATTGCCTATTCTTGGCAACCCCAATCTCGAACCGGAAGAGACAATCTCATACGAACTGGGCGTGGATCACATGATTGGAGAGATGCTGCGAGTCGACATGACCGCCTATTATAAGGATGTCGACGATCTGGTAACCAGCCGCGAGGCCGGTCAGGTGGCGGGCAACCCCGTGACCAAATATGTCAATGGTGACTACGGAACCGTGACGGGTTTCGATCTGTCTCTGGAGAAACTGCCGGTAGGCGGATACTTGAGCGGATCAATTTCCTACGGTTTCATGATTGCCAAGGGCAACGGTTCTACCGCCAACGAAGCGTACTATACATACCTGACGTCAAGCACGGACACTCTGCCGCCTTTGTCCCAGTTCCCTCTGGATTTTGACCAGCGACATACAATCACGGCCGTGCTGGATCTCAGAATTCCCGAAAAGTGGAACGGTCGCTTTCTCGGCATGAGATTGCCCGGTGCCTGGGGGCTTTCGATGGTCGGTTACTTCGGGTCAGGTCTGCCATATACCCGTACTGACGCGGACGGCAACAGGCTGGGCGAGCGGAACGAGAACCGCTTGCCAGTCACCTACTCGGTCGATATGCGCTTCAATAAAGATCTCGCCGTGGGCCGGCCCGGCGACAAACTCACGTTCTTCTTGGAAGTTGATAACCTGTTCAATCGACGTAATGTGCTTGATGTGTATACTCGAACCGGACTGCCCGACGACGACCTGAATATCTCGGGGGCCGGGCTGTCGTTGGATGAGGAAGAGTTGAACCAGTACAACCGCTTGTTCGACCATGATCCTCAGAACTACTCGCCTCCCCGGGCCATCCGTACCGGGTTGGAGTTCACTTTCTAAGCCGGAGAACGACGTATGAAGAAAACCATCAATATCAGTGTAATTGTCGCTCTGGTGAGCGGTCTGACGGTGTGGTCGGGGCTTTCTTCCTTCGCGGCCCCGCCCGGCTATGGTCCGCGGCCCCCGGTCGGCGGGGGGCGAAACGGAGAGACCGAAGGTCCGGTTCTGTCGCCCGCGCCCATCACGGTGGATATTATTACCCACGATCAGGGCAATATCATTACGACTATTGACAACTACGGCCTGATCGGAAGCCACATGTATTACAACCTTCCATCCGGGGAGTGGCCGCGCAACTCGGGCCATGACTATCTGGCTGAAATCAACTACTGGATGGGAGCCATTACGGCTGACGGTGACACGCTTGTCGCCGACACCTACGAAGACTTCCAGTCCATTCCTTCATTAATAACGGGAGTTGCCCAGAATCGAATCCTCCTGTCGACTGACACATCCAGATACTACGATTATGACCGGAATGACACCACTGGCGCCGGCGGCGGTAACCCCGCCAGGGGCTGGCGTGTCTGGAGTGGCGAGCAGAACGACTGGGTCTATGCCGAGAACTACAACTCGACCACGTCGTCCTTTTTCGAAGGCGGTCCGATCTCGGTGCAGGAATCGCATTATCGTTTTGCGGATAATGCCAGCGGTGCCCCGTTGCTGGGTCTCGAAATGACTCATACGGCTCTGCAGTGGAACTACTGTTACAATGAAGACTTCATGTATGTGATTCTCGAAATCACCAACACTTCAGATCAGGACTACACCAATTTCGCGTTTGGCCTCTATGTTGATATGGACATCGGTGGTCCCGATGGAACGGGCGAGAACGGACGCCTTGGCGATCTGGTCGGCTCTGATTCGACCGAGAGCCTCGCCTGGATATATGACGAGGACGGCTACGACGAAGGCTGGGACGATGCAACCGGCCTTATGGGTACAAAGTATCTTGAGACGCCGGGTGATGGTGGCATGACCGCTTTCCGTACGGGGGACTGGGGACTGCTCCCAGATGAGGACCCCGGCCGGTACGCGATGATAAACAGCGAACAATTCGATGGCTCGTTGCCGCCGACCGATCAGTATTATGTACAGTGCACCCGGGGCATCAACCTGACTGCCGGAAGCACGGTGCGCGTGGTTTACGCCCTTGTGGCCGGCCAGACTGAGACGGAACTGCGAGCCAACGCCGATCTGGCTCAACAACTTTATGACAACTATTTTGTTGGTCCCGAGCCACCCAACACACCCACGCTGACAACCCAGGCCGGAGACAGAAAAGTCTATCTGAGTTGGAACGACACTGCACAGCACTCGATCGATCCGCTATCGGGTGAAAACGATTTCGCCGGTTACAAGCTCTACCGCAGCGACAATCAGGGCCGTACCTGGGGCGTTTACTACGACACAACCAATAATGATTGCCTGAAGTTCGACTACTGGCCGATCGCCAAATATAGTGTCAGCGATCCGACCGACCTGATACCTCGTAGTATAGTTGACACCGGCCTGATCAACGGCGTGGAGTACTGGTACTGCCTCGTCGCGTATGATACCGGCGCCAGCGCGACGGGGGTTGATATTCTTCAGACAGGGTTCGGTGTGCCCGGGTCGACGCCGCATATCGTGTCCGTCACTCCCCGTACCAACCCGGCGGGCTTCTACGATGCTGCCGGTACGGTCAATCATCTGTACACCGGCGGCGAGGAACCGTCAGCAGGCAGCGTAATCCCGGTGGTTTTTGACCGGACCCAGCTGCAGGGTGATGACTATCAGGTAGTATTCCGGGACACGCCTGAAGAAACCTATTGGTATCTGATCAACATGACCTCCGGCGACACGCTCCTTTCGGAACAGACGATTGTTAACGCGGAGCCGGGTATGTTCGAAGTGGCCGAAGGCCTGAGGGTCGTGGTCAGCAACGCCGAAGTGGCGCCTCGCTCAATGAGACAAACAGCTGTGGGCGGGAGTGACACAACTCTCGTCGTCCCGACCGACTATTTCTATGGCACTGTGCCGGAATATTTTCTCGGCGGGACTTTCGGTCACCAGCACTATCGCTCGAACTACGAATTGCGCTACACCGGCGACAGTACTCTGGCTCCTGCTCTGAACGACGATGTCGGTATGGGTATGGCGTGGTCGGTACCGTTCGAGGCGTGGAATACAACCACCAACGAACGAATTGCTCTGGCCGTTTATGACTTCGGACTGGACGGCGCTTTCGACCCCTGGGATCTGATCATCATTGTTGACTACCCTTACGATGCCAACACGGATCCGTTCCAAACTGCCTGGCCGTACTACTTTAGCTGGTTCTTCGGTTTCGATGAGATCCAGTACAACCCCAGCGTGGGCGACGTGTTCACCATCGAGGGACCGCTGATGAACAGTCCTGACGATGTTTTCATGTTCTCGGCGGACGGAGTCAACGCTACACAGGCTTCGGCCTCATTGTCTAATATCAAGGTAGTGCCCGATCCCTATTACGCCTACGCTACCCTTTGGGAGGTTAACGAGGGCGAAACCACTCTGCAGTTTCAGAACCTTCCGACTCGCTGCACCATTCGCATCTACACGCTCAGCGGCGATCTGGTGAAGACCCTGCAGCACGTCAACGAAACCGGTACTGAAGAGTGGAACATGCAGAATGACGATCAGCGCCTCATCGTGTCCGGTGTATATCTGTATCACGTAGAATCCCCCTATGGCGAATTCATGGGTCGCTTTGCAGTTGTGAAATGAGGGAGGTCTGAAGTGAAAACAATACTAAGCCTTCTGATAACCCTTGCACTGGCGATGCCGGTAATGGCCGGCGGTCAGCAGGCCGGTGCAGTCGGCGCTCAGTTTCTGAAGATCGGCGTCGGATCGAAGTATCTCGGTATGGCGGACGTCGGTGTTGCCACGGTAAGTGATGCCTACGCTGCCTACTGGAACCCGGCCGGTCTGGTCGAGGTCGAGGACTGGTCGCTGGCGTTTACCAATGTCAACTGGCTGACTGACATCGACCTCAACTATTTCGCGATGGCTCACCAATTTGAAAACGTGGGTGTCTTTGGAACCTCGGTTTCGGTTCTGTCGGCTGGTGAGCAGGAGATAACCACCGTGCTCGATCAGGACGGTACGGGTCAGACTTACCGGATTTCGTCCTACGCTATCGGTCTCTCTTTCGCCCGTCAGTTGACCAATCGCTTTGCCTTCGGCGCTACGGCCAAGTGTGTTGGCGAGGAGATTGGCGAAGTCAGCTCCCGTGGTTTCGGACTAGACTTCGGCACCCTGCTGTATACTGGCTTCCGGTCGATGCGGATTGGCATGGCGATTAGTAATATGGGTCCGAGCTTGAAATTCACCGGCGCGGCGCTCAAAATCGCCTACAATGACCGCGGCGATGACGGCAGCAACGATCCGGTGGAAGCCGATCTGGCTACCCAACCATACAACCTGCCATTGATCTTCCGCCTCGGCATGGCCTACGATCTTGAGTTTGGGGCCAATTCGGCGGTGACAGTAGCAGCAGAGTTGAACGATCCCAGTGACGGCCACCAGCGTGGTGCGCTGGGCGCGGAATTCGGCTACCTGGATCGCTTCTTCCTGCGCGCCGGATACAAGTTTCGCTACGACGAGCAAACGCTGGCTCTGGGCGGCGGTCTGATTGCACCAGTGGGTCAGGATACCCGTTTGACGATCGATTATGCCTGGCAGGATTTCGGGCTGCTCGAATCGACCCAGCGTTTTTCAATCGGATTCACATTTTGAAGATAATCCCGCTGTTTCGCAAAGCCCCGTTCGCGGGGCTTTTTTTTAGGCGGTTGTGGACAGGGATGGTAGAAAAGTATATTATGAGCGGCACTTTGTCATGATAGGATAATCAGTTATGGTAAACATGAACACATCGGGCGCGGCACTTGCGGCGTTTCTGACCGTGATGACAGCGAGTGTCTCGGCCGAGGAATCTTACCGCGATGCATCCCCGGTAATCAATGAATACTTTGAGTTGGTTTTCAGCGGCAACTACGACATAGCCGGCGACATGTGGACCCCTGAAGCATTGGAACGCTCCGGTCGTTTCGGTATCAGATTCACCGGCATTCCGATCAAGGCTGACTGCAATTCGCCACTGATGCGTAATCTCGACGTGCTTGCTTCGAAAGGGGTTGCACCGATCCGGAAATACGAAACGCTCGGTGACAAGCAGGAGTGGTACCAGGTCGAGTACGCCGATGTCTTTGGAAGCGCTCTGCTCAAACACAACTACTACCTTCAGCGCCGGGGCGACTGGTTCTGGCTTGGTTACTCGCAGGACTTCTATTCCACCGGGTGGCCGGTTGTCGAATCGCGCTATCTTCGTATCAGAACCCATCCCGCTATGCAGAAGTACCTCAACTCGATCGGTCTGGCCGAGGCCGATCGGTTCGTAGAGCAGATGGCCAACCGGCTGAATATGACAGACAAGATGTTGGCGAGCATCGGGACCACCAAGATCGAGTATTTCTTCTGTCCGACCGATAGTGCCGTCCAGCAAATGTCCGGTTTTCTGGTCAAGGGAACGCTCGATCTGGCGTCCAACGACATCATTTCGGCCGATTTCCCGCATTTCCATGAAATGACTCATCTCCTGGTCAACATTCGTCTGCAGGAGTTACCGCTGTACACTCTGCCGTTCGTCCGCGAGGGGCTGGCTGTCTATCTGGCCGGTCGCTGGGGCAAACATCCGGCGCCGCTAATGGACCTGGCGGTTTTTCTCTACGAACAGGAACTGATTGTCTTCGACTCGATTCTCACCATGTCGGGGTTTGAAGCGGAATCCGGCGCCGACATTGTTTATCCGGTGGCCGGGTTGTTTACCAGCTACCTAGTAGAGAAGATGGGTATGCCAAAGTTCCTCGATTTGTATCTCCGGCTATCTGGCAAGTTTCCGGAAGTAGACGGCCTGTCTGTCAACGACGTTCAAACCGCGTTTACTAAGGCTGCTGGTCGCACCTCGTGGGATGATCTCAAGACCGATTTCGTGAATTATCTCAAGCGGCATAAAGAAAAAGATGTGGTAGCGCTGCCCGGGGTCGGCAAGCAGGGCAAGAAGATCATTGACGACACCCGTTTCACGGTTTTCGATGACGGCGACTGGCTCGCGTTTGAATTCAGTGCCGCGCCCGGTGATACTCTCTGCCAGGGGAATCTTCTTTTCGGACCCATCGACAGCCTGAAAGGGCAGGTGTCATCCCTCTTTGAGTCACAGTATCATGACGGTACGCTCGTTGATGGGTACCGCTACGGGGTGCGGTACGATCAGAACGAAGCGGGTTTGTACGACTATGTCACGAATCAGTTGGTGGCCAAATATATCTGGGGCATCACACCTTCGGACGACTATTTCAGCGCCGAGCAAAAGAAGATCGCGGTGCGTTTCCGCAAGTCGCTCCTCAACGGTCTGCTTCCCGAAAAAGGACAGTGCCGTTTGCTGCCGATGTAAACGCCGGGTGACAAGTGGAAATCCCGACTTCCATCATGTTCTTCCTCTGGCTGGCGGTGCTGCTGGCACTGGTCTGGATTGCCTTTCGTTTGCGTCCGGTCCGCACTGATCAGGTCACAGACTCTCTGGAATCCACCGTAGCGCTCCTCAAAGCCGATTTGATATCAAGACAGACGGAATCGCTCGTGGCGCTGCGCGATTCAATAGATAGCGCCAATCGAATCATCAATGAACGTCTGGCAGAGGGGACTCTCAGTCTTGATCGACGCATGGCTGTCTTGGGCGAGATCGAAACGCAACTGGGCAAGTTGACCGTGCGAGCGGACAACATCGAGGCTGTCGGGCGGAACATCCAGTCGCTCTCGGACTTGCTGCGCCCGCCGCAGTTGCGCGGCGCCGTGGGGGAGATGCTGCTGGAGAATATCCTGGCTCAGATTCTGCCAACTGCGGCATATGAGATGCAGCACCGCTTCGCCGATGGTCTGCGGGTGGATGCCCTCATCAAGCTGGGTGATCGCCTTCTTCCGATAGATGCCAAGTTCCCCCTCGAAGCCTACGAACGACTTCAAAAAGAACCTGACAATGCAATTCTGGAACGGCAATTCTCACAGACGCTGCGCAAGCATATTGACGATATCGCCGGCAAGTACATCCGACCAGGCGAGAAAACGCTCGATTTCGCCGTTATGTACATCCCCGCTGAGGCCGTCTATTTCCAGTTAGTTACCCGTTCGCCTCAGAATACGTTTGAGTACGCCCTGTCAAAACGTGTCATACCCAGCTCCCCCGGTCAGATATACGCCTTTCTGGCTACTGTAGCCGCGCTCCATGCTGAAGTCACGGTGGCCGGATTGGA
>Ga0315276_10002187_pt1 | contig 17800 bp, 3 predicted proteins | sample YL17G05_0_MG_FD_204542 | JGI IMG/M metagenome (GOLD analysis project Ga0315276, IMG submission 204542) | Sediment microbial communities from Yellowstone Lake, YNP, Wyoming, USA - YL17G05_0 | ecosystem: Environmental > Aquatic > Freshwater > Lake > Sediment | place: USA: Wyoming | collected... | reverse complement strand
CGGGTCGAGCGAATACAGCCCCGGTCCTGTCGAATCGTATCCTGCAAGTATGAGCTGGTTCATGAAGGGCATCCACTTCGTTCCCTGAAGTATGTTGGACAGTAATGTGGCCGCTGCCTTTACCGTTATCGGCCCCCTCTCGAGCCTGTAAAGCTTGAACTGGGCCTTAAGCAACCTCACCAATGCGAGCGCATCTCCGACGCTTCCCGCTATTGTCATGCCTATGTGCTCGTCCAGCTGGTAGACCTTCCTTGATACTTTCGAGTCTATCATGTAGCCTATCGTGGCCTTCCTTTCCGAAGCCAACAGCACCGCGTCTTTGCAGATTATTCCGACGGTCGTTGTTCCTGTTTTCTTTTCCTCCATTTGGTTCACCAGAAATTACTAATATCAGTTATCGAACTAACTATTTAAAGGTTATTGCCTTTACTTGCCGGCCTTTTTCTTCGGCGCCGTTTTCTTCATTATTGGCTTCTTGGGCGCAGCTTGCTTCGGCGCCGTGTGCTTCTTTGGTGCGGCGCGCTTCGCTGGAACGTGCTTGGGCGCCGCGTGCTTTGCCGGAACATGCTTGGCTGCATGCTTTTGCGCCGGATGATTCTTGGGCTCAGGCACCCTCTCGAAGCTCTTTATCTTCGCCTTCGGCAGCCTCTTGAACTTGGCGCCTATCTTATAACCCATCTTTATCTTGCCCTTGGCGCCGATGTTGAGCTTCCAGACTATCTTGGTGTAGATGTTGGACCTTATCACTCTCATCGGTGTCGGCGTTATGTTCTCCACCTTCGGCTTGCCCGGTATCATGTCCTCCACGATTACGTTCTTGAACTTCCTCACCCTTGATCTGTTGATAAGTGTCGTTGTGACTTGGGTGTTGTTCCTGATTATCACTATTATCTTCGGTGCGATCAGCAGCGCCTTCCTTCTCAGGTAGGCTGCGAGCACCAAGGCGACTCCTCCTGTTGCGACTCCAATGCCCGTATAGTCGACAGCGGGCGCGGCAGGTATGCTTATGGTGAAGTTCATCTTCTTTGAGTCCAGGACATTCTTGCCTTCTGTTAATGACGCCCTGAGCTCGTACTGTCCTTCCTTTAGACCCTTTAGATTGTAATCATAATTGTTAGGCTTTGTTATTCCGACAGGAAGGTCGAAAGTGAAGTCCTTTATCTTCGTCAGTTTGTTCTTGTCGCACTCGCTCTTCTTGTTGCATATTGAGAGTTCCAGCTTCACGGTGCCTATGTTCTGGTTGCCCGTGTTCTTTGAATCCGTCGCTATCTTCATTGTCGCGTTTAGTGCGTATGTCGACTTGTCCGTCGCGAGTTTGATTATCGAAGCGCCCTTGCAAGTTGAAACGCTGTAGCTCAGCGTGTCCTGCTTTATGTACCTGTCGTTCGTTACGTAGTACCATTTGACCGAAACATCATACGGGCCGTACGGCGTCGAACATTCGATTGCCTCTATGTTCGATATCCATTCGAGCGTCGTGTCAACTGTCTTCGTCACTCTGAAGCTCTTGTAGGCCACACCCGCCCTCGTAACGCTCACGTCAGCGTATATGTCGATCGCATTGCCTGGGTTTGATACGTTGAATATCAGGTCCGCGCTGTCGCCCTTGCTGTAGGACGATTTCGACATCCTTACGTCAAAGGTAGGCGCCCCTCCGCCCAATCCGCCCAGCGACGGTGCCGGAGGTGCTCCTGCACCTGGCGGCTGTACTGCCGCAGCGGCAATGGTGAAGTTCATCTCATCGGTCACGTTCGTGTTGCCTGCGCTGTCATTGGCGAATATCTTCCACATCACTAAAGCTCCTGCGCCGAGCGAGCTGTTGCTCCAGCTAAATGTGGACCAGTTGCCTATTCCGCTTATCGCTGTCGCGGTGTAGTTCCTCCAGATGCCTGACTCGTTCGTTGAGAGCCATGCATATCCGAGCTGTATGTTGTCCGTCCAGTAGGCCAAGAGGCTGTTCGAGCTGCCTGCCGTGGGCGCGGCCGAGCCCTGGCTCTGGTTCGACCATTGCGGCTTTTCAAGGTCGGTCGGATAAACAGTAAGATAATATGTCACGCTTGCCGCAGTATAGTTCGCATCGCCAGCGAACACCGCAGTGAAGTTCCACGTCCCGTTCACTGTGTAGTTGCTTATCTTTTCCGTCGGCGTGGTTCCGGAGTGCCAGAGGTTGTTTGTGCCGCTCGAATAGTTTGTCCTTATCTCTATCGGCTTGGCAGTTGGCGAGGAAGCTACGCTCATGTTCACGGTTGAGTTGTAGTTGACCGCCCTGTTGCTCTGGCTGCCGTCAATATAGAACTGTAACGTGAAGCTGGTCTTGTTCACCAGCAGCGTCCTCGTTGCGCTCGTTCCTGAGGTATAGTTCGCTCCGCCTGTTGTGTTGTAAACATAGGCGTACGCTCCCGCACCCAGCGTCAATACGTTGCTGGCCGGGTCGCCCGAAGCCACGCTCGTTCCGTTCCTGTATAACGCGAACGTTAGGTCCTGGTTGTTCGCAAGTGTGGCGTAACCTGTTGCGTTGGTTGAGGTTCCGTAAATCACGGATGTATCTGCCTGGCTGTTCTGCAGCTCAAGCGCAAGGCTCGATGACGGACTGGCCCTTGCTATTGAAAGATAATTGTTCAGCGATGAAGATGCGCTATAGTTTTGCGACTGGCTGTAGACGCAGGTATAGTTCCATGCCCCTGCCCCGAGCACCGTTGCTTCAGGATTGGGAACAGTCGTACCGTTCCTTTGCAGAGTCAGTGTCGCACTGGCGTCGCCCGTTGTGATGCTGCATGTCGCGTTGGTCTGCGTGCCGTAAGTTTCGCTTGCTGAAGGAACACGGCTAACGGATATTGAGGATGCTGCCCTATTGTTAATCAGGTAATATGTCAGTCCTGTATTGTTCGCCGAATAGTTCTGGTTACCGCTCGTGTTCACCTTATAGGCGTACGTCGCTACTGCCAGCTGCGCAATCTCCGGATTGCCTTTCGAAACCTCGTCCCTCCACAGCAAGGCTGTGCCGGCCGTGGCCGTTCCTGTAGCGTTCGAAACTGCAGGATAGGTTATTGTTACGTTGGCATCGAGCGTGCCGTTCAGGTAAAGGTGCACCGGGTTGTTCGCCTGCAATATTGTAAAGTAGAATATGTCGGTCGCGTTGCTGTTGTTGAATGTATCGACTCCGACAAGCCTGTACCGATATGTGCCCGCAGGCAGCGGCGTGGTGTTGTAAGTGTAGATGACCGAACCTCCGCCGGTCGTGTTGCTCATCGTTAGGTTCTGCAGGCTGCCGGTGAAGTTCGCCTCGATATAACCGTAACGCATCTCCGTGTTGTCGGTCCAGTTCACTGAGAAGTTCGAATAACCGGCAGGATTGTAAGAACTCACGACCTGCGACTGGTTGTCATAAAACTTTGGCTGTACGCTTTCTGGCAGCCATTCCGTAAGCGTGATGTTTAGTAATATTGTATCGCTCGTGAGCAGCGAGCTGTTCCTTCCCTGGTGCGTCGCGTTCCATGCAGTGACGTTCGTGGTGTCGGAGTTCAATGTGCCCGTGACCGACGAGGTGTACCTGGGATAGAACTGCACTGCCGGCGGGAAGCCCTTGCCTGTGCAGGTCTGCTCGAGATTGGTTATTGTCCCGTTCGGCGCCCTTATCGTCACGTTCACGCTCGTGCAGTTTCCGACAAAGGTGCCGTTCGAATGGAAAACATAACCGCTCACTGATACCGGCTGCGGCGGTCCGAATATTCCTGCTTCCGGCTGCACCTGCAGCGCCGTCGGCTGCACTATTCCTGAAATGAACGCAACTGAAGATGAGACCGAAGCTGGCATCGACATCCACATCTGCGCCGGCACCATCAGCACGAGCGCCGATACCGCGAGTATCGCCAGCGCCTTGTAGGCAGCGCGCCCATGGCCCTTGTTACCGCGCGCTTTCATTGAAGCGAACACCATTGCCGTCACTATCAGCACGAATGCCACGCCTATCAGGGAGTATGATATTATCTCGAGGATTATGTTGCTCTGCGGCGCCGCCTGCTTTATCGGTTCTGTTCCTGTCGGAACTGCGTTCGCTGTACCGTTTTCCGTCGGCTTCGGCAATGCCGGCCTTCCGCCTATGCCTATCATCTTCGCCTCCGTCTCGGTCTGCTGGGGCGAATACTTCAGCGTGAGGTTCCCTTTTATGTGGCTCGATGATGCCGCTAGGCTTTCTTCAGCATAATAATCGCCCGACCTAGCCGCCACTATTATCTTCTGGTCGGCCGTAGGATCGTATGCCAGCGATGCCGTGAAGGCGTTGTCGTATTGCGGCAGCAGCGGATAGCCTGTTCCTGTCAGCGTCTGCTCCAGTTGGCCGTTAGCCCCGTTCATCACGCTGACGCTCGTTCCCCTTGCTACGGGCGAGCCGTCCTCGTTGAAGACGTATCCCTTGACTGAAAGCGGGTATGGCGGGAACTCGTCAACAGCGTAAGCTACGCTGCCGAACAGCACCGCCGCTATCGCGGCCACCGCCATTATCGCCATTATTTTGCTTTTCATTCAATCACTCATGGTGTATATATCCAATTATAGCTTGAGGCGTTGTTGGACTTGTACCAATAGCCTCTTCCGTCCTCCACGTTCCTGAAGTCGCCGTACCATCCGTAACCTGCGTACTGCGTCTCCTTCTTGTACGGGTCCGTTGAGTCGTAAGCGTCATACCTCCACATCTCGTCCTCGTCGCTGGGCGTTGCGAACACAGAGTTCATGTCCTTGGGTGTGACCGATGTGAGTCCGATGAGGTTCCAGCTGTTGTATATCGCGAATGTCCTTGAAGCTGTCGGAACTATTCCTGTCAACGTCACGTTGAAGGGCGTTGTGGTGTAACCCGGCTTCATCGAGTTGTACCAGTAACCCGGGTCGTTCTCGATGCTCGTGAAGTCTCCGAACCAGCCGAAGCCTGCATAGTACGTTGTTGCGTCGTACGGGTCCGTCGGGTTGCTTGCATTATAGCTCCATATTTCATCCGCTTCCTCCGAATTGTAGAACACGTCCGTTGCGGTATAATCGTAAAGCAGCAGCGGCACCGATACCAGGTTCCAGCCCGTATAGAGCTTGAGGTTGTACTTACCGAGCGTGATGTTGTTCCCGTCCGTGACTCCGCTTATCGAGTCGTTGGTCCTCACGATGTAGTATATCTCGTCATAGTTCGATGAGTTCTGGTCGATCCAGTAGTTCGTCGTGTTGTTCGTCACGTAGTAAGGATTGGAGAAGTTGAATCCTGCCGTGTAATTGGTCGTTGCATATATAATATAGCCTGCGACGTCCGAAGAGTTCGAGTATGTCCAGTTGAGTATCACCTGTCCTGTCGTTTCGTTGTAAACATCTATGCTGAGATTGCCCGGTGCCCCTGGGATATATTGGCTGACGCTTACATCCACCGAGCTGTTGTACGCCGCAACGTAGTACTGCGTCGCATTGTTGTATATCGCGCAGGTAAGAGTCTGATTGCCCTGGGTCTGCGGCGTCCATGTGTAGTTGAACCATCCGTTTGCATCGGTCGCGCTTGTGTTTATCAGCGTCGTGGTATTGTATATGTCGACGCGGTAGTTGCTGATTGCCGTCGTTGTGTTGGCGTCAGCAACACGGCAGCTTATCTTCACAGGATCCCTTGCCATCACGCTGCTTGAGTTCGTGTACGCCGTTGATCCTGACCAGCCCTGCATTGTCATTGTCTTGTAAGGCAATGTCCCGTTCCAGTTGTTGTAGGAATCATTGGCGTAGAACTTGAAGAGATGGACGCCAGGCGTCCAGCTGTTGTCTGTCACGCCCGTGTGGTTCGTCCACGTTCCTGAGACGAGTTGCGTGCTCACGTTCTGAAGCGAGCTCGTGCTGTTGTATTCCGTCAATGAAGAGCTTATCGTCTTGTCCCATTGGGCATAGAGCTTCCATGCGCCTCCCCTCATGACGCTGGTCGTGTTAATTTCGTATACGGTCGTCTTCGGCGGCGTGGTGTCGCTCACTGTCGCGTAATGCGTAGCTTGCGCGGCTGTGAGGTTCTGGTTTCCGTTGAAGACTCCTGTGAAATTGAACTTGCCCAGCGTGCTCATCGTCGTGATGTTCTGGAACGGCGAGTTGCCGCTGTCCCAGAGCTTGTTGTTTCCGTCCGAATAGTTCGTCTGCAATTGCACTGGTATGCCTGAAGGCGAGGTCGTTATCGTGAAGTTTGCCTGGCTGTTGGTGTTGTAGGTTTGATCGCTGTTCGCTCCGTCCAACAGGAGCGTTAGCGTTATTGAACCTTGGTTTACGACATACGCCTGCGAGGCGGTTGCAAATGTATAGTTTTCGGTAGCGGACACGTTGCAGACATAGGTGTATGAGCTGGCGCCCAAGGTGATGGCCGTGTTGTTCTCGCTGTTCGCAAGGTTACCGTTTCTGTGCAGGTTACCGCTGGCCTCCGGGTTGTTCTCCGTACAGACCGCCGTCGTTTGCGTCCCGTACGTTATCGGCGTCGGCGGGTTGACCGATAAGGTTGCTGTCGAAGTTATTTTGTTTATAATGAGATAGTAAGTTATTGACGAACCGTCAGTATAGTTATCGTTCCCCGTGGCGTTCACCTTGTAGGCATATGTGTTGGCTGCCAATTGCACTACCTCTGAGATGCCCCTCGGAGCCTCATTCCTATAGAGGTTGATGGTGCCGCCCGTTGCCGTCGCAGTCGCGTTCGATGACGCCGGATATGTTATCGTTAAGTTCTGGTCAAGGTTGCCGTTCAGGTATAGGTGCACCGTGTTGCTGGCCTTATTAATAACGAGATTGTTGCTTGTCGATGCCTGCAAATAGTTCTGCGAGCCCGGGTAATTGTAAGTATAATTGTATGCCCCGCCGCCCAGTTTCACGATTTCCGTCGCCACGGCTCCCGTGGCCTTTGTGCTGCCGTTCCTTTCAAGTGTCTGCGTTGTTATCGAATCACCGGTTGTCGTAGACCCTGTCACATTACAGGTGGCGCCGTATGTAACGCCCGCCCATGCGCAATCGGAAACAAGGTTGATGGTCGGAGTTGCCTTGCTTATGGTGGCAGAATAACCGACGTCAGATGCAGTGTAGTTCGCTGCTGTGAAATTGGTCTTGTACGTGTAATAGCCTGCTGTCGGTTGGAAAATTTTAACCAAAGAGCCTGTATTCGTATCGTTCTCAAAGAGCGCTTGCGTCCCTTCGTTGTTCAGGGTCGTGTCCTTCCATGCTGTCGCATTTAATGTTGGGCCATATGCCCCGCTGAAGCTGCCCTGCACGCCGTTCAATGCAAGATAGATGTTTATTGTCTTCTTGTCGACAGTCGCGTAATGGGTTATGCTGCCGCTTGAATAATTCGCGTTGCCCGGGAAGTAGACTGTGTAGTTGTATACGCTGCTCCCTAATCTCGCTGTTTCAGTTGGTGCTGCTCCGGAACCTACGCTGGTGCCGTTCCTGTAAAGCGTTATCGAGACATCTCCCATGTCACTGTACGCGGTGGCATTCGAGAGCTGCTCATAAGTGTATGTCTTGTCGCCGTCGATCGTGCCGTTCAGCGAAAGATGAAGCATGTTCTGTGTCGGCGTGCTGTTCTGGTTCACGGTCAGTGTTTTCGTGTCAGTCGTCGAACTATAGTTCTGCGTCACAGTGCTGTTGCAAACATAATTGTATGCGCCTTGGCCCAATGTCACGACGTCCGGTGACGAAACAAATGAACCGCCCCTGTAGAGGTTTGCGGCCACCTCGTTGTTGATTGAGGTCGCGCTGCAGCTCGTCGTGGTCTGCGTGGGATACGTTACGGTCTGCGAGGGCGTTATTGTGAACGTTATGCCCGGCGTTGCCTTCGTTATGTTCAACAGCCTCGTCTGGTTCCCGTTCGTGTAGTTCTGGTTGCCCGTCGTATTGTAAACATAAGTGTGGTTGCCTGCACCTAGCATGGCGACGTGCGGCACACTCGCTCCGGAGCCCTTGCTAGCACCGTTGAAGTAAAGATTATATGTGATTCCGGTCTGGCCTGTCAGGGTCGTCCAGCCTGTCGAGTTAGTGACAGTGGTATAAACATACGACTGGCTGCTTTCTGTGCCGTTTATCGCGATGTGCATCAACCCGCTTGGGTCTGCCTTATTTACTATCTGATTATAGGTCACTCCCGTGAAATTGTCGCTGTAGTTCTGGCCTCCAGTACCGTTCACCTTGTACGCGTATGTCGTTGCTGCCAGCTGTGCTATCTCTGGATTGCCCACCTCGACCCCGTCCCTGTAAAGGTGCGGAGCCCCCCAGTATATTGTTCCTGTGGCGTTCGTCGTGTTGCCGTATGTGACCGTATTGTCGATGTTCCTGTTGCCGTCAAGGAACAGGTCCGCAGGATTGTCGCCCTTGGTTATGACGAGCGACCTGGCTGACGTTGTTCCGGAAGTGTAGTTCTGTCCGCCGCTCGTGTTGTAGATGTATGTGTAGCTGTTTACTCCTAGAAGGACGTTATCAGGATTGGGATTGCCCGCACCGATGAGAGCGCCGTTCCTGTAAAGGTTGAACACGAGGTCCTGGGTAACGCCTGCCGTGGACCATCCTGTCGTGTTCGTTGTGTGCGGGTATTTGAATTGCTGGTCTGTCTCGGACCCGTCGATCGCTATGTGCAGGCTCGATGTGAGGTCTGCCTTGTTGACAGCGTAGATCTGGAAAGAGGAATCGCTGGTATAGTTCTCGGTCTGCGTAACGTTACACACGTATGCGTGCGCCCCCGCAGCCAGCACCAATCCTACCCCGTTCTCTCCGTTGATAGGCGTGTCGTTCCTGTAGAGATTGGACGTCGCTTCAGGGTTGTTGTCGGAGCAGGATGCTGTTGTGGTCGTGCCGTATGTTATCGGTGTCGGCGGATTGACCGTGAGCGTCGTTGTAGACGTCGCCATGTTTATCTTGAGATAGTAGATCACAGGTGCCGCGCTGTCAGAATAATTCTCGTTGCCAGTAGCGTTCACCTTATAAACATAACCGTTGCCGGTCCTTGCCGCCAACTGAGCAATTTCGGACCTGGGTGAAGTCCCGCTGGCCTTTTCCACCTCGTCCCTGTAAATTTTGACTGTGCCGCCCGTTGCCGTCGCAGTCGCGTTAGTTACGGCCGGATACGTTGTCGTGTAGTTCGCGTCGAACGTGCCGTTCAGATAGAGATGAACTGTGTTGCTTGCTTTGTTGACAACAAGATAATTGTCTGCCGAGGCGGTGCCTGTGTAGTTCTCTGACGCCGCGTAGGTGCAGGTGAAATTGTAAGCCCCTCCTCCGAGCAACGCCGTATAGGACCTGTTGCCGCTTCCGCTCGAGACAGATGTGCCGTTCCTCTCCAAAGTGAGCGTCGCCGTCTGGTCACCAACGCTTATGTTGCAGAATGCTGTCGTGGTCGTCGGATAGGTCACTGTGGATGACGGTGAGAACGTGACTGTTATTGTCGGCGTGGCGAAGTTAACTATCGCATAATAAGTGAGGCTCGTGTTGTCGGAATAGTTCTGGTTGCCAGTGGCGTTCACTTTGTATGCCCAGCCTGCAGGTTTCGCCGGTAGGACCACAATCTCGGATTTCATTGTCATGCCGCTGCCCTTCGGAACCTCGTCCCTGTAAAGCCCCACTGTGCCGTTCGTCGACACGCCGGTGGCGTTCGTCAGGCTGCCGTAGGCGACAGTGATGTTCTGGTTCAAGAACTCGCCCGTGCTGTTCCTCAGGTACATCGTCACTGGATTGTACGCTTTATTGACCGTGAAATACCATGTGTCAGTGGCGTTCGTGTTGCCGACGCTGTCGTTCGCGTACGATTTCCAATAGTATGTGCCCGCCGGGATTATGTCATAATAATAGTAGACGCTTGTCGCGTTCAGCATCGTATAGTTCTTGGGCGTGCCTGTTATGTTGGATTCGAAAATCCCGAAAGTGACGGCGGTATTGTCGCTCCATGTCACGTTGAACCAGCTGAAGTTTGTCGTTGAATAGATGGTCGCTATCGATGTCGTGTTTCCCGTCCACGTAGGCGATTTCGTGTCCGGCAAGGTCTCGTTCAGGATGATTGTGAGGTTGACGTTCGCCGCTGCGATCGTGCTGTTCTTTCCGTAATGCGTCGCGTTCCAGGCAGTGACGTTCACCGTGTCAACGCCCAGTTCGCCTGTGAGCGAAGCCTTGTATTTGTAGTAGTATTGCGCCACTGGCGGGAAGCCCTTGCCTGTGCAGGTCTGCTCGAGGTTTTCTATGGTGCCGTTAGGGAATCGCATCGTGGCGTTAACGCTGGTGCAGTTAGGCACCGTGGACATGTCGGAATTATAAACAAAGCCTTCGACCGCGACAGGCGCCGGCGGTCCGAACAGTTCCGCCACTGGCTCAACCTGCAGTGCGGTCGGTTGCAAAAAGCCTGAAATGAAGCTCATTATCGCCTCGAATATCGATTGGTCGCTTCCTGCTGCATACGACGGCACTGCCAACGTGCCTGTCATGCACAATAAAAGCAAAACTGCATGCAGCGCCTTGCCTTTCTTCGGTTTCGGCCTGAAAATGAAGAAGATTATGAGTATTACTATCGTTACCGCCAGTATCTGGGGTATGAAGACGTTTTTCTGCGAGATGGGCACGACAGGCTCGTTCAGGACCGCCCTTGCCTGCTTATGTATCGTGTTTACTTCGTTCGCTGCGCTGAATGCCGAAACAGGGTCGAGCTGTAACATAAGGCCGATTTCTTCTGTGCTGTTTGTGAACACCTCTTTCTTCGCGTAATATGCGCCGAACACCGCTATTACCAGAACCTTCTGCTCTTCTTTTGGATTGAAAGATAATGATGCCTTGAACCTGTTGTAGAACTCGCTGCTCGGCGGAAAGCCGGCTCCTGTTGCGGTCTCTTCGAATTCGCCGTTTGCCTCGTTTACTGCGTATATCGTCACTCCTTTGTCCGCAGGCGAGCCGTCCCCGTTCATAACGTATCCGCCTATTGACAGTGGTTGCGGCGGCGCGTCATAAGGATAGCCTGTTGCGTACGCGAACGCTGGCAGGAACAGTGCTGCCGCTATCATTACCCCTATTATGGCCATTGCTTTCTTCATGCCATCACTATAACCTACATTTCTCAAGCACAAAAACCTTACGGTGTATATGTCCACGTGTATGTCGTGGCATTCTTCGAATTGTACCAATAGCCCAGGCCGGGCTGTGTTATGCCAAAGTCGCCGAACCAGCCGAATCCGCCATAATAGTCCGTCTTGTCATAGGGATCGCCCTGATTGCTGGAATCGTACTTCCAAAGCTCGTCCGTATTGACCTCTGAGGTGAACACTGAATCTACGTTCTTGGTGGCGACCGACGTTATGCCTATGAGGTTATAGCCGTTGTAGAACGTCTGGTTCCTGTCCGCTACCGGGACGTCGCCCGTGAAAGTAAGGTTGTAAGGCGTTACGGTGTGGTTTGCCTTCTTGGAATTATACCAGTAACCTTTGTCATTGTCAAAGCTTGAAAAGTCGCCGAACCAGCCGAAGCCCGTGTAGTAGTCCGTCTTGTCGTAGGGATCGCCCTGGTTGCTGGCGTCATAGCGCCACAGTTCGTCCGTGTTCTCCGCATTGTATACGGCATTGTCCAAGGTGTAGTCATAAAGCAGTATCGGCACTGACATCATGTTCCAGCCCGTATAGAGCTTGATGTTGAACTTGGCAACCGCCTTGGTGTTGAGGTCCGTGAGTCCGTTGGTCCCGTTGGCCCTGACGATATAGTATATCTGGTCGTAATTGACTGAACTGGCGTCCGTATAGTTCGTGGACGTGTTGGAGACCGTTGCATATGGGCTGTTGAAGTTGAAGCCGGCCGAATAGTTGGTAATTGCATATATAATATAGTTGGTTATATTGCTCGAATTTGACAGTGTCCAGTTGAGCATTACCTCGCCGCTGGTGTTGTTGGTAAGGAAGATTTTCACATTTGTCGGAGGGTTCGGCCTTTCCGTCAGGACGGTGACGTTCTTCTCGGATATCAATGGCGTGCCAATGCTGCAGCTGAACAGCGTCTTGTTCAGGCCCGGATAGTAGGTCTTGTTGATCAGCTCGGCCCTTATCGTGTAGGTGCCTGATTCGAGCGTGCCGAAATCATTATAATAAATTGTCGTGTTCGTGCCGTTCGCAGGCACTGCCGCGTTTCCGATCGCCATGTTCCTCACTTTGCCTGTGGAATTGTACAGGTCTATGATGACGTATTCGTTCAGGTTGACGTCCATGTAGTCCGTGAGATTCACTGACATCGCGGCAACGTCGTTCACCGCATACACCGACTTGTCGGTCGTGAGGTTTATCGTGCCGTTCCAGCAATAAACCGTGAGCGAAGCCACTGCATAATTTCCTGTCTGGCCGTACGCCATACCGCAGGCTAGGAGCATCGCTAAAACCGCTATGATTGCTGTCTTCATTTTCATGTCATCACTCCGCTACCGCGGTGAACCATATCCTTCCCTGGCAGTTTCCGAACACCGATTCGGGTACGCTTATCTTCCATGGCATGTTCCTGTCCGTCGCTATGGTCGTGCCTGTGGTGTTCGTCGATTGCGTCAGGTCGAATGCCGTGCAGTTTGTTCCAGTCGCGCTCGTCTGCAGCGGCGACATTGCCGAGTACGCCGAATTGAAGTTCGAGCAATTGTAGCGCACGTTCGAAATCGGTATGTTGCCTGACGTGCAGGTTAGGGCCGAACCGTTCAGCTGCATGTCTATCTTTACGTTACCATAATTTTGCATTGAGGCATTCTTATCGCTTGCGGAGGTGTCCCCTGGCGACAGAGAACCGAAGGCCACCGAGGCCGGAGCGCCAACTGCAAGCAATACGTTCATCTTTGAAGTGTCCGTTGCCGACATCGATGAGCCGCTGCCGTCGGTCGCTGTGATGTTGCCTGTCCATCCGCCGGCCGAAGAGTTCTCCGCGTTGAACTGAACGCTGAACGTGCAGTACGCTTTCATCGCGGTGCTGTTCACTGTGTCGGGGTATGAACAGCTGTTGTTTATGTAGCAGTTGCGGTTGTCGGCCGTGCAGGTACTGCTACCTGTCGGTCCCCACAACCTACCGCTGGCTGTGCTTAGATCGACAACGCCGTCCTCGTCATTGACTGTGGCGTTGCAAACAACAGTTTTAATTCCCCCTCCAACAAGGTCCAGCTCGTTCGCCGGCGAAAGCACGTCGTCCTCCACCAGCGCGCTCTCTATCGTGGGCAGGGAGTTGAGTATCGTCAGCGTTGAGGAGTTGGCTGCTGTCCCGTCGACATACCCGTCGCTCGGCGTTATTCCGCAGGTCCACTGGTCGTTCTTCGTTGTCTCGTCTTTGACGAGGACCGATGATGTCGAATAGCCGTCCTTGCTGTCAAGATAATCCTGGTATATCTGACTGGGGGACAGCGTGTGGTTGTATATCCTGCCCTCGTCAATAGTGCCGTTGAAGTCGTATACGCTGCCCACCACGCCGTTGTAAGTGCCGAAATAGCCAGGGCTGACCTGCATCGGCAGTATCTGGCCCTCGACATCGAACGAGCCAACGTTTACGCCGTCCCTGTATATGTATATCTTCTTTGTCACGTTGCTGCTGGTGACTGCCAGATGGTACCACTGCCCCATGTTCCATGCAAGTGCCGATGTCTGGGCCGCACGGATGAGCGTGCCGTTGGCATATTGGTAGTATACTGTGTTTCCGTATATCATCAGCCATATGAATCCTATCGAGGCGCTCTGCCCCTGCCTTGTATACACCGTGGGATAAGCGTTCGTGAGGTCCCTCGGCTTTATCCAAGCCTCGAAGCTGAATTCCTGGCCTGTATCAAGGTTTGGTTCATCGGGTATCATTATGTAGCTAGTGCTCGACAATCCGAAGTCGTATGCCCCTCCGACCTTGCCTGCTGTCGTGAACGTTGGCTCGGAAGCATCGTTATTCGCAGCAGCGCCGAGCTGGCCGTTGTTCGCCTTTCCTGAATAATCCTTTGTGGTGTTCGTTCCGCCAGAGTCGTCGGAATTGAACGGCATGTTCAGTATTGCTGTGCCTGCCCCGTTCTTGTACCAGCTGTAGATGTTCGTGACCGCATCATTGTCGCCGTCGCTCGTGCTCTGGTTGTAGCAGGTGAGGTTCGCGTTCGTCTTGTTCGACGGATTATCCGTGGCGTTGAGCTTCGGCGTCCCCTGCGTGGGCGCCGTGCTCAGTATGGTCAGCGCGCTGGAGTTCTTTGTTATCCCGTCGCCTGTCATGTCGTTCGGCGTCACCTCGCATACGAACTGATCGTCCTTCTCTGTCAGTTCCTTCGTTATCACGGATTTGTTCGAGTATCCGTCCTTCGTGTCGAGGTAGCGCTGATATGTCTGGTTCGTCGACAGAGAATAGTTGTAGAACCTTACCTCGTCGATATATCCTGTGAACGGCACCGCCTTTGTCGGGTCGTTTCCTATCCATGTGGTCATGCTCGGATTTATGGCAGCGTGGCCCGTATCGCTGATGTTCTCCCAGACGTCCAGGACACCATCAACGTAAATCTTGCACCCTCCCATCGATGTGGTGCTATTGTTCACTTGGACCGCGACTATGTGGTGCCAGTTGTTATCATTAAGGTTAGATCTTGCCGTTTCGGCGTAACATCCGTAAGTGGGTGATGATAATGTCTGGAAATTGACCTTACCGTTGAGGGTGGTTAATCTCTGCCATCCGAAATTGACGCCTTCTGTCCTTTGTTCTTCTATTCTTCCCGTGGTCGAAGCGGTCTTGATCCATGTTTCGACCGCAAATTCGTAAGTCCCGTTCTGGACATTGTCTCCTATCATCGACTTGTTTATCTGGACGTAGTCGTTGCCGTCGAAACTGTATGCGCCCCCGACCTTGCCCGCAGTTGTGAACGTGGGCTCTGCGCTGTCGCCGTCCGCGGCCGAACCGAGCTGCCCGTACGCTCCCCTGCTGGAATAGTCCTTTGTGGTGTTCGTGCCGCCCGAATCCTCGGAATTGAACGGCATGTTGAGCAGCATCATCGGATTGTCGTTCCTGTACCAATTGTAGATGTTGGTGACGCTGTTGCCTTCGGCGTCCACTGTGCTCTGGTTGTAGCAGGTCACGTTCGCATTCGTGGTGTTCGCCGGATGGTCTGTCGCGTTTATCTTGGGATTTCCATGCGTGGGCACCGTGCTTATTTTCAGCGCTGAAGAGTTCTTCTCTGTTCCATTCAACCACGGGTCGACCGGCGTATATCCGCATATGAACGTGTCGCCGGCTGAAGTCATTTCCGGCATTATCTTACTGAATGAGGAAGCGTTGTGTTCGCGGATGGTCTGGTTCGAAAGCGCCACGTTGTATATGTTCAGTTCGTCCATTACACCGTCAAAGTAACCGTACGGCGTTGTCTCGTCGCGGTTCGCGCCTATGTACAGGCCGCTTCCATCGGATGACGGCGTATAATATGTGGTGATAGATTTTTCCATCACGCCGTTGACATAAACGCTCAATGCGTTCGTCGAAGCGTCAAACGAGCACGCGATATGATACCAGACCCCGCTCGAAAGGTTGGTGTTCGAGAATATGTGTTCATCGAACATGGTTTCATTGTAGAAGTAGCATGCCACCTGGTTTGCTCCGCTGATGTTCCATAGCAACATCTCATATGTGGAATGCGTTGACGATGCGGTCTGGTTCCTGTTCGAAACTATGTAGGCTACGCCTACAGAATAGTTCTCGGGTTTTACGAACGCCTCGGTTGTCCAGCTCATCCCCGGCGGGTTAAGGACGGCGTCGTTGTCCGGCACCCTTATCCAATCGGAATTGTCCAGTTCGAAATCGTAAGCTCCTCCTATCTTTCCATAGTATGTCCAGTCCGGAACGTTCGCGCTCGTGCCGTTGCCGACCTTTCCGTTGTTATTGTAGCCCGAATAGTCCTTGACATAATAGTCGCTGTAGTTCATCGTCACCGGATCGAACGGCATCTGCAGGACGGTCATGGAATTGCCGTTCTTGTACCAATGGTAAACGTTGTTTATTATTTCGTCGCCATTCGGGTCCGTCACGCCGTTGGGATAGCATGTAAGGTTTGCATTGGTGGAATTCAATGGATGGTCCGTTGCGTTAAGTGTCGGGTTGTTCGAAGTCGGGGCGGTCCCCACAAGCGGCCTGTAGTCCCCGCCCGTCTTCATGTTTGACAGGTTGTAAAGCGCCGACCTGTCTGCACTGTAGTTGGTGTAGGCCAGCCTGGTATCTCCCAGCTTGTCGCCGTCATTATCAGCTCCTGTGTAATCGAACCAGAAGTTTCCTCCTATCCAGCTCTCCCCTATTATATTGGTGCCTGCGGTCTTGGTCGTGTTCCACACATTGTTGCAGTTCGTCCTATTGCAGGAGTCATTTACGCCGCTCCTCCCCAGCCAATTGACTATCCTGTTGTCCCAGATAGTGTTGTTGGAAGCCGTGGCATTGCCGGTCTGATTGTTTAGTCCGTCAATGTCTATGTGTATCTGCCCGTCCGTTATCCTGTTCCTGCTTATCCATGTGTGATTGGACATACTTAGGTCCAAATCGCCGGTGATGTTGTTGCTCCCTATCGTGACGTTGGAGGCGAAACTATACTTGTATGAAATTACCCATGAGAAAGTTCCGAGCGCCACGCCACCGCTTATGGTATTATTTGTAATGTTGTTGTCGGTGGAATTACCAGACAATGTTACTCCGTATGTAAGTATGGAATTGCCGGATATGTTTCCTCTCGAACCTGTTGAACTCACGAAACCTAGCGTATTGTTGTTTATTGTATAATACTCTTCTTTGCCCTTCTCATTTTCGATGTCTACGCCATACACTATCGTATTATTGTAAATGTCTATGTCGGAAACCGCAAGATTGGATGTAATGAAGACTCCTATCTTTGTCCCGTTCAACACGTTGTTGTATATTGTTGCGTTCGAGGCGTTGACCATGATGCCGCCGGGCCCGCCGTCTATCGTGTACATGTTCTGCATGTAGTTGTCATTTATCGTCAGGTTGCTTACCCTGGAATTGGTATTCCTGAAATCTGCGGGGCTATAAACGTAATTGTAATTCATTATGCCTACTCCGTAGTCGGTCATCTTGCAGTTCTTTATTGTTATGTTCTTTCTGGCGTCATGCACTCCTACGGCTAAGCTCGCCCAAGACGGGAAGGGGTTGCCTATGGAGCCGTTTATCCAATAGCCTGCGCAGTCCAGTGTTATGTTGTCGTTAAGTATGCTGAAGCATATTCCCGTGTCCTGCGCTCCGTAGACATTGCCGCCGAGCGTATAGGTCGTGCCTGCGGTTGTGAGGTTCGTGCAGTTCTCCGCTGCTCCGTATGAAGCAGTGAAGTCTTCCAGCTCTACGGTTCCTCTGGAGTCCGATGTGACGTTTATGTCGATGTTGCAGTAGTCGCCTGCGTTCGTGCAGCCCGTGCATGAGCAGGCCGGCAGCAGGCTGTTCAATGTCGATGTTAAGCTGAGCTTGGTCGAATTTGCCTGGCCGAATTGGCCGCTGACCGTCAGTTCATTCGAGCCGTCCCTTCCCACGTCGATTTTCACGTTCGTCGGATAGGTCCAATTGTACACCCTTAGGCTGACGTCTCCCCATAAGCCGGTGTAGAGGTGGTCCCTGTCTCTCCAGATACTGTCAATGTAGCCATATGCTTCAGTGAGATTGTTTACATTGACCCAGTTGATCTTATCATATAGCAGCGTCTTGTTTCCGTGGTTGACTATGTACACGTACTTGTTGTCCTCTGCCAGATCGTAAACGTCATCGCCGTTGTCGTTCATGCTCAGGTTGGCTACGCTCAGCCAGTCGGTCTTGTTGTAGACATAGGCCTTGCTGTTGT
>Ga0315276_10002186_pt1 | contig 17813 bp, 12 predicted proteins | sample YL17G05_0_MG_FD_204542 | JGI IMG/M metagenome (GOLD analysis project Ga0315276, IMG submission 204542) | Sediment microbial communities from Yellowstone Lake, YNP, Wyoming, USA - YL17G05_0 | ecosystem: Environmental > Aquatic > Freshwater > Lake > Sediment | place: USA: Wyoming | collected... | reverse complement strand
GGGCGGCTGCCGCCCCGCCCGGCGGCATCACCCGCCTCCCCGGCCCCGGGCGCCGTGGAAACATCCCGACCGCCCCCGGCCAGTTCATGCGCGATGCAACGCCGGCGGGCGGACCGTGCGGCCCGCAACGCCGGCGCGCCCTGCCCCGCCGCCCCTCCCCGTCAAGCGGCGTGTGCCTCGCCCTCCTCCAGCTCCTCGAACCCCGCCTGCCCGGCCGGCCCCTGCACGCCGTATGCCAGCAGCTTGCGGTAGAGGGTGGAGGCGTTGATGCCGAGGATCTCCGACGCCTTCTTCTTCTGCCACTTCGTGTAGTGCAGCACCTTGAGGATGTACTCGCGCTCCAGCTCCTCGAGCGTCAGGTTCGGCGAGTCGATCACCAGGCTGCCCTTGGGGGCGCTGCCGAAGCGCACCTTGTCCGGCAGGTCCTCGGCGTCGACGACGCCGTCCTCGTCCAGGATCACGGCCCGCTCGATGAGGTTCTCCAGCTCGCGCACGTTGCCCGGCCAGTCGTACTTGGCCAGCAGCTCGAGCGCTTCCTTGCTCACCGACTTGGGCGTGCCGCCGCGCGCCAGCTTGCGCAGGAAGTAGTCCACCAGCAGCGGCACGTCGTCGCGGCGGGCGCGCAGCGGCGGCAGCTTGATGGGGATGACGTTGAGGCGGTAGTAGAGATCGGGGCGGAAGCGGCCCTCCGCCACCTCCTTCTCCAGCTCGGCGTTGGTCGCCGCCACCAGCCGGCAGTCGATCTTCAGCGGCTGGGTGCCGCCCACCGGGATGACCTCGCGCTCCTGCAGGGCGCGCAGCAGCTTGACCTGGGTGGCCAGCGGCATCTCCCCCACCTCGTCGAGGAAGAAGGTGCCGCCCTCGGCCACCGTGAACAGGCCGGCCTGGTCGCGCACCGCCCCCGTGAAGGAGCCCTTGATGTGGCCGAAGAGGTTCGACTCCAGGAGGTCGCGCGGGATGGCGCCGCAGTTGATGCTGACGAAGGGCCCGCTGGCGCGGCGGCTCCGGTAGTGGAGCTCGCGGGCGATGAGTTCCTTGCCGGTGCCGGACTCGCCGTAGATGAGGATGGTGGACTCCGAGTCGGCCACCTTGTCGACCATGCGGAAGACGCGCTCCATCTCCTCGGAGCTGCCGATGATCGCCTTGTCCTCGTGGCTCTTCTTGAGCTCGCGCTTGAGGAACGAGTTCTCGCTGCGCACCCGCCGCATCTCGATGGCGTTCTTCACCACCAGCGCCACCTCGTCCCCCTTGGCGGTCTTCTCCAGGTACTGGTAGGCGCCGAGGTTGAGCGCGTCGATGGCCGACTTCTGCGAGGCGTAGGCGGTGAGCAGCACGACCGGCAGGGTGGGATCGACCTTCTTGAGGGCGCTCAGCACCTCGAGGCCGTCCTTGCCGGGCATCTTGAAGTCGGTGATCGCCACGGCGAACGCCTCCGAGCGCACCTTCTCGATCGCCTCGTCGCCGCTGTTCACCGCCGTGACCTGGTAACCCTCCTTCCTGAGGATGATCCCCAGGAACTGGGTCATGCTGGCCTCGTCGTCGACGACGAGGATCTTTTCGCCCGCCATGATTCCCTCTCCGTTCAGGCCGCCAGCCGCTCTTCGGCCGCTTGGGGTAGTTCCACGGTGACCGTGGTACCGGCACCCGGTTCGCTGGTCACGAGCAGCGCGCCCCCGTGACGTTCGACGACGCGGGCGGCGATCGCGAGCCCCAGGCCCGTGCCGCCCCGCTTGGTGGTGAAGAAAGGCTCCAGGATCCGCGGCAAGTTCTCCGCCGGGATGCCCGACCCGTGGTCTCGGAACTCGACCGCCGCCCGCGCGTCGCGGCCGGCCAGGCGCACCCGCAGTTCGCCGCGTCCTTCCATGGACTCGACGGCGTTCTGCGCCAGATTGAGGAAGGCCCGCTTGAGCTGCTCCTGGTCGCCGCGGGCCCACAGCACCGCGCCCTCGTCCTCCATCGCCAGCCGCGTCTCCCGCGCCCGCGGGTGCCGGCGCAGCAGGTCGAGGACGTCGCGCACCAGGTCGTTGAGGCATACCCTCTCGTCCATCAGCTCGGGCTCGCGCACGTAGTCGAGCAGCTCGGTGACGAAGCGGCCCAGCCGGTCGCACTCGCGCGCCACCAGCTCGAGCAGCTGCCCGTTCTCGCCGCGCACCCCCAGGTCGCGCTGCAGGATCTCGACGCAGCCGGCGATGGGCACGACGGCGTTGCGGATCTCGTGCGCGATGTGCGCCGACAGCTGGCCGATGGCGGCCAGCGTCTCGGCCCGCCGCGCCCGCTCCTCGACCGCCTTGATCTCGGAAAGGTCGGCGATGACCGCGATGGCGCCGCGCGGCTGGCCGGCCTCGTCCGTGAGGATCGAAGTCGAGATGCCGAGCGGCTGCAGGCGGCCGCCGGCGGTGCGCATCTGCACCTCCAGGCGGTGGCGCGTCCGGCCGGTGGCCAGCGTGTCGCGCAGGCAGGCGAGCAGGGCCTCCTGCCCCGGCCCCAGCACGTCCTGGCAACGGCGCCCGCGCAGCTCGGCCGCCCGGCAGGCGAGGATGTCGGCCGCCGCCTGGTTGACGTGCAGCACGAAGCCCTCCGAGTCGAGGGTCAGCACGCCGCTCGACATCGAGGCCAGGATGCGCTCGGTGTCGAGGCGCACCTGCTTCACCTCGCGGGCGGCCTGCTCCACCTCGCGCTCCGCCTGCCGCAGGCTCTGCGAGGCGTGCCGCATGTTCCAGCCCAGGTAGCCGCCGAGCAGACCGACCAGCACGAAGATGCCGAGCAGCAAAGGCCAAGTCGGCGAGACGAACTCGCCCAGCCACCCGCCCGCGGGCGGCTGCGGCCCGAGCCACGGCAGAAATCCGAACGCCGCCCCCGCCAGCAGCGCCGCCGCCAGGCCCCCGCGCGCGTCGAACAGCATGCCGGCGCAGAGGATCACCAGCACGTAGAAGAGCACGAACTGGCTCAGCCGCCCGCCGGTGGCCGCCGCCAGCCAGGTGACCAGCGCCAGGTCCACCACCACCTGCACGGCCATCTGGACGCGCGGCACGCGCCCCCACACCAGTCCCGCCAGGTAAAGGGACGACAGCCCGGCCAGGGCGCTGGCCACCGCCAGGAAGCTGCCCGCCCGCTGGGCCACCAGGTCGTCGGGGCCCAGCAGGAAGCCGAGCGGCAGCGTCATCGCCGCCACCAGCATCCGGTAGCGGACCAGCAGGCGCAGGGCGCCCCAGTCCTCGCCGCGGCCGGCGGCCGCGCTCTCGACGGCGTCGCGCGCTCTCAGTTCCCGCCCCCCGACACGACGTTGATGAGCTTGAACATCGGCAGGTACATGGCCACGACCATGCCGCCGACGATGCCGCCCATGAGCACGATCATCACCGGCTCGATGATGCTGGTCAGGTTGTCCACCGCCTGGTCCACCTCCGCCTCGTAGAAGGTGGCGATCTTGGTGAGCATCTCGTCCAGGGCTCCGGTCTGCTCGCCCACCGAGATCATCTGCACCACCATGGGCGGGAACACGCCGCTCTCCTTGAGCGGCGCGGCGACCGTCTCGCCCTCGCGGATCGAGGTGCGCGCGCTCATGATGGCGTCCGACAGGATGCGGTTGCCCGAGGTGCGGGCCGTGATCTCCAGGCCCGACAGGATCGGCACGCCCGAGGAGATCAGCGTCCCCAGGGTGCGCGTGAAGCGCGCCACCGAGCCCTTGAGCAGCACGTCGCCGAGCGCCGGGATGCGCAGCATGAGGGCGTCGATGTGCTTCTCGCCGACGTCGGTCTTGTAGTAACGCTTCAACGCCACCACCGCGGCGACGATGGCGCCGACGCCCACCCACCAGAACCTCTGCAGGACGTTCGACATCACCAGCACGATCTTGGTCGGCAGCGGCAGCTCGCCGCCGAAGTCGCTGAACATCTTGGCGAAGGTCGGGATGATGAAGATGAGCATGAACACCGAGGCGCCGACGCAGACGCTCAGCACCACCGCCGGGTAGACCATGGCGCCCTTGACCTTGCGCTTGAGCGCGTCGGCCTTCTCGATGTAGGTCGCCAGGCGCGCCAGGATGTCGTCCAGGATGCCGCCCGCCTCACCGGCCGCCACCATGTTGCGGAAGAGATCGTCGAAGATGCCGCGGTGCTTGCCGAGCGCGTCCGCCAGCGTCGAGCCCGCCTCCACGTCGCGGGTCACCTCGCCGATCGCCTTGGCGAACCGCTGGTTGGAGGTCTGCTTGGCGAGGATGTCGAGGCACTGGACCAGCGGCAGGCCGGCCGCGATCATGGTGGCGAACTGGCGGGTGAAGATGGCCAGGTCCTTGGTGCCGACGCCGCCCCCGAACTTGGGCAGCGAGAAGCCGCGCGGCTTCTCGCGCAGGCTCGACACCACGATGCGCTTCTTGCGCAGGAACTCGAGGGCCTCTTCCTGGCGGCCGTAGCTCAGCTCGCCCGACTGCACCTCGCCGGCGAGGCTGCGTCCCTTCCACACGAATGTCGGCATGGTCTTCCCTCCGCTCCGCCTAGATCGCGGCCTTCACGGTGACTTTGGCGAGCATCGACTCCAGCTCGCCGGCCTCGGGGCTGCGCTCCAGCGCCAGGTCGGGCGCGATCTTCTTGTCCACGACGGCGGTGAGCAGGGCCTGGTTCATGGTCTGCATGCCGAATTTCTGCCCGGCCTGCATGAGCGAGTAGATCTGATGCGTCTTGGCCTCGCGGACCACGGCCCGCAAGGCCGGCGTGGCCACCAGCACCTCGGCCACCAGGACCCGCCCGCCGCCCCGCGCGCGCGGCACCAGCTGCTGCGTGACGACGCCCTCGAGCACGAACGCCAGCTGCGCGTAGATCTGCTTCTGCTGGTCGGCCGGAAAGACGTCGACGATGCGGTTCACCGACTCCGACGCCGAGTTGGTGTGCAGGGTGGCGAACACCAGGTGCCCGGTCTCGGCGATGGTCAGGGCGGCGCCGAAGGTCTCCCGGTCGCGCATCTCGCCGATCAGGATGACGTCCGGGTCCTGGCGCAGCACGTACTTGAGGGCGGTCGGGAACGAGTCGGTGTCGGAACCCACCTCGCGCTGGTTGACGATGCACCGCTTGTGGTGGTGCACGTACTCGATGGGGTCCTCGATGGTCATGATGTGGCACGACCGCAGGGTGTTGATGCGGTCGAGCATGGCGGCCAGGGTGGTCGACTTGCCCGAGCCGGTCGGCCCGGTGACCAGGACCAGGCCCTTGGAGCGGTTCGTCAGCTCGCGCACCACCGGCGGCAAACCCAGCTCCTCGAAGGAGAGGATCTCGAAGGGGATGGTGCGGATGGCCATCGAGATCACGCCGCGCTGCAGGAAGACGTTGGCGCGGAAGCGCGACAGGCCCTTGATGCCGAACGACAGGTCGAGCTCCTTGGTGGTCTCGAAGCGCTTGCGCTGCTCGTCGGAGAGCACCGAGTAGGCGAGCTGCGCCGTCATCTCCGGCGTCAGCACGTCGTACTCCGAGGGCACGATGGCGCCGTCGACGCGGAACTCCGGCGGCACCCCCACGCACAGGTGCAGATCCGACGCCCGGCGCTGGATCATCTCCTCGAGCAGCTGCCTCAGGGTGGCCAAGGATCCCTCCGTTCCGGTCCGTGTCGGGCCGCGCGGCTCAGGCCGCGTCGGCCGCCGTCTCCTTCAGCACTTCTTCCACCGTCGTCGCGCCGCGCTTCAGCTTCATCAGGCCGTCCACCCGCAGGGTCAGCATGCCCTCGTCGATCGCCTGGCGCTTGATGGTCGCCGCCGAGGCGCGGTCGAGGATCAGGTCGCGGATGTTGTTGGTGATCGGCATGACCTCGTAGACGCCCTGGCGGCCGCGATAGCCGGTGTTGTTGCACTCGACGCAGCCTTTGCCCTCGGTGATCTGGTACTCCTCCGCCTCGGCCTCCGTCAGCTCCAGCTCGCGCAGCGCCTCGGGGTGCGGCGCCACCCGCTCCTTGCAGCCGGGGCACGGGCGGCGCACCAGGCGCTGGGCGAGGATGAGATTCACCGACGAGGCCACCAGGAACGGCTCGATGCCCATGTCGATGAGGCGGCCGATGGCGCTGGGCGCGTCGTTGGTGTGCAGGGTGGAGAGCACCAGGTGCCCGGTGAGCGCCGCCTTGGTGGCGATCGAGCCGGTGTCGAGATCGCGGATCTCGCCCACCAGGATGATGTTCGGGTCCTGGCGCAGGAACGCCTTCAGCGCCGCCGCGAAGGTGAGCCCGATGCCCTCGTGGATGGCGACCTGGTTGACGCCGTCCAGGTTGTACTCGACCGGGTCCTCCGCGGTCATGACGTTGACCTCGGGGGTGTTGATGCGGGACAGGGCCGAATACAGCGTGGTGGTCTTGCCCGACCCCGTCGGGCCGGTCACCAGCACCATGCCGTAGGGGTTGCAGATGGCCTTGAGCAGCTGCTCCATGGAGCGCGGTTCGAAGCCCAGCTTCTCGAGGTCGATGTTGAGGTTGCTCTTGTCGAGGATGCGCATCACGATCTTCTCGCCGAAGATCGTGGGCAGCGTCGAGACGCGCAGGTCGATGGTGCGGTTGACCACCTTGATCTTGATGCGCCCGTCCTGCGGCACGCGCCGCTCGGCGATGTCGAGCTCGGCCATGATCTTGAGGCGCGACAGGATCGCGGCCTTGAACTTGAACGGCGGCGCCATCATCTCGTAGAGCGCGCCGTCGATGCGGAAACGCACCCGCAGCGACTTCTCGTACGGCTCGATGTGGATGTCCGAGGCGCCCTTGCGCACCGCGTCGGCGATGAGCGAGTTGACCAGCTTGACGATGGGCGCTTCCTCGGCCAGCGACAGGCCGGACTGGTCGGCCTCCTCCTCCTCGACCTCGACGACCTCGAACTCCTCCTCGATGCCCTTCATGACGTCGGCCATGGTGCTGGCCGAGTCGAAGAACTTGTCGAGCTGCTTCTTGATCGAGCCTTCCGAGGCGACCACCGGTTCGACGTCGAAGCCGGTGATGAACTTGATGTCGTCGAGGGCGAAGAGGTTGGAGGGCTGCGCCATGGCCACTTTGAGCCGCCGGCCGACGCGCGACAGGGGCACGGCCAGGAACTTGGTGGCGACCTCGGCGGGGAGCAGGCGCACCACCGTCGGGTCGGGCTCGACGGTGCGCAGGTCCACGGCCGGCACGCGGAAATGCTGTGACAGGAAATCGAGCAGCTGCTCCTCGGTCAGAGCCCCGATCTTGACGAGACAGGCCGTGATCGAGCCGCCCGTGCTCTTCTGCTGCTGGGCGGCCTTCTGCAGGGCCTGCTCGGAGACGAGCTGTTTGTCGAGCAGCAGCTGTCCGAGATCTTCGGTGACCATGGGTCTCCCGCGCGCGAAGGGATGGATCGGGCCCGAGTTGTCTGGAAAAGCCCCCCGTCGGGAACGCAATCTCCATGCCGCGTAGCGGCGCACCCCGCGGCCTCGCAAAGCCTTGCAGGACACCCGGCGGGTCCTGCGGAATGGCAGGCGAAGCGGGCGGCGGGCGGGCGCTCTGCATAGTCATCGGGCGGTTTGCCTCGGCGCTTTAGGGTCTCTTGGCCGGCCCCCCAGCCCGGCGCCGGAGTCGCCCGGCGCCCTGACCGTCAACTGCGGCAGCAGCTTGGCGAGGGTCCGCGGCCCGATCCCGCGCACCGCCAGCAGGTCTTCGACGCACCGGAAGGCGCCGCGGCGCAGCCGCTGCGCGAGGATGCGGGATGCCAGGGCCGGACCGATGCCGTCGACCAGGTCCAACTCGGTCGAATCGGCGCGGTTGAGGTCCAGCCGGCCGAGCGAGTCGTAGGCGAAGGGGCGCCGGCGCCGTGGCGCGGCGGCCTCGGCCTGCGTGGCCCGATCGCCCTCCCTCGGGGCCGCTCCGGGGGGCAGTGGGGCGCGCGGGTCCGCGCCCCCCGGGGCCGGCTCCTCCCGACCGGCGCCCAGCAGGTCGGCGAAGCGCTCCGATCCCACGAGAGGGGCGATGATCTCCGGTCGGGTGAGGCTCAGTGCGTCGAGCGCCGCCCCGCCGACGAGCCAGGCGGCGAGCAGGAGCAGCAAGCGCCGCTCTTGCGGAGAGAGCATGGTGGGGTCCGCGCGGGGGCGGGTGACGCGGGGGGGTCAGCGGGAGCGGCCAAGCGGGGGCAGCCGGCGAGCCGGCGCGGCGCCAGACCAGTCTACGGCCTTCGCGATCCTAGTCCAGGAATCTCCACTCGCCGTAGAGCCGCCAGAGGCGGCCGGGCGAACGCAGGGGCTCGCCGTCGAAGCGCGTGCCGGGCAGCGGATGCTTCCCGTCGTCGAGGTCCGTCGCGCGCAGGATGAACCACGCGTCACCCAGGCCCAGCGTCAGCCGGGCGCCCGGACGCACGATCGCCGGCAGCACCTCGCCCGGAGCGAGCCGCTGGCCGACGCAGTCCGCCTCCACCGCCAGCCAGAGCTCGAGCCCGCCTGAGAAAAGGCGCAGGCGCGGCCCTCCCCAGACCAGCGCCCGCCAGTCCGGCGCCGCCATCGCGGTCTGCGCCGGCAGAGTGCGCCCCGCCGCGTAGCCCGTTGCGCCCAACTGCGCCCAGGCAGTCGGCGCCCACTCCAGGCTGCCCACCAGGGAGACGCCGTCCACGTCGGCGGTCACTGCGGGGTTCAGGAGGACGTCGCGCGCGAAGAGCCCGTAGGCCGGGAACACCGCATCGCGGGCCGACCACGCGATCGCCGCCAGCGAGCCACGCAGACGCCCGGGTATGAACTCTCCCGGGGCGCCGTCGATCTTGGGGGCTTCCCGCGCTGGCGCTCCCGTGTCGTACCGCAGGCCGAGCTGCGCCACCCACGCCGCCGGACGCTCCACGGCGGGCAGCGCCTCGACCGCCAGCACGCGCTCCGGCTCGCCCAGGGCCGTCCCGCTCAGCGCGCCCGCCGACGCCGCCCAGGCCAGCTCCCGAGACGCGCGCCGTTCCCACGTCACGCGCGGCAGGAGACGGGCTTGGCTCTCGGCGAACTCCGCGTCCAGCGCCGCCGAGACCGTCCCTCCCCACGCGCGCCCGTCGGCGAACAACCCGGCGTAGGCGATGTCGAGGTCCGCCGGCGCGTACGCCGCGTCGCCCAGGCTCTGGGCCAGCCTCTCGCGCAGCCACGCGGCCCGCGCGCCGAAGCGGCCGCCCCCGACCGTCGCCCCCCCCCACACTCCCACGCTGAGGTCGCTCGATCGCTGCCACAGCGGTTGGAGCACCAGGCCCTCCGAGCGCAGCCGGTCCTCCACCCGCCCTGCCGACAGACCCGCGAACACCCCGCCGCTGCCCGTCCAGCGGGCACGGGCCCAGGTCCGCTCCCCGCCCCGCCGCTCGCCCTGGAAGCCGAATGCGTCGGCGAGCGCCACGCGCTCCGCTGCGTGCCATGCCTCCGCCGACCAGCCGGACCCCAGCGCGTCGGCGCCCAGGAGGAGCCCGTGCGACCCCCCCTGCCCCAGCTCGCCCCGCATCTCCGAGCGCTTCGTCCACGCGCTCCAGCGCACTCCCCCCTCGATCCCCAGCAGCTCGCGGCGCGCGGCGAGCACGAAGCCCTGGTTGGAGCCGCGGTGCGTCGCGCTGCCGACCCACACCGAGGAGAAATTCGCCGGGCCCCCCGGGCCCACCGGCTGCGAGGCCCATGGAGCACGCCCGGTCACGGGGGCGTCGGCGGCCCAGGCGGGCCCGCCGCGCGACGTATCGGACGCTTCCGGGTACCCCGCCACCGGCAAACCCGACCAGGCCCAGGCGAGCGCCGCGCCGTCGGCGATACGCCCCGGCTCCTCCCACGGTGTGCCCCGCGGCAGCAGCGGCCCCGCCGCCGTCATCCCCACCCCCAGACCCTGCGGCAGGGCGGCGAAGAGCAGCGGCTCCACGTCTCCCGACTCGAGATAGAAACGCGGCGCCGTCCCGAGCAACTCCAGGGCGTCATCGACGCTCTGGGGTGAGCGCCGCGCAAGCTCGGACGGCGTGAGGGCCAGAGCCCACCGGCCCGCAGCGTAGAAGCGCTCGAGAGCTTCCCGTGCCCGAGCGGCCCGCTCCACCGCCAGTTGTGCGAGCGAATCGGCCCGGGCCTGCCCCGCCACCTGCGCCGCGATGGCGCGGCCGAGGGAATCCCGAGCGGCGGCCGCCATCGTGTCCGCCGCGGCCGGCTCCGTGCCCGCGTCCAGCGCCGCGGAATCCGCCGCCGCCGGCGCGCCCGGGACCGCGGCTGCCACCGTGTCGCTCACCGCTGGCGCGGCCGCCACCGTGTCGCTCACCGCTGGCGCGGCCGCGGCTCCCGCAGGGCTCAGCATGAGGCCGGCCGCGATCCCCAGCGCCAAGGCGGCCAGCCCGGCGCGCCGTGGCTCGAGCGCGGCCAGCAGCGGTGCTCCTGCGACCACGAACAGCACCGCGTTCGACCCCAGATGCCCGAGAGCGAACGGCACCGCCAGGAGCAGGGTCGGCCCCATCTGACCGAACACCACACCGGTCGCTGCGTTGGTCAGCAGATCGAAGACCGCGCTCCCCACGACGCCCCAGGCCGCCAGGGCGCCGGCCCGCGCCACGGCCAGGCGCGGCAAGCCCGCGCGCGCCGCCCAACCGCCGCCGACCCCGACGAGCGCCCGGCCCGCGATCTGAGCCGCGAAGACCAGCGGATGCGCCAGACCGTAGGGATTCACCGCCGAGTAGAAGGCCATGGCCAGCGCGCCCACCAGCGCCCCGGCCCGCGCCCCGAGCAGGTAGCCGGCGGCGAAGACCACCAGACTCTGCAGCTCGAGCCAAGGGATCTGCTCCAGGTAGGCGACGGCGACAGCCAGCGCCGTCAGGGCCCCCGCGAACGCCAGGCGGCGCACGCCGCCGTGCCCCTCGCTCACTGCGCCCTCCGCGCCGGCGTCAGCTTTCCCCGAGCCCGCGCCGCACTGCATCCTCGAGTGCGTCCACCACGCCGGCGGGCACGTCGCCGTAGCCGATCATGCTGCCCCCCGGCCGCCGCCCGTGGCAGTCGGAGCCGCCGGTGACGATGAGCCCCAGCCGCCGGGCCATGTCCCGGTAGCGCTGCTCGCTCGCCGGATCGTGCTTGGGATGGATGCACTCGAGGCCGACCAGCCCCTGCCCGGCCAGCTCCGGGATGAGCGCGTCGTTGCCGATGGTCGCCGGGTGCGCGATGGCGGTCACGCCGCCGGCGCGCCGCACCAGAGCGATGGCCTCCGGGGGCGTCGGCACGGGTTTGGGGACCCAGGCCGGCCCGTGCGTGCCGAGGTAGCGGCGGAACGCCTCGTCGAAGCTGGTCACGTAGCCGCGCGCCACCATGGCCTCGGCGACATGCGGCCGGCCGACGGTGCCGCCCTTCGCCCGGTCGACGACGTCGTCCTCGGTGAGCGGCATGCCGAGGCTCTTGAGGCGCTCGAGGATGGAGCGGGCACGCTCGCGGCGCACGGCGCGGAAGTGATCGAGCGCCGCCGTCAGCTCGGTGGCGGTCTCGTCCACGAAGTAGGCGAGGACGTGCACCTCGACGCCGAGGTGCGAGGTGGACAGCTCGATGCCGGGGATGATGCGCAGCGCCGTGCCCGCGGCGCGCTCGCGCGCCTCGGGCAGCCCGTCGACCGTGTCGTGGTCGGTCAGGGCGAGGGCGACCAGACCGCGCTCGAGGGCGTGCTCTACGACCTGCGACGGGGTGTAGGTGCCGTCGGAGGCCAGAGAGTGGCTATGCAGGTCGCAGGTGGGTGGGCGCGAGCTCACCACTCCTCCGGGGCGAGTCGCACCCCGGGTCGGGGCCGGCTCAGCGCCTCAGTTCGCGGATCTTGAGGGCGACATCCGGGTAATTGGGCTCGGCCTCGAACACCGACTCGAACTGGGTCAGGGCCTCGACCACCCTTCCGGACGCCTCCAGGGCCAGCCCGAGGTTGTACCGGAAGTTGACCTCGGCATCAAGCGGCAGGCCCGGCGTGGCGAGGCCGCGCTCCAGCTCGGCGATGGCGGCCCCGAAATCACCACGCTCGAGCAGCGCGCGTCCGAGGAGGTCCATGGCCATCAGCCGGAACTCGGGATTGCGCGAGGCGAGGCGGAACTCGGCCACCGCCTCGTCGAGCAGGCCCATCTGGCGGTAGGTCATGCCGAGATCGAAGCGGGACCGCGCATCGTCCACCTCGACCTGCTGCTTGACACCTTCCTGGAAGGCGCTCACCAGCTCGCCGAGGTCGATGTCGAAGTCCTCCGGCATGCGACGCTTGACGGTGATGCGGTCGGCGGCCGGCGCGGCATCGCTGCGCTCGCCCCACTCCTTCAGCCGTTCGAGCCGGCGCGCCGCGCGCTCGTTGTCCGGGTCGTAGGAGAGCGCGGTGACCACCCACTCGTGGGCCGTCGCCGGCTCCTGCGCGGCCAGCGCCAGGTCGCCCAGCTCGCAACAGACGACGGCCGCCTCGCGCCACTGCTGGCGGCGCTCGCAGTTGCCCAGCCACAGGCGGTAGAGCCGCTCGGTGGCCTGCGGGCTCTTGGACAGCTCGTGGTAGATGGCAGCCGCCTGGTCGAGGCCGCCCGCCTCCTGCCACGCCTGGGCCGCGCCCAGCAACTCCTCGGCCGCCGCCTCCCGATCGCCCTGCGCGAGCAAGTCGCGCGCCCGGCCCAAGTAGTCCGCCACCGCTGCCGGGACCTCCCCGGTCGAAGGACCCGTACTGCCCGTCTGGACCTCGCCGCCGGACACCGCCTGGGTGGACGCGGGAGCCCGGTCGTCTCCGAAAGGCACATCGATCGCTTCGCGCGAGACGGCCTTGGCTGCCGGAGGTGCGAAAGTCCTGTGGGAGTCGAGTCCCTCGACCTGGGAGCCGCCGTTGTCGCTCGGCGGGGCCGAGCCGGCCGCGTGCGCGGCGGGGGGGAAGCTCGAGGCCCCACCGCCGGGCGGCGGGGCGTCGGGACCGCCGGGCCCGCCGCCGCGCGGCAGCGGCTCGCCGGCCACCACGGTCTCGGCCTCATGCGCGGTGAGCGTCCGGACGCCGGGGTGCATGGCCTCGGCGCGTTCGACGAGGCGCGTCGCCTCCTCGGGCTCGCCGCGGCGCTCGCGGGCCTGGGCGCCCTTCAGAAGCGCCTGGGCGCCCTTGAGCGATTCGCCCTCGAGACTCCACACCTCTCCCAGTCGGTCCCAGTGCTGAGGATCGTCGGGCGAGAGGTCGGTGGCGCGCTCGAGCGCGCCGACGGCGGCGCGACGGTCGCCGTTGGCGAGGCAGAAATCCGCGTACTGGACGAAGTGGACCGTGGCTTCGGAGGCGAGGCCGTCCTGGGCGTAGAGATCGCCCAGATAGCGCGTGGTCTCGGCGGTCTCGAGGCCGAGGCGCAGCATCTTCTTGCACACCGCGATGGCGTTCTTGACCAGCCCGGTGCGCTCGTACGACTGGGCGGCCTCCCGATAGCGCCGGCCCGCGTCGTCCCGCTGTCCCTTCTTGAACAGCAGGTCGCCGAGCGTGACGAACACGTAGGGGTCCGTCTCCTCGGCTTCGAGCAGCCGTTCATATTCGGCTACCGCGCCCTCTAGGTCGCCGGCCTGCAGCTTCTTCTGGGCGCGCCGCTTGATTTCGAGAGCTTTCTCCAACCCAGAGCCCTTCGCCGTTAGGCTTTCGCGGAAAGGCGGGCGGCGACGGCCGCCGAGGCAGCATCGGCGGTCGTCGCCAGGCGCCGGGCCACGGCCCGCGCCTCGTTCTCCACGGACGTCTTATCGGCAGAGGACTCGAGGGACTGTAGGTTGATTTGCACGTTCAACAGCGCGGCCTCCCCGGCCGCCCGCGCCAGCCAGGCGGCGGAACCTGCGTCGGTGACTGCATTTGGGTTGCCATTGCGGGCCGCAACGCCCGCCAGATCCGCCACTTCGGCCGCCAGGTGCGCGGTGGCCAGCGGCACGCGCGCCGCCTCCAGGGTGGCCCGCTGCAGCGCCACCGCCCGCGCCTGCTCCTCGGCCGGCGTCGCCTTCGGCAGCCTTCCCGCGGCCAGCACCGCCTCGAACGCCTCGCTGTCGCGGCGCATCAGCGCGGTCAGCTGCGGGCGCGCGTCCCGCGCCCGTGCGCGCAGCTCCTGCATCTCCGCCTCCACGGCGGCGTACTTCTTCTTGCCGATGGTGAGCCCGGCGACCATCTGCACGAGCGCCGCCGCCAGCGCCCCGGCCAGCGCGGCGACCGTGCCGCCGCCCGGCGTGGGCGTGTTCTCCGCGACGCGGTCGAGGAAATCGCCGACGCTCGTGCCGGCCCCCGCCGGGGGGCGACGCAGCCGCAGCTCGAGCACCTGGTCGCGCCGGAACCCCTCGAGGCGCAGCCCGTGCACGGCGCAGTCGAGCAGCGCCGCCTGCGGCACCAGCCCCACCACCTCGCAGCCGGTCACGTAGGTGCCGTGCCGGCGCGCCTCGTGCTCGATGAGCGCCAGGGCGCGGTGGATCGGCGTCCCCTCGAAGTTCACCAGGTTCATCGAGACCTGCGCCTGGCGCCCGTCGCGGATCGCGAAGCCCAGCGCCTTGACGTAGCGCAGCCCGCCGTCGCCGAAGCGGATGGCCTTGGCGATGGCCTTGGCCACGGTCACGTCCGAGGTCGCCAGATTGGCGTTGAAGGCCACCAGCGGCCGGCGCGCCCCCACCGCCACCGCGCCGGCGCTCGGGTGGATGCGGTGCGGCCCGAAGTCCGGAGCCCGGGCCGGATCCCGGCCGATCAGCTCGGCCAGGCCTTCGAACTCGCCGCGCCGCACCTCCGCCAGGTTCTCGCGGTCGGGCCGCGCCGCCGCCGCCTCGTAGAGGAACACCGGGATCTCCAGCTCCTCGCCGATGCGCTTGCCGAGCGCCCGCGCGAGCTCCGCACACTCGTCGAGCGTGACCCCCTCGACCGGCACGAACGGGATGACGTCCACCGCCCCCATGCGCGGGTGCTGCCCCTTGTGCGCGCGCAGGTCGATGCGCTCGCGCGCCAGCGCCGCCACCCGGAAGGCAGCCTCGGCCGCGGCCTCCGGCTCGCCGACGAAGGTGAGCACGCAGCGGTGGTGGTCGGCGTCCATCTCGACGTCGAGGATGGTGACGCCGGGCACCGCCTCGGCGGCCGCCGCCAGGGCGTCGACCACCGCCCGGTCGCGGCCTTCGCTGAAATTCGGGACGCACTCCACCAAGCGGGCCATCCGCCCCTCCCTCATCCGGATCGTCGTGGGTCGCCCGCCGCGCCCCCGCGCGGCGCGCCGCTACCAGGAACTCCCCAGCTCCCCGATCTCCGCCTCCACCGCCTCCAGCAGGACGCAGCGCTCCACCGCCGCCGCCATCTCGTTGTGGTCCGGGAACAGCGGCCGGTCCTCGTCGAGGTGCGCGACGACGCGACGCACGGCGGCCTGCGCGGCCTGCGTGCCCTTGCCCCGCGTGTAGTCGCGGAAGTCGAGGGCCTGCGCGGCGCCGATCGCCTCGATGGCCAGCACCGCCTGCGCGTTCTTGAGGATCTGCCGCGTCTTGAGCGCCCCGTTCATGCCCATGCTGACGAAGTCCTCCTGGTCGGCGGCCGCCGGGATGGACTGGATGCACGAGGGCATGCTGAGGATGCGCTGCTCGACGATGAGCATGTCGGCCGTGTACTGGCTGAGCATCAGCCCCGAGAACATCCCGGCCCCCTTGGTGAGGAAGGCGGGCAGGCCGACGCTCAGCGCCGGATTGAGCAGGCGGTTCAGGCGGCGCTCGGAGAGCACCGAGACCATGGTGATCGCGGCCCCCAGCATGTCGAGCGGCAGGCTGACCGGCGTGCCCTGGAAGTTGGCGCCGGTGAGGACGCGATCCTCCTCGGCCACGAACACCGGGTTGTCGGCCACCCCGTTGAGTTCGATCTCCACCTGGCGGCGCGCCCAGGCCAGCGCGTCGCGCAGCGCGCCGATCACCTGCGGCGTCGAGCGCATCGAGTAGGCGTCCTGCACCTTGACCTTCACCTTGCCGGTGAGCAGGTCGGAGCCGGCCATGACCCGCGCCAGGTTGCGGGCGCAGGCGATCGCCCCGGGGAAGCCGCGCAGCTCGAGCAGCTTCGAGGTGTACGGCTTCATGTTGGCCTTGAGCGCCTCCAGCGTCATGGCGGCGACGATCTCCGCCTGCTTGACCCAGCGCTCGGCGTCGTACAGCTGCATGGCGGCCATGCCGGTGATGACGTTGGAGCCGTTGATGGCGGCCAGGCCGTCGCGCGCCATGAGGCCCGGGACGGGGATGCCGGCCTGCTGCATGGCGGCCCCCGTCGCCATGCGCTCGCCGCCGTAGAAGCACTCGCCCTCGCCCATCAGGCTGAGGGCGATCTGGCTCATCGGCGCCAGGTCGCCGCAGGCCCCCACGCTGCCCTTCTCGCAGACCACCGGCGTGATGCCGGCGTTGAGCAGCGCCACGAAGGTCTGGGGGATCTCCTCGCGGCAGCCCGAGTAGCCCTTGGCGTGCAGGATCACGCGCCCCAGCATGGCGGCCCGCACGGTCTCGACCGGGAACGGGTCGCCGTAACCGGCGGCGTGGTTGTAGATCAGGTAGCGCTGGAACTGAGCCACCTGCTCGTCGCTGAGGACGACCTCGGACAGCTCGCCGATGCCGGTGTTGATGCCGTACATGATCTCGCGCGCGGCGATCTTCCGCTCGAGCATGGCGCGGCAGCGCCGGATAGCGGCGATCGCCTCGTCGCCCAGCTGCACGGTCTCGCCGTGGCGCGCCACGGCGACGACGTCCTCGATGCGCAGGGTCTTGCCGTCCAGGATCTTGGTCATGTCGTCGGAGCCCCCGAAAGCTGCGGCCGGGGCGGGCGCGGTTGTGGGCCGGCGGCGGGCGCCCGCGGTCGATTCGGGGGCAAGGTAACAGCGGCGCGGGCGGCGCGCAATCGGGGGCCGCCGGCCGCGGCGCGGCTTACTTGAGAGCCACGTCGAGCAGCATCATGACGGCGAAGCCGAGCATCGCGCCGAGCGTGGCGATGTGCGTGTTCCGCCCGAGCTGCGACTCCGGGATGACCTCTTCGACGACCACGTAGATCATGGCGCCGGCGGCGAAGGACAGGGCGTAAGGCAGGAGCGGCTTGACCAGCAGGACCGCACCGGCGCCCGCCACGGCGGCGATCGGCTCGACGACGCCGGAGAGCTGCCCGTACCAGAAGCTCCGCCAGCGGCTCATCCCTTCGCGGCGCAGGGGCACGGCGACGGCGGTGCCCTCCGGAAAATCCTGGATGCCGATGCCGAGGGTAAGCGCCATGGCGCCGGCCAGCGTGGTAACGGCCGCACCCGCCCCGGCCGCGCCGAAGGCCACCCCCACCGCCAGGCCCTCCGGGATGTTGTGCAGGGTCATGGCCATCACCAGCAGGATGGTGCCGCGCCAGCTCGTCTTGATGCCCTCGGCCTCCTCGATGGGGAAGCCCAGATGGAGGTGCGGCAGCGTCTTGTCGAGGCCCCACAGGAAGGCCCCGCCGAGCAGGAAGCCGCTCACCGCCGGGATCCAGCCGGGAGTGCCGGCCGCCTCCGCCATGACGATGGCCGGGTCGAGCAGCGACCAGAAGCTGGCGGCGATCATGACCCCGGCGGCAAAGCCCAGCATGCCGTCGAGGGCCTTGCGGTTGACATCCTTCCAGAAGAGGACGACCGCCGCCCCGAGCGCGGTGATCAGCCAGGTGAAGCAGCCGCCGAGGAAGGCCTGCAGGACGGGGCTCTGCTGCGCGAACCAGTCGGCGATCACTCGCCCTCCTCCGTGAGGCTCCAGGGCACGGGCCCCTGCTCGCGCACCCTGCCCCCCGCGATCACTTTCCGCGGCCGGTGCGCGTCGAGCAGGTAGGCGACGTCGCGCGCGCGCGGCACCTCCCAGACGCACAGCTCCGCCCGGTAGCCCGCCGCCACCCGCCCGTGGCTGCGGCCGCGTCCCAGGCTCGCCGCC
>Ga0315276_10002185_pt1 | contig 17814 bp, 13 predicted proteins | sample YL17G05_0_MG_FD_204542 | JGI IMG/M metagenome (GOLD analysis project Ga0315276, IMG submission 204542) | Sediment microbial communities from Yellowstone Lake, YNP, Wyoming, USA - YL17G05_0 | ecosystem: Environmental > Aquatic > Freshwater > Lake > Sediment | place: USA: Wyoming | collected... | reverse complement strand
TGTCCCCCCTCGCGAAGCCGGACGCTCCACCATCGACGCGCTTTCCGAGCGCCGCGAGACCGGAAGCTCGGGAAAACGCCGGACCGGAGCCACGAGCCCGGACTGCCTTCGCTCCTTATCCCCTGAGCCGGGAACCGGGCGGCACAAAGCGGTATCCGATGCCGATCTCGGTGAGGAACTGCCGGGGCCGGGCCTGGTGGCCCGGGCGGTCCACGACATTTATTCGAGGCTTACAACCGGGTGGTGGTGCCGAGGAACAGTGCTCCCGGCAGGAGGCTCCCCGCCCGGCCTCCCGCACTCTTTTCAGGGAAGGTGGAAACCTCCCTTCAGTGGTTGGGCTCCGAGGGGCTCGCTTTCTGCCGGTTCGCGTGGTCCTGGCCGCAGGCCCGGCCGCAGGCTCCATGGCTGCTCCCCTCGAGGCCCAGGCAGCACGCATGGCACTCGGGGACGGTCGGCAGACCCAGGCAGGCATCGAATCCCGTGGGCGGTGGAGCAATTTTTTCCATCAGTCCTTGAGCCACGGCCAGGAAGAAGGACGATTTGTCCGCCTCGGTCAGGAGGTCCCCGGGCGAGCCCTGGAGGCTCAGGCCCGCGCGTCGGAGACGGTCCACCGCCTGCTCCGCGGTCAGGGCCGCGGTCCGGGCAGGGTCGTCTTCCGCGAGGCTGATCACCTTCAGGGCGAACTCACCGACGGTCGTCTTGCCGGACGGGTTGGATGCCGGATCTTTCGCGCTCGCCATCGAGCCGAGCAGCAGGAGCAGGGTCAACAGGGCCGTCGGGAACCGCCAAGCGCACTGCATCGCTGACCTCCATCAGGAAGCACACTCGTAGTTGCTGGATCGGATGCCATTCAAGTACGGTGCGGACCTCGCATCGTCAAGGGGGAAATCGCCATCGGTCGCTTCTCCGGCACCGCAGGCCCCAGGTGGCAGAAGATTGAGAGAGTTAGGCGAGGTCTCGATCCCGGCGCGTTCCCCTCCGATTCATCCGGGCAGTCCGGTGAACGGATGGCATCCGTCCCGGGACCGATGGGAGGGCCGGAGATGGGGAGCGCCGCGAATGGCATAGGCTCGGGACGCTCTCTCGCGCACCGGGGAGGCGTGTCCTTGACACCCCGCGAATTCCGGGTGTAGCGTCCCCCTCGATGTGCAAACGATGGTTCCGGATCCCGTTTCTCCTGACGGTGGGCGGGCTTGTGTTTTTCCTGATTACGGCCGCGCCGCCGGCGGGGCTCTCCGCGCCCTCGGGAGATCCGCCCGACCCCGCCTCTCTTCTCCCCGGCCAGGTCCTCGGCTACGTCCCCCAGGAAAAGGACGGCGTCTACACCGCCGACACGCTCTACGAGCTCCTTGACGGAGGGGCCGAGGTCTACCGCTCCTTCCATGTGCGGCGGGTGGTGAGCCGGCGCTACGGAAAGCCCGGCGCGCCCGACATCCTCGCCGACCTCTTCGACATGGGCTCCTCCCGGGATGCTTTCGGGGCCTACCATCACGACATCCGGGACGGGAGGGACGCGACGGCGGGGGTAGAGTCGGACATGGCGGGAAGCTCCCTCTCCTTCTGGAAAGACCGGTACTTCGTCTCCCTGGTGGCCCTGGCCGACACGCCGGACACCCGCCGGGCGGTGCTGGATCTGGGACGGGAGATCGCGGCGAAGATCCGCGGAACGGGAGAGAGGCCGAAGATCCTCCGGCTGCTTCCCCGGTCGGGGCTGATGAAGGAGCGGGTGTCCTACTTCCACGACTGGACCTACCTGAACACCCGTCACGTCATCGCCGACGAGAACCTGCTCCTGCTGGACGAAGAGACCGAAGGGATCCTGGCGCGCTACCGGGACGAGGCGGGGAAGGGGAGCCGGCCCTCCCACCTGCTCCTGCTGGTGCGCTACCCGACGAAGGAGCGGGCGAAGCAGGCCGTTGAGAAGTTTCTCGCCGGCTACCTGCCGGGCGCGGATCGCCGGGGAATCGCCCGGCGCAAGGAGGGGAAGTGGGCCGCGGCGCAGGCGGCCGGCGACCTGGTCGTGGTGGTGCTGGATGCGGCGGAGAGGCCCGACATCGGGAAGATGGTGTCCGAAGTGCGGCGGGCACGGACTCGTTAGCTCCGGGAGGAGATCGAAGATGAACGACAAGTCCAGGCGGTGGTGGTCGCGGCGGGACTTCCTGCGAAGCGCGGCCACCGCGACGGTGGTCGGCGCGGCGGGGGCCTCGGTCTTCTGCCGCGATGGGGCCGAGACCCAGCCGGTGAAGCCCTTGGCGGAGATGGCCCCTCCGAAGAGGCCGGTGCCGGATCGGGCCAGGATCGTCCTGGTGCGTGACGCGGATGCCCTGGACGCCGGGGGCAAGCCTCGCGCGGAGGTGGTTGCCCGGATGCTGGACGAGGGAGTGGCGGCGCTGACGGGCGAGTCGGGCGCCGAGGCCGCCTGGGCGAAGTTGGTGAAGCCGGCGGACACGGTCGGGATCAAGAGCAACGCCTGGCGCTTCCTCTCCACCACTCCGGAGATCGAGGAGGCGCTGCGGAAGCGGATTCTCGGCGCCGGCGTAACGGAAGACCGCGTGGCCATCGACGACCGCGGCGTCCTCGGGAACCCGGTGTTCCAGCGGTCCACGGCCCTCATCAACGCGCGTCCCCTGCGCACCCATCACTGGGCCGGAGTGGGGAGCTGCATCAAGAACTACATCATGTTCTCCCCCGATCCCCCGAGCTGGCACGAAGACGCCTGCGCGAACCTGGCGGGGCTGTGGGACCTGCCGGCGGTCCGGGACAAGACCCGGCTGAACGTCCTGGTGATGCTGACGCCCCTCTTCCACGGGAAGGGGCCGCACCACTTCGATCCGCGTTACACCTGGAACTACCGGGGACTGATCCTGGGGACGGACGTGGTGGCGGTGGACGCGACGGGGCTGAGGATCCTGGAGGCGAAGCGGCAGGAGTTCTTCGGCGAGGATCAGCCTTTCGCCACCTCCCCGAAGCACATCCGGGTCGCCGAGGAGAAGTTCCGCCTGGGCGTCGCCGACCCGGCCCGGATCGACATCACCCGCCTCGGACCGATGGAAGGCGCGCTGATCTGACACCGGCGCCCCGAACAAAGCCCTCCGACGCCGCGTCGGGTAGCCTCCGCACAGGGGAGGATCAGGAGGGTTCCGCGGCCGCCATTGCCTCCAGCTCCTCGTCCCACTCCGGCACGAGGCGGTCCCAGGCGAAGCGGGCGACGGCGCGGAGGGCGCGCGTGGGATCCCCCTGCCAGAGATCGCCGCGGTCGAGCCGGTCGGCCAGGTCCGCGAGGCGGCGGGCAAGTTCCGCTGGGCGGCCGTCGTAGAAGAAGAGACGCTTCCCCTCCTCGCCCGCCTCCTGCAGGATCTCCGGATAGGCCAGGCGGTCGGGAAAAAGGGGATACGCGCCGGCGGCGATCGCCTCGACGGCGCTGATCCCGAAGAACTCGTGGTCGGCGGTGGAAACCGCAACGTCCGCTCCTGACAGGACCGCCCGGTACTCCTCTCTCGATTCCAGGTAGCCCCAATGAAGAATCCGCCCGGCGAGCTTCGGTCGCTCCTCCTCGAAGACAGGCGCCACGGGAGAGGCGTTGCCGCCTCCGATGACGCTGATCCGGAAGTCCACGCCGCGGGAGGCGAGAAGAGCGAGGGCCTCGAAGAAAAGGTCGGGACGCTTGTCATTCTCCCAGCGGGCGGCCCAGAGAATCCGCAGCGGTCCGCCGGGACGGGGGCCCCGAGGCGGGAAAGGGTCGATGCCGGGCGGCCGGATCCGGGACTTCCCGCGGATCGTCTCCACGGCCTCCGGGGAATGATGGTCCGGCATCCGCCGGAGGAGCGCGCGCAGCCCACCGAGGAAGGATTCGAGGTGAAACGAGGAGTTGAACCAGACCCGGTCGGCGGCGAGGGCCGCGTTCATGTTCGAGAATCCGAAGTGGTGGTCCCGCTCCTGCTCGTATTCGACGGGGAAGGTGATCTGGTTCTCGTGAAAGTAAAGGAGACTTGAAAGCCGGCGGACCGGCGCGGGCGCCAGGCCCCGGAACTCCGCCAGGTTCAGCATGTCGGAGGCGAAGAGGAGATCCCACCGGGCCCCGGCGGCGGTGCGGGCGACCTCCCGGCCGAGTGTGTAAGGGGCGTGCCGCATCCGCCACTTCCACTTGGTCGCCGGCAGGGTGAGGAGAGTCCAGGCGTGGCGGCTCCGGGAGATCCAGCCGTCCAGGAACGCCCGGTGACTCCCGCCGTAGTAAGGCTCGAGAGCGAGAATCCTCATCGTGGCGGGAATTCTAGCAGTCCCGGAAGATGACAGGCGCGGAATCTGCTCTTGAAACAGGGCTTTCAACGGGGTACTCTCCCATCCGGCCCCTCCGATCCGGGGGCATGGGGAAGCCCGGATGCCTCAGAACCGCCAATTTCGCTGGCTCAAGAGTCTGCTGCTGGCCGCGCCGCTGGCCTGTCTCGTGGCCTGGCTCATCGTCGGCGGAGTGAAAGGATCCTTCAGTCCCGACCTGTCGCCCTCCCCGGGAGCGGAAAAGTCTGCGCCCCCCAGGTTGCCGGCAGCCTCCCCCCCTTCCGTCCTGACCGGATTCCCTCCTCCTGAAGGCGACTACCCGGCCGACCGTCTTTTCGAGCGCGTGGACGGGGCGGCCGATGCTCTGATAGCGGCCGGCTGCGGCCGGATCCTTTTCTGGCGGATGGAGGACCCGGCGGCCGAGATGGAGCTGCTGATCTTCGACCGGGCGTCAGGGGCGGCCGGAATCCTGGCCAGGGACGTGGGCCCGGGGCGTGACCCGGGGCCGGGGGAGGAGGCGTCGGTGACCGACCAGTCGGTCTTCTTCCGGCGCGGAAGATTCTACGTCCGGATCCTGGGGGACCCCGCCGCCAATCCCGGACGCGGGCGGCTCCTCGACCTGGCCGGCCGGGCGGACCGTGGGCTCCCGGCCTCCGAGATTCAGACTTCGAGCGCGAATCCGGCGCGGCAGGAGATCTCGCCATGAAGCATCGTCCCGACCGGAGGCTCGTCCTGCGGCGGCTCGGCCAGGCCGGCCTGGTCCTGGGCGGATCGTCGGTGGTGGCCTCCCTGGGCCTCTTCTCCCGGGGTCGCTGGGCCGGAAAGCATGAGGCGGCGGTGATTCCCCGGTACTTCCTCCCCGCCGAAACGGGCTTCCCGGCGGCGGTCGTCGCCCGGGGAGGCTCCCCGGCGGCGCTGGCCCGGGCGGCGGTGGAGCGTGTGGGAGGGATGGGGCGGTTCGTCCGCCGCGGCGAGACGGTCCTGGTGAAGCCGAACATGGCCTGGGACCGGACGCCGGAGCAGGGGGCGAACACTCATCCGGAGATCGTGGCGGAGGTGGTCCGCCTCTGCCGGGAGGCGGGTGCCGGGCGGGTGGTGGTGGCGGACGTGCCGGTCCACGATGCGCGGCGCACGGCGGCGCGATCCGGAATCGAGGAGGCGGCGCGAGCGGCGGGGGCGGAGTTCTTCATCCCGGTCACGGCGGGATTCACACTGGCATCGCTCGGGGGGTCGATCCTGGACCGCTGGGAGGTCTTCGATCCGGTCCTGAAGGCGGACCGCCTGATCAACCTCCCCATCGTGAAGGACCATGGCCTGAGCCGCCTGACCTGCGGGATGAAGAACCTCTACGGCGTGCTGGGGGGGACGCGGGGACGGCTCCACCAGAACATCCACATCTCCATCGCCGACCTGGCGTCGGCGTTCCGGCCGACGCTCACGGTGGTGGACGCCACCCGGGTGATGCTCCGGGGCGGGCCGCAGGGGGGGCGGCTGGAGGACCTCCTTCCGGTGGGCGCCGTTGCCGCCGGGACCGACATGGTGGCGCTGGATGCCTGGGGGGCGACGCTTCTGGGGATCGATCCGAAGGAGATCGACCATATCGTCCTGGCCCGGGGGAGGGGGCTGGGCACTTTCGGGACTCCGCTGGAGGAGATCCATGTCGGGACCTAGCGCCCCGGAGATCCCGGTGGTTGCCGGGGCGGCGGAGATGCGGCGACTGCCCATCTACGGGCCGCGCGTCTTCCGGCGGATCTACCAGGGCTTCTTCCTGCTTCTCTTCGTCTTCACGCTGGTCCTGATGACCGACGAAGGGATCCACCGGTTCCCGGTCCGCTGGCTTTTCCACCTCGATCCGCTGGCGGCGCTGTCGGTCCTGGCCTCTTCGTGGGTCCTGCCGGTCGCCTTCCTCTGGTCCCTGGCGCTGGTGGCGCTCACGGTGGTCTTCGGGCGTGCCTTCTGCGGGTGGCTCTGCCCGGTTGGGACGATTCACCAGATCGTCTCGTGGGCCACGCGTCCGATGCGGCGGGGGGCCCCCTCGAAAGTGAACCGCTGGCGCCTGCATTTCCGCTGGAAGTACCTGGTCCTGATCGCGCTGCTGGCGGTGGCGGCGCTGGGGAGCCTCCAGCCGGGCCTCTTCGATCCCCTCTCCCTCGCCCTGAGGTCTTTCGCGTCGGGTCTGGTCCCGGCGTCGGCGTCGGCGCTCTCCCTGGAGGGGTTCCGGCCGCGGATCTACCAATGGGCGTGGCTCACGGGGGCGGTTTTCATCGCCTTGCTTGCGGCCAACGCCTGGATCGCCCGATGGTGGTGCCGGGCGCTCTGTCCCCTGGGGGCGCTCCTGGGGTGGGTCTCCAGGACGGCGATCTACCGGATCGAGGTGGACCCGGACCGCTGCAACCACTGCGATCGCTGCGCCGCCGACTGCCAGGGTGCGGACGAGCCGTTCGGCCGGCACAAGGTCTCGGAGTGCCACGTCTGCCTGAACTGCATCTCGGTCTGCCCCGAGGAGGCGATCGCCTACCGGGCCTTCGCGCCGGCGGCGGCGCCGGCGGGTGGCGTGGACCTCCCGCGGCGGAAGATCCTGGGGGCGGCCCTCACCGGGATGGCGCTGCTGCCTCTTTTCCGGGCCAGCGCCGGATCGGTGTCGAGCCCGGCTCCCGGGGCGATCCGCCCGCCGGGCGCCCTGGCGGAAGCCGAATTCCTGGCCCGGTGTCTGCGATGCGGTGCCTGCGGCAACGCCTGCCCCACCGGCGCCATCCAGCCTTCGGTGGGAGAGACGGGGATCGAGGGACTCTGGACTCCGGTGGTGGTGCCGCGGCGGGGGTGGTGCGAGCCGAGCTGCGTCCTGTGCGGGCAGGTCTGCCCCTCGGGGGCGATCCGCCCGCTCACTCCCGACGAGAAGGGATGGACGCGGCCGGAAGGGTACGGCGTCCGGATCGGCACCGCCTTCATGGATCGCGGGCGGTGCCTGCCCTGGGGGATGGACACTCCCTGCATCGTCTGCCAGGAGGTCTGCCCCACGGTCCCGAAGGCGATCCGCCTGGAGGAGGCCGTCGTGACTCTCCGGGACGGAAAGCAGGTCCGTCTGCAGCGGCCCATCGTCGATCCGAACCGCTGCGTGGGGTGCGGGCTGTGCGAGGCGAAGTGCCCGGTGACGGACCTGGCGGCGATCCGGGTCACGCGCGCGGGGGAGTCCCGCTCGCCGGAATCGGCCTTCCTTCTCGTGTCGCGGGAGGGTGTGTGATGAGGATTCTTCCCGGGATCGGCGGGTGGCGCGCGGCACTCGCAATGCTCGCGGCGGCGCTCCTGCCCCCGCTCCTCCTCGGCGTGGGACCGGGGAGCGCCGCCGGACCCGCGAGCGGCGCCCTGACGGTCCGCCCGGCCGCGGTGGCGGGATCGTGGTACCCCGACCATGCCTGCCTGGTCTCGGCGGAGGTGGACCGGATGGTCCGGGCCTCTTCGGGTGCGCCGGTCCTCGGCGAGAAGCCGGTGGTCCTCGTGGTGCCCCACGCCGGCTGGCGCTTCTCCGGCTTTGCCGCTGCGGCCGCGTTCCGGCAGATCCGCCCGGGCGATTTCGACCGGGTGGTGATCGTGGCCCCCTCCCACCAGGGGGCGTTCGAAGGGTTCTCCATTCCCGAGGTGTCGGCCTTCCGGACGCCGGTGGGAGAAGTGCCGCTTTGTAGGAAGGTGGTGGATGGCCTGATGGATGGCAAGGTGGTGCGCGCCGTCCCCGGGGTCCACGACCGCGAGCATGCCGTCGAGATCGAGCTCCCGTTCCTGCAGGAGCGGCTGGACCGCTTCTGCCTGGTGCCGATCCTGGCCGGCAACACCAGCCCCTCCCTGCAGAAGAGTCTCGCCGGAAAGCTGGCCGCCCTGGACGATGGCCGGACCCTCTTCGTCTTCTCCACCGACTTCACCCACTACGGTGCGGGCTACGGCTACGTTCCCTACGGCCCGTCGGCCCGGCAGGCCAGGGAGAAGATCCGGGCGCTGAACAGCCGGGCGCTGGCCTTCTTCTCGCCCCCCGACGCCGAGGGGTTCCGGAAGTTCCTGGACGAGACCTCCGACTCCATCTGCGGGCGGGAAGGATTGAAGGTGATGATGGAGCTGCTGCCACGGATCGCGCCGAAGGCGCAGGCGGTGCCGCTGGCCCGGTACGCCTCCATCGATCTCCCCGGAAACCCCTCGGAAGATTCGGTCACCTACGTCGCCATGGCCTACGTGAAGGGGAAGGCCCCGACGGGCGCTCCGCTGGGCGCTCCGCCGCCCCCGCCCACCTGCCCGCTGCAGCCGGCGCCCCTGAGCGCCGATCTGGGGGCCTATCTGGTGCGCGTGGCGCGGGCGGCGCTCCTCACCGAGATGGAGGGGACCGACGATCTGCGCCGGGCGCTGAGGGACCTTCCGGCCTCGGCCGTCGAGCTGGCGCGGCTGCAGGGGGCCTTCGTCACGTTGAACCGGACCGACCCGGCGGAGATCGCCCGGGAAGGAAAGCTCCGCGGGTGCATCGGGCAGATCTATCCCGCCTATCCGATTCCGGAGGCGGTGGTGGTGGCCGCAGCCCAGGCGGCGCTGAACGACCCGCGGTTCCCGCCGGTGCGGAAGGAGGAGCTGCCGCGGCTGGAGGTGGAGCTGACGCTCCTGTCGCCTCCCCGGCCCATCGGATCCTGGAAGGAGATCGTCCTCGGGCGCCACGGGATCGTTCTGAAGAAGGGGGAGAGCCGGGCCCTCTTCCTCCCGCAGGTGCCGGTGGAGGAGAAGTGGACCCTGGAGGAGACGCTGGCACACCTCTCCCGGAAGGCGGGGCTTGCCGCGGACGCCTGGAAGGAAGGGGCGACATTCGAGGTCTTCGAGGGGCAGAAGTTCAAGGAGTTTCAGGGACCGAAGGAGGGCCGTCATGGCGGTGGATGAAGGACGCCGGAAGTTCCTCAGGATGCTGACCGGGGTCCCGATCGCGGGCGGGCTCGCCGTGCTGTCCGGAAGGCCGGCGATTCCGGGGCCGCCCCCGTCGAGGCAATCGGCGCCGTCGCGTCCCGTGGTCGCCTCCTGCCGAAGGGACGGGCTCCGTGACGGGAAGGGGGATCTGGACCCCGGAAAGCTCGACGAGGTCCTCACGGCGGCCCTGACCCGCGCGGTGGGGGAGGGGACGCCGGTGGGGGCGATGCGCCACCTCTTCCGCCCGTCCGACGTCGTGGGGATCAAGCTGAACTGCATCGCCGGGCGCGGGCTGTCGCCGAGCCCTGCTTTGGTCAGGCGGCTTTGCGACCATCTCCGGGAGGCGGGAGTGCCGGCCCGCAACATCGTGATCTGGGACCGCACCGACCGGGAGCTCTCCGCCGCGGGCTATGAGATCGTCCGGTCCGGGTCCGGCGTCCGCTGCATGGGGACGGAGGACGACTACGAGAGGACGCCGAGGGAGTGGGGCGCGGGGGGTTCCTGCTTCGCCGGGATCCTCGTGAACGATCTCACCGCGCTCATCAACGTCGGAGTGCTGAAGGACCACGACCTGGCGGGGGTCTCCGTCGGCCTCAAGAACTGGTACGGCACCATCCACAACCCGAACAAGCACCACGCCGAAGGGTGTGCGCCCTACATCCCGCACCTGGCCGCCTGTCCGCTGATCCGGGAGAAGCTGCGCCTGACGGTGATCGACGCCTCCACGGTCCAGTACCAGGGAGGGCCGGCCCGGAACCCGCGCTGGAGCAAGCCCTGGAACGGCGTCCTGGCCTCCACCGATCCCGTCGCCGTCGACGCCGTCGGATGGCGGATCATCGAGACGCACCGGAAGGAGGCCGGCCTGCCGCTACTCGCCGAGGAGAAGCGGGAGCCGGTCTGGATCGCCGCGGCGGGGCGTCTCGGCCTGGGCCAGGCGGAGATGGGGAAGATAGATCTGGCCCAGTCATGAGCGATCGCGGAGACCGGAAGGGAAGCCCGGAGGATCCGGGCCGGGGAGGAGGCCCGGCGGCGGAGATGGACCCGGAGCGGCGGCGCCTCCTGCAGGGTCTTTTCGCGGGCGGATGCGCCGCCTGCCTGGCGGGGATGGGAACGCTCCAGTCGGCCCTGGCCCAGGACGCTTCGGTGGGGCCTTCCCTCCTGAAGGCCTCGCGGGGCGAGCTGCCCCTCCACCCGGCCCGCTGGTGGAAGGACGCGGGTGAGTTGCGCGTCGAGTGCGGCCTCTGCCCCAAGAAGTGCCGCGTGGCCGACGTGGAGCGCGGCGCCTGCGGCGTCCGGGAGAACCGGGGAGGGAAGTACTACACCCGGGTCTACGGGCGCCCCTGCTCCCTCCACATCGATCCCATCGAGAAGAAGCCGCTCAACCACGTCCTCCCCGGGACGCTGTCGTTCTCCCTGGCGACGCCGGGCTGCAACTTCGAGTGCAAGTTCTGCCAGAACTGGGAAATCGCCCAGGCCCGCCCCGAGCAGGTCCCCACCTTCGATCTGAGCGCGGAGCAGGTGGCCCTGCTCGCCTCGCAGTACTCGACGCCCACCATCTCCTGTACCTACACCGAGCCCGTGGTCTACTCCGAGTACGTCTACGACATCGCGGCGGCGGCGAAGAAGTCGGGGATACGGACCCTCATCATCTCCAACGGCTTCATCCTGGAGGAGCCGCTGCGGGACCTGATGGAGGTGCTGGGGGCGGTGAAGGTGGACCTGAAGGCCTACACCGAGAAGTTCTACAGGGATCTCTGCGGCGGCGAGCTGAAGCCGGTCCTGGAGACCCTGCGCCGCCTGCGGAAGCACGGGACCTGGACCGAGATCGTGGTCCTTATCGTTCCCACCCTGAACGACGGCGAGGAGGAGATCCGCGGCCTGGCCCGGTTCGTGCGGGGCGATCTGGGGCCCGAGGTCCCGGTCCACTTCACCCGCTTCCACCCCCAGTACCGGATCCAGAACCTGCCGCGGACGCCGGTCGCCACCCTGGAGCGGGCGAGGGAGATCGCCATGGCCGAGGGGCTGCAGTTCGTCTACCTGGGCAACGTCCCGGGGCATCCGGGAAACAACACCTGGTGCCCCCGCTGCCAGTCGCTGCTCATCCGGCGCATCGGCATGTCGACGGAGGAGAACCGCCTGAAGCAGGGGAAATGCCCCAAGTGCGGGCAGGCGATCCCCGGCATCTGGTCGTAAGAACCCCTCTCCGCATCACGATGCCCTTACAGGTTGAAACACACGACCTTGGGCTCGGTCATCTCGAGGAGGGCGAACTTGATCCCCTCGCGGCCGAGGCCGCTGCTCTTGATGCCGCCGAACGGCATCATGTCGATCCGGTAGTCGGTCGAATCGTTGACCATGACGCCGCCGCAGTCGAGCTCGTGGATCGCCCGGAACGCCTTTTGTAAATCCCGGGTGAAGACCGCGGCATGCAGGCCGAAGTTCATCTCGTTGGAGCGCCGGATCCCCTCATCGAGATCCTTCACGGGGAAGAGACTCACGACGGGGCCGAACACCTCCTGGCAGTCGAGCTTCGAGCCGCGCGGCGTATTGACGAGGGCCGTCGGCTCGACGAGGGTGCCTTTCCGCTTTCCGCCGGCGAGGATTTTGGCCCCCCCGTCCACCGCCTCCCGGATCCACTGCTCGACGCGGATCGCCTCCTTCTCCTCGATCATGGGACCCATGTCGGTCTTCTCGTCCATCTTGTCCCCGATCCTGTACTTCTTCGTCATCTCGGCGAACTTCTCCGCGAACCTGTCGAAGAGGCCCTCCTCGATGTAGATCCGCTGGACGCCGATGCAGTTCTGGCCGGCCGCCCAGAAGGCGCCCGAGACGCAGTTCTCGACCGCGGGAAGGAAATCGCAGTCGGCGAGGACGATGACGGGGCTGTTGCTGCCGAGCTCCATCCCGATCTTCTTCAGGCCGGCCTTCCGGGTGATCTGGAGGCCCGCCTCGGCGCCGCCCGTGAAGGAGATCATCCGGATGCGCGGATCGCCGACGAGCGCGTCGCCGATCTCGTGCCCGTAGCCGGTCACGACGTTCAGGACGTTCGGCGGGAGCTCCGCCTCCATGAACGCCTCGGCGAGCTTCAGCGCCGAGAGGGGGGTGACGGTCGCCGGTTTCAGCACCACGGAATTCCCGGCGGCTACGGCGGGCCCGATCTTGTGCGCAACGAGGTTGAGAGGATCGTTGAAGGGCGTGATCGCGGCGATCAAGCCGATGGGGAAGCGGTAGTAGTATCCGAAGCGGTTCTCCGAGCCGATCCGGCTGTCGAACGGAATGGTCTCTCCCACGACGCGGCGGGCTTCCTCCGCGGAGATGGTGAGGGTGTCCACGCAGCGGCTCGCCTCCTTGCGGGCTTCTCGTATGGTCTTGCTTCCCTCCCGGGCGATGACCTTCGCGAACTCCTCCTGCCGGTCGCGAACGATGGCGGCGGCCTTGTGCAGGATCTCGATCCGCTTGTGGACCGGCAGCTTCCGGCTTGTCTCGTATCCCTTCTCGGCGCAATCGATCGCGTGCTTCATGTCCTGGGCGGATGCGCGCGGCACCGTGTCGATGACCGAGCCGTCGTACGGGTCATGGACCTTGATCTCGTCTTTCGTGCCGACCCAGTTCCCACCGATCAGCATTCTCATAATTCCTCCTGGATGACGGACGACTCTCAGGAAATCGTCCTGTGGATGTCGAGAAGATCCGACAGGACGGCGAATCCCGTCTCCTTCCGGCCGGCGCCCGGGCCGACGACGGTGACCTCGCCCAGCAGATCGGTCACGAACTGCGCCGCGTTCGTGGCTCCCATGACCGACGTGAGGGGGTTGCTCAGGGGCAGGGCCTGGGGACGGACGGAACCGGCGACGCGGTCCCCTTCGCGCTTCAGGCTCCCGATCAGCTTCCAGCGCTTCCCCTCCGATGCCGCCTTCCTGATGTCCTCCGGGGTCAGCTTCGTGATTCCGGTGCGCGAAACCTCTTCCTTCTTCAGCTTCCCGCCCATGAAGGCGTTCGCGAGGATGAGGACCTTTCCCATCGTGTCGAACCCCTCGACGTCTCCCGTGGGGTCGGCCTCCGCATACCCGAGCTCCTGGGCCTTCTTCAGCGCCTCTCCGTACGACATCCCCGCTTCCATCTGCGTCAGGATGAAGTTGGTCGTGCCGTTGAAGATGCCGCGGATCTCGGAAAAGTCGCACCCGGCGAGGTTCGTCATCCCGAACGAGATGGCCGGGGTCCCCGCCATCACGGTCCCCTCGTAGCGGAACTGCAGCTTCTTCGCCGCGGCCATCTCGCCGAGCTCCCTATAGTGCAGGGCGATCGGACCCTTGTTGGTCGTCACGACATGCTTCCCGGCGGCGAAGGCCGCCTTCAGGTGAGAGGTGGCGGGCTCGCCCGTCGTGAGATCGGTGTAGGTGATCTCCACCACGACGGTGGCATCGCACTCCCGGATCACGGCGAGGGCGTCCTTTTGGAGGGACTTGTCGAGGACCGCCTCCGGTCGCTTGAGGAGCTCCCCGGGATCGATCCCTTTCGACGAAAGAGCGGACCCTTTCTGGATGTCCGAGACCGCGACGATCTCAAACTCGAACCCATGCGTGCGGGCAAGCATGGCTCTCTTTTCCGCGAGGATGGAGGCGAGCCCCTGCCCGACGTTTCCGAAGCCGATGAGCGCCAGCTTGTGTTTCATGTCGCCCTTCCCCAGGGAATGAGGTTGAAGAGTGATGTCGATTGGAGGCGAATTATATCAATTTCCAAACGATCGGCGGTCGTGATCGGCCCCGGCGGCGTGAGCGCGCACGCCGCCGGGGAATGGACGGGCCTCAAGTTGCAGGAAGATCGTGCGGCGATCCTCGCCCGGACAGCCTCGCTTTGCGGCCGATGTCACCGCTTCTCGACGGGGTACTTCGGCCGCGGCGGAATGCCCTTGTAGTCCTTCAGCGCCTCCTTCGCCAGCTCGATGGCCTTCTCCAGCTGAGGATCGCGGCCGCTGACGACCTGGTCCGGCCGCTGCGGGACGACGAAATCGGGTTCCACGCCGTGGTTCTCCACGATCCACTCGCCGCCGTTGTCCGTGCTCCAGAAGCCGAAGCCGGGGGCGGTGACGATGCCGCCGTCCCGGAGAGGCAGGACGTTCCCGATTCCGACCAAGCCGCCCCAGGTGCGCGTTCCGACGATGGGGCCGATCTTCTCGCGGCGGAAGAACCAGGGGAAGCAGTCGCCTCCCGAGCCGGCGAGCTCGTTGACGATCATCACCTTGGGCCCGAAGATCCCCACGGGCGGCCAGGGAATGTCCCTGGTGTCGCGCGGGGCCACGACGGCGAGCAGCCGGCGCTTCAGCTTCTCGGTGTAGAAGTCCGGGATCTGGCCGCCCTCGTTGTAGCGCTCGTCCACGATGAGGCCGTCCTTGTCGAGCTGGGCGTTGAACTGCTTGTCGAAGGCGATGATGCCGGGGATCGTCGTGTCCGGGACGTGCATGTAGCCGATCCGGCCCCCCGTCGCCTCCGAGACCTTGCGTCGGTTGGCCTCGACCCAGTCGAGATACCGCACGCCCTCATCCTGCGTGGCGGGCTTGACGGTGATTTCCCAGGCGCCTTCGGCGCCCGGCTTGCCGTTGATCTTCAACGTGACGATCTGGTCGGCGAGGTTCTGGAAGTAGGCGTAGACGTCCTGGTCCGCGCGGGCCTCGCGGCCGTTCACGGCGATGAGGTAGTCCCCGGCCTTCACCTTCAGGCCCGGCTCGGTCAGAGGCGAGCGGGTGGCCTCGGTCCAGTTCTCGCCGGGGTAAATCTTCGCGATGCGGTAGAACCCCCTCTCCGCCTCGAAATCGGCGCCGAGCATCCCGACGCTCACCTCCTGGCGCTGCGGGCGATCGCCGCCGCCCACATAGGTGTGCGACGTGCTCAGCTCGGCGATGAGCTCTCCGATCAGGTAGTTCAGATCGCTCCGGTCCACGATCCACGGCAGGAGCGCCTCGTACCGATCGCCGATCTTCTTCCAGTCGTGGCCGGTCATCTCCGGATCCCAGTAGAAGTCGCGCTCCAGACGCCAGGACTCGCGGTACATTTGGCGCCACTCCTCGCGGGGGTCGACCTTCGCCTGCAGGCCCGCCGTGTCCAGCTTGCCTTCGCCGACCTTGGCCTTGTCGGGGGTCGCCTCCACGATGCCGTAAACCGGGCCGGCCTTGTAGATCACCTTGCCGCCGTCCTTGTTGAGGTCGTAGCCGTCGATCCCCTCCAGAAGCGCCGCGTCCTCGCGCTTCTCGAGGTCGTACACGTGGAGAACGTTGCGCGGGGCGCCATCCTCCTCGGGGCCGGAGGCGCGCGCCTCCTGGGGCTGGGCCAGGTAGAAGATCTTGCCCTTGCGGACCGCGAGATTGCCGAAGATTCCGGAAGGAATCGGAACCGGTGCGACGCGGCCCTGGATGCCGTCCAGGTCGATGGCGATCGGCTGGGTCGGCTCGTCCTTCTTCTCTTCCTCCTTTCCCTTCTCTTCGCCGGGCTTCTTCCCGCCGGCGGCCTTGTCATCGGCCGGCTTCCCGCCGCCTTTCTTCTCGTCCTTCTTCTCGTCGGCCGGTTTCTCCTCGTCGCTCTGGGGGGCGAAGGGGGAGGCCTCGTCCGCCTTCAGGGTGAGCACGAAGACGTTGTCGGTCGTGTAGTAGTTGAAGCGCTGGTCCATCTGACCGATGCTGGGGAAGAAGTATCTCTGCGAGAGGAAGAAGAGGTACTTGCCGTCGGGGTCGAAGACGGGGTTGGTGTCGTCGTAGAAGCCGCCGGAGATCGGGGTGCTCCGCTTCTTGTCGAGCGAGTAGAGGTACATCCCTCCGGCGCCCCGCCGGTCCGCCTTGGAATAGGCGACCCAGAGGCTGTCGGGCGACCAGCTCCCGTCGGTGATGTCGTCGTATTCGCCCTGATCGATCTGCACGGGCTTCTTCTCGTCGGTGCTGATCCAGAAGAGCCGGTGCAGCTTGTCCCAATAGAGAAGCTTCTTGCCGTCCGGCGCCCACAGCGGACCGTAGCGATACACCCCGCCGTCGGTGGTGATCCGGGTTTCCGGGCCGCCGAGCTGCGGGCGGATGTAGATCTCGTATTCGCCCGTCCTGTCGGAAAGATAGGCGATCCACTTCCCGTCGGGCGACCAGGCGGGGTTCAGGTCATGAACCTCGGAGCTGTCGGTGAGGTTGCGGGCGGTGCCCTTCTCGGCCGGGATGGTGAAGATGTTCCCCCGGGCCGCCACCACCGCCCGGGCGCCGGAGGGTGAGATGGAGAACCTCTCGATGTTCCGGGCAACGGCCTTGAATTCGGGTCTCGCCCTCAGGTTCTCGGCATGCACCTGGACGGGGATGTTGCGCGTCTTGCCGGAGGAGAGGCCGTGCTCGAAGAGCAGGCCGCCGTTCTCGAAGACGATGGCGTCGGGTCCGAGGCTCGGCCACTTGATGTCGTACTCCGCGTAGTCGGTCAGCTTCCTCGTTTCGCGCGTCCGGAGGTCGTAGCCGAAGAGGTTCATCACCCCGTCGCGGTCGCTGATGAAGTAGATGCTGTCGGAGTGCCACATCGGGAACAGGTCCATGCCCCGGGTCTTGGGCAGCTCCTCGTAGGTGTTCTTCTTCAGGTCGTAGATGGCGATGGGCAGGCTCCAGCCCCCCCGGTACCGCTTCCAGGTGCGGAACTCCTGGGAGGTCTCGAGATAGGCGATCCTGCCGCCGTCCGGGGAGAAGCTGGTGAGATCGCCGCGCGGCACGGGCAACACCCTGGCCGGGCCGCCCTCCGGCGGGACGAGGAAAAGGCGCGTGATGCCGCCCGGCGCGCTGATCCGGTCGGAGCGAAAGAGAATGTCCTTTCCGTCGGGAGACCAGTCAAGAACGATGTCGCGCGTGGGGTGGAAAGTCAGGCGGCGGGGCTCGCCGCCCTCGGCGGGGATGACGTACACGTCGGGATTGCCGTCATACTCGCCCGTGAACGCGATCGATCGGCCGTCGGGGGAGAACTTCGGAAAGAGCTCGTCGCCCGTGTGCGAGGTGAGCCGGCGCGCGTCTCCGCCCTCGCGGGAGGCGATCCACAGGTCCCCGGCGTACGCGAAGACGACCTTGTCTTTCGAGATGTCGGCGAACCGGAGCAGCCTCGTCGGTCCCGCCGGCGGGACCGACGGCACCGGGTCCGCCGCCCCGGCGGACAGTCCGCGCACCGCAGGGGCCATCCAGAGCAGAAAGATCAAGCAGAGCGACACCCCGACGCCTGGCCTCATAAGGTTCCTGTTCATTCTGACTTCCCCCGTCCCCGTCGCATCACGAAGGACGACCCGAATCGTTGAGACGCAGATCTTTCCTGTTTCCTTCCGGCTCCTCCGGATCGAACGAAACTCCCGCCAAAAAGTTTCTTCGAAAAAGACGATCTTCCCTCCTCGTGGACGAGGACGGATGGGGCCTTACAGCCCCGCGAGCTCGGCCACGAAGAAGAGCGCCGGCACCGAGAGCACGCTCAGGAGCGTGCTGGAGAAGATGGCGCCTGCCGCGAGGGAGGAGTCCCCGCCGTAGCGCTCGGTGAACACGCCGCAGTTGATCGCCACGGGGGCGCAGGCGATCAGGAAAATGATCCGGCGCGAGACCTCGTCGAGCCGGATCCCGGCGCC
>Ga0315276_10002184_pt1 | contig 17816 bp, 21 predicted proteins | sample YL17G05_0_MG_FD_204542 | JGI IMG/M metagenome (GOLD analysis project Ga0315276, IMG submission 204542) | Sediment microbial communities from Yellowstone Lake, YNP, Wyoming, USA - YL17G05_0 | ecosystem: Environmental > Aquatic > Freshwater > Lake > Sediment | place: USA: Wyoming | collected... | reverse complement strand
AAGTCTCTTTTCTAAAGAGAGCTGTTTGCTAAAAGATTTTTTAAATCTTTACTCTGTTAACAGACTTTGGTTAACATTATTAGCTGTAAGCTAATCTTTGCTAAAAGATTTTTTAAATCTTTATCATCTCTATCTCTAACTTTTTCCTCAATACTTCAATAAACTGCTGTTCTTTTTCTATAGAGATTAAGCAGCCAGCAGCTGAGGCATGTCCTCCGCTTTCACCGCCAATTTCAGAAACTACAGAATCTAAAATCTCACGAATATTCCTTCCATTTTTACCAACAATTCTGGCAGAAATTTTTATTTTATCTTCGTTATGAGCCATTGTTATTAGAGCTGTGCCTTCTTTGTAGAAATGAGACATAGAAAGCATAGATGCTATTGTCCCGATAATCGTGTCTTTTATGTTACTTTTCGCATTTATTATAACATAATTATCCCCCTCTATTTTTTTGTGATTAGCCACAAAGTTCAATCCAGACATTAAATGCTGTTTATAATCTGCATAAATCTCTTCTGCTTTTTTTCTTGCTGTTTTGCTGCCCATGCACAAAGATAAAGCTATGTCACTATGCTCTAATCTTGAACAAGCATTTATAATAGCACTTAACTCCCTTGTATCCTCCAATTGATTTAAAAATTTTACAAGATAAATATTGCCAATGAAATCTTCTATGTTTTTGTTGTTTCTTCTTAGAAGAATAGAAGTAATTAATTTAGACATTTCTTCTTCGCTAAGCTCAATTAAATTTTTGTATTTTCCTTCATTTTTTTCTATTCCAACTTCTCTTAAAAGAGCTATTGCGCCAGAAGAACTGCCTGTAACACCCGGAATAAACATGCTTGAGCTGAATTCTAAAGTCTTATTTAAAGGGCGAGTAGCAGGATAAAGAAGCAAGCCTTTCTTAATCACTAATTCAGCATCATTTAATATGCTATTCCCTATTTTTCCTATATTTTTTTCTAGCATGTCTCCCACCATTCCAATAACTGCTAGATTTGCTAAATCTTTATTTTCTTTGCCTATTTCTTTAGCGAAAAGATAAGTTAAACACGCTCCTGAAAGAGATTCTTCATTATAAAGATGGGGGTTGACAATATTAATCTTCTCTACAGAATCCATGTCCTTGCCAATTTCATGATGGTCTAAGACATAAACTTCATTATCCAGATTTGCGAGCTCAGATAAACTTCCTGACCCCAAATCAAGAAATAAAAGAAGCTTATCTTTTTTGAATCCATTTATAGTCTCTTTCTCTAATTGTTTTACAATTTTAATAGAAAAATTTTTGTCTAATCTTTGCAAAGCAGTAGCCATTATTGCTGCAGAACATATTCCATCTGTGTCATGATGGCTTATAACCTGTATTTTCTTATCTTGTGAAACAAATTTTGCAGCAACATTTTTAATCTGGTCTAGTATCTGTGACATTTTCCCTCTTTTTATACTTCTTAACCTTGGAAATTTTAGCATTAATAATCGCTAAAGCTCTTTTTGATTTTTTATCCTGTTTGTTTTTTTCAAGATGTTTTTCAATTAATTTTTGTCTTTTTTCAAGAGCTTCAAGTGCAGCATCTTTATACAAATTGTTCTCTTTTAAAATCTGTCCTATTCTTTTTCCAAGTAATTTCGCTCTTGGAATTCCATAGCTGTCTCTTAAAACAAGCCCAATTTTTTCAGAGTTTAAGCCTTGCTTTGCAAGTTTTAAAACAATTGCCTCTGCCTCTTTATCTGTAGATTTCAGCCAAACTGGCTTTTCCTTGCCTAAGACACCTTCGGTTTCTTTGCTCGCAAGCCCATCCTGTTCGTTGGACTTGCTCGGCTTCAACTTCCCTTCATTTGTTGTTTTCCCTTTCGCCATGTTAATCTCTATTTACAGCCATTTAAAAACCTTGTTGTGAATTGAAAAGTAGTTAAAAATGAAAGATTGTAAAAATAGCCCCGCCAGGAATTTCGTGAGCCGGAGTTTTTCTCCGCATTTTCTTTTCTTCAGCTCTATTAGTTTTTTCTTTTAGAGCTTTTCTTTTTTTCTAAAAAAGAAAACTCTCTCATTCGAACCTGGGTCCCAGCCTTTCTACCATAAGGCCAAAGGGCTAGATGCTTGACCGCTACACTACGGGGCTATGCTAGAACAAGAAATAAAGAATTTAAAAACCTTCTTAATCCTTTTCTGCAAGACTCTCTAATCTGCTTTGTGTTAGGGAATCTTGTTTTTTTAGTTTTCTTTTGTAATCTGCAATTAACTTTCCTGCTTCCTCTGTTATAACAAAATCTTTTAGCTTGTAGTTTATTGCATGTTCAGATTTTTGCATTTCTATTTTTATGTTTGTAGCTAAATTGTAAGCGCCCCTAAGCTCATAATTAGTTCCAGAAGGATTATTTCTCTTTTTAAGCACGAAAAAAGTGCCATCATAATCTAGAGTTAACTTTCCTTCCCTAAAAATATTTTTTCTTGGCATGTTATCTCCTGGCTGCTTGTATTTAAAAGCCTTTCTTATATCTTCTAGCCTAATTTTGTTTAAAAGTAAACAAACTTATGCTCTTTAGAAATTGTTATTATTTCTATATTTTTTATTATATCTGAGAATTCCTGCTTTAGATCATTAATTATTTTATCAAATTCAGCTTCAGAATAGACTTCAAATTCAGGTTCTAAATCCCAGTTTCCGATAACTCTCACATGATGGATTATATTTTTATGAGCTTGGAAATATTTTATTAGCTTATTAACTCTCTCTTGTTTAGGATTATCCAGATAAATAAATGTTTTGTAAAACTGCAGATTTAGTTTTTTATAATTTAGGGCTATTCTGAACCCAGTTACTATTTTATATTTTATCATCTGCTTCATCCTATAATCAATTATTCTAGGGCTTTTTTTAAGTTCAGAAGCAATATCTATCAGGGGTTTTCTTGCATTTTCGCTTAATTTTTTTAAAATTTCCAAGTCAATTTCCTCAAGCTTAATTTCTTTGTCAGAATTTACAAGAATTCTTTCCCTTTCTAAGTAATTTTTATTTTCAAGAAGGTAATTCCTATTAAATGTAGAGGCTTCTGTACAGATTGATATAGCTTTTTTATTTATATAGCCTTCAAATAAACTAAGAATCGCGTTTTTTATAGAATCTATTTCTTCAATTGATTTTGTTTCAAGCGAGATTATCAGATCCCAGTTGCTTTTGCAGGATACGATCCATTTTGCATAACTAATCTTTTTTAACTTACCAATAATCTCTTCTAATCTTATTGGAGAAAGATGCTGAAAAGAGAGGCATATTTTAAATTGCCTGATTCCAAGTTTTGAAAGGTTTAGCACACATTGATATTGTGTAATTATTCCTTCTTCCTCTAATCTTTTTATTCTGTAATTTACAACCTCTGTTGACAACCCTACTCTCTTAGCAATTTTAGAACAAGGTTGCCTGGCGTCTGAATCTAATTCATATAATATCTTCCTGTCTTTTAAATCAAGCTTAAATTCTATACTTGGATTATTTGTAGCCATATTTTATAATAATTACATTTTATTTATAAATCTTGTTATTTTTATAAAAAAGTCAACAGAAGGTTTTATTAAAAATACTAACTTGACAATAGTAACAAGTTGGATAAAAACAACTTGAAATAAACTAAACTAAAAAAATAAAATGGGGAGAAAAATAAAATGGAAAAACAAAAAATAAACAAAGCAAAAATACTAGAGCAAATGGCTAAAGAAATTGGCTATGATACTTATAGCTTAGCAAAGAAAGTTGGAAAAGGAATTGCTTATGTATCAACTGCTCCTATTATAGGATTGTTAAATCCAAGCATTAGAGAGAAATTTTATGATAGTGAGAATCTAGAATTAGGAGCTCAAATAATGTCTGTAATTGGAGAATTTGCTTCATTAGGAGCAATTCAACATTATTTTGATAATTCAGAAGGAAAAATAGAGGGTATACCTTTTTATTTAGGATTGGGAATAATCTTAGAAGGTGGGATTAGAGTTCTATCTTCTATTTGTGGAACAAAGTTAGGGAGTATTGAAGGGTACATTCCAAGCAAAGCAATGGGGTATATTTATAACAAATATGATTCTGTTAAATCAAAATTAGAACAAATGAAAGGAGGTAATGAATAAAATGGAAAACGAAAAACATCCAATGTTACAATTTTTTCTTGGGGGTCTGTTTGCACTTTTGGCTATAAGAGGATGTACCTCAATAGGAGAGTCCATTGTATCCAAACTATCCAAACCTGTTCAGATGAGCCAATATGAGATTAACAAAGATGGTTTAGAAGACATAATTTTTAGTGATGGAACTGTTCAAATAAAACAGAAAGATGGAAGTTATGTTTCATTGAAAGAAATTGAGAATCAAGAGTATAAACAAGCGCACTTAAAATATAAACAATATGGAGAGGAAAACAACAAAATGCTTAGTGAAGCTCATTTAAGATATAACAATAGATTTAACGAGATTGAAAAGAAGGAAGAGTCTGAAATAAAAACAATTACAGATAAATACACCCTCAGATCCGAACAAGTCAGAAACTCTGTAGATAATTTAGACTACAAGATTAAAACAGGCAGATATGTTATCGGAGAGGTAAAATGAAACAAACAACAAAACAAAATCTGAGAGGATTAGCAGAAATAGTTGCAATTTTAGGAATAAGTCTAGGAGGGGCTCTTTTATGTGCTAAAGGGCTTTCATATTGGGACAGGAATATAATGCAAAAAGAACAAATAGCAAGAGAGCAAAAAGATTATACTAAAATCAGCTGTGATTCAAATAACTCTAATCATCATTTGTATATGCCAACTATTACTTATGAGAAATAGCTAATGTTTCTTATATCTTCCTCGCGCTTCTACTTTTTTTAGCTGCTCGAGAATCTTTGCTTTATCCTTGCTATTATATCCTTTGAGAACAGCAGAAAATAAATTTTGCCAGTTTGAAAAATGCTTTGCTTCAAGTGCTTGGCGTAAAAGATGCAAGTCAACTGCTTTGTCTTCTATTCTCCTGCTGTTAAATCCAAGTCCGAAGTCAATGAAAAAAACTTTGAAATTATTCTCGCTCGCTTCACTCGCTCGATGAATGCTCGCTTCGCTCGAAATATTATTTTTATCATTAATTAATAAATCACTTTTTTTATGCAGGCTCTCTTTATTGTAAGTTTCATTATTGCCAGAATTATAATCCTTATTTTTTGAATTTTCTACTAAAATCATATTACTTGTTGTTAAATCTCCGTGGATAATGTCTGCATCATGTAGTTTTGCTGTGTTTTTGCCAATTTCTTCGCAAACTTGTTCTGCTTCTGGAAGTTTATCAAGCCAGTCAGATAGTTTTTTGCCTTCGATAAACTGCATTTCAATTTTTTCTTTTTCATCTGTGCTAAAAATTTTTGGAACATTTATTAAAAAAGAAGCTTTTTCAAGAAGTTTAGCCTCTTTTTTTGTCCTGCTTTTTCGCAGTTTTTCATCTAAAAAAGGAAGGCGATAGCCTTTTTTTATTCTGTCTTTTATCAAGGTGCTGCCTTCTTGCATAAGTATTGCCTCTGCACCGCGTGCGAGGATTGTTTGTGTCATGTATAATTAACCATAGTCTTATTTAAAAAACTAAGCAATATCAAAATTTATGGATAAACATGAGCCTATAGAGAAATTAATTAGTAATAAAAATGTCATTCATATACTTAGTGAAGCAAAACTTCCTGGTGAAGGGGATTTATTAGTAGAAATTGTTGAAAGAAGTATAGAAAGAGAAGTTTTTAGCATTTATATTGCTCCTAAAAATTATAATTTAGAGACAAGCGATTTAACTTTTCTGGCTACAGTCAAGAAAGAAAAAAATGGAGAAAAGATAAAAGGATGGTATATTAAATTTAAGGGAGGTTATAGCTGATTCTCAAATCATTCATATCCTTATCTTCTTCCCAAATTTTTTTGCTAATTTTTGCATTTGCTTCTGAGAAAGCCCCTGAGAGGGGTCTATATCTGAAAGGCTGCCAGAAGCAAACTCTTTCAGCATTTTATATTGTTTAACAAGCTGCCTTATATCAGAAGTATTTGTTCCGCTTCCTTTTGCAATTCTGCTTAATCTTGAGGTTTGTTTTTCCAAAATCTCTGGATTAGATATTTCTTCTTCTGTCATTGAGTTTATAGCATGCTGCCATTTTTTTAGTTTATCTTCTTGCGTTCCAAGCATCCCTTCTGGAATTTTTGCTTTGCCTAAGCCAGGAATCATGCTGGCTATTTTGCTTAGGCTTCCTAACCCAGACATTTGTTTTAATTGCTCTTGCAAATCCCTTAAATCAAATTTTCCTTCTTCAAGCTTCTTTTTTAGTTTAGCCTGTTTTTTCTCATCAAATTCAGTTGCTGTCTTGACTTTTTCTATTAAGCTTTCTAAATCTCCTAAGCCGAGAATTCTTGATATGAATGCAGAAGGAGAAAAGGTTTCTATGTCTGGAATTTTCTCGCCTGTTCCAATGAAAAATACAGGAGCTTTTGTTTCATTGCAAGCTGTTAAAGCTCCACCGCCTTTTGCAGAAGAGTCCATTCTTGTTATAATAACTCCATTAATTTTGCATGCTTCTTGGAATTCAGAAGCTTGTTTTTTAGCAGCCTGTCCAATATCAGCAGGCATAACAAGCAGAATATGCTCTGGTTTTATCTCTTGCTCTAATTCTTTTATTTCATTTATGAGTTCTTTGTCAAGCGTGTGCCTTCCTGCAGTATCTACAATTGTCAAATCATAATTTTCAAGCTCTCTTTCAAATTTTTTGTAAATTTCCAAAGCATTTTTTTCTTGCTTGTCTATAAAAACCTGAATTTTTACTTGTTTTCCAAGCTGCTCAAGCTGTTCAGGAGCAGCTGGACGATGCACATCTAATCCTAACATGCAGACTTTTAATCCCCTTTTGCCATAGTAGTTTGCAAGTTTAGAAATTGTAGTTGTTTTTCCAGCCCCATACAATCCAAGCAGCATAATTTTCTGCTTTTGTCCTTTTTTTATTTCAAGCTCTTTTTTCTCTCCACCCAGCATAGATAAAATTTCATCATGTAAAAGTTTAATGAGATGCTCTTTTCTATCAATGCCTTTTCCTTTAATTTTCTCTTCAGAAGCTTCTTGCCTTATTCTCTCGCTTAGCTCTGCAACAAGCTTAACATTTACATCTGCCTCTATAAGCGCTCTTTGCAAATCCTTGATAACTGCATCTATTGTCTTTTTATCTAAAAAGACACTTCCAGTTAGCTTGTCAAATGCCTTTTTCAGCGCGTTTCCTAGTGAAGATAACATAGATATTTAAAGAAATATGGGTTTTTATGATTTACTATGCGGGAAAAAGCACTGATTAAATGTAATTGCTCCTCAGTTAGTTTACTGTCCCTTTTTAGAACTATCAAAATTCTTACTAAAATAGCCTACAAAAGCTTCTCTGATCATTCCTCTTTGCGATAAAGGTATATCTACGAGATAGACATCATTACTATGCGCAAATCCTCCATCTGCAAATTTTTTTGAGAAATCTTTTGTTATTGTCTCTAAATCTCTGTCATCTTCGAAATTTATACTTCCTGCTGTTTTTCTACAACTTTTAATTGGAGCACTCCATTTGCCTTTCTTAAAGATTATAACCCTATCTGGACTAATGTCCGGATCCACTCTATGAACTATATTCCCTATTCTTTCTCTTATTGAAGGGGTATATAACCTCAAAGTTGCTGTGTATTCCATTTTAATTTAGATAACCTGAGAATTCCGCAAAGCTAGTTTAAAAATATTATTGTGATTTATAAGATATAATAAGAACTGAAGGGAGTAATGCAACAGAGAGCATGAGCAAAACCAAGATTTATAAAATTAGGTTGTTGAGATTACCCACCCGCTTACTTTGGATTTTTCAGCTTCAGAATCGTTGCACTAACAATAAATCTTTGCGTGGAGAGAATAACAGTGATTAGCCTATTGAGTTTTCTATTCTTTCTTTACTATGATGCCTGCCTTTTTGTGGCAAAGTTCGTGCTCTTTATCGTTCTTCTCGTCATAACCTTTATGCTTTCTATGCCACTCATCATGCTCTTTTTGGGTAATAACCATTTTCTTCTTAAGTTTTTTGTCCATATTACTTAACATAAATCCATATTTTATAAATCTTATGCAACCTATCCGGTGGCCAATGAAAAACGATGCCCTCGTAACTTTGATTTTTCCATTTGTAACATTGCACTAAAAATTAATCCTTATTAGGAGAAACTAACAGCAATTAAGAAGAAATCATGATGTTTATTTCTGAGCAACTTCGGTCTCTTCGTAAGGCTTATCAACATCTTGCCCGTATTTTGCAACAGCTTCTTGCCTTATATGCTGCATTATTATTGGGAAATGCGCTTCAGGTTGAATTGTTTCTGAACCAACCACTCTTCCCATTTTTCTTCCTGCAGCAGTTCTTGGAGAGATTGTTAAGTTGATATCAAATCCATATGCTCTTAAAATAGAGGGTTTTGGGACTGGATAAGAGATTGGAGCAGCAGGCCCAATTTCCCTTACTAGCCAAGGAGTTATATAGCCTGATTCTCCTATATCAAAATTTCTTTTTTTCATTTCAACTAAAAATAAAAAACCCCCTTCTCCATACCATTTTCCAGCTACTTTTCTAGAAGCAACTTTTGCAGTGTCTCCTTTCATTAATTCTAGTTTTTCCATTTCCATATTAAATGCGCGAGTCATGGCTTTATCATAATTTGGCTTGCCATCTCTAATTGCTATTCCAGCTAAATGAACTCCTAAATTATTTGAAAAAGCATCTTCCCATGAAAATGCAGAAGCTTTTTCAGGATAAAGTTTGAAACTTCTGTACCCTTCCCAGGTCAGCATTTCATGCCAGGTCATCATAGTACTAGAGAGGTATTGCCCTAATTTAACAGAGAGGTCATTTGTAACTTTTTTTCTAGTTGAAGCTGGAAGTAAATTCCAGTTTCTTGGGTATGCTATTTTAACTTCATATCTCGAAGGCTCTACACATTTAAATGAAAACCCTTTTTCTTCCTTACTAAGATTTAATTTAGTAAGTGCTGCAAAATATGCTATCCAATCTGCTGCTTTTCCTAAATGTGCTTTGTCAATATGCCCCCCTCTTTTAGTATAGAGTATTCCCCCGCTTTCATTTCTGTTCCCATGGTAGCTGTATTCTCCAAGATTTTCAGGATTAGCAAATTTTGTTCCTAAAGTAGCTGAAGCATAACACCCGGGCCTTATTCTCGGGGTATCTTTAAGCTGCTTATTTCCAGAAGAGCAGCCTGTCAAAGCTACTGCAGTTAAAACTACTGCAGTTGTAGCTAATGTTCTTAAAAATCTTCTTCCAGATTGAATACCGATATTACTTTCAAGTGATGACATGAATAGTTTTAGAAATACCTCTTTATAAAACTAACTATTTTCGCTTATTGATATTTGTCGTATCTTTTTTACATACTAATTATTATTCTATAAACATTTTTAGCTATGAAGATGAGGAGATTAAATAAAAAATTATTAGATATTGAGGATAAAAAGAAATTCAGGTTAGATTTGTCTTCCTGAATTTTCATAAAAACTAATTTTCAGTTTATTTAGTGGCATTATATCAGGTGGCTATACACTATTTTCAGCTTATGCCCAATAGCCAATACTCTAAAACCCCAACTCTTTTATAAATTCTTCTTTATCAAACGGCTTTAAATCTTCATAGTTTTGCCCTGTGCCGAGATAAAAAATCGGCTTTTGTGTTGCATAAGAAATTGAAATTGCAGTGCCTCCTTTTTCATCAACATCTGCTTTTGTGAGAATGCTTCCGTCTATTCCAATTATTTCATTAAAATGTTTAGCTTGCTGCACTGCATCATTTCCTGCTATGCTTTCTGCAACAAATATTTTTAAGTCTGGCTTTGTGACACGACATATTTTTTCCATCTCACTTAGCAGATTTTCTTTTGTGTGCATTCTTCCTGCTGTGTCTATTAAAACAACTTCTATTCCCTGGGCTTTTGCGTGTTTTATTGCATCAAAAGCAACTGCGGCAGGGTCTGCTCCGTAGTCGTGCTTGATAAGCTTTATTTTTAATTTATTTGCATGAAATTGCAGCTGCTCAATAGAGGCTGCCCTGAACGTGTCAGAAGCTGCTAAAACACACGAAATTTTGTTTTTTAAAAGAAGATGAGCAATCTTCGCGATAACTGTGGTTTTTCCAACACCATTTATTCCGAAAAAAACAATAATAAATGGTTTTTTTAATTTTACAGTTTCTATTAAATCATCTGGTTCTATTAACAAATTTTCAATTGCTTTTTTTAAAGCTGTTTTAATTTCTTGCTCTAAATTTTGTTTTTTTATTTCTTTGCTGATTAATTCTATTTTAATTTGTTTTTTAATAGCTTCAACAGCCTCTAAAGCAACATTATTCTCTAAAAGCAGCATCTCTAGAGAATTGAAAATCTCCTCAAAATCCTCTTCAGAAAGCTTGTAAGAAAATCTCTCTTTTAATCTCTGAAAAATGCCTGGCTTTTTTTCTTCTTTCTCTTTTTCTTCTTCAATTTCTTTTATTGTAGGAGCAGTTCTTTTGCCAATTTCTATGATCTCTTTTGTTTTTTCTATGTCTGGCTCAAATTTTTCTAATGCAATATTATACTTCATTACTGGCTTGCTTTCTTTTTCCTCTATTCGCTTCTCTAATTCTTTTAGCTCTTTTTCTACTTCTTTTCTCTCCGAAGTCTCTTTTTCTAAAAGAGAGCTCTTTTCTACTTTCTTTGGCTTTTTCTCTACTTTTTTTATCTCTTCTATCTTTTCTTCTTTTTTTGCTTCTTCGACTTCTTCTTCCTCGCTCGCCAATCCTGTTCGTTTGGACTCGCTTGCTTTTTCCTCTATTTCTTCCTTGCTTTTTCCAAGCCAGGATTTCAGCTTATCTTTAAAAAACTTAAACATAAAATAACAAGAAGAAAAGAATTTATAAATGTGAGGTTTTTTAGAAACTTAACCAACATAATCTCCTTTGTTTCTTCAAAATTTTCCTCCTTTTAAATTAAAATTTTGATAGCCATCAAAAATCTGTCAAAAGATTTTTGAGGTTACCATTATTCAAAGAAAGCTTACTTTTTTATACTCCCTATATTTCTCCATTTTATGGAAGAGGAAAAAGAAGGAAACTATCTTAAAAACATAAAAAAAGGGCAAAAAGTAGAGATTCTAACTAAGGCGAGAAAAATTGTCATGGGAATAGTAGAGGATATTGCATCAAGAAAGGAATTTCATGAGTTTGGAATAATGGTTATGCTCAAAAGCGGAGAAGTGGGGAGAGTTAAAAAAATATTGAGTGATAAGCCCGCGAGTGAAACTGAAAGCTTAATTAAAAAAAGTGAAAACTACCATCTGGAGTTTAAATCAGATGCTTTATGGAGCTTAAATAAAAAAGAACAGGAAATCAAACAAAGCAGGTCATATGACCTCCATACCTTCCGTCATAAAGCCTCGAAAGTTATAATTGCAAAATCAATCGCCGCGCTCCTTAATTCAGAAGGCGGAAACCTGCTTATAGGAGTAAAAGAAAAGCAAACAGGAAAAAGCGAATATGAAATTATAGGAATAGAAGAGGATTTGAAAAAGCTGAAGAGCCAGGGCAAAGCAGGCACTAAAGACAATTACAAAAGGATGATAATCGACGAGATAATAAGGCCTTACTTCCCCCCAAAAATCTATAATCACTTGAATAACTATTTAGCAATAGATTTTGAAGAAATAGAAGGAAAAACTATCTGCAACATAAAAATCAGAAAAAGCGACATTAAGGTTTTCCTAAGCCTTGAAGGAAAAAAGATTTTTATGATTAGAACAGAAACCGAGACAAGGCAGATACAGGATGAAGACCTGGTTGATTATTGCATGAGAAGATTTGCCAATTGAGATTGAAGGAATCGCAGGCATTTTGAGCTTCGAGCAAAAATATAATTAACTTTTTAAATTTGTTCTTCTTTTATTTCTGCATAGCAGAAAGAAATATTTATAAATCTGTTTTTATCAGTTTTATAGCTTATTAAAACTTAATTTATTATCAGATAAAATGGCTAAGAAAATCTGTGTAATTTTAGGCGACACTTCGTTGCCAGATCCTGTTAAACATAATGGGAAGTTTAATCCAGAAGATATTGAAGTAATTGAAAGATTAAAGAGTGCTTTAGCTTTGTTAGATGGTTATGAATTTGATTATTTTTCTGATCATAAGTTATTAGAAGAGAAAGTTAAAGTGGCATCAGAAAAAGGAAGCTATGATTATTTTTTGAACTTATGCGACGAGGGATTTCAAAATCGTCCTGAAATGGAGGCCAATATACCAATGCTTCTTGAATTACATAATTTACCTTACACAGGAGCTGCTCCTGGTTGTTTAAATATATGCTATGACAAACATGCTGTCAAGGCAATTGCAAAAAGCGCAGGAATACCTGCAAGCAAAGATGTATTGATTAGTGGAGAAGATGAAGCAGAAGCTTTACCTTTTGAGTTTCCAGCTTTTGTAAAACCAAATCATGGAGATGGAAGTTTTGCAATTGACAAAAATAGCCTTGTGCATAATATTGAACAATTAAGAGTACAGGTCAAGACAATCAGAGAAAGATTAAAACAAACTAATGCAAAAACAGACATTTTAGTAGAGGAATATCTCTCAGGAGAAGAGATTACAGCAGCAGTTATCGGTAATGGCGAGCTTGATATAAGGCTTTTACAAGAAAATTTTGGCTGTGATACAAGATTTAGCTCCAGTGATACAAAATGGAATCCTAATTCAGATTCATGGACCTTAACTACTTCAATTGCTCCAACGATTCCCGATAAAACTAAGGAAGAAATCATAAGGTATTCAAAATATTTATTTAAAAGATTAGAGTGCAGAGATTATGCAAGGTTTGATTTTAGAATGGACAAAAATGTGCCTTATCTGCTTGAGGCAAATCCTAATTGCGGCTGGTGTTGGGATGGGCATTTAGCTAGAGCTTTTTTGTTGGGAAGCTATAGTTTAGATTCATTTTCATTAGAAGGTTATTCTTCTGTTTTAGAAAAAATATTAACAACAGCTGAAAAAAGATTTGGGAGAGAAGTTTAGTTTTCTCTTTATAACATAAATTATTGTTCAATTAATAACTATAGTGAAAGACATAAATTTTTCACCATTTTCTTATGTCTTTCCCTTGATATCAAAGGCGCAAATGGGGAAATATCAGCGTCCTTTGATATATCTACAACTAAAATTAATAGCTTAAATCTTTAAAGCTTATCAAGATTTTTTATAGATTAATGATTTTTCTTGAGTAATATGGTTGTTGTTTAAGCAATTTTGTAGTCTTTTGGGCCAATAGAATCAAAATAAGAGAAAAGTATATAAATTTCACTTTCTTCTTATTTTTATGAAAGGGGTGTTAGTTATTATTGATGGTTTGGCAGACAGAGCTTGCAGGCTGCTAGGCGAAAAAACTCCTCTAGAAGCAGCACAAAAGCCTAATTTAGATTATTTTTCTGAAAACAGCCAGCTTGGCTATATTTATCCTGTTAATGAAACTTTTGTTCCTGGAACATCTGAAGCAATTGTTTCTTTATTTGGGCAGGACTGGAAAGATTATCCAAGAGGATGGTTAGAAGCTATTGGTGAAGGGATAAAATTAGAAAAAGGAGATTTAGCTTTAAGGGCGAATTTTGCAACAATTGATAATTTAAAAGATAAGAATGTTATAGACAGAAGAGCAGGAAGAACTTTAACAACAAAAGAAGCGCAAATTTTAGCTAAAGAAATAAATAAAATTTTTCTTCCAAGAAAATTTATTTTCAAGCCCACTCTCCAGCATAGAGCTGTGCTTGTATTAAGAGGCGGATTTTCAGATGAAATAACTGAAATGGACCCAGCCCATCACCCAACAAACAAATCTGAAACAGGCAAATTTAAATTTTGTGAAGCTTTAGAGGAAGATGAAAACGCAGAATATACAGCAAATATGCTAAATGAGTTTATTGAAAAAGTTTTTTTGCGGTTAGATAAGCATCCAGTTAATGAGTTAAGAAGAAAAAAGGGCTTTTATCCTGCTAATATTATTTTGCCAAGAGCGCCAGGAATTTCAATTAAGCAGATAACAAAATACAAAAAATGGGCTTGCTCAACTTCTGTTCCTGTTATGAAAGGCATATGCAAGTGTTTAGGAATTAATTTATTTGAGTTTAAAGCAGTTGAATTTAAGAATAATGATGTGTATGCGAATATTAAAAAAAATCTAGAGCTTGAGATTAAAAAAGCCATAAGCATGTTGAAAAAAAAGAAATCTAAATTTGATTATTTCTTGATTTATCTCAAAGAAACAGATGTTCCCGGGCATGACAACAAGCCTTTAGAAAAAAAAGAAATGATTGAGCTTATTGACAGAAAACTTTTTTCTTTTTTGAGAAAATTTGCAGAAAAAAACAAGATGAAGCTAGCGGTAACAGCAGACCATTCTACTCCATGCTCCTTAAAGCAGCATTCCGCAGACCCTGTGCCTGTTTTGTTGTTTGGAAAGGATATTGAAAAAGATGACTCTCTTAAATTTAACGAAGCAGAAGCAAAGAAAGGCAAGCTCGGAAAAATGTACGGCAAAGAATTTTTGAAGAAAATTGGGTTTGGGTGAAAGAAACAGCTTTGGATTTGGATTTATGAATATCAAAAAAGAAAAATAAGGCAAAAATGAATAAAGAAGATAATTTGAACAATCAAGAAAAGAATAAATTAATCGTTTTTCAAGATAAAAAGATTAGAAGAATTTGGCATAATAAAGAATGGTATTATTCGGTAATTGATGTAGTCTTGGCTTTAACAGACAGCCCTACTCCCAGACAGTATTGGGGTAAAGTAAAAGAGAGGGAATTTATTAAACTCCAGTTGTCCCCAATTTGGGTACAACTGAAATTGCCTTCTGCAGATGGTAAATATTATGAAACTGATTGTGCGAACAAACAGGGGCTTTTTAGAATTATTCAGTCAATTCCCTCAAAAAAAGCAGAGCCGTTTAAATTATGGCTTGCAAAAGTAGGAAGTGATAGAATTGATGAGATTGAAAATCCAGAGCTTGCACAAGAGAGGATGAAAGAAATTTATGAGCAAAAAGGATACTCAAAAGAATGGATTGACAAAAGACTAAGAGGCATTGCGATCAGGCAGGATTTAACTGATGAATGGAAAATCCGAGGAGTAGAAGAACAAAGAATATTTTGCCTATTTTAAACCTTTCGCCCTCTAGTCCTCATAGATATTTTTTCTATGGCCGACTTTAAGAATATAGATTATGTTTCTTTCAATCTCAAAAATTGCCCTGTAGCCCTCGCCAACTCTGTTTGTTTACAACCGCTTTTTCTCAGCCCTTTAGACAAGCGAAAGTTTTATTTCATCTCCTTCAATAAATCCCTAAATAATTCTTTAGCAGAATCTACATCTTTTTGTTTGTAAACATGAATTCCAAATATTCCTTTAAAACTATCATCAAATTGCGGCTTTTCTAAAAACATAGCTTGTTTTTTTATTGAAATTTTTAATTTTTTAAAGTCTCCTCTTAAAAGAAATTCTTTTAGCTTGTTTTTATCGCATGGCATTAATGCAACTATGTCTCTCGTGTCAGATAATCTTCCGCTATGCATTTTCATAGCTATTAACAATTCTCTGATTGGAGCTAAAAATTCTATGCCCTCTAATTCTCCTTTAGCAGAATTTTTATATATAAGCTCAAAACTCCATGTTGAATCTGTTGTCCTTGAGACTAATCCATTTATTAAAAAATCTACATTTACAGGCAGATCATCAATTTTCTTAATAAAACGTTTAAAATCCTCGCCATATAAAAGCGAGATTTCTTTTCCATAACAAATGGAATATCCCTCTTTTAATAGCAAATTTTCAAATTTTGAAAAATCCTCTTTTAGAATTACTATGTCTAAATCTACAGAAAATCTTTTTTTGTATGTTGAAACTGCATAGCCTCCAACAACTACGAACTTAAGGTTATTCTCGCTAAAAAGCTCTATTATTCTTAAAACTTCTTCTTCTCTTTTTAATAAGCCCTCTCTTGAATTTTTCATTTTTTTATGTTTGTGTAGATTTCAGAATATCTTTCATTTAAGTTTAATTTATATAATAAGTCTAATTGTTCTAAAACATTATCTAAATATAATCTCTTGCAGTATTCTACTAATTCTTTTAACGACATTACAGGCAAGCTATTAATTTTTGTTATTCTAAAACTTTTTCTTGGAATTATACACACCAAGGGCCTTTTGTTAGTTAAGTTGCCCTCTGTATATGCTATATTTTTTTCATTTAATATTTTTTTCAAGAAATTAACATCTCTATAAAATGCCTCTAAAAAATAGATTTTGTCATAGAAATCTCCAGTTATAAAACTCCCTTTTGTCCAGATAGCTATTGCAGTTCCTTTAACAAACCTTATTCTCAACTCTGTATTTTTAATCAATCCCCAGAATTCTTTATCTTTTTCTATAATTGAAACAGCATTATCTAATTCCATAAATTTTTGGTAAATTAAGTTTTTATTTATCTTTATCACATTCTTATTTCCTTTTCTCATAATTTTAACCACACCATATTTTTCTAATCTTAAAATCCAATTATAAACCGCAGAATATGCAAAACCTGTTTTATTGGCCAAGCTATAAATGCTTTCTCCATTTTTTGCATTTCTTATTATTTTTATGGTTATTTCATTTACTATTCCCATTATATTTGAAATTCTTTAAAGTTTAAATGTTCGAAGCCCCCGTTCTCATTATCTCTCAAAAGATAATGAATATATAAGCCTTTCGCTTGCTTAAAGCCCCTTTTTTCTCTTGTATTTTTCATTATAGCAATTATTATAAAGCATTTTTATCTTTCATTCTTGTATTAAGATGCTAACCTACAATGATATTTACGAAGCATTAAGAAAAGAGAGATATAGCGAGCAGCTGCAGAGTTTAGGAAAGAATTTTGTCCAAGAAGTTTCAGCTTATTTAAAAGAGAAAAAATCTATTTCAGAAAAATCAGAAGATATTTTTTCTGATGCTATTTCAAAAACAAAAAAGCAGTTTGAAAATGCTGTTTCTATGTTTAAAGAGCTGATGTTAAGGAGGAAGAAAAAACTTCTTAGCTTGGCTTTTGTTGCAGCTGAAACAGGCATTTCAAAACGAGATTATGAAAATATGCTGGCATTTGAAAAAGAAAGTTTTGACAAAATAATGGAAAGTATGGAAAGTGGTGATAAGAAACTGACAAAATTATTAAACGGGCAAGAAGAAGAGGAAAAAAAGAAAAACAAGCTAATTACCTTTTTGCAAGATACAGATGAGTTTCTAAGCCTGGATGGAGAAAAACTCGGCCCTTTTAAAAAAGGCGAACTTGCAAATCTTCCAGTTGAGATAGCAAATATACTTGTTATAGATAATAAAGCTGAAATAATGGATGAGGAGTGAGAGAAAAAGCCTCTCCTCGACTTTCATCTCGCCTATAACATATCAAAGATACACTCGTAAAAAGCCTCCAGCCGGATTCGAACCGGCGACCTACAGTTTTTTTGATTCTATATACAAAACTGCCGCTCTAACCGACTGAGCTATGGAGGCATAAAAGAATTAATAAATGATGGTTTTTAAGTATTCTCATGATAACAGTATCTCCGAAACAAAGGACAAACTGAGATGGGCGTAGCCATCTCATTAACAAGAAAAGAACAATGCATGCTCCACCCATAGACCCAAAAATTTCTATAAATGGATTATTCTTCACCTTG
>Ga0315276_10002183_pt1 | contig 17817 bp, 11 predicted proteins | sample YL17G05_0_MG_FD_204542 | JGI IMG/M metagenome (GOLD analysis project Ga0315276, IMG submission 204542) | Sediment microbial communities from Yellowstone Lake, YNP, Wyoming, USA - YL17G05_0 | ecosystem: Environmental > Aquatic > Freshwater > Lake > Sediment | place: USA: Wyoming | collected... | reverse complement strand
ACAAGTACATCTGCCACTTCCCCGAGACCCGCGAGATCTGGTCGTTCGGCTCGGGCTACGGCGGCAACGCCCTGCTCGGCAAGAAGTGCCACGCGCTGCGCATCGCCTCGGTGCAGGCGCGTGACGAAGGCTGGCTGGCCGAGCACATGCTGATCCTCAAGCTCACGGACCCGGCGGGGAAGAGCCTCTACGTCGGCGCCGCGTTCCCCTCGGCCTGCGGCAAGACCAACCTGGCGATGATGGAGCCGACCGTGCCGGGATGGAAGGTCGAGACCATCGGCGACGACATCGCCTGGATGAAGTTCGGCTCCGACGGGCGGCTCTACGCCATCAACCCCGAGGCCGGTTTCTTCGGCGTGGCGCCGGGCACCAGCATGCAAAGCAACCCCAATGCCATACGCACGCTGGGGCAGAACGCCATCTTCACGAACTGCGCGATCACGCCCGAGGGCGACGTGTGGTGGGAGGGAATGGGCGGCGAGACCCCGGGGACGCTGGTGGACTGGCTGAGGCGCCCGTGGACGCCGCAGTGCGGCCGCAAGGCGGCCCACCCGAACTCGCGCTTCACCGTGCCGGCACGCCAGTGCCCGGTGATCGCCCCCGAGTGGGAGGACCCGAAGGGCGTGCCGATCTCGGCCTTCCTCTTCGGCGGCCGGCGCGCCACCACGGCGCCGCTGGTCAACGAGGCGTTCTCGTGGCGGCACGGCACGTTCCTCGGCTCGATCATGAGCAGCGAGACCACGGCCGCCGCGGCCGGCGCCCAGGGCCAGCTGCGCTTCGACCCGTTCGCCATGCTGCCGTTCTGCGGCTATCACATGGGGGACTACTTCGCCCACTGGCTCAAGCTCGGCGGGAAGAGCGCGCCCGAGAAGCTGCCGCGCATCTACTATGTGAACTGGTTCCGCCGCGGCGCGGACGGGGGCTTCCTGTGGCCGGGCTACGGCGAGAACAGCCGCGTGCTCAAGTGGGTCTTCGAGCGTGTGGCGGGGACGGCCCAGGCCGTGGACACGCCCATCGGCCGGCTGCCGGCGCCGGGGGCGCTCGACCTGACCGGCCTCACGGTGCCGAAGGCGGATCTCGAGGAGCTGCTGCGCGTGGACGCGGAGCGCTGGCTCGCGGACCTGCCGCTCGTGCGCGCGCACTACGAGAAGTTCGGCGCGCGGTTGCCGGCGGCGCTGAAGGAGGAGCTGGACGCGCTCGAGCAGCGGCTGCGCGCGGTGAAGTGAGCGGCGGGCCGGGGCGGCCGCACGGCCCGGAGGGGATCGAGACGCGCCGCCCGCGGCGGATGGCCGCGGGCGGCGCGGCGTTCAGGCGCTCGAGCGGGCCAGCAGGGCGGCGCCCCAGAGCGCGGCGCGGTCGTCGCGCAGGACCGTGACGGGGACGCGCGCCAGCATGGGGCCCAGGCGTCCCTTGTCCTGGAGTGCCTCGAGGAAGCCGCCGGAGCGCAGCAGCGGCAGGATGCGCGGGGCGATGCCGCCGCCCAGGAAGATCCCGTTCACGGCGAGCGCCTTGAGGGCCAGGTTCCCGGCCTCGGCGCCATAGATCGAGACGAAGCGCTCGAGCGCCAGCCGGGCGCGCCCGCAGGAACCGTCGAGCGCGGCCGCGCTCACGACCGCGGCCGGGTCCGCGGCGGCGGCGAAGCGGACGGCCACCTCGCCCGCTGCGGTCCCGCGGCCGGTCTCGGCGAGGAAGCGGTAGAGGTCCGCGAGCCCGGGCCCCGAGAGGACGCGCTCGTAGCTCACGCGCCCGTGGCGTCCGCGGAGCCACTGCAGCAGTTCGTCCTCGAGCGCGTCGCGCGGGGCGAAGTCGGCGTGTCCGCCCTCGGAGGCGGACGGCCACCAGGTCTTTCCGTCCCAGACGAGCAGGGCCTCGCCCAGCCCCGTGCCGGCCGCGATCAGGGCGCGGTTGCCGGGCCGGGGCGTGCCGGGATGCAGCGTTTCGACCTCGTGCCCGTCCAGCAGCGCCAGGCCCCGGGCGGTGGCCTCGAGGTCGTTGATGAGCAGCACCGGGACACCGCCGAGTTCCGCGCTGAGCGCCGCCGCGCCGATCCTCCAGGGCAGGTTGGTGGCCTCGACGTGCTGTTCCACGACGGGCCCGGCGATGCCGAGGACGGCGCGGCTGGGACGCGCGGGCGCGCCGTCCAGGAATCCGCGCACCAGGGCCTCGATGGTGGCGTACTCGCGGCTGGCCAGGCGGCGCTCGAGGACGGGCGCGCGCACGGGGGAGGCGGGCTCGTAGAGGGCAAGGTGGGTCTTGGTCCCACCGACGTCACCGGCGAGGATCACGGTGGCATCCTAGTGAGCGCCGGGCGGGCGGGCAAGCCGGGACGATCCATGAGCCGCGTCGCGGTCGCAGCAGCGGGTCATGGATCGTCCCGGCTGGGACGGTTGACGCCGCGCGCCGGCGCGGACAGTATCGGTCCCGTCACGCGGGGCCCGCCCTCGTCTCACCGGGAGAGACGTCATGAAACGCATCCCTCGTCTGGTGCTGTCGCTCGTGGTGCTCGGAATCCTGGCCCCGGGATGCGCGATCAATCCCGTCACGGGCCAGCGCGAATTGTCGCTCGTGAGCCCCGAGCAGGAGCTGCAGATCGGGAGCGAGGGCTACAAGGCGGTGGTCGCGGAGTACGGACTCTACGACGACCCGGCGCTCCAGGCGTACGTGAACGAGGTGGGGCAGAAGGTGGCGCGGGTCTCGCACCAGCCCGGCCTGGCCTGGCACTTCGCCGTGCTCGACGACCCCACCGTGAACGCCTTCGCCATGCCGGGCGGCTACATCTACATCACCCGCGGGATCCTCGCCCACCTGAACTCCGAGGCGCAGCTGGCAGGCGTGCTGGGCCACGAGATCGGCCACGTCACCCGCCGTCACACCGCCGAGCGCATCACGCAGCAGCAGCTCTACGGGCTGGGCCTGGGCGTCGCCTCGGCCTTCTCCGAGACGGTGCGCCGCTACGGTGACCTGGCCCAGCAGGGCCTGGGGCTGCTGTTCCTCAAGTACAGCCGCGACGCCGAGCGGCAGGCCGACGAGCTGGGGGTCGCCTACGCGACCGGGGCCGGCTACGACCCGCGCGAGGTCCCCTCGACCTATGCCACGCTCAAGCGCGTGAGCGATCAGGCCGGGCAGCGCCTCCCGGGCTTCCTCTCGACCCATCCCGACCCGGGCGATCGCGAGGTGACCACCGCGGCGCTGGCGAAGCAGGCGATGCAGGGGAAGACGGGCCTCACCGTCAACGGGCGGGGCTACGTGCAGCGCCTGGACGGCGTGGTCTTCGGCAGCGACCCGCGGCAGGGCTACTTCGCGGGCGACGAGTACGTCCATCCCGCGCTGCGCTTTCAGCTGACCTTCCCGGCCGGCTGGAAGCACCAGGACACGCGCTCGGCCGTGACGGCGCAGGAGCCGGGCCAGCAGGCGGTGTTGCAGCTGACGCTGGCCGACGCCGGCACGCTCGCGCCGGCCGCCTTCGTCCAGCAGCTGGGCGGCCGCGGCACCTTCGCGGACGTCTCGGGCAGGCCGGAGACCATCGGTGGCTTCGCGGCCTGGGTGGGGCGGGTCTCGCTCCCGCAACCGCAGGGGGCGGCGGTGGTGGCCGCGGCCGGCTACATCCGCCGGGCCGACTCGCTGATGTTCCAGCTGCTGGGCCGCAGCCAGCAGCCCGGGGACGCCAACGACGCGAAGATCTACGCCAGCCTGCGCTCGTTCCGCGCCCTGACCGACGCCGCGCGGCTCGCGGTCCGGCCCGACCGGGTGAAGGTGGAGAAGATCGTCACGACCGCGACCCTGGAGGCGACCCTGCGCAAGCTGGGCGCGACCGAGAGCCTGTTGCAGACCGACGCGATCCTGAACAACCTCCAGGCCGACGAGACGGTGATGGCGGGCACCCTGCTCAAGGTGGTCGTGCCCGGGAAGCGCTGAGGAAAGCCGTTGACACCACGGGGGAACGCTCAGTAGTTTGGCCGCCCAGCCCCGCCATGAACCGCTCCCTTCCCGTGCCCGCCCTGGTCTTCATGATCGCGCTGGTCGCGGTCATTTTCGTCGTGCCGATGATCGCCCTGATCACGGCCACGTTCATGCAGTCGTCCCCGGCGCGGGCTGCGGGCGGCCGGGGCCCGGCGCAGCCCATCCTCTTCCCGCACGACCTGCACGCGGGCAAGCTTGGCCTGAACTGCCTCTACTGCCACTCGAGCGCCGAGCGGTCCCCGATCGCGAACCTCCCGGCGGTCAGCACCTGCATGGGCTGCCACAAGATGGCCGTCACGGACCGGCCCGAGGTCCAGAAGCTCGCGGGCTACTGGGAGCGGGGCGAACCGATCCAGTGGGCCGAGGTCTACTGGCTGCCGGACCACGTCAAGTTCAATCACAAGCGGCACGTGAAGGCCGGGGTCACCTGCCAGGCCTGCCATGGACCGGTCGAGAAGATGAAGGTGCTCACCCGGTACCCGTCGCTCAAGATGGGCTGGTGCGTCGAGTGCCACCGGCAGCGCCTGAACGATCCGAGGTACCCGGCCAGCATGGACTGCCTGGCCTGTCACCACTAGGGGACGGGATGCGCGAGACCTTCAACTCCGAACGCCGCGACTTCCTCAAGCTCGTGGGGCTGGGCGTGGCCGGCGCCACGGCCGGCTGCGCTTCGCGTCCCTCCGAGCGCCTGCTCCCGTACCTGGTCGCGCCCGAGAACGTCCTGCCCGGTGTGCCCTACTGGTACGCGAGCACCTGCCGCGAGTGCCCGGCGGGCTGCGGCGTCCTGGTGAAGACGCGCGAGGGGCGCGCCATCAAGCTCGAGGGCAACCCGGAGCATCCGGTGAACCGCGGCGGCCTGTGCGCGCGCGGGCAGGCCGCGCTGCAGGGGCTCTACGATCCGGACCGGCTCAAGGGCCCCGTGGCGAGGACGGCCGGCGCGTGGCAGCCGGTGGCCTGGGACACCGCGCTGCGGCAGGTGACGGAGCGGATCCAGTCGGCGCGCGCGGCCGGCAAGCGCGTGGCCCTCGTCACCGCGAACGAGGCCGGCTCGTACCTGAAGCTCGCGGCCGAGTGGGCCGCAGCCGCGGGTGGCACGCACCTGGTCTACGAGGCCTTCGGGCTCGAGGCGGTGCGCGAGGCCAACCGCATCACCTTCGGGCAGGCGGTGGTGCCGCAGTACGACTTCGCCCGGGCGCGCTACGCCATCTCCTTCGGCGCCGACTTCCTCGAGACCTTCGCCTCACCCGTCGCGCAGGCCCGCGGTTTCGCGGCCATGCGCGCGCGGCCGGAGTCGGGCTGGTTCGTCGCGGTCGAGCCGCGGCTCTCGCCGACCGGGGCGAACGCGGACGAGTGGGTCGCGGTGCGGCCGGGTGGCGAGCTGGCGGTCGCCCTCGGCATGGCCCACGTCATCCTGCGCGAGGGGCTCGGCACGGGGCCGGCCGGGCTGGTCGCGGCCTGGACGCCCGAGGAGGTGGAGCGGCAGGCCGACGTGCCGGCCGCCACGCTCGAGCGCCTGGCGCGCGCCTTCGCCAGCCGGCGCCCGAGCCTGGCGGTGGCCGGCGGTGTGGCGGCCCAGAGCGGACAGGCCACGGCGCTGGCGGCCGCGGTCAACCTGCTCAACCAGATCGTGGGCAACGTGGGCGAGACCGTGCGTTTCGACCGGCCGCTCGACTACGGTGCGGTGGCGCCCTTCCGCGAGGTGCGGAAACTCGTCTCCGCGATGGCGGACGGCGAGGTGGACGTGCTGATCGTGCACGGCGCCGACCCGGTCTACTCGACGCCGGCCTGGGCGGGCTTCGCGGCGGCGCTGGCGAAGGTGCCCCTCAAGATCTCGCTCGCCAGCTCGCTCGATGACACGGCGAGTCTCTGCGACCTGGTGCTGCCGGGCCGCCACCCGCTCGAGAGCCTGGGCGACTCGCGCAGCGGGCGGGGCGTCTGGTCGCTCCAGCAGCCCGCCATGGCGAAGGTGCCGCTGTTCGACACGCGGCCGGCCGGCGACACGCTGATCGCGCTCGCGAAGGCCGCGGGCTTCGGCCGCTTCCCGGAGAACTGGGAGGCGTACCTGAAGGAAGAGTGGAAGCCACTCCACGCCCGCTTCGGGGGGGGGAGGACCTTCGATGCTTTCTGGGACGAGGCGCTGCGCGCGGGGGGGGTCTGGGAGGAAGGGACGCCGGCGGGCGCGGGGCCGGCGTGGAAGGGTGCGCCGGAGTTCACCGCTCCGGTCCTGGCGGGCGAGGGCGACCTGGCGCTGGTGCTCTTCCCGTCCCACCTGCACGACGGCCGCGGGGCGAACAAGCCGTGGCTCCAGGAGCTGCCCGACTCGACCAGCAGCGCGGTCTGGGACTCGTGGGTCGAGATCCACCCGGAGACGGCGGCGCGGCTCGGCATCCGCCCGGGCGACCGGTTGGAGGTGAAGACCGAAGCCGGGAGCGTCACGGCGCCGGCCTACCTCTACTCGGGCATCCGCCGCGACACGGTCGCGGTCCCGCTGGGGCGCGGGCACACGTCCTACGGGCGCTACGCGCAGGGGCGCGGCGTGAACCCGCTCGGGTTGCTGCCCCCGGTGCAGGACGCGCTCTCGGGGGCGGTGGCCTACCTCGGCACCAGGGCGCGCGTGACGAAGGCGGGCGGCGAGCCGTTCCTGGCGCTGGCCCAGCCGAACAAGCAGCAGGCCGACCGCGGGATCGCCCAGGGCATCCCGGTGGCCTCGCTCATCGCGCTCAAGGCCTCGGGAGGCGTGGCCGGCTACGTGCTGCAGCCGGGCAGGGGCGAGGGCACGAAGAGCGGCTCGGCGCACCCCGCGCCCGCGCCGCCGGGTGCGACGCCCGAGGAGCAGGCGCACATCCCGGCGGGCCTCGGCCAGGAGGGCGTGCGCGGCGTCAACCAGAAGCTCCTGCTGGAGACCCCGCCCTCGCAGCGCAAGCTCGGCCGGTACACCGAGCCCCGGGAACTGCGGCCCGGCGAGATCATCCCGCCGCACGCCATCACCGCCTACGAGCCCGAGGAGAAGGTGCGCTCGCCCCGCCAGATCCCGGTGAGCGAGGGCTCCTACTCGAACCCGAACCACCATCACCGCTGGGCGCTGGCCATCGACGTGAACTCCTGCAACGGCTGCCAGGCGTGCGTGGTGGCCTGCCACGCCGAGAACAACATCCCCACCGTGGGCCCGGGCCTGGTCACGCGCGGCCGCAGCATGTCTTGGATCCGCATCGAGCGCTACGAGGAGGCGCTCGCGGGCGGCCCGAACGACGTGCGCTTCGTGCCGATGATGTGCCAGCAGTGCACCGACGCGCCGTGCGAGACGGTGTGCCCCGTGTACGCGACCTACCACAACCCCGAGGGGCTGAACGCGCAGGTCTACAACCGCTGCGTGGGCACGCGCTACTGCGCCAACAACTGTCCCTACAAGGTGCGCCAGTTCAACTGGTTCGACTACGCGGCGCCGGAGAAGGCCACCTTCTGCTTCCCCGAGCCGCTCAACTGGCAGCTCAACCCGGACGTGACGGTGCGCTCGAAGGGCGTGATGGAGAAGTGCACCTTCTGCGTGCAGCGCATCCTGGAGGGCAAGGGCGACGCGCGGGACCAGGACCGCGAGCTCAAGGACGGCGAGATCCGCACCGCCTGCCAGCAGAGCTGCCCGAGCCAGGCGATCGTGTTCGGCGATCTGCTGGACCCCGGCAGCGCGGTGTCGCGGCTCTCGGCCGACGAGCGGCGCTACTGGGTCTTCAACGAGCTCAACACCAAGCCCGCCGTGACCTACCTGAAGAAGCTGGAACGGGAGAACGAGCTGGCATGAGCGATTCGGTGCTGCCGGTGGGGGCCGTGCAGGCCGCGGGTACTACCCGGGCCGCGGGGGGGGAGCGCCGCGTCATCACCCAGCGCTCGCTCAACGACGACATCCTGCGGCTGATCGACCGGCCGGGGCCGGTCTGGATCGCGGCCTTCGCGCTCGACCTGGTGGTGCTGCTGATCGGGGCGCTGGCGCTGCGCAACGAGATCGTCCTGGGACTCGGCGTGGGCGGCTGGACGCGTCCGGTGATGTGGGCCTCCTACATCACCAACTTCGTCTTCTGGGTGGGCATCGCCCACTGCGGCACGCTGGTCTCGGCCATCCTGTTCCTGTTCCGCTCGCACTTCCGGCGGGCCGTCTACCGCGTGGCCGAGGCCATGACCGTGTTCGGCGTGCTCACGGCGGGGATCTTCCCGCTCATCCACGTCGGGCGGCCGTGGTTCGGCTACTGGCTCTTCCCGTATCCGAGCCAGCGGCAGCTCTGGCCCAACTTCCGCTCGCCGCTCGAGTGGGACGTGTTCGCGGTGACCACCTACCTGACGCTCTCGAGCGTGTTCTTCGTGGTCGGGCTCATCCCGGACGTGGCCGCGGCGCGGGACCGCGCGAAGAACCGGGTGCTGCGCACGCTCTACACGGTGATGGCCTTCGGCTGGACCGGCGGCAACGGCCAGTGGCGGCACTTCTACGGCGCCTATCTCTACTTCGCGGCGCTCTGCACGCCGCTGGTGCTCTCGGTGCACAGCGTGGTGTCGTGGGACTTCGCGATGTCGCAGAACGCCGGCTGGCACAACACCATCTTCGCGCCCTACTTCGTGGCGGGCGCGATCTTCTCGGGCGTGGCCTTCGTCATCAACCTGCTGATCGTGATGCGCCGGGTGTTCCGGCTCGAACACCTCGTGACGCTCGACCACATGGAGAAGCTCTCGAAGCTCGTGCTGCTCACCTCGACCATCGTGGCCTACTCGTACCTGAGCGAGTTCTTCATGGCGTGGTACGGCCCCAGCAACGCCGAGCGCGACGTCTTCCTGTTCCGCTACTTCGGCCACTTCTGGTGGGCGTCGTGGATCATGTTCACCTGCAACGTCATCCTGCCGCTGGCGCTCTGGTTCAAGCCGGTGCGGCGCAACATGGCGGTGCTGTTCGTGCTCATGCTGTTCGTGAACGTGGGCATGTGGTTCGAGCGCTTCGTCATCATCGTCACCTCGCTGGCGCGGTCGTTCGAGCCCTATGTCTGGGACGTGAACTACCGCCTCTCGTGGACCGAGGCCGCGGTGACGGCGGGGGCGTTCGCCTGGTTCTTCATGTTCTTCCTGGTGTTCGTGAAGGTGCTGCCGGCGTTCTCGATCGCGGAGCTCAAGGAGACCCTGCCGGTGCCGAAGCGGAGGCAGCCGTGAGCGCGCCGGGCACGCCGGTGAAGGTCCCGCGGGGCCGCGCCCACCGGGGCGTGATGGGCGTCTTCTCCTACGTGGACGACGCCGAGGCCGCGATCCGGGCGCTGCGGCAGGCCGGCCACCGGGACCTGAGCGTGTTCTCGCCGGTGCCCTACCATGAGCTCGAGCAGGCGCAGGAGCAGAAGCCCTCGCGGGTGCGCTGGGTGTGCCTCGCCGGCGGCATCGCCGGGCTGGCCGGCGGCTTCACCCTGTGCATCTACTCGGTGCTCTCGTGGCCGCTGGTCACGGGCGGCAAGGAACTGGTGTCGCTGCCGCCCTTCGTCATCATCGGCTACGAATCCATGATCCTGCTGGGCGGGCTCTTCAACCTGCTCGGGATGCTGCTGCTGGCGCGGCTGCCGCAGCGCCGCAGCCCCGCGCCCTACGATCCACGCTTCAGCGAGGACCGGATCGGCATCTGGATCCCGGGCACCGGGGACGCCGTGAAGCGCGCGGGCGAGTTGCTCGAGGGCCACGGGGCCGACGAGGTGATGCTCCATGCTTAGGGGCGCGGTGCTCCTGGCGGTCGGCGCGCTGGCCGCTCTGTCGGCCGGCGGCGCGCAGAAGGGCTGCCAGGACCTGCGCCGCTCGGCCACGATGCTGCGCTATCCCGCGATCCGCGACATGCGGCGCACGGTCGTCCTCAAGCCGCAGAAGGGCCTGTTGCTCCTGGCCGACAGCGCGAGCGTGCCGGTGAGCGGGCTCGAGCGCGACCCCGGCCGCGAGGTGCTGGCCGCGACCCTCGTCGACCCGACCGCCCCCGCGGACCTGGCCGTCTCCGTGAAGCGTGGCGAGGCCGAGTTCGCGAAGATCTGCGTTCCGTGCCACGGGAAGACCCTGATGGGCGATGGCCCGGTGGCTGCGCTGTTCATGCCGCCGCCCGACCTGCTGGCCGAGCCCACGCGCCGGCGGACGGACGGCTTCATCTACTCCTACATCCGCCACGGCGGGGTGGTCATGCCCGCGCACGGCGCCCAGGTGACGCGCGAGCAGGCCTGGGACGTCATCCACTACCTGCGCCACCTGCAGAAGACGAGCCCGCGATGAATCACGACGCCGTGCTCAAGGAGATCGCCAGCCGCATCCCGGGCCGCCCCGACCCCCGCCTGCGCGCCGTGTGGCTCATCTTCACGCTGGTCGGGGCGGTCTCCTTCACCCTGCTCGTGGTCACCGAGCCGGTGCGCGCCTGGGGCGCCTGGGGCGCGAACATGGTCTTCTTCCTCGGCATCCCCCTGGGGGCGGCCGCGCTCGCGAGCGCCATCCGGCTCTCCAACGGCCGCTGGGGCGGCCCCGTGGTGCGCATCTCCGAGGCCCTCTCGGCCTACCTGCCCTGGGGCCTGCTGTCCGTGCTGGTCATGCTCGCCGCGGGCATCTGGAGCTACCTGCCCTGGACGCACGAAGCCGTGCTGCCGCGCCAGCGGCCCTACCTGAACGTGCCGTTCCTCTGCGCGCGCACCATCGTCGGACTGGGGCTGCTGTGGTGGCTGGTGCGCGACATGGTGCGCACCTCGCTGCGCCGCGACCTCCACCTGCTCGAGGACCACGTCGGCCCCGAGCTGCGCGTCGAGTACGAGAAGCTGACCCGGGACTGGAAGGGCGAGGCGGCCGAGGAGCTGCACGAGCGCGATCGGCTCGCCATGCGCGCCCCGCAGGTGGCGCTCGCCTTCGCCGTCGTCTTCACCGTGTTCGCCTGGGACTTCATCATGTCCATCACGCCCAGCTGGGTGAGCGGCCTGTTCGGCTGGTGGGTGTTCATGGGTGCGTTCCTGACCGGCATCGCCATGACCGCGCTGCTGGCCACCCGGCTGCGCGGGCGCAGCCGGCTCGAGGCCTGGATCACGCCCGGGCACTTCTGGGACGCGGGCAAGCTGCTGTTCGGGTTCAGCATCTTCTGGGTCTACCTGTTCTGGTCGCAGTACCTGCCCATCTGGTACGCGAACCTGCCGGAGGAGACCTGGTGGGTGTTCCTGCGCTTCGAGGACCCGTGGCGCCGGCTCGCCTTCACCGTCTTCGGCCTGGTGTTCCTGCTGCCGTTCCTCGGGCTCATGAATCTGCACACGAAGAAGAGCCCGTTCTGGCTGGCGCTCTTCGCCTGCGTGAGCCTCGCCGGGATGTGGCTCGAACGGCTCCTGCTCATCATGCCCTCGCTCAACCCCGACCGGGTGTGGGTCGGGCTGCCCGAACTGGGCGTGGCGCTCGGCTTCCTGGGCGTCTTCGGTCTCGCGGTGCAGGGCTTCCTGGCGAAGTACCCCGCGATCAAGGTCACGGACGTCTTAGCCGGAGGGCACGGGCACTAGGGGCGCGCGGGACGACTTCTCCGCGCGCACCGGGACGCCCGGGTCCAGGATGGACCCGGGCGTCCGAGATCACCGCCGGGGTGGCGGAACTGGCTAGACGCGGCGGACTTAAAATCCGCTGGGCTCACGCCCGTCCGGGTTCGACTCCCGGCCCCGGCACCACTGGCTCGCATGGAATTCGGCGGGCGAGCCATCCTGCGGCCCCCTTCCTCGAGAACCCAGCCCGGACGATCCCCTGGCCTCTGGTCCGATCTGAGGAAGCTAGGCTGCCCCCCGCTACAGTCCACTCCACGCCCGTGGAGTCCGCGGCCCCCGGAGCCCCGCTGCGGGCCACCGCCCGCTGGCGCTCCCAGGGCCGCCCTCGCGCCCGGATTCGAATGCGGCGCAGCGACCTGAGGCTCGCGACCGTCTTCGCACCGGGCGTCCTCCTCATCGCGGCATGTGGCTTGCGGTGGCCCCCCGACATCGAGTCGGACATCGCGAAGGCGCGTGCGAGGAAGAGCCTCGCGGCCGCGCGAGCGAAACGGACCCGATCAACGAGGAGGAGACGACCATGAAGACCGCCTGGGTGTGGGTTCCCGTCCTGATGAGCGTGATGCTGGCCACCAGCCGCCCGGTGATCGCCGCGGACCAGACCACGGACTCGTCCGTCCACTTCCTGAGGGCGAGCCTGGAATCGGGCGACGTGGCTGCGGTCCCGGAGAGCCAGCCCCCGATGGAGCCCGAGCCTCCGGTGCGCTTCCGCGAGCGCGACCTCAGCGGCCCACGCTTCGGCATCACCATCGCCGGCGGCGACGGGTCGGTCTACCGCGACCTCAAGGACCACGGCATGGGACCCGTCATCAGCCAGTTCGGCTGGCAGTTCGAGCATCAGGTGGCACCGCTCGGAGGCGGACCGCAGCTCGTCACCGAGATCATCCCGTTCTTCGGCGGGGTCGAGTACGGGAAGTTCATCCCGAGCCTGACGATGGTGCTCGGCGTGCGGCTCCCTTCCGGCGCGGAGTTCGGCGTGGGGCCGAGCTTCACGGTGGTGAGCAGCAGGGGCAAGATGTCCGCCGGGCTGGTCCTGGCCGGGGGCAAGACGATCGACTACGGCGGCGTGTGCATCCCGATGAACCTGGCCGTCTCGCTGAACCAGAAGGGCACGCGGTTCACGCTCACCGCCGGCTACGCGATCCGCAGAGCCTCCCGGTGAGGCGCTTGCGGAAGGAGCCACGGTCTTGCGCGGGTGCCTCTGCGGGCACCGACTCGAAGGCGCGGGGTCCGGGCCAGGGAACTACCACCTCGGGGCCTCGATCCAGGGGCCCCGGGGTGCATGACCTGGCGACGGCGGGGCCGCCGCTCGCGGCACCCGCGGGGGAGGCCGGCTACTGCTCTGGCCCGACCTTGCAGATGATCGCGGTCAGGTCGTCGGTCTGGGGGCCGCCCTCCGCGAAGGCCTGGGCACCGGCGACGAGTCCTTCGAGCACCTGCTGGGCGGACCCCGCGAGCTGGGCCCGGACGAGCTGCAGGGCCCCTTCTGCCCCGAGGAGGCTGCCGTCGGGTGCCTGGCTCTCGGTGATCCCGTCCGTCATGAGGACCACGGTGTCGCCGGGCTCGAGCGCGACGGGCTCGGCGTCCGTGACGCCCCAGGCCGCGGAGACGCCCAGCGGGGTCCCGCTGCTCTCGAGCACGGTCCGCACCCGGCCGTCGCGCCCCAGGACGAATCCGGAGGGATGGCCCGCGTTCGCATAGGTCAGGACCCGGGTGCGGGTGTCCAGGCGGGCCAGCAACATGGTGACGAAGCGCCCGTCCTCGAGGTCCTCGATCAGCGCCCGATTGAGGGCCCGCAGCACGTCTGTCGCCCCAGGGAGCGTGCGCATGAAGGCACGCACGTACCCTCGCGTCTCGGCCATCACGACAGCGGGGCCCAGGCCGTGCCCGCTGACATCGCCGATGACGATTCCGAGCTGGCCGTCCTCCGTGGCGAAGTAGTCGAAGTAGTCGCCGCACATCGCGGCGGCCGGGTGCGCGGCGCCGGCGAGGTCGAACCCCGGGAACTCGGGCGCGCAGGCGGGGAAGAGCCCCTGCTGCACCCGGCCGGCGATGCCCAGTTCGAGCTCCTGCTCCTGCCGGAGTCGGCGGTCGGTCATGTCCTTGCCGACCGCCACGAAGTGCGTGACCGCCTCCGTCGGGTCCTTGATCGGTGTGATGGTCATCTCTGCGTAGTAGATCTCGCCGTTCTTGCGCCGATTGACCATGGTGCCGCGGTAGACCTCGCCGGCGAGCACCCTGCTCCACAGCTCGCGATAGTGGGCCGCGTCATGCCGGCCCGACTTGAGCAACCCCGGTGTCCGGCCGAGGACCTCGTCCTTCGAATAGCCGGTGATGCGCTCGAAGCCGGGGTTGACGTACTCGAGCACGCCGTTGCGGTCCGTGATGTAGATCGCGTCGGCCGTCTGCTCCACCGCGTTGGACAGGCGGCGGACGGTGTCGTCGGCGTTCCGGTGGGCGGTGATGTCACGGAAGACCGCGACGCCACCCAGGAGTTCTCCCGAGGGGTCCCGCCAGGGCATGGCGGTGACATTGATCACCGCGCCGTCCGGCCGGTGCGGGCCGCGCACGTAGATCTCGGCGTCGCGCACGGCCTCGCCCCCGGCGGCGCGGATCAGCGGCAGCCGCTCCGCTGGATAGGGCGTGACCCGGTCGGGGAGGAAGAGGCCGTAGGCCTCGGACCACGCGCCCGGGGGGGCGTCGAGCGAGCCGACGCCGAGGATCCGCTCGGCGGCCTCGTTGAAGACGAGGAACGCGCCCTTGCGATCGACGACGACGATGCCGTCGGAGATGGTCTGGAGGATGGGTTCCAGGGCCCGCGTCCGGGCGCGCACCGAGGCGCGACTGGTAACCGGCCGATACGTCCGTGTCCGGGGATCGCCGCCTGTCCGTTCCCTGGCTGTCGGCATGGCTGACGTGCACCCTCGAAGGGATGGGTTCGACCCAGTGCGCCGCCGCGGCGGGCGGTGCGCGTGCGTCCATGCGGTGGGACGCCCGATCTCGCGAATCCGGAGGGCGCGCGACCACGAACGCGACCTACCGAATTACCTTGGATGTGCCCGGTGTCGGGGCGGTTTGTCCGGAGGATGACAATCATCCCCGGGCCGGCGTTACAGCGGGCTCTGGGGTGGTGCAGCAGCGCTCCGCGTGCAGCGGGCCCGAACTTCCGGGCCGCGCCGGTGGCGTCCGCGGCTACGGTGTCCGCGGCTTCTGTGTCCGCAGCTTCGGGCAGGCGGCGTGCTCTCGTGCTATCCTCGCCGCGCTTGCGTCACGTCCAATCTGCCTTCCAGGGGAGCCGCCATGCCGATCACCAAGCTCGACCAGATCGTCGAAACCGTGAAGTCACGCACCCGCAAGCGCCTCATCGCCGCCTGGGCCAACGACTCGCACACCGTCGCCGCCGTGGGGCAGGCCGTGAGCCTGGGCCTGGTGGAGGGCACCCTGGTGGGGGACGAGGCCGCCATCCGCTCCGCCTGCAAGAGCGAGGGGCTCGATCCCGCGATGTTCACCATCGTGCAGGAGTCGGTGGACACCAAGGCGGCCACCCGCGCCGTGGCGATGGTGAACGCCGGCGAGGCCCAGATCCTGATGAAGGGACTGCTCTCGAGCGACAAGTACATGCGCGCCATCCTCGACAAGGAGAAGGGGCTCATGGACCCCGGCGCGATCCTCAGCCACGTGACCGTCATCGAGGCCGAGCGCTACCCGAAGCTCATCGTCTGCGGCGACGTGGCGGTCCTGCCGGCGCCCGAGCTCAAGGAGAAGATCGCGATCACGCGCTACCAGATCGCGGTGGCCCACGCCTTGGGCATCGAGCAGCCCAAGGTGGCGATCATCGCGGCCACTGAGCAGATGCTCTACAAGATGCAGGCCTGCGTGGACGCGGCGATCATCGCGAAGATGGCGGACCGCGGCGACATCAAGGGCGCGCTGGTGGACGGCCCGCTCGCCCTCGACGTGGCGGTGGACCCCGAGGCGGTGGCGATCAAGGGGCTGAAGAGCGCGGTGGCCGGAGCCGCGGACTGCCTGGTGTTCCCCAACATCGAGTCGGGAAACGTCTTCTACAAGACCTGCACCAAGCTGGCGGGCGCGGAGCTGGCGGGCCTGGTGGTGGGCGCCCGCGTCCCCTGCGTGCTCACCTCGCGGGGCGACAGCGCGAAGTCCAAGCTCTACTCGATCGGGCTGGCGGCGCTCACGGCGCGCTGAGCGGTCCGCGCGGGAGCTCCGCCCCGCGCCACGGACGGTCGCAGATGTGCAGGGCGCCCCGGGCGCGCACCCGGGGCGCCCTGGCCGTCTCCGCCGGCGCGCTCAGGACGCCGGCCGGGGTGCCGGCTGCCGGGGCTCCGCCACGTACTGGCGCGCTTTCTCCTTGCCGTCGAGGACCCGCAGCGCGCCCTTGACCAGCGCGGAGAGCTCGTTCTCGCCGGCGTAGACGCTCACGCCGCAGCCCAGGGCCGCGACCAGCCCCGTGAGCTCGCCCACGAGACGCTGCGAGCGGGCCATGCCGCCCGTGAGCAGGACGCGGTCGACCGGTTCGCCGTCGAAGGCCGGGACGAGCGAGGCGATCTCCTTGGCGATCTGGTAGACCATCGCCTCGAAGACCCGCGCTGCCTCCTGATCGCCGGCCTCGATGCGGCGCTCGACCTCGCGCAGGTCGGCCGTGCCGAGCAGGTCGATGAGTCCGCCGCGCCCCTTGTTGAGCAGCTTGAGTTCGTGCTTGGTGTAGCGGCCCGAGAAGCACAGCTCGATCAGCTGGCCGGTGGGCATGCCGCCCGAGCGCTGCGGCGAGAACGGCCCCTCGCCGTCCAGCGCGTTGTTGACGTCGATGTAGCGCCCGCGCTTGTGCGCGCCCACGCTGACGCCGCCGCCCATGTGGCAGACGATGACGTTCACCTTCTCGTAGAAGGTCTCGCGCTCCTCGGCATAGCGGCGCGCGGTGGCGATCTGGTTGAGCGCGTGGCTGATGACCCTGCGGCGCACGGCCTTCATGCCGCTCACGCGGACGCGGTCGGGCGCCTCGTCCACGACCACGGGGTCCACGATGAAGGCGGGCGTGCCGAGGCCGGCGGTCAGCTCGCGGCCGATCAGCGCGCCCAGGTTCGAGGCGTGCTCGCCGTAGCGCGCGGCGCGCAGGTCGGACACCATGTCGTCCGAGACGGCCAGGGTGCCGTGCGGGATGGGGTGCAGGATCCCGCCGCGGGCCGCGACCGCATCCAGGTCCGCCAGGCTCAGTCCATGGTCGGCCAGGGCCTTCGTGATGATCTCCTTGCGGAAGGCATACTGCTCGGTGATGCTCTTGCCCTCGAAGGGGAGCAGTTCCTCCGCGGTGTGCTGCAACTCGACCGTGAAGCGCTCCTCCGCGCCCTCGAAGACGCCGATCTTGGTCGAGGTCGAGCCCGGGTTCAGGGCCAGCACCCGGTGGCGGCGGAAGAAGGTGTCGCGCGGCGTGCGGCCCCACTCGCCGAAGCGGTACATGCGCAGCACCGAGGCCTTGACCGCGAGCCGGATGTCCTCGGGCGTGCAGTCCATGGGGAGGTCCACGCCGCGGAAGCGCAGGCCGAACATGGCGGGGAACTTCTTCGCGTCGGGGAAGCGCGCCGCGTAGAGGTGGTAGAGCAGGTTCCCCATCTCGAGGTTCGGGCAGATGATCACGTTCGGACTGCCGCCCCACTTCACCTCGCGGTTCCCGTCGTAGTACATGGCCGAGCGCTGGGACAGCGCCACCGAGACCTTGACCTCGCCCCGGATGCGGATCGTGGCGTAGCGCTCGCCCTTGTCCACGCGCTCGGCCAGCACCGCGGGGATGAGCGCCGTGGCCTGCCGGACGAGCTCGGGCGAGGGCCCTTCGTCCGAGCCGCGATTCGAATACGAGACGATCACGCCGTGGATCTCGGGCAGCACCTCGGCCGGGATCAGGTCGCGGGCGACCACGCAGGTCCCGACCGCCACGTGGGCGAGCACCTCGGGCGTCATGGTGGCGTTCACGCCCACGTCGCCGAAGACCACGATGTTGTGTGGGAAGACGTCGGGCGCGGGGTCGTCGGGGAGCACGAAGACTCCGGCCTCGCAGCGGATCTGCTGCTTGGCGAGCAGGCGGATCATGGGCCGGAAGTAGTCCTTGGGCGCGTGCGTGGCGCCGCCCACGACGGTGTCGGCGTGATCGAGGCGCACGGCCCAGATACCGAAGCGGGCGGGCTGCATGACCATGCTCCGCGCGACGTCCTGCGGGACCGGCGAGCCCACCTCCTGGCAGAACTCGAACTGCGCCTTCGCGAACTCCTCGATCAGGTCGGTGCGCGCGGGGACG
>Ga0315276_10002177_pt1 | contig 17850 bp, 18 predicted proteins | sample YL17G05_0_MG_FD_204542 | JGI IMG/M metagenome (GOLD analysis project Ga0315276, IMG submission 204542) | Sediment microbial communities from Yellowstone Lake, YNP, Wyoming, USA - YL17G05_0 | ecosystem: Environmental > Aquatic > Freshwater > Lake > Sediment | place: USA: Wyoming | collected... | reverse complement strand
GTGGCGGAGTGCGGTCACCGCGCTATCGACCGAAGGAAATCCGGTCATTAGGACGACCGGTATTTCGGGATGAGCGCGCTTCAACTCCTCGGTCAGGGCCAGGCCGTCCATTTCCGGCATCTTTATGTCGGACAGTACCAAGTCGACCGACTTATGAGCTATAATATCAAGCGCCTTATCACCGTTCTCAGCCACGGCTATAGTCCATCCCTGGCCGGTAAAGAAGTCGTACAGGAGGTCGCGAATGAGTAACTCGTCGTCCACGACCAAGATGGATGGCTGCCTGTTCACGACTGGCCTCCCAGAGCGGAAACCGCCATGTCGACCGCTTCGACTACATCCTTGTTCTTCTCTTGACTGAGCCTGGAGAGTGCCGGCAGCGCGTCGGAGGCCCCAAGCGATGCCAAGGCCTTTGCGGCCGCGATCTTGACTATGTCCTGTTCGTCCTGCAGCAGTGGAATCAGAAATGACGCGGCCGCTCTGTTCCCGCACTCGGCAATGGCAGAAATCGTGTGGTAGCGCACCCAAATGTCCGGGTCACTGAGCAGGAAGCGAATATCGTTTGTCGCGGCCGCCCCTTTGAGAACCACCAGGGCCGTGATCGCGGCTTTGCGCACACCGCTGTTTTCATCAGTCAACGCGACAATCAGAGGATCGACCGCTCCAATCGTCTCAAATTTGGCCAAAGCCGTAATCGCTGACTTCCGTACCCCTGCGTCCGGATGATTGACTGCCCGCAGAAGGGGTTCAATGACTTCGCGCTCACCTATCCAACCCAAGGCCATGACCGCAAGCCTCTGGCGCTCGATATCCTCCTGGTACAACTCGGCCGTCAGCCGCTGTACTACTTTCGGTCCGCCTATGATAATCATCGCTCCGGCCGCCGACTCCCGGACATCACTATACTTGTCGGCCAACCCCTCCATAATGAACTCCAGTTCATCGTCGTTGGCAAGCCAGCCAAGCGCTGCGTACGCCGCCGCTCTGACATGGCCGGTTCCGTCCTTGGTCAGATCTCTTAACCTTGATACGGCATCACGGCAACCGGATACTCCGAGCAGATAGGCAACCTGCCGCCGGACATCTGGTTCCGGGTCGTCAGTCAGCGGCAGCAATTGGCGGGCAATCGGTTCGTCGACGAAATGCTTGATAACATCCAGCAAACGCAACTTGGAGTCCTTGCCGGCCTTCTGGAGATGCTCGATCACCAGTTCCGAGTGGGAACGGCCGACCAACGCCAGCGCTTCGGTGATTCTGCCGAGTTTGGTTTCATCGACACAATCGAGCACTGTCAGCAGATTTCTAATGACATGCGAACCGTACCAATGGGAAAGACGGCCAAGCGTGAAATCCGTGATTTCCACGTTCCCTTTCTTGACGCCGTCAAAGAGAAAGTCCGTAAAACGATCCAGCGGCAAGTCGCAGCCGATCCTGCCGTTATTGCGGACGCTGATCCTGATCGCCGCGTTCATTGCCGTTTCGGCGATCGGCAGTTTCGGCTGGTTCATGAATTTCTGCAGATGGGGGATCGATTCCAGATTGCCGATTTGACCGATGGCATCAATGACCGCATACAAAATCATTGGGTCGTCGGTTGTCAAACAGCGATGAAGATGCTCCAGGGCTGCCGGGTCGCCGATTTTCCCCAGCGCCTCAATCGCTGCCATCCGAACATCATCGATCTTGTCGTATACGGCCAGCAAGTGCGGCACGGCCGCCGCCGAACCTATTTCACCGAGGGCTTCGGCTGCAGAGCAAACCACATTGGCATTGTCGTCCCAGAGACGGTGGCTCAGTGGTTCAATAGCCCGTTCATCACGGATCAAACCGAGAACATCGACCGCGAATTTGCGGACATCGTAATCATCGCTGCCAAGCGTTTCTATCAGTGCCGGCACGGCCTCGGCGCCCATGCGCACCAGAATCTCAGCGGCCAGATTGCGGGTGGCGATGTCCAGATGAGCCAGAAAGCTGCAAAGCAACTGCGCCGCAGTGCCGCTCTTCATGCCGCAGAGAAGATTGGCGGCCAGTTCTCTGATGCCCAAGTCCGGATCTTCGATGGCAATGACGAGACCGGCTACGGCTTCATCCTGCTGGTATGTTCCGAGTTCCCTGACCGCCTCTTCACGCTCATAGAAGTCGGGCGACTGCAGCCGGGCCAGAAGTTCTCCGATTCGTTCGATCACATCGGCCATGGTGGTCTCCCTCCTGAATCACAAGTCGTCAACTTATACCGTGGCCGCGGCCCGATACGAATTCAGCGCCTCTTCTTCGGTCTTGAATATCTCGAAAATGTGTGACAACTGCGTGATGTCAAAAATCTCCTGAACGTAGCTGGCCAGATTGGACATAGTCAGCCGTCCTCGCGCGATCCGAATTTCCTTCATCGTCGATACCAGAGCCCCAAGACCGGAACTGTTGATAAAGTCGACGCTGTTCAAATTGAGGTGAATCGACACGTTGTTTGAAGCCAACAGTTTCTTCACCTGCTCCTTCAGCATAGCTCCACCGGCCAGATCAAGCCGACCCGTGATGTAGAGTACCGCACAGGCACCCTTGTCATGTCTAACGATTTCCACGACGACCTCCGAATGTATTTAGGACTGCGATATTTTCGTTGCTTCAGTCAGGCGCACCGCAAGTGAGACCACGAGTCCCCCAGTCTGCGATTCTCGGTACTCCACTCGGTCCGCATAACGCTCCATAAACCCGATGCCACGGCCGCACTCGGCCATGAGATCACCGGAATTTATTCTATGAGAGATGCGGTCGAGACCGCATGCACCTTCATCTGTAATGTCGGCAACTATTTCCAATTCATTAACCCGAATGTCCAACCGTACAAGTCGTTCGGGATCAGAGCCATTGCCGTGAATAAGAGCGTTTGTAAACGCCTCGGAGACAACCAGCGTGAACCGCCAGGCGCGACCCCCAACTATTTCATGAAGCTCCAGCACAGACTGGACATCGTCCAGCATCTGATCTTCCGACTCCAAACTGGATGCATACCTGAACTGGTACTCGGCCATCTCTATTCCACCCGCACCTGCAAGATTGTGAAATCGTCATGCGTCTCTTCCGAGGCACCGGCAGCGAAACTGTCGACCCATTCCTTGACTTTCCTGCAAAACTCGTTTGGGCTGAGCTCGATTTCCGCCGCGAAAACCTGCTCGGCGCGTTCGCGGCCAAACAGATTTCCTTCTGCGTCCATCGCTTCGGTCAAGCCGTCGGTGAACAGGAAAAGGCGGTCTCCGGACTCGATCGGCATCGTCGACTGCTCAAATACTGCCCCGGGAAATTGACCGACAATTGGACCCGATGTCGGCAATGATTTAATCATCCTTTCAGACTCATCCCATAGCAGTCCCGGCAGGTGACCGGCGTTGCAGTAGTACAGCGCCCGACGCTCCAGATCGAACTTGACAAACAGCAGGGTAACGAACATCTCGCGGTCTTTGACTATTTCGCTGGCCAGCAGTTCATTCAGGGTCGAGGCCAGTTCGTCCATCGCAATCGTCGGATTGGCACTGATGATCGACTTGATAATGCCGGAGGAGGCCGACATGACGAGCGCCGCAGGCACCCCCTTATTCGAAACGTCGCCGATTATCACTATGAATGACTGTTCGTCGAGTCTGATCACGTCGTAGAAATCACCACCGACCGCGCGGGCCGGATAGTAAACCGCCCCCACTTCGGCGCCTGGAATGTCGGCTACTCCCTGGGGCAAGATCGTTTCCTGGACCTGGCGGGCAATCGCCATCTCCTGCTCAGTCTTCTGCGTTTCGAGCCGCTCCTTCATCAGGAGTGAGTTGTCCACCGCGACGGCCACGAAATTCAGCAGCATTTCGAGAATTTCTTGGTCCTCGGCCGTGAAGTTGCCCCCTTGTGCCTTGTTGATGATAACGAGGACGCCGAATTTCTTGTCTGACGTCTGAATCGGAAGGGCGATCGCCGAGTTCACGAGCAGACCCTCCGGAGTGCGCATCTGCAGATCAGTCAGTAGAACCGGCTGACCGGAAAGGAAACAATGATCAACCAAGGGCTGATTATCCGTGGTCGTTAGATTGCCGACAAATTTCTCGGTAACGCCCCAGGAGGTCTTGGTCGTGAACTTCTCCCCTTCCCTGAACAGTATCGCACCCACTTCCCCGTCCACGAGTTGGATTGCCATGTCCATCACAACCGAAAGTACGGCGTCAATCTCATGAATCCCGGCGATCACTGCGCCCATGGTCGTCAGGTCGCAGAGCTGCGCTCTCTGCACTTCGAGACGAGCTTCCAGTTCCTCGATCCTGGGATAGGTTGTCAAAGCAAACCGCATATGCTAATGAATATCGGACAGGGTGCTGTAAAGTTGAGATAGACAGAGAGTTATCCGACACGGTGCGCTGTCGACCTGAGTCTTCTATGGCCGACTGGCTGCGGGCTAAACTGCGAAGCAGCTGAACGACTAACTACTTGCGGCGAAACTTCAACCGGATCGGGACGCCTTCGAATCCGAATTCTTCCCGCAGCTGATTGCTGAGATACTGGATATACCCCTTATCCACCAATTCCGGATAGCTGGTGAAGAATACGAACGTCGGCGGGGCAGTTTCGGTCTGGGTTAGGTACTTTATCTGTATGTACTTGCCGAGGCGTGAGGGAGGCTTGCGCCGTCCGTATACTTCCTGTAGGAATCGATTCAAATCCGAGGTCGGCAATTTCCTGTAGTTTTGTTCATGTACTCGATCGACAATCGTCAGCGCCTTGCTGACTCGCTGGCCGGTGAGCGCCGAGATGAAAACTACCGGCACGAACGAATCCTGGGACAGCGTTTCCTTCACCCGAACCAGATATTCGTCCGCAGTCTTGTCGGTCTTCTCGACCAGGTCCCATTTGTTGACCGCCAGCACCGCGCCGCGACGGTTCTCCAGAACATCGCTCAAAATATGCTGGTCCTGTGCCGTCACGCCCTCGACTGCATCGATCAGCACTACTGCTACATCGCAGGCCTCGATTGCCCGGGTGGTGCGAAGATTCGTGTAGAATTCGACGTTCTCATTCACCTTGTATCGCCGGCGAAGCCCGGCGGTGTCGATAAGAATGTATCGTCTACCCTCGAACTCGAACGGCGTATCGACGGCGTCTCGGGTGGTTCCGGCGACGGCAGACACGATCAGGCGATTTTCACCCAGCAGTTTGTTGATGAAAGACGACTTGCCGACATTCGGTCGGCCTACCACCGCCACTCGTATGGCCTCATCAGTTCCCTCCTCGGAAACTTCCTGAGCGGGCAGCCGACGGACGACTTCATCAAGCAGTTCACCGATATTCAATCCTGCGGTCGCCGACACCGGAAACGGATCGCCGAGCCCAAGTCTCATGAACTCGTAGATTTGTGATTCGAGCAGTTCGTTGTCAGCCTTGTTGGCGACAATCAATGTGTTCTTTCCGGCTTTGAACAGCAAACGCGCGATCTGTTCGTCGATCTGGTCGCTGCCGGTCTGAGTATCCACGACCAGCAGAACCAGATCAGCTTCGTTGATCGCGAATTCCGTCTGATCCGCGATCATGCGCTCCATTAGGTCCTTGGTTTCGGGAACGATACCGCCGGTGTCGATCAAATGGAATTCCACGCCGTTCCAATCGCACATAGCGTAATTACGGTCACGTGTGATGCCGGAGCGCGGATGCACCACCGCCAGCTTCTTCCTCAGCAGCCGATTGAACAGCGAGGACTTCCCCACGTTGGGCCGGCCGACTATCGCGACAGTAGGAATATTCATGAGCAGACTTCTTTGAGCGTCGCCGCTAGGTTGTACTGTCCGACACAAACAGGTTTACCGAGCGTCGTGCGAAATTCCTCGAGCGACAAATTATCCAGAAACAGATCATCCCCATTAAGGCAATTTGGCGGCAAGACCACGGCATCGACATCGGCGATGCGTTCCTGCGCGAAAGCCAGCAAATCCTTACCGGAAAGCAGTCCGGAAACGGTCACGCTGTGCCCCCAGAACTCGTTGGGCACGGCCGCCAGTGTCAGGCGCAGACCGAGATTGTCACGCACATACGGCATTACATCCCGCTCCAGAAATGGATACGCCGAATAACCGGTGAGAAACAGCGCCCTGCGGTTGCGGTTGAGACCACTCAGCTGATTCCGCCTTCGATTGAACATCGTCACGAACTCGCGCGCCATGCCGATTCCGTTCTCAAACTGGTTCATCTCTTCATAACTTGCTCGCGATGGGAACGGTCGATTGGCGATGACATAGAATTCATCGGCAGGCCAGACGAATCGCGTACCGGTCTTCTTCAGAATTTCCGTCTGCCTTGCTTCCACGTAGTCGATGATCGCTCCGGCTTCGTTAGCCGTGTATGTCCGAAGCTGCGGCAGTCTATCCCGATATTTCGTCAGCCCCACCGGCACTACCGCCAGCGTCTCGACATAAGGATGCAGATCAACCAGATCGGACAGCGTCCGCTCTAGTTGGGGGCCATCGTTGATGCCGGGGCAGAGTACAACCTGCGTATGAATGGAAATGCCGTTTTCACCGAGTAATCTCAGACGTGGTACAATCGGTGCCAGCTTCTCATTGCGGAGCATACACCGCCGGAGCTTGTCATCAGTCGCGTGCACCGACACATACAGCGGTGACAATCTCTGTTCAATAATCCGTGCAATATCTTCTTCCGAGGTGTTCGACAGCGTGATAAAATTGCCGTGCGTGAACGATAGCCGGTAGTCCTCATCCTTCAGATACAGCATCCGCCTCATGCCACTCGGTTGCTGCCGAACAAAACAGAAGATGCAGTCGCACTTGCAGAGCCGAATCTTGTGGTCATCCAGCGTCAACCCCAAATCGCCGGGCGAAAGCTCGTGAAACTGATAGTCAATCTCCCGTCCCTCCGCGTCCGCAAAAATGATCTTCACGTTTTCATCGGATGTCCGGAATCGGAAGTCGATTGCATCGAGCACCGGCTTGCCGTTCACCGACAGCACGGCATACCCGGGACGGATCGTCCCGAACAGTGGCGAGCCTGGCTCGATATCGAGAATCTTCAACACAACATCCTTACAATAAAAAACAGCGGGCGATGGGACTCGAACCCACGACGTCAAGCTTGGGAAGCTTGCATTCTACCACTGAATTACGCCCGCAGTAGTAATCGCTGGCTGGAATATAGACGTAAGTGACTGACCTGTCAACGAAACCAACAAACAACCTGTGGCGGATACTCGCCCACTGTGGCGTCAGCCGCCTCTGGCTAACGCCTGCCACGACTCGGCTTCGCGTAAAACGGCCAGACAGATCGCCACCGCCTTATCTCACAACAACTTAATGTTTTGCGATTGCGGTGTGCGAGATTTTGGCGTGTGACGGGATAGCACGCGTCGATTTCTGTTGGCGCACCTTTACATCTCTCGTTATCATTAGGCATGAGAACCTCTTAACCACAATACAGACTCGTTCTTGAGGTGCTGAATGGCTTTTGAAAAAGTTGACTATATCTGGATGAACGGGCGGTTGGTCTCGTGGGATGACGCCAAGATTCATGTGCTTTCTCACGTCGTCCACTATGCAACCTCGATTTTCGAGGGAATGCGCGTTTACAAGACGCCCAAAGGCCCGGCTGCGTTTCGCCTGAGAGATCACACCACCCGGCTCTTCAATTCCGCCAAGATCTATCGGATGAAGATCCCCTACACTATGGACGAAATTGATGACGCCATTTTGACAATTATCGGCGCCAATCGAATGGAAGAATGTTACGTCCGTCCGCTTGTCTATCGCGGATACAATCAACTAGGTGTCGATCCGTCGCCATGTCCGGTCGATGTTGCCATAGCGGTTTGGGTCTGGGGGAAATACCTCGGTCCGGAGGCGCTGGAAAAAGGCGTTTCGGTTTGCGTGTCATCGTGGGCGCGCCCGGCTCCTAATACGCTCCCGCTTATGGCCAAAGCTGCAGGCAATTACATGAACAGCCAGCTCGTGAAGATGGAAGCGATGCAGCATGGCTATGCTGAGGGGATTGCGCTCGATGTGTACGGCCATGTCTCCGAAGGTTCGGCGCAGAACATTTTCATCATTCGCAAAGGTGTCCTTTTCACGCCGCCGCTGTCCGCCTCAGTCCTCGCCGGCATTACTCGCAACTCGATCATTCAGATCGCCCAGGATCACGGCTACCGCGTTGAGGAGCAGGATATCCCCCGCGAAGCACTCTATCTGGCCGATGAAGTCTTCTTCACCGGCTCGGCGGCTGAAGTCACGCCGGTTGCGATGGTGGACAAGATTCCGGTCGGCGAAGGAAAATGCGGCCCCATCACGCGTGAACTTCAGAAGGCGTTTTTTGATATAATTGAAGGACGGGCCGAGGACACGCATCACTGGCTGACCCCCGTTCCGAAATACAACACGGTTGGCGTGAAGTGAATTCTCGTAGGTCGGGTTTGATTCAAACCCGACAGGATTAGAAACACACTGTGTCGGGTTCGAGGCGAACCCGACCTACTAAGAGTTGAATGCTAAGGACGGCTCAATGAAAGTAGCCATCGGCGCGGATCACAAAGGGTTCGACTACAAAGAGAAGATCAAGACTATTCTCCAGCGACTTGGTGTCGAGGTCACTGATTTCGGCACCACCAGTCATGATTCGGTCGACTATCCCGATTACGGCCTCAAAGTCGCCCACGCCGTCGCTGACGGGAGCGCCAATTACGGCATCACTGTTTGCTGGACCGGCAACGGGATGAATATCGCGGCCAACAAAGTGAAGGGGATTCGCTCCGGCCTCGCGCTTAATCCAGAGATGGCCGTTCTGGCGCGTCAGCACAACGACGCCAACGTACTGGCCATTGCAAGCAAGTATGTTAATGAAAACGAACTCGACTTGATCGTCCGCGCCTTCCTGCAGACGTCATTTGAGGGTGGCCGCCATATAGCGCGGGTGGATAAGATCCGGAGGGAAGAGGGGTAGGAAACAGTCAGCGGGGGCGATATGGAACCTAGTAAACTCTATTTCGAGCGCCAGTTTGCCAAGAGCCTTTATCTGATACAGGAGATGGGGCGCCTTACAGACAAGTTGGGTGCTGTTCTAGTGGATCATCAGGACATATCTCCATTTGCGCCAACAGCGGTTCAATTTGCATTGATTGCCCGAGAGACTCCGAATGCGATCATAGAGCTTTTGAGGAGAGGTTACCTCGGCCAACCGTACGTGCTCCTAAGATGGTATTTGGAGATGGCGCATTTGTCTTACTATCTATGGCAGAACCCGGATAGGCATTCTGCCTGGCTACTGGGCAAGGACGTGAAGCCTGGAAGCGTCCGGAAGTTCATGCGGAAGGAAGGATTTCCTGATTGGGGCGGAGTGTATGATGAATGGAGCGGTCTGGTACACGGAAGCGCGAAGTTGCTTCTTAACTATCACAAGCTTGAGAGGCTTGGTCGCAAGAGATCAGAACATGAGGTGATAATAGGTAATGCGCTCGTGTACCTGATGTGGTATGGTCAAAAGACAAACTATGTACTGGCTAAATTGCTCCAAGACTCACTCGGTAATTCCATTAATCATCTCGCTCGTCGTTATGTTGAACTGGATGATAAAGTGTCGGACATAACTAGGGAGCTCAGTGTTTCCTCTGATCCTACTGTTGACGGAAAGATCACGGAGTAGAATCCTGTCCCTGGCACGGGCCATCACTAGGCTGATGGCCATCCATTCGAGCTTCCTAACAATTCATTGCGTCTGACTTCAACTATTGCTTTTCTTCCCCATCATGACCAGCAACCCCTTCTTCCCCATCGCTTCCTACTGCTCCTCCCATGGTTGGGGTGGGTTGGAAATGAATGTGAGCCGGTTTCTGCAGTGGATGCAAGGTCGCGGCTGGCCGGTCTTCTTGTGCGCCGACCCCAAATCAGAGATAATGTCGCACGCCAACACGCTTGCCATTCCAACCCGAGGAATCCACTGCACCTCGCAAATATCTGCTCTCTGGAAAGCCCGCACCCTGGCAAAAACAGCATCAGAAGACGGCGTGCGAGTTCTGATTGTCCATCAATCCCCCGATCTGCTTATTTGTTCTATCGCCAAACGCTGGAGCGGCGGGCGTCTGAAAATAGTCTTCTCTCAGAACATGCATCTGGGAAACAAACGGGACCCGATTCATGCCTGGCAGTATCGCAAGATCGACGCCTTTATCTCGCCATTGCCCATACTTGCCGAGCAAGCCCGCCGCCAGACAGTGGTCCCGACTGAGAAGATTCATGTCATTCCGCACGGGATCGAACAAGACCGCTTCATACAGCGCGTTGATAGGATTGAAGCACGGCGAGAACTTGGTCTTCCGCTCGATGCGACTATTATCGGGATAATCGGTCGGCTCGACCCCAAAAAGGGACAACATGTCGGCATCCGGGCGCTGGCGCGACTGCATGCTAATGGCCTTCGACCGCATTTACTGGTAGTCGGCAATCCGACAATTGGCGAGGGGGACAGATATCAGCAGCACTTGCACACTTTGGTAAATGAATTAGGTCTGACAACGTCAGTTCATTTCCGCCCTTATCTCGATAAGCCTGAGACTGCCTACGGCGCGATGGATATATTCGTACTGACTTCACAATCGGAAACCTACGGTCTCGTCACAATCGAGGCGATGACCAGCGGTCTGCCGGTGATCGGAACCAACAGCGGCGGCACAGTTGACATTATCGATCATGAGCGGAACGGCCTTCGCTTCCCTCCCGATGACGAAACGGCGCTGGCGGCAGCGTTAGCTCGCTATCTTACGGACCCAACACTAGCCACCAAAGTCGCCGCTCAGGGGAGGCATGACGCCCTCAATCGATACTCCCATACCGCGCAGTGCGAGGCGTGGGAAGCGCTCCTTCGAGAAATTGTGCAGTAGCTGAGGGCTGCAAACATACTTGCATCACGCCGTTGACGTTGCGGGCGAATTCCTTTACCTTTGCTGCAGACTGATTAACTGAGATTGCTTCGTCGCTTCGCTCCTCGCAATGACGAGGTGCCGATCCGAGGCAATTCTGTAGGTCGAAACCGCTCTGGTTTCGACTTTGGCGGAACCCACCATAAATGGTGGGCCACTGTGAACCGGGCATTTGAGCGCACTTGCGCAGGAGAGTATATGTCGTACCTGAAACAGGCTGATCCTGAACTATACAGTGTCATGGTAAAAGAGACCGAGCGGCAGGCGCACAAAGTAGTGCTGATCGCATCGGAGAATTTCGTGTCGGAGGCGGTCCTCGAAGCCAACGGCGGCGTGATGACCAACAAATACGCCGAGGGGTATCCCGGCAAACGGTACTACGGCGGATGCGAGTGGGTCGATGCGGCTGAGAATCTGGCCCGTGACCGTGCCAAGCAGTTGTTCGGGTGCGAACATGTCAATGTTCAGCCGCACTCCGGCTCGCAGGCGAACATGGCGGTCTACTTCACCGCTCTCAAACCGGGAGACAAGGTCATGGGACTGGCGCTCGCTCACGGCGGGCATCTGACGCACGGCCACCCGATCAATTTCTCCGGATTCCTTTACAATTTCACCGGTTACGAAGTCGACCGCGAAACCGAAGTGATCGATTACGATCATCTGATGGAGCAGGCGCAGGAAGTTCAGCCGAAGATGATCGTCTCCGGAGCTTCGGCCTATCCCCGCTTCTTTGATTTCGAGGCAATTCGACGGGCGTGCGACGCGGTCGGCGCATACATGATGGTAGATATCGCGCATATCGCAGGTTTGGTCGCGGCCGGGCTGCATCCATCTCCAATCCCCTACGCCGATTTCGTCACGACCACGACCCACAAAACCCTTCGCGGCCCGCGCGGCGGCATGATAATGTGCAAGGAGAAATACGCGGCTGATCTGGACCGGATGGTCATGCCCGGTATTCAAGGCGGCCCGCTCATGCATACAATCGCTGCGAAAGCGGTCGCATTCCTCGAAGCCCTCACGCCGGAATACAGGGATTATCAGAAGCGGATTGTCGAGAATGCCAAAGCGCTCGCCGCTGCGCTCAAGAAACTCGGCTACAAGTTAGTCGCGGGCGGCACCGACACGCACCTGATGCTCATATCATTTGTCGGACAGGAAGGAATGACCGGTAAAAAGGCGGAAAACGCTCTCGACAAAGCCGGCATTGTGGTAAACAAGAACACCGTGCCGTTCGATCCGGAGAAACCGTTCGTGACATCCGGCATTCGGCTCGGCACGCCGGCGGTCACGACGCGCGGCATGGGACCAAAGGAAATGGAAGTGATCGCCGGGTTTATCGATCGCGCCATCAAGAACCGCAAGAGCGATGAAGCGCTGGCCGCCATTGCCAAAGAAGTGGCTGAGTTCTCAAGCCGCTTCCCGCTGTACGCTGAGCGTTTGCAGGGAGTCTAGCCATGCTGTTTCAAGTCACCATGTTCCCGACCGACAACAAGTCGGCGTCCGCGTCGGCCGATGTTGCCAAAGTGATCGACCTGATTGATCGGTCCGGTCTGCCGTACAAATTGACGGCGATGGCAACCGTAATCGAGGGGGAATGGGAACCGGTGATGCGGGTAATCAACCGCGCGCGGCTGATGCTTCGCAGGACTCACAGCCGGGTATATATTATCATAACGGTTGACGACCGCAAAGGTGCGAAGAACAGATTGACAGGGAAGATACAATCTATCGAACGGCGCTTGCGCCGGGAGGTGCGGAAATAGTGCAGAATATACGTATCGTGTACATCTCGATTCCTCGCGACGAGGCCGACCGAATGGCGTTGGCGCTGGTACAGGAACGACTGGCGGCATGCGTCAATATCGTCCCGAAAATAACTTCCTATTACTGGTGGGAAGACGCGGTTCAAACGGATGATGAAGCGCTGCTAATCGTCAAGACAACGGTTCAGAGATTTCAGGCTCTTATGGACTACGTGCTGGAAAACCATCCGTATGAACTTCCTGAGATAATCGGTCTGCCGGTTTCATCCGCCTACCCGGATTATGTTGCCTGGGTGAAGACGGAAACATCGAAGTCTTAGCCCTGATGCGCCCGATCTGACATGCGTTGCCCGCAATGCGGACATGAGGAAGATAAAGTGGTCGATAGTCGGCCGTCGCAGGACGGCCGGGCGATTCGACGACGCCGCGAATGCCTGAAATGCGGCGGGCGGTATACCACCTACGAGTATGTCGAGCAGAGCGCCTTGACGGTGCTCAAATCCGATGAACGGCGCGAGCCGTTCAACCGCAACAAAGTCCTTCACGGCATCAAACTCGCCTGCAACAAACGGCCGGTTTCCGCAAAGCAGATGGAGTCAATGGTCGAGACCATCGAAGCTGATATTCATGCATCCGGCCGCAATGAGGTTTCGAGCGCCGAAATCGGCGAGATGGTGATCTCCAAACTGCGAGAAGTTGATGAGGTTGCTTATATCCGTTTCGCTTCCGTCTACCGTGATTTTCAAGATATGAACGAATTCCTCGCCGAAATGAACAAACTCCGCAAACGGAAACCAACCGTGCGGGTCAAGCCAAACCCGGCGGAGTAACAGCTATGGCAGAGCCGATAGACCAGCCCGAAGACTTCACGGAGGAACAGGTATCGTTTCATTCGATGCCGTTTCTGGATCACCTCGAAGAACTGCGCAAGCGGCTCCTGAAGTCGCTGCTGGCGGTAGTCATCGCGACCGGCATCGCCCTCTACTTCGCAAAAGACATCATGCGCTGGTTCATTGCGCCGCTCGGACAGACCAAGCTGAACGTCACCGAAGTGCTGGGTTCGTTCATGGCGTATTTCAAGCTTGGTCTCGTGGTCGGCATTATTGTCTCGATTCCTGTGATCTTCTATCAACTGTGGGCCTTTGTCGCACCGGGGCTGTACCCCAAAGAGAAGCGGATGGTGTGGCCATTCGTTTCCTCAGCCACCGTCCTATTCCTCGCCGGCGCAGCGTTCTGCTACTTCTGGGTATTGCCATGGTCGCTACAATTCCTTATTGGCATGGCCGGTGATCTATTCAACCCGATCATAACAGTCAACAGCTATATCACGTTTGCCGGGTTGCTGATTCTGGCGTTCGGGCTGTGCTTCGAGTTGCCGGTGCTGGCGTACGCGTTGGGCAAGATCGGTATCCTGAGTTCAGCTTTCCTGTCGCGGGGACGGAAGTACGCTATCGTCGTTATTCTTGTCGTGGCGGCGATCCTCACCCCCACGCCAGATGTCTTCACACAGCTGTTGCTCGCTGTACCGATGTACGTGCTGTATGAAGTGTCAATTGTGGTCGTTAGACTTACGGGAAGGCGAAAGTAACTCATGCGCCAGGAACCTTGCATTCCTGACAATTCATGAACGCTCCATCTCGTCAAGCGCGAGGCGCGCTTGACCTACCGTGCTCACACCTTCTTAAGTGACTTCAGCAATTCTCTGGCTATAACCAGTCGCTGAATCTCCGAGGTCCCTTCGCCGATTTCACACAGTTTGACATCACGCCAGATTCGCTCGACCGGATATTTACCGGTCAGATAGCCGACACTCCCCAGCACCGTCATGGCGCTGGTTGCGGCGCGGGTGGCGACCTCTGAAGCGTATAGTTTTGTCATGGCGGAAAAATGCCCGAACGGCCTGCCTGAGTCTTTGAGAATCGAAGCTTCGTAGCACATCAGCCGAGCGGCCTCAAGTTCTGTGGCCATATCGGCAAGGCGATGTTGAATCGCCTGATTGTCGGCTATCGGCTTCCCGAACTGCACGCGACCTGCGGCGTACGTAAGCGCGCAATCGAACGCCCCCTGCCCCAGTCCGAGCGCCATGGCGCCAATCGAAATTCGGCCGCCATCAAGCGTGGTCAGCATCTGTTTGAACCCCTGCCCCACCTCGCCAAGCTGATTCTCAACCGGAACCTTGAGATCGTCAAAATGCAGGAATGCCGTATCCGACCCACGGAGTCCGAGCTTGTTTTCCTTCTTGCCTACTGAATAGCCGGGCCAGTCCTTTTCAAGAATGAAACAGGTGATCCGTTTGTCAGCCGGGTCTTCGGAAGTTCTCGCCGATGCAATAGTCGCAAACGCTTTGGTCGCCGATGTAATCCAGCTCTTGCTGCCGTTGATGATCCAGCTATTGCCGTCGCGGCGGGCCATCGTGCGCGTCCCCCCGGCGTCGGAGCCTGCTTCCGGCTCACTCAGGCCAAAAGCCATCAGTCCCCCCTGAGCGGCGCGCGGCAAATATCTTCTTCGCTGTTCTTCCGTGCCAAACTTGAGGACGGGAAACGTGCCAAGTGAATTGTGGGCCGCGATCGTAATACCGGTCGAACCGCAGACGCGCGAGAGTTCTTCGACCGCGATCGTGTAGCACAAAGTATCAGTAGGTTTACCGCCGTACTGCTCCGGAATGAGCATGCTCAGCAGCCCCATGTCGGTCATCGGTTTGATATGCTCGTCGAGAAACCGTTGCTCGGCATCAAGGGTGTTGGCTACCGGTTCGATCTTCTCCAGAGCGAAAGCCCGAATCTTTTCGCGATACTCCAGATGTTTCTTTTCCAGCACGGCTTATTCCTTCAACAAGTCTCGTGAAATGACCATCCGCTGCGCCTCTGTAGTCCCTTCGTACAACTCCGTGACACGGGCGTCGCGAAAATACCGTTCTACCGCGTATTCTTTGATGTATCCGTAACCGCCGTGAATCTGTACCGCCTCGTTGCAGACATAGTTGGCGGCCTGCGATGCAAAGAGCTTTGACATTGCGGCCTCCCGCTGACATGGCTTCCCTTCGTCCTTTAACTGAGCGGCGCGGTAGGCCAGCAGACGAGCGGCATCGATTCGAGTCGCCATCTCCGCCAGCTTGAATTGGATTGCCTGGAAGTTGGCGATCGGCTGATCGAACTGCTTGCGGACTTTGGCGTATTTGATTGCTTCTTCTAGAGCGGCACGAGCAATGCCGATAGCCTGAAACGACACGCCGATGCGGCCGGAATTCAGAATTGACAACGCCATGCGGAAGCCATCCTTCAACTGGCCGATCACGTTCTCTCTTGGCACGACTACATCGACAAAAGTGATTTCGCGTGTGTCCGATGCTTTGATGCCACACTTGCGCTCCGGTTTTCCGACCATGACCCCCTTGGCATCTTTGTCCACCACGAAACAGGAAATTCCGTGGCGGCCGTCGGCGGGATGCGTCTTGGCGAACACGATAAGCACCGATGCATACGCCGCGTTGGTGACAAATGTCTTCGTGCCGTTCAGAATGAAACTGTCCCCTTTTTCGACGGCTGCGGTGGTAAGCGATGCGACGTCCGTCCCGGCATTCGGCTCGGTCACACAGTAGGCGCCGATCTTCTCACCTGACGCCATGGTCGGCAGGTACTTCTTCTTCAACTCGTCTGAACCGAACTGATTGATAATCTCGCACGAAAGCGAGTTGTGGACCGAGAGCATGATTCCGAAACCGGCGCAAGCCGCGCTGATTTCCTCGATCACACCGACAAAAGCGGAAGTCGTCTGCCCCAGCCCGCCGTACTCATCAGGAACCGTAAAACCGAAATAGCCAAGCTCGGCGCACTCCTTAATCAATTCCGGCGGCACCGCTTCATGTTCATCAAATTCCAGGGCATGCGGGTAGATTCGCTTATCGGCCAGATCTCTGGCCATCTGCTTGAACTCAATCTGTTCGTCGGTGAGATGAATGTCCATCAGTCTCTTTCCTTAGCTCTGATACGTATAGAAGCCCCGGCCGGTTTTGCGTCCGAGATAACCTGCCTGAACCATTTTCCGCAGCAATGGACAGGGGCGATACTTGGGATCACCCAGCCCCGCATGCATGACTTCCAGAATCGCCAGACAGACGTCAAGGCCGATAAAATCCGCCAGCGTCAGGGGACCCATTGGATGCCCCATTCCCAGCTTCATCACTTCGTCAATCGCCTCCACCGTCCCCACCCCTTCCATGTGGGCGTAGATCGCTTCATTAATCATGGGCATAAGAATGCGGTTAGCGATGAAACCGGGGAAATCGTTCACCTCCACCGGCGTCTTGCCCAGTTTCACCGACAACTCCTTGATGAGAGCATACGTGCCATCGCTGGTGGCAATACCGCGAATCAGCTCGATCAGCTTCATCATGGGTACCGGATTCATGAAATGCATGCCGATGAACTTGTCCGCCCGCTTTGTAGCGGCGGCGAGCTGTGTGATCGGCAGAGACGACGTATTCGACGCAAAAATCGTCTCAGCCGGACAGATCGTATCAAGTTTCTTCCAGAGATCCAGTTTCGCCGGAAGATCTTCGATAATCGCCTCAATCACCAACTGGCTCTGTTTGGCGACATCTATATCGACGGAGGTCTTGATTCGCCCGAGTGCTGCCGACTTGTCTTCCTCGGTAATCACCGCTTTCTTAACGATGCGGTCGAAACTCTTGGTTATGGTTGCAATTGCCCGGTCAAGAAAATCTTGCCGAATATCCACCAAGGTCACATCATACCCGGTTGACGCGAACACCTGGGCAATCCCGTTTCCCATAGTGCCGCTGCCAATGACCGTCACCTTCCTGATATCTTGCAGATTCATACTATCCTCACAGTACATAGCTTGAGAGTTCTACACTATCTCTATCGCCATGGCGACGGCATTGCCTCCGCCGAGACAGAGTGTCGCCAACCCGTTCTTGCCTCCCCTATCCTTGAGCGCATAGATCAAAGTCGAGAGAATCCTCGTGCCGGACGCCCCAATTGGATGCCCCAGCGCAACCGCGCCCCCGTGCACATTTACTTTGTTCCAGTCCCAGCCAAGTTCCTTGCCGTCGGCCAGCGCCTGAACGGAGAACGCTTCATTGGCCTCGATCAAATCCCAGTGGTTAATATTCACATTCATTTTCTT
>Ga0315276_10002176_pt1 | contig 17854 bp, 15 predicted proteins | sample YL17G05_0_MG_FD_204542 | JGI IMG/M metagenome (GOLD analysis project Ga0315276, IMG submission 204542) | Sediment microbial communities from Yellowstone Lake, YNP, Wyoming, USA - YL17G05_0 | ecosystem: Environmental > Aquatic > Freshwater > Lake > Sediment | place: USA: Wyoming | collected... | reverse complement strand
GGCAGGCGCCGAACGTGACAAGATCAACATCGTGTTCTTCGGTGGCGAGCCGCTCACCAACGTGCCGCTGATCCGCGAGGTGGTCGCCTATGCCGAGGCAGCCGTCGAGCGCGCCGGCAAGCGCATCGATTTTTCGCTGACCACCAATGCAACCCTGCTGAACGCCGGACTCATTGAATACTTCGATGCCCACCGCTTCGGCATATCCGTATCCATCGACGGCCCGAAGGAACTGCACGACCGCCATCGCAAGAGCGTCGGCGGCCGCGGCACCTACGAGGTGGTGGCGCGCAAAGTGGCGCTGCTGCTCGAGCGTTACCGCTCCAGGCCCGTGGGTGCGCGCGTCACGCTGGGCGCCGGCAACACCGACGTGGAAGCCACCCACGAACATCTGCGCGCCGGGCTGGGCTTCCACGAAGTCGGCTATGCGCCGGTGACCTCATCGGCAACCGACGGCCACGCACTGAGCGAGGCGGAACTGGTGGAAGTGCACCGGGCCTTCGAACGGCTGGGCCTGCAGTATCGCGACTACGCGCTCAGCAACCGCAACAACGGCTTTTCGAACATGCACCAGCTGATGACCGATCTGCACGAGGGGCGCCGCAAGTCGCTGCCCTGCGGCGCCGGTGTCGGCCTGCTCGCCGTCGATGCCAAAGGTGAGCTGAATCTGTGCCATCGGTTCACGGGCTCTGATTTGCCGACTTTCGGCAATGTCACGGACGGCATAGACCAGGGTCGCCTGGGGGCCTTCCTCGATAAGGCCATCGACCGCGAGGGCACACACTGCGCCACCTGCCGGATCCGCAATCTGTGCGCCGGGGGTTGCTATCACGAGGCCTATGCGCGGTTTGGCGATCCGCACCACCGCACTTATCATTACTGCGATCTGCTGCGCAGCTGGGTCGATTTCGGCGTGCGCGTCTATGGAGATATCCAGCGCCACAACCCAGAGTTTTTTACCCGCCACCTCGAACCGAGGAGTGCCCACTGATGAGCGAACTGAAACCTACCAACCGCAAGGCGCAGCTGCTGCTGCAGGCCGCGGACGCTGGCCACCTGGCCGAGGTCGTGGCCATGGATACGGTCGCCGGCTGTTCGACGACTTTCGATCCCGGCTGGGAGGTCGATGTCTTTGGCGGCGTCGCCTCGTTGTGCCAACCGATGGAAGCCGATCTCTATGGCTGCTCGGATCCCTGCTGGTGGCCGGCGCAGGTGCCCGACACCATGAGCACTTATCCCGACTGGGATGCCGGCAAGCCCTCGGGCCAGAATGACTGGCGCGAACTCGACGCCGTGTTTCCAAAGAAATGAACAGGACCTTGCGTATGGCAGCATCCAGACCGTTGCAGACCGTGGCGCGCTCGCTTGCGGCGCTGGCACTCGCCGTCGTGGCGCCAGTGGCCTTGGGCCGCGAACTGCTGCTCACCGGCGCCAAGCCTGATCGGCTGATCGTCATCGACCCCGCGACCCGCAGCATCCAGTCGACTTTCCACATTCCCGGTGCCAATGGTTCGCTGTTCACTATTGTTCCGTCACCGGACGGCCGCATCGCCTATGTGCTGGTCAACCGAATGGAGAGCATCGTCGGCATCGATCTCAAGAGCGGCAAGTCCGTGTTTCGTGCCGATTTGTCCAGGCCCGGGGAGCGCGTCAAGGATTTCGGCGGATTTGCCGTGACCCCGGATGGCAAGGAGTTGCTCGCCTACGAACTGCCGGTGCTGCTCAAGCCCAACGAATACCAGGTGCAGGAGCCGCGCTTTAGCGTGTTCAATACCAAGGCCGGTCTGCAGGCGCAACCGGTACGCAGCTTTGCAGCGCCGCGGCGCGTACACATGCTGCTGATGCGCCCCAGTGGCCGCAGTTTCTATGCCCTGGGCTTCGAACTCTACGAATACGACCTCCACAGCGGCAAACTGCTGGGCCAGCGTGGCATTCAACACTGGACGCTGGCCGCGCATTCGCAGCCCGATATGCTGGCATTCTGGCCGGTCAGCGAACCCACCGGCGTGTTCGTGACTCCGCTGTATTCCGAAGTCACGACTGGCGACAACAAGGTGCCGCGGACCGGATTGATGTCACTGGACCTGAACTCCGGCGCGCTCGATTTCCAGGATTTCGAAGACTCCGCAGCGCTGATTTTCTCGACGGTCCTGAGCCCGGATCGCAAGCGGGCATTTGGTGTCTACTCAACCCTGAGTGAGGTCGACGTCGAGCACCACACACTCGCGCGCCGCAAGCCGCTGGATCACACTTACTATTCCGTCAATATTTCTGCTGACGGCCGTGAACTTTACATCGGCGGAACGATGTGCGACGTCGGCTTTTACGACACGGCCACGCTGGAGAGGACCGCCAACCTGAAACTGCCGGACTGCCCCGACCAGTCGCTGGCCAGCCTGCGTGTCATCCAGACCAGGTAAGCAGGCGGGCATCCTCAAGTTGCTGTGGCCCTATCTGCGGCCACAGCTGCCGACGCTGCTGCTCACGTTGTTGCTGAGTCTTCTGATCGCCACGCTCGCGGCGGCGCAACCGTTGCTGACACGCATGGCGATCGACACCGGCCTGATCGGCCGCCACTACGATCAGTTGCTCGCCGCCTGCCTGGGCATGCTGGCGTTGGCACTGGCCGGGATGATTCTGGGCGGCGTGCATCGCGCACTCTACGTACGCGCCTCCGGCCGGGTGCTGTTCGCTCTGCGTGGTGCGACTTACCGCCGCCTGTTGCAGGTCTCGCCACGACGCCTGGCCGAGCACGCGGTCGGCGACCTGGTCACGCGGCTGGATGGCGACGTGGCCGAAGTGCAGCGCTTCGGTACGGATTCCGCGGCTGCTTTTATCAGCAGTGCCTTGACGCTGTGCATGGTCGGCGCGGTGATGTTGCGCTTGTCCTGGCGCATGACGCTGGTCATGACTGCACTGCTGCCGCTGCAGCTGATCGTGCGCCACTATGCGCGCCCACGCATTGAGAGCAGCACGCGCGCGGTACGCGAACAGGCCAGCCGCGTCAGCGGTTTTCTCATCGAAACCCTGGGCAATGCGCGCAGCGTCCAGGCCGCGGCAGCTGAAGCCACCGAGACCGAGCGCTTAGGCAAGCTCGGCGACAGCTATCTGTCACGGGTGGTCAGGGCACAGATGGTGGCCTATGCCACCGGATCTGCCACCAGCTTCCTCGGCCACATCGCCACGGCGGCAACGTTCCTGCTCGGCGGATGGTATGTTCTGCACGGCGCGCTCAGCCTTGGAACACTCATCGCCTTCATCGCTTATCTGGGCCGCATCGCGGCCTCGGCCGCCTCGCTCTCCGGCCTCTACACCGGCTATCAGCGCGCCCGGGTGAGCCTGGAGCGCGTGCGCCAGCTGCAGGCGCTGCCGATCGTGGCCGAAACCGCCGCGGCAGCGAGCCTGGGCCCGGAGGCGCGGGGCGCGCTCCGCTTCGAAAACCTGAGCATCCGGCTGCCGCGCGATGGGCGCATGCTGCTCGATGATGTCAGCATCGAGATTCCCGCCGGCACCAAACTGCTGCTGCGCGGCGCCTCGGGCGCTGGCAAAACCACGATTGCCGATCTGCTGCGCCGCTTCGTGGATCCGGATTCCGGCCGCATTCTTCTCGATGGCATACCGCTCGGGCAGGTCCAGTTGCAGGAGTTGCGGCGCCGCATCGTCGTGGTGGAGCACTCGCCGGTACTGTTTCGCGGCACCATACTCGACAACCTGCGCTATGGTCACCCTGATGCCGATGAATCCGCGGTCTTGCAGGCGGCCATACTGGCCAGGGTGGACGAATTCGTACGAGACCTGCCGGACGGCTACCTGACTCAGGTGGGTGAGGGCGGCGCGAGCCTTTCCACCGGCCAACGGCAGCGCATTGCCCTGGCCCGTGCCTCGCTGGCCGATCCGCTGGTCGTCATCCTGGATGAGGCGATGAGCGGCCTGGATCACGACAACGCCGTGGCCGTGCAGCGCGCCCTCGACAATTCCTTCCCGCAGCGGACGCGGATCGTGATCACGCACCGCGACACCACGATCGAAAATGTTGATCTGTGCTGGTTGCTGGATGCCGGCGAGCTGCGCTCCGGGTCGGTCGGGGCGTAGCGCCGTGAGCTGGCGCATCGGCCTGATCGATAGCTGCGGCGCGTTCGCGGCAGCCAATGCCACAGCGCGCTTCGTCGCCACCGGCCAGCAGGTCACGCGAGTCGAGTGCGTAGCGGACCCTACCGGTCACGGTACCCGCATTGCCTCGATCGTCGCTGCGAACGCCAATAACGTCGAACTGGTACTGGCCCAGGTATTCACTTCATCGGCGCCCACCAGTGCAGCGATCATCGCCGCCGCGGTCGACTGGGCGGTCAGCGAAAACGCCCAGCTGCTGCACCTGAGCTTGGGGTTGGCGGCTGACCGGCCCGTACTGCAGGCCGCTATCGCCCGCGCCGTGGCGCGCGACATATTGGTCGTCGCCGCCATACCGGCACGTGGTGGACCGGTGTTCCCGGCAGCGTACCCTGGGGTGATCCGCGGCACCGGCGACGCACGCTGCCAGCCAGGCGAACTCTCGGCACTGGAGCCGGGCGCCTTCGGTGGGTGTCCTCGGCTGCGCACGGCCGATGGCCATCGTGGCCAGGGGGCGAGCATCGGCGCCGCCGAAGTGACGCGCGCCTTGATCGGCAGCGGCGGCCCTGAGCCTTACGCCAGCGTAGTCAGGCGCCTCACGGCGCTCGCCCGATACCTGGGCCCTGAGAGTCGGCGGGAAGCGCGCCGGGCTTAAGACGTTCCAGGTCAATAAAGGCCAGGGGCCAGGCATGCCGCTCATCGGCAAGGTGTTCGAGCCTGGCCGTCTCGCGCCATTCTCGCGAGTCAAAATCCGGGAACCACACATCACCCTCCAGCTGCGCACACACCCGTGTCAGGTGCAGGTGAGTCGCCAACGGCAGCGCCTCCTGAAACACGTCAGCGCCGCCAATGACGCACACTTCCCCAGCCGCCACACAGCGCTGCAGGGCCTCTGCCAGGCTGGCCACGCGCTCCAGCGTTGTGCCGACCGCCAGCATCGCGGGCGTCGGTGGCCTGTCACCCTGCGGCGCGGCGATTGGCTTGCGGCTCAACACCAGATTGCGCCGACCCGGCAGCGCGCGTCCAATCGATTCATAGGTGCGTCGCCCCATGAGTATGGGTTTACCCATGGTCAGCGCCTTGAAGCGCTTGAGATCATCAGGCAGGTGCCAGGGCAATTGCTGGGCGCGGCCGATCACGCGATTGTCCGCCATGGCAACGATGATTGAGACCCGCATGCCGCTGGCGCTACAGCTCCACCTGCGTGGCGAGCACGATGACGCGCTTGTCGGGCATGCGGAAAAATTCCGCTGCCTGTGTGCTGCGCCGCTGCATCCAGGCAAACAGCCGGCGCCGCGCGCCCTCATAGCCGGCCCGCGGGCGCGGACGCACCAGGTGCCAACCCAGGAAGAACGAGCAGTCGAGACCGAAAAGCGTCAGCCCCCTGACACGGCACTGCTTGAGCGCCTCGCTGACATCGGGCGTTTCCATGAAGCCAAAGCGCGCCGTCACCAGATAGACACCATCCTGCAGGGTATCGATGCGCACGCGATCGGCCGGATCCTGGCGCGGTGAGCGGGAAAATTCCATGTTGAGAAACACCAGCCGCTCGTGCACCACATGGTTGTGCTCGAGATTGCGCAGCAGTGCGGTCGGCACGTAATGCGGCTCGCTCACCAGGAACACCGCCGTGCCGGGCACGCGCGTGGCGTTGGCCAATACCTTCGGCAGATCCTTGAGCGGCACCGCCACCTCGCGCAGCGCATTGCGCAGCAGGCGTCGGCCCGATCGCCAGGTCATGAAGACACCGAACAGCATAGCGCCCAGCACCAGTGGCACCCACGCGCCCTGCGCGAACTTGGCCAGGTTGCTGATCAGGTAGGCCAGATCGACGATCAGCAGCAGGCCAAAGCTCATGGCAATCTGCCAGCGCGACCAGCGCCAGCGTGAAGCGGCCAGCACCATGGCGAGAATGGTGTCGATCGTCATGGTGGCGGCAACGGCAGCGCCGTAGGTGCCGCCGAGCGCGTCCGAGGAGCCGAAGCCGATCACCAGCAGGCACACCGCCACCAGCACGATGGCGTTCACGATCGGCACGAAGATCTGACTATGCTCGCGCGCCGAGGTTTGCAGGATGCGCAGGCGCGGCAGCAGATCGAGCTGCACGGCCTGGCGGGTGACGGAAAAGGCGCCCGTGATGGTGGCCTGCGAAGCGATGATGGCCGCCAGGGTGGCCAGCGCCACCATCCACGGCAGGAACTCTGGCGGCACCAACGCGAACAGTGGTTTACGCGCCGCTGTTGCGTCCGTAAGTATCAACGCGCCCTGGCCGAAATAGCTCAGCAGCAATGCTGGCCACACCAACACAAACCACGCCAGGCGCACCGGTGCTTTACCGAAGTGCCCCATATCGGCATACAGCGCCTCGCCGCCGGTGACGGTCAGAATGACGGCGCCGAGTATTGCCAGGGTGATGCCGGGGCGTATCAACAGCAGCTTGAGGCCATAGGCCGGATTGAGGGCCGCCAGTACCGCCGGATTGTGCGCGATGGCGATTCCGCCGGTCAGCGCCAGCACCAGAAACCATAACAACATGATCGGCCCGAACAGGCGCCCGACGCGCTCGGTGCCGTGGCGCTGAATGGCAAACAACAACAGGATGATGACCAGTGAAATGGGTATTACCGCGCGCGCCAGGTCGGCATCGAGCAGCTCCAGGCCTTCAACCGCGCCCAGCACCGAGATCGCCGGGGTAATCAGCGCATCGCAGTAAAACAGCGCAGCACCCATCACCGCCAGCGCGATCAGCGCCCGGCCCCAGCGATTCATGTCTTCCAGTTTTCGCTGCACCAGCGCAAACAGCGAGAGGATGCCACCCTCGCCTTCATTGTCGGCGCGCATGATCAGCACCACATACTTGAGCGTGACGACGATCAGCAGGCTCCAGAACATCAGCGACAGGACGCCCAGCACGGCGCCTGGATCCTGCGGCGCGCGCCCGGTTGCGACCAGCGACTGCTGCAGCGCATAGAGTGGACTGGTGCCGATATCGCCATAGACGACGCCGATGGCACCCAGCGCCGCACCGAACGAGAGTTTGCTGCCGCTCATTTGCGCTTGCGACGCGGCGGCTTGCGCGCCATCGGCCGCTTGGCCGGCCACAGCATGGTGCCGCGGCACTTCGTGGCGCCACAGCGGCAGGCAAAAACCTCATCGACGTCGGGCGGATCATCCTTGGCGCGACCGATGGAGTAGTCGTACTTCAGCTCCTCGCCGGGCTGAATGGTGCGGATCGCCTCGACGAACACGCGCCGCTCTTCGGTCACCGACTCGCAGTTGGGCTCGCAGCCATGATTGATGAAGCGCGCGTCGTTGCCGTCCACACCCGCATCGATGACGATGCCGCGATCGACGATGAACAGGAAGGTGTGATTATCGTGCGTTTGCTTCTGTTCGTAGCGGCGATCGGCCTCCTTGTGGGTGACGCGCTCGCCCAGATATTCAACGATGCGCGTGCCTTTGCGAATGCGCCGCAGGGCGAATACTCCCTGGCCATGCACGCGCGAGCGGCGCACGCGAAACATCGGTCGCCGCCGGGGCGATTTCCTGCTGGTGGAACTCATACTGCGATCGGCGCTTTGATGGCCGGATGAAACTGGTAATTCACGAAATCGAAATCCTCATGCTGGTAATTGAAAATGGTCGCTGGCCGGCGCCGCAACAGCAGGCGCGGCAGCGCGAGCGGAATGCGCGCCAGCTGCTCGTCGGCCTGCTCGAAGTGGTTGGCGTAAAGATGGCAATCTCCGCCCGTCCAGATGAATTCACCCGGCTGCAGATCGCACTGCTGCGCCAGCATGTGCGTCAGCAACGCATAGGAGGCAATGTTGAAGGGCACGCCGAGGAACACATCGGCACTGCGCTGATAGAGCTGGCAGGAGAGCCGGCCACCCGCTACAAAGAACTGAAACAGCGCGTGACAGGGCTGCAGCGCCATGGCGCTGAGCTCGCCGACGTTCCAGGCACTGACAATAATGCGCCGCGAATCCGGATCGGTGCGAATCAGCCGCACCGCCTCGCTGATCTGATCGATCAGGCGACCGTCGGCAGCCTGCCAGCGGCGCCACTGCTGGCCGTAGACCGGGCCAAGCTCGCCGTGCGCGTCGGCCCATTGATCCCAGATGCGCACCCCGTGTTCGCGCAGATAGCGGGTGTTGGTGTCGCCACTCAGGAACCACAACAGTTCATGAATCACCGAAGGCAAATGTATCTTCTTGGTGGTCACCAGCGGAAAGCCGGCCGCCAGATCAAAGCGCATCTGATAGCCAAACAGCGCGCGCGTACCGGTGCCGGTGCGATCCTGCTTGGGCGCACCCTGCTCACGCACGCGGCGCAACAGCTCGAGGTAGGCCTTCATGCCGCGGCTTGGAAGTTGCCGGAGGCCTGGCGGCGGACATGGGCCACTATCCACAGCACGACGCCACCGAGCAGCATGGGGAGCGACAGCAGCTGGCCCATCGTCAACCAGTCGCCGGCCAGGTAGCCGAGCTGGGCATCGGGCACCCGCACCAATTCCACGCTGATGCGCGCCAGCGAATAGCACAGCAGGAAAACCGCTGCGGGCGCGCAACGCGGTCGCGGCCTGCGGGTGTAGAACCAGACGATGAGAAACAGCAGCAGCCCTTCCAGCCCAGCTTCGTAAAGCTGTGAGGGATGCCGGGCAATGGCTGGCGCGCCCGGGCTGTCACTCACCCACATGCCATACCAGCCCCCGGTCGGTCGCCCCCACAGCTCGCCATTGATGAAATTGCCGATGCGCACGGCGAAGATGCCGATGCCCGGCAGCGGCGCCGCAAAGTCGAAAACATCGAAGACCCTGCGGCCCTGCAGACGCGCATACAGGGCCACGGCGGTCATCACGCCCAGCAGCCCGCCATGGAAAGACATGCCGCCTTCCCAGATCTTCAGCGGATACCAGAGGTCGGCGCGCCACAGCGCCTCACCGTAAAACAGCACATAGCCGACACGCCCGCCGATAATCGTGCCGAGCATGGCGTAAAAAATAAAATCATCTACGGCGCGGGGCGACCAGGTGGAGCCAGGCTCAGCCGCACGCCGCCGTGCCAGCCACCAGGCGGCGCCAAAGGCCACCAGGTACATGATGCCGTACCAGTGCACGCGCAGCGGCCCAAGCTGGAGGGCAATCGGGTTGATATGCGGATAGGTCAGCATGAGGGGCGCAATTCTACCTGCAACTTACTCGCGTGTGACACGGCAGAAAAAAGCCTTTAGATACCGTGTTTCCGGGATCGCCGGGTGCACCGGGTGGTCGGGCGACTGACCACCACTGGCCAGCACCTGCACGAAACGGCTGGTGTGACGCCCGGCCGACTGGATCAGCATGGCCAGTTCATCGGCCGGCAGGTGCCAGGAGCATGAACAACTCACCAGCAGGGCATCGCGCTCGAGCAGGCGCATGGCGAGCTGATTGAGCTTGCGATACGCCGCAGCGCCGCGCGGGTGGTCTTTGCGACGCTTGATAAAGGCGGGCGGGTCGAGCACCACGACGTCGAAGCGTTCGCCGGCGCGCTGCAGTTCGTCCAGCACCTCAAAGGCATCGCCGCGCTGGGTGCGCAGCTGCACGCCATTGGCGCTTGCATTGCGCTCCGCCAGCGCCAGAGCCACCTCAGATGAATCGACGCACAGGGCTTCGCGCGCACCGCAACGCAGCGCGGTAATCGCCCAGGCGCCGGCGTAACTGCAGATATCGAGCACCCGCACACCGGGCCACAACAGGCGGCGGAACTGCTCGCGGTTGGCGCTCTGATCGTAGAACCAGCCGGTTTTCTGGCCGGTTGCCAGCGGCGCCTGAAACCTGAGCACGCCCTCGATCACCGTTATTTCGTCGGGTGCCTTGCCGATTGCAGTGATGATCTGCCGGGGCAATTGTTCAAGATCGCGTGCGCCGCCATCGTTCTTCCAGACCAGCACCTGCGGCGCGAGCACCTTGCTGACAGCCGCTTCGATATCGGCGCGCATGGCTTCCATGCCGGCGGTGGCGATCTGCCCCACCAGCACCTCGCCGTAGCGATCCAGCACCAGACCCGGCAAGCCATCGGACTCACCAAACACCAGACGGTAATACGGGGCGGCGTAGTAACGCTCACGCAGCGCCAGCGCCACTTTAAGACGATGCACCAGCAGCGAGCGATCGGGCAGATGCACCGGACTGCGGGTCATGATGCGCGCGCAGATCAGCGCGTGTGGATTCACATAGGCGTAGCCCAGAAACTGGCCACGATCGCTCAGCACGCGCGCATGTGCACCCACCGCGAAACCCACCAGCGGGGTCGCCGTGGTATCCACTTCATTGGAGAACACCCACAGATGCCCGGCACGGAGCCGGCGGTCTTCACCGCGCTTGAGCTGCAAAATGGGCAATGCCAGCGCGGCAGCGGGCGTCGGCTCCGGCGCTGGTGGATCATCGTCGATGAGAGTCATTCGGGAGAGGGTCTCGGGTATAGTGGCGCGCCATTCTACTCAAAGTGACAGGCACACCCCATGGGCAATGTAGTGGGCGCCCACCACAACCGTCTGGCGAGCGAAACCAGCCCCTACCTGCGTCAGCACGCTGGCAACCCCGTGGACTGGCACCCGTGGGGCGAGCAGGCGTTGGCGCTGGCGCGGCGCGAGCACAAACCCATTCTGCTCTCGATCGGCTATGCCGCCTGTCACTGGTGCCACGTGATGGCGCATGAATCCTTCGAGAATGAAGTCACGGCGGCGCTCATGAACGAGCGCTTCGTCAATATCAAGGTCGATCGCGAAGAGCGACCGGACCTCGACAAGCTCTACCAGCTGGCACAGCAGATGCTCAGCGGTCGCGGCGGCGGCTGGCCGCTGACGGTGTTTCTGATGCACGACGATCAGCGGCCGTTTTACGCCGGCACCTATTTTCCGCCCGAGCCACGCCATGGCATGCCCGCGTTTCGCGATCTGCTCACTCATGTCGCGGACTACTACCGCGATCACGAGACCGAGCTGCGCGCTGGCGCCGCTGCGGTGGTGAGCGCGCTCGCCGACCTGAACCCGCCGCCAGTGGCCCGGGATCTGCCGCTCGATGCCGGGCCACTGCGCCAATGCCGCGCCCAGCTGGAACGCAGCCTCGATCGTGACTGGGGTGGCTTTGGCGGCGCGCCTAAATTTCCGCACGCACCATTGATCCAGCGCCTGCTGCGCGACTGGCACGCCAGTGCCGCAGCTTTGGCGCCAGACCTGCAGGCCCTGTACATGGCGAGCCTGACGCTCACGCGCATGGCCGAGGGCGGCCTGTTCGATCAGCTCGGCGGCGGCTTTTATCGCTACAGCGTCGATGCCCAATGGGCGATCCCGCATTTTGAAAAGATGCTCTATGACAACGCGGCGCTGCTGGGCGTTTATGCCGAGGCCGCCTGTGCAACCGGCGAAAAACTGTACGCCGAGGTGGCCGGCCGCACCGCCGATTGGCTGCTGGCAGAAATGCGCGCGCCGGGTGGCGCCTTTTATTCCAGCCTGGATGCCGACGCGGCGGGTGCAGAGGGCAGCTACTACGTCTGGCAAAACGCCGCAGTGCGTGCGGCGCTGAGCGAGGCGGAATATGCCGTGTTCGCCGCCCGCTACGGCCTCGATCGCCCCGAGAATTTCGAGGGACACGCGCATCATCTGATCGTCGCCACGAGCCTCGAAACGCTGGCGCAGGCACACGGCCAGAGTGAGCAGGAACTCACGGCCTTGCTGCTGCAGGCGCGTCACAAATTACTGACCGTGCGCGCATTGCGGGTGCGCCCGGCGCGCGATGAGAAGCTGCTCACCAGCTGGAATGCACTCACGATACGCGCGCTGGCGACCGCCGCGCGCACGCTGGCACGCGCTGATCTCGCCCAGGCTGCTGGCACTGCGCTGCAATTCCTGCGCAGCCACCATTGGCGTGACGGGCGGCTGCTGGCCACCAGCGCGGATGGCGACGCCCGACTCAACGCCTACCTCGACGATTACGTGTTTCTGGCCGAGGCGATCCTGGAATTGGCCAGCGTGCGCTTCGATGCCGGTGAGCTGCAGTTTGCCTGTGAACTGATGGAGGTGGTGCTGGCGCACTTCGAAGCTGCCGCCGGCGGCTTTTATTTTACCGCTGACGATCACGAGGCACTGATCAGCCGGCCGCAGTCTTTTGGCGATGACGCCCTGCCCGCCGGCGCCGGCGCAGCGGCCGTGGTGCTGCAACGACTCGGTTACCTGTTGGGCGAAGAACGCTACCTGGTCGCGGCCGAACGCACGCTGCGTGCGGCCTGGCCCGCCATCGCGCAACATCCACAAGGGCATGCCACCCTGCTGCAGGCACTCGAAGAATATCTGCAGGCGCCGGAGATTGTCATTCTGCGCGGCCCGCCGGCGCTGATAACCGCCTGGCAGCAACAACTGGCCACAGTCTATGCGCCGCGCCGCATGGTGCTCGCGATTGCCAAGGACGCGGTCAATCTGCCGGCAGCTTTGCTCGCCAAGCTGCCGTTGCCCGGAGGCGTCGCGTATGTGTGCCGCGGCAGCAGCTGCTCGCCGCCGCTGGGTTCGCTGGCGGAACTGATCAGAGCGTTGGCGCGCTAGAGCTGGCGCGCGGCCTGATCGTCAAACGCTGCGAGATCGATCTGCAGGCTGGCGGCCAGGCGCTGCAGCTGCACCAGAAGATCGGCCAGTTCTTTTCCCGCCTGCGCGCGCCGCTGTGGGGGCCAGTGGCCGCGGCTGGCAAAGTAGCTGTCCAGCGCCGCGCGAATGGCCGCCAGCCCTGGACCTGCTTTGGGATTGGAGTCACTCATGCTGCAAGCTATCGGCCTCAGAGCAAGTTCAATGTAGCCCCGCAGCCCGAATTAGCCTTAAGGTTGCCAAAGGCTGAGAACCAGGTCTCAGCCAGGTACAGGTCGCGCCCGGCCATGGAAGCTCGCTGTGAAGATCGTAACGCTCATTCACGCTGACGAGGTCACACCGCAACGCTGGCGCAATGGGGGCGGCTGGACGCGGGAGCTGCTGACCTGGCCGGCTGATACCGACCCGTGGCAGCTGCGCATCAGCCTGGCCACCATCAATGCGCCGGGACCGTTTTCCACGTTTCCCGGCGTCAAACGCGTGCTGGCCCTGGTGAGCGGGGCCGGCTTGCTGCTGACGGTCGATGGCCACCAGCACCGGCTGGTCCCGGACTCCGCTCCCCTGCACTTTGATGGCAGCGCCGTTGTCCACGCCGTGCCACTGGCCGGGGCGAGCATCGACCTGAACCTGATGACGGCATCAGGGCACGGCGAGCTGCTGCGCGCGGCGAGCGCCAGCGCCTGGCTCAGCGCGTCCACGCAGCGCGGCCTCTACAGCAGCGTCGCCGGCACACTGCACACCGCTGCGGGCGGCGCCGGCGCGCCCGTGGCGGTGCCCGCGAACAGCCTGATCTGGCTGTCACAAGCCGCCAACCTGCCGCTGCACTTTGTCCCCGAGGCTGCGGCGCCGACCCTGCCGGCCTGGTGGCTGGGATACTCAGCGCCGGTCTGAACGCAGGGCGATTGCCTTTGCCCGAAAATTATCGATAATCGATTGGTCGACCAACCAGGCAACCCCCATGTGGATCGTCCAGCTGGCGCTCCGGCGTCCGTATACCTTCATCGTCCTTGCCCTGCTGCTGCCGCTGTTCGGGGCGCTGGCGCTGCTCGGCACGCCGGGGCGCCTGGGGATGCCCACCGACATCTTTCCGGACATCCGCATCCCGGTGATCGCCATCGCCTACAACTATGGCGGCCTCGCGCCCGATGAAATGGCCGGGCGCATCACCTCGAATATCGAGCGTTACCTGACGACGATCGTCAACGACGTCGAGCACGTCGAATCGCAGAGTTACCCGGGCGTGGCGGTCATCAAGATCTACTTCCAGCCCGGCACCGAAATCAATCTGGCGATGGCGCAGGTCACCGCCATCGCGCAGACCGGCCTGCGCCAACTGCCGCCCGGCGCCACCCCGCCATTGGTTCTCAAGTACAACGCCTCGAGCGTGCCGATCATTCAGCTGGCCCTGTCGAGCGAAAAGCTCCCGGAGGCGCAGCTCTTCGACTTCGCCAACCAGTTCGCGCGCGCGCAGCTCGCGACCATCGCCGGCGCCTCGGTACCCTACCCTTACGGCGGCGCCACGCGCCAGGTGCAGGTGGATCTGCGCCCCGACGCGCTGCGCGCCCACGGACTCTCAGCCACCGACGTCAACCTCGCCATCGGCAATCAGAGTCTGGTGCTCCCGGCCGGCACCGAGAAGATCGGCAACTACGAATACAGCGTCAAGCTCAACGCCAGCCCGCCGCAGATCGCCGAACTCAATGACCTGCCGATCCGCCGCGACAATGGCGTAGTGACCTATGTTCGCGACGTGGCCTTTGTCCACGACGGGCATTCGCCCCAGACCAATATCGTGCGCGTCAACGGCAGGCACGCGGTGCTGATGACGATCCAGAAGACCGGTTCCGCATCGACGCTGCAGATCGTCAGCGCGATCAAGGCACGCCTGCCACTGATCCGCGAACTGCTGCCGGAAGGCGCCTCGATCGCCGCCACCGGCGATCAGTCGGTATTCGTCAAGGCCGCGGTGCGCGGCGTAGTCGCCGAGGGACTGATTGCCGCAGCATTGACCGCGCTGATGATCCTGCTGTTCCTCGGCAGCTGGCGCAGCACGCTGATGATCACCATCTCGATCCCGCTGTCGATACTCGCCTCAATCATCCTGCTCGATGCGCTCGGCGAGACCATCAACCTCATGACCCTGGGCGGCCTGGCGCTGGCGGTGGGCATCCTGGTCGATGATGCTACGGTCACGATCGAGAACATCAACCGCTACCTGGAACAGGGCAGCAGCGTCGAGCAGGCCATACTCGAGGGTTCGCGCCAGATCCTGACACCGGCGCTGGTCTCGACGCTGGCCATCTGCATCGTGTTCCTGCCCATGTTCCTGCTCTCGGGCGTGGCGCGCTTCCTGTTCGTGCCGATGGCCGAGGCCGTGGTCTTCGCCATGCTGACTTCCTACCTGCTATCGCGCACCCTGATTCCGACGCTCGCCAAGTACTGGCTGCGCACCGCCGCGCAGGAGCACATCGCAGCCGGCCGCCACAATGACTGGCAGCGCTTCCAGCGGCGCTTTGAAACCGGGTTCGCGGCGCTGCGGGCGCGCTATCACACCCTGCTGGCCAGCCTGTTGGGCCAGAGCCGGCGCGTCATTGCCGTGTTCCTCGGCGCCGTGGCGCTCTCCCTGCTGCTGTTCGCCGTACTCGGGCGGAATTTCTTTCCGGAGGTCGATTCCGGCCAGATCAAACTGCACCTGCGGGCTCCGAGCGGCCTGCGGGTCGAGCAGACCGCGGCGCTGGCCGACCGGGTTGAAGCCGCCCTGCGCGCGACGATCCCGGCCAGCGAAATCGCCGACATCGTCGACAACATCGGCCTGCCGGCATCGGGCATCAATCTCACCTACGGCAACTCCGGCACCATTGGCAGCAGCGATGCCGATATCCTGATTTCGCTCACCGCGAATCACGCCCCCAGCGCGCAATATGTGCGCCGCCTGCGCGCGCGCCTGCCGCAGGAATTTCCCGGCGTCAGCTTCGCTTTCCTGCCGGCCGACATCGTCAGCCAGATCCTGAACTTTGGCCTGCCGGCGCCAATCGACGTGCAGATCGTCGGCGCCAGCCGCCTGAACCGCGACGTGGCCAACAGGCTGCTCGCCTCGCTCCGGCAGGTACCGGGCCTGGTGGACCTGCGCATGCAGCAGACCTTCAACCAGCCCGAACTGCGGGTCGTGACCGATCGCGGCCGGGCCATGCAGCTGGGCATCAGCCAGCGGGACATCGCCAGCAATCTGCTGCTGACGCTTTCGGGAAGCGGCCAGGTAGCACCCGCGTTCTGGCTGAACCCCGAGACCGGCGTGCAGTATCCGATCGTCACCCAGGCGCCGCAGTACCGCATGGCCTCGCTCGATGACCTGCAGAATGTGCCGATCAATGTGGCGGGCCAGTCGCAGATCCTCGGCGCCGTGGCCAGCGTCGCGCGCGGCGCCGGCCCGGGTGTGATCTCGCGTTACGATGCCCAGGCCGTCATCGACCTGTTCGGCGCCGTGCAGGGCCGCGATCTCGGTGCGGTGGCCACAGATATCAGGCGGATCATCGCGGCGCAGGAAAGCACGCTGCCCAAGGGCACCCGCATCGTCGCCCGTGGCCAGATGCAGACCATGGCGGCGTCCTACACCGGCCTGCTGGTGGGACTGGTGGGCGCGATCCTGCTGATCTACCTGCTGATCGTCATCAATTTTCAATCCTGGCTCGACCCGTTCATCATCATCTCGGCGCTGCCGGCGGCCATCGCCGGCATTGCCTGGATGCTGCTGCTGACGGGTACCACGCTCAGCGTGCCGGCGCTCACCGGAGCGATCATGTGCATGGGCGTGGCCACCGCCAACAGCATCCTGCTGGTGAGTTTCGCGCGCGAACGCATGAACGCGGGCGCCAGCGCACTGCAGGCAGCCCTCGATGCCGGCTTTACGCGCTTCCGTCCGGTGCTGATGACCGCGCTGGCCATGATCATCGGCATGCTGCCCATGGCCCTGAGCCTGGGCGAAGGCGGCGAGCAGAACGCTCCGCTCGGTCGCGCTGTGATCGGCGGCCTGCTGTTTGCGACGCTCGCCACGCTGCTGTTCGTGCCCACCCTGTTTGCCGCAATACATGGTCGCGACCGGTCCGGCGCAACGGTGAACCAACCCGAATGAACACACCACAGGGAATCTGCCCATGAAGCTGCCCGGCAAGACTGGTCGCGCGCGCGCGGCGCGAGGCATGGCGCGTGCCACTACGCTGGCCCTCGTGGTAGTGCTGGTCGCGCTGGCGTGGGTAATTCTCGTCAGGGTGCGCACGCAGGCAACACTGCAGGAAACCACGGCGACCCAGACACGGATCAGTGTTGCCACGACGAAACCGCGGCCACCGGCCGACGCGGCACTGCTCACGCTGCCGGCCAGTGTGCAGGCAAATCTCGAAGCACCCATCTTTGCCCGCACCAGCGGCTACCTGAAGCGCTGGCTGGTGGACATCGGCGCAGCGGTGCAACGCGGGCAACTGCTGGCCGAGATTGATGCCCCGGAAATCGACCAGCAGCTGCGCCAGGCCGAGGCCGACATGGCCACCGCGCAGGCGAACCGCAATATCGCCAGCCTCACGGCCGAGCGCTGGCGCGGCTTGCGTGATAGCGGCACGGTATCCAGACAGGAAGCCGACGAGAAGTTAAGCCTGGCCGCCAGCGGCGATGCGCAGCTGCACTCCGCCCAGGCGAATCTGCAACGCCTGCACGAACTATCCAGCTTCAAGAGAATCGTGGCGCCGTTCGCGGGTATCGTCACCGCGCGCAACGCCGACGTCGGCCAGCTCATCAGCGCCGGCAACAGTTCGGGCCCCGAACTGTTCCGGGTCGCCGATCTGCAGCGACTTCGGGTATACGTGCACGTACCGCAGAGTTATGCGGCGCTGTTGCAACCAGACCAGCTCGCCACGGTGCGCTTTCCGGACCGGCCCGGCGTCAGCTACCCTGCCCGGCTCGAGAGCACTTCGAAGGCGCTCGACCCTGGCTCGCGCACCATGCTGGCGCAGCTCATCATCGACAATTCCCGGCGCGAACTGCTGCCCGGCGCCTATGCCGAAGTGGATTTCAGACTGCCTGCAGCCACTGCCGGTCATAGGTTCGAAGTGCCTGCCAATAGCCTGCTGTTTCGGGGCGCTGGCGT
>Ga0315276_10002175_pt1 | contig 17855 bp, 16 predicted proteins | sample YL17G05_0_MG_FD_204542 | JGI IMG/M metagenome (GOLD analysis project Ga0315276, IMG submission 204542) | Sediment microbial communities from Yellowstone Lake, YNP, Wyoming, USA - YL17G05_0 | ecosystem: Environmental > Aquatic > Freshwater > Lake > Sediment | place: USA: Wyoming | collected... | reverse complement strand
CCCTGCTAGACGGTTCAGGCAACAAGGTTGCGGGAGCATTCACATGGAACGCAGACAACACGGAAGTAGTATTTAAACCCGAGAGAAAGTTGCTGCCAAGGACAACATATAAGATTCAAATATCAACTGTTGCGCAGGCAGCAGTACGAAAATAATTGCTCCGTCATGCGAGTTCCGAGTTTGTTTGGAAAACTCGTTTAACTTTTCTTTGAGGATGTCCTTCGTCTAATCCTTATTTATTGTAAATCAGCATTAATTTGATTCTCATAATGAGAATTTTGATTGTTGAGCATGAGGGCTTATTAAAAAATAAATTAATTAGTTATCAACAAGTTATCACAATTACTCTATACGCGCTAAAAAGGCATGATATTTGCTAGATACAAGGTGTCGTAATGAAATTAAAAAACAGGAGGCCTCTATGAAGAAAATTTGGAGATCTGGAATATTCGTCATTGCAGGGGCATTAAGTTTTTCCCTCATTCTCCTCGGATGCGAACGTTATGCAGAGGTATCCAAGGAAATGCCGGAACTGGGTGAGGAAATGCCGGAGATACAACCGGCACCGGTCGCGCCTACACTCACGCCGGAACAACGGGCGCAGATTGATGAATTAAATGCGCATATTGCGGAGCTGACGGCGAAGATAGATGAACTTGAAATGGCGCAAGAACCACCGAAAGAAGAAGAACGTGTGAAACAAATTGAGCCGATAGAGCGAATACCAATAAAACCGGGAAAAATAAAACCGATAATTGAATCATCGGGACCTGATGCGAGAGCGAGACTTAGCGAGCTTAAAAAGTTTAGAGATATTTTAAAGGATAAAGCAATTGCTGTAGCAGGCGGCCAAAAAGAATCGATAACATGTTACGAATATGCTTTTGTATCCGACAGGGGTTTTCTATCCGACAATGCCAAAAATTGTCATAAAGATCAATGGGGAACACTTGTATGCGACGATGTCCCTTATCATGAAGATATATGGGGAGTACCTTGCGGCGCAGAGACAAAAGAACTCATAAAAATTTATGATAATCCGGAAAACAAGCAAATTAATAGCTTGTCATTTCAGCCTAATGGCACGAAAATTTTGTTTGGTAATTTGGAAACACGAAAGGTTATAAAGCTAGAGGATATGTCGGAAACTGCTATGGATGTTTATGGACCGATAAAATCATTAGATTTACAAAACCCCCTCGCACCACCTCTTATTTACAATTACGTGGGCACTCATGGTAGTTATGAAGTCTTCTCACCATCTTGGAGTGACGACGGCCTTTGGATAACATATGCCGCAACTCCAGCTATGGCACAAAAGCAAAACCCATCCATTGTAATGGCTTGGTGGGATCCTTCTGATACAAATTTTACACCGCAGATAGTAACTTCACCTGCAGTTAAGTCAATTGAAAAAGTTGTCTGGTCACATTACAAATTTGATCGGACTATCACGTTTTTTTATTCTGTCAAAGAGACTGTGAGTATTCCTAAGGCAGAATATGCTGAGCTAATAGACGAAGACCATATCTACGTATATTTTCCTGAAAAAAATGTGACTAAAATATTGTCTACGGGTTTTTCAGAGGCAACAGGAGAAAGCGGCGATGTTGGGACGGCAACTGTAGCAACACCCCAGATAGTGCCGCTAATAGGAAAATCACCCACAGTTAGGCCCGATGGAAAATATCTGGCTTTCGTCAGACGGGTAGATGGAAAAGAGCAAATATGGACATGTAAACTTTCATCTATATCTTCTGTCCCTGAGTCTTTTATTGATGGTAAGACTTTAGCTACCTGCAAATCCGAAAATCAGCTTACATATGACGGCAACAACACCGATCCATGCTGGTCTTCTGACAACTATATTTACTTTGTCTCTGACCGTGCCGGGAATAATGACATTTACAGGATAAAGTCTGGCGGCACTAAAGAAGAAAACCTTTCTTCTGATTCCTACCCTCCTAAAAATGATCATAGTCCCGCATGCAGGAACATTTTGAAAACAAAAACATGACGGAGCAATCGCCTATTGCCAATAAAACCTTGAAAATTAAGCAAAAATAATTGCTCCGTCATGCGAGTTTCGGGGAGGTAGACAAAGGGGACGTTTCTCCTGTCCAAAAAAGAGAAACGTCCCCTTTGTCTTTGTCATCGACACGCTATCCAACCAGTGTTTTACGTTTGCTTGCTATATTTAAAACAGTATGATGTTTTACGATATAAGCAAGGAGTTGCTCATCAAGCAAAAAGGAGATCTCTATGTCAAAATTTTTATCGATAGCACGATCATTGACGTTTATTGCAGCGATCAGCGGCAGCCTGTTTTTTTCTGCCCCATCCGGCTGCGGCGGGGGAACGGAAGGACCGGCCCCCACAGTCGGCATAAAACTCGTGCGTCTTGATAATCAGGAGCTTGATCTTTCCGCCAAACCGATTCCACTTACCATCTCACTTAAAGTGACATTCTCAGAGCCGATGGATACTAAATCAGTGGAGGATTCTGCAGCCCTGCTAGACGGTTCAGGCAACAAGGTTGCGGGAGCATTCACATGGAACGCAGACAACACGGAAGTAGTATTTAAACCCGAGAGAAAGTTGCTGCCAAGGACAACATATAAGATTCAAATATCAACCGTTGCCCAGTCAGCAGCAAAAGCAGCTATCTCTGCCGTAGATCAACAATTTGTAACAATGACCGCAGGCGATGTAAACGGCGACGGTGTGCCTGATATCGTGGTAAGTGCGACAAGCCTCAAGGGTTCTGTGTATTTGTACAGCGGCGCGGATCTTGGCACAAATCCAATCGTGCCTATGACCACCATCTCAGGAGAGATAAATACTTTACTATTTGGCGAGCAGGTGGCCATGGCCGGGGATGTGGATGCCGATGGCTATGCGGATATAATAGTGAGCATGCCGACTTATCCTGACGCACTTACAGCTAAGGGTGCAGTATATTTCTTCAGTGGCAAGAATCTTTTTGACACAACTCCTGTTTCGAAGACGGCATCAGACGCAGATGCCGTTATCTTTGGGAGAGAGGTAAAAGATTTTAGGTTTGGAAACGCAATATCTGGTGGTTTCGATGTGAATGGAGACGGATACGACGACGTCATTATAAGTGAATATGGCGATTATATACACGATATTCTTAATGCAGTTTATGTGTTCAGTGGTAACACATTGACTGGGACGAAGAAGGCTGTGGATGCAATGTATGTTGTGACAGATGCCAATAAAAAGCTTTTTGGCAATGCGATTTCGGGGCTGAAAGATTTCGATGATGACGGCAAAGACGACATCATGATAAACGAATATGGTAATATCTGGGGCGGTGTCTATGTCTTCCGTGCAAGGGATTTGACAGCAAGTACCGATGCTGCAATCGCAGCTGCTGTGATAGAACCAAGTGTCACAATGTACATGTTTGGCTACACAATATCCAGCGCAGGCGACGTAAACCTTGACGGCACAGAGGATATTATTATCGGTGCGATTTACGAAGGACTTGATCCATCAAGTATGTACGTCTTCAGCGGCAAGGATATCCCGTCATCTGGAACAATTAATCTGGATGAGAACAAGGTGATCATGGCAGTCAAAAATATTCCAGGAAGTGATACGGTCAATGCTGAATTCTCGGGTGCAGGTGATATTGATGGTGATGGGCAAGACGACATTATCATAGGCGCGCCACATGCAAATTTAGGAGGCGATGATATTGGCGAGACATGGATCTATGGTCTAGATTCGAGCAATGTTCAGAAAACATTGGCAGATCTGACTATTTCCGGCGCCACATCGCCCTATTATTTTGGACGTAGTGTCTCTGGGATAGGCGATATTGATGGCGATGATAAGCCAGATATAGCAGTATCGGCAACCGGCGTGTCAGGTTATGTCCATATATTCTCCGGAGCAAGCCTCACAACAGGACCAAAATATACAATCGCAGGTTCAACAACTGGCGAGATATTGGGCCAATCTGTCTCAGGCGCATTTAGATAACGAAATCAAACCTCACGAAAACCGGACAGACGAGCTAATAGGCCAATGATATCATAGTGTTAAAGCTTATGATCATTCTACAACGGGCTCACTGGCCACGCTTCAAAAAATCCCCCCTCTCCCTCTTTTTTCAAAGGGGGGCGGGCGCGTCTAATTCTTTTGATTCTTCTTAAAAAAACAGGCGTCCAACGGTAATTTGGACGCCTGTTTTTAATATCGCTCAGTGCAGGCTTTATCTTACAGTTAGCTTTCTTATGGCACGTCTTCCGTTGTAAACGCTCCGATGCCCGGATTGGTTCCATCGGTAACTTCAACCAACTCCCTCTTTCCCTCATAAGCAGTAACTACATAGCGTTTGCCATCTTTTACGAGACTTACGTGGCCACTTTGCAGAGTACCCTTGGGCACGCCTTCTCTTATATCGTTTTCCTTAAGAAGGGCAGCCTCATGGCTTGCTTCATAACCCTCTCCGGTGGTTGCTGCGTGATAATATTCCATGAGTACATGGGCCAAGACCTGGCAAAGGCCGGTTTGCGCATTGCATCCTAACAGATTGGTCTTTGTCTTCCATGCCTCGAGGTCATCGAGATCAACCATCTTGCGCTTGAAGCTATCGACCAAAACCCTCTCCTGACTTCGGCCCAATTTAAACGTGACTTCTGTCTCAGAGCTGTCGATCAGGTTCCAAAGCGCTGTGAATTCAGTCGACGCACCCTTACATTCATCGATCAAGTTATCCCAAGCCGTCTGATCTTCTGCGGAGCCTACCAGATCAAAAGTTTTAACTACTGAATAATCTCCTTTATATACGTCTGTTTTTTCTACAATCATGGCGCCAGCTGATGAAATCATGGCCCGTATTGCCGCAAGATTGTTTGTTGTATTGGGAATGGCACTGAACTGACCGTCTATGTCGGTATGCGAGGCGTAAACGTCCCAACCTGCAGAGCCAATGTCAGTCAGGGCAGTGCTCCTGGACGCAAGGACGATTATCTGACTACCGACGGCAAATAGGGTGTCATTCAAAGCCGCCGAAGAGGTTGTTTGTCTGTTTTCATCGAGGATAAGATGCATGATATTTGTATCTGATCCAGCTGCTGCAACACTGTTTGTATCTTTTAAAATCTCGCCTACAGTATATGTAACGATTTGTCCCTCTAGCGATATACCGCTCCATGCGCCGGGTGCTGTTCCAAGCTGTTTTATTGTGCCCACAAAGATGAGGCTGGCGGCATTAACATCGGCTTGTATTGTTGCTCTGTTGTCGTTTAGATCCTGCTCATCAAATTGTGTTGTTCCACCCCCCCCGCCGCCACCTCCGCAGCCGGTAAAAGTTAAGATAATGCCGGCTGTCAACACTGCTCCAATAATTCCTTTTACCCTAAACATACTTCCCCCCTTTCTTATTCTAAATTCGTGTCGTCACTAACATGATGCAAGTTCGGATGCAAGTATTGTAACGCTCCTTTCAGAGGTGACCCCTTTCCCAACGAGTCCAAAGAATAAAATCCCATAGTTTTTTGAGATCCACCTCATTCTATTTCGGGATCATGTTCTTAGGCGCCTCGACCGCAACGACCCTTCCTTTCGCGCACAGTTCGCCTTTTGCAAAGAGTTCTGAAACGACTATTACCTTTCTACCCTTGATTTCTTCAGCACGAGAACGGATCTCAAGTTCGGCATCGATGGGCGTGGGCTTTAAATAATCCACGGTCAGAGAAGCAGTGACATATCTGAGTTTCGGCTCGCTTCCCATGTCGCGTCCCTGCGCTCGATAGGCCGCGGCCGCCGCGGTGCCTGTGGAGTGACAATCGATTAGCGAAGCGATGAGCCCACCGTATACAAAACCCTTCATAGCTGTATGATATGGTTTAGGACAAAACCTGCATACGCTTTCATCACCGTCCCAATAGCTTTTTATATGTAGCCCATGTTCATTATATTTGCCGCACCCGTAACACTGCCCTGCCCACTCCGCGTAATAATCCTGAAACGAGAGTTTTTCCATAATCCCTCCAATGCACTGCCAAATAATGGGATATCGTCATTAAGGGTTAGATTCAAGTCATAATCTGTTGCATTTTTTTGTAATATAAGCTGCATTCCCGACTCCATGGAAACAACAGCTCTCAAGACCATAATCCTTGGACTGGGCAACACGATCTTGACCGACGACGGCGCAGGGATCTATGTCGTGCGTGAAATCCGAAAGCTGCTACCTGAGACGTGGGACGTGGGACGAAGGACGGAACCCGGGATCCGGGACCCGGGACACGATGGACGTGGGATGAAGGACGAAACGTTACTGGAACAGACAAGCGATCTTACGATCTCGCGATCTCACGATCTCACGATTGAAGAGGCGTCTATTGGCGGATTCAATTTTATCGACCTCCTTGCAGGATACGATCGCGCCGTAATCGTCGATGCGATCCACACGAAAGACGGCAGGCCCGGTGAATTTTACGAACTTGATCCTGCGGCATTAAAACCGTCTGCGCGCCTTTCATCGCTGCATCAAATCGATTTTGCAACCGCATGTGAACTCGCAAAAAACATGGGAATTGCATTTCCAAAAGAAATTGCGATATTCGTAATTGAGGTAGAGGACGAGTTTTCATTTGGGGAAAAACCAACACCGAAGGTCGAGGCGGCGATTCCGCAGATGGCAGAATCTATAGTTGAAATATTGCGAAATCGAACATGGATTATTTAGAGGCGGTGCATGCTCTGCTCGCTCCCCTCTGCAGCAGAATGAACTAGCGAGGTTGGTTGCAAACCGGGTCGCTGTGCGAGCATCCCCCGCCTCTAAATCAATTCGAGCTTTGTAATAAATTGCACTTTGAATCCTTTGAAAAAGCGCCAGATTTTATTCTTCGAGCCTGCCCTGAAGATAAAAACTCTTCGACTTCTCGACTCGCTGACGCTCGCTCGAAGAGTAAAAAGCAGTTTTTCAGAGGTTTCACTTTGCGATCTATCGAACTCACGAGGCAAATATGCATGAGTTATCAATCGCACAAAAGATAATCGAAACCATCGAGGCCGAGGCCATAAAAAACGGCATGGCCAAGGTCCGCAGGGCGAAGCTCAAGATCGGCAGGATGGCGGCCTTCCAAAAAGAACAACTTGAATTCTGCCTATCCACTTATGAAAAGAATCCCGCGCTTGAAGGCATGACGTTTGAAATTACTGAAATCCCCGTGGAGCTTGTCTGCAATTCATGCGGAAAACGCTTTGTGGATATGCGGTTTGACGATGAAGAATTCGCCCATGATGTCGCTCACGCGCCGGCTTTATATCTTCCGCCGCCCTGCCCTTCGTGCTCATCGGAAGGTGTGAGCATTGTGGGAGGACGCGAAATGGAGCTGACGTCGATAGAGGGGGAATAGAGGAACCAATTCCTCCCTTTTGTAAGGGGAGGCCAGGTGGGGTAGATGATGGTCTACCTCCCCTGACCCCTCCTTACAAAGGAGGGGAATTAACGAACAGATAATGCGCAGCATTTTAAAAAGAGAGATGCCATGACCCACAAAATGAACCTGACGCGCATCGTCAAAAATGCTGCCGGCATGACCGTCGGCGCCGCGATCTTCGGGATTGCCTACGCGTGGTTTTTGATACCTTATAAAATTGCGCCGGGTGGAGTCGGAGGAATATCGCAGATTTTCTATCATCTCTTTAATTTTCCCGCCGGCATCACGATGATTGTCCTTAATATTCCGCTTTTCATCTTTGGCATCAGCCTTATTGGCAGGAAGTTCGGACTAAGTTCTCTTTACGGAATGCTTGCAGGCTCGTTTTTTACCGATCTCTTTTCCGTGCATCGACTGTATAAACATGGTTTTTTGGTTGATATACTCACTCGCTATAATGCCGGCAAATCCAAGGCAGAGTGGGCTATGACGGATAATGTCCTTCTTGCGGCAGTTGCCGGATCGATTCTGATCGGCATCGGGCTGGGTATCATCTTCAGGTTCAGGGGATCAACCGGCGGCACAGACATCCCGGTCATGGTATTTAAAAAATATTTCAACCTGCCGATCACAGCCGGTTATCTCATCATCGAAACAGGCATTATCGTCACCATCGGCGTTGTCTTCCGCGATCCAAACCTCATCATCTGGGGTTTTTTCAACCTCCTCATCAGCTCCACTGTTTGCGACATTGCCGCCGAGGGGCTGCCTGATGTGAAGGCGGCCATGATCGTCTCAAAGGCCGAAGATCGCATCCGGAGCCGCATCATAGATGAATTAGACAGAGGCGTGACGATCCTGCACGGCGAAGGTGGCTATCACCTGACTCCAAAACGCATCCTTTACGTCGCCATCAGCCGCCGTCAGATTGCGGAGCTTCGGGACATTGTTCGTGAAGAGGACCCAAAAGCCTTTGTGATTTTAAACGATGTCCACGACGTCATGGGCTATGGCTTCCGCACGCGGGCATTACAATTATAATAAATGATTTTCATCATGCGTGCCGCAGCCTTCTTATCCGGCACTTATTTTGAAGCGTAAATCTCGGGAAACGAAAGGCGACTCAATACTTCCTTGAGGTTTTTCAAGGCAACAATCTTCAATTCCTTGGCATCGACCTTTTTCGCAGATCGAGAATTCAGAAGCCCCTGCTTTGTTATAAGATTGACACTTACTTTGTTGATATCGATTTTCACATTTGATCCAGAGATCAAAAAAAGGGCCGGTCACCATTATGACCGGCCCATTTGTTCATATTCCAACTCAGAATCATTGAATGCTTTTTTAACCTATATCCTATTTAGTGTATCCATCGTTTTTTCCGGATCACTGGTAGTGAAGGCAATGGTGCACGTTGGATCACCCGGCTGCACGGCTGAATACGAGGCATAAATATTAATCTTCAGCTCGGCCAATGCGCCGGTTGCCCTGCGGAGTATCCCCGGCTTATTGGGGGCATTCCACAAAATAGTGGGGTTTTCCTGAACATTCCACCCTGCCTTGGTGAGAAGGTCACGCGCCTTTCGATTGTCGCTGGTGATAAAACGAAAGGCAGCCTCATTGCCCCAGTCGTAGCTGCAGTAACACTCGATATTGATGTTGTTCTGCGCAAGCGGTGCTGTCACACGGGCGAGTGTCCCCAACTCGTTTTTCGTGACCACTAGCAGTTCGCTTGTCTTTTTGGTATTTTTGGTTGCCATAGGCACCTCCTTGCGAACCTTCATACGCCACTTAAGAAATTTAGCAAGAGGAAAACTATACTTGTGAGATCGTGAGGTCGTAAGGTCGCGAGATCGCTGAAAATCACAAAGCGATATCACGACCTCACGACCTCACGATCTAACGATCTCACGATTTTTCTCTGTGCCTCTGCGGTGAGATTTCAAAAGTACAGATCGCGTTTGCCGGAGTGGATTTCTCTTAGACGATTTTGCGTCTCTTCTTTAAGATGTGAGTCACTGATTTTATTGAGATAACGTCTGATGAGTGTGCCTCCACTCTTCTTCACCTCTTCATCACCATAATCCTCAAGATACTCCGCAAAAGTCAAAATGGCATTCGGACGGCAGAATTCGTGGATGATACCGGGCCTCGCTAAATCCATAAAGATTTCACCGGTTCTCTCTTTACGATAGCAGGCGGTGCAGAAGCTGGGAATGAGGCCATCAGCGATCGCAGCCTTTACCACCTCGCTCAGTGGTCGCTGATCATGGGTTTCGAATTGCGCGTTCTCCACCTCCCCTTTGTAAGGGGAGGCCAGGTGGGGTAGGTCACTGTCTACCTCCCCTCTCCCCTCCTTACAAAGGAGGGGAAGACTCGATTTCTCATGTCTGACACGTGACGAATACCCCCCCGGCGTCGTAATCGACGCGGCACTTGCCTGCGAGATGCCAAGTCTGAATGCCTTTGCGCGGATATCCGGCGTCTCGCGCGTGGACAAAATCATTCCCGTATAAGGCACAGCGATTCGCAAAATGGCAATGATTTTTAAGAAGTCATCATCACTTACTGAATACGGCGGTTTATACTTCACAGCGGGTGCAGGGCAGAAGCGAGGCACGGAGATCGTGTGAGGCCCGACGCCAAGTTCTTTTTCCATCCATTGCGCATGAGAGATAAGTGCAAGGACTTCAAATCGCCAGTCATATAGACCGAAGAGAACCCCGATTCCCAAATCATCTATACCGGCTTCAAATGCCCGCGCATGGGACGTAAGCTGACGATTGTAATCCGCCTTCGGCCCTCCACGGTGGACCTCACCGTATGTTTTTCGATGATAGGTCTCCTGAAAGAGCTGATAGGTTCCAATGTGCGCAGCCTTCAGGCGTTTGTAATGTTGGGTGGTCGTTGCGGCAACATTGACGTTGATTCGTCTAATATTGCCAGCGCCGCTTTTGACGGAATAAATCGTTTCAATCGCCTCGCAAATATAATCGATGGAATTGCGCTCGGGGTCCTCGCCAAACTCCACGAGCACCCTCTTGTGTCCCATGTCGATCAAACATTTTGTCTCAGCGATTATCTCATTCTTTGTCAGCCGCCTGCGATTGAGTTCGCGATTGCGCTCATGAAAATTGCAGTACTCGCAGTCATTGACGCAATAATCTGAGACATAAAGGGGCGCGAACAAAACGAGCCTCTCGCCGTAGATATCGTCTTTTATTCTCGAGGCGGTTTCGAAAATCTTTTGAATAAGTTGGGGCTCAGCCGTGCTCATAAGAGCGGCCGCCTCAGTGAGTGTCAGCCCCCTCTTCAACAAACCCTTTTCCAGCACGGCCTCAATGACGGCAGTTGATGGTCTTTGCGCCTTCGAGAGGCAATCAAATATCCTTTTTTCATCAACAATGTTTTCCATATGCAACCGGTCTATATACTCAAATCCGTGGGGGCGCGGCCTATTGAGCGTAAAAGACCCACAACCATATCGATATGTTCGGGAATCTTGATCCCCGTTCCAAAACGGCCGGGATATATATCATAAAGCAACCGGTATTTCTCCGGTGTCACATTTATCATGAGCGAGTTCGCACCTGCCATCAGGGCGCTCTTTGCGCCATCTATGCCCCACATGGTTTCAAGTGCCGTTGTAACAAGTATTTTCGCGGAAGGATTCATGATGCGGGCATTCGCAACGGCATCCAGCACTTTTTTCAATGACGGCGCCTTTTCAGTAGCCAGCGGCGTTTGCGGGTGTGGAATAAATGGCCCGAATGAAAACATCTCCGCGCCCAAATCTGAAGTCGTCTTTATGTCCTTCATTATGTCATCCGCTCTTTGCCCGGGAAGACCGATCAAAAATCCCGTCACGACAAGATATCCAATATCTTTCAGGCTTCGTATTAAATTCAGGCGGAGATCCATACTGGATGCCGGTTTTATCTTTTTATAGATTTCTTGATTGGATGTTTCAAACCTGAGCAGCACGCCCCTCGCGCCGGCATCATACATCCGCTTATAGGCATCTGCGCTTCGCTCGCCGACAGAGACAAAGATCAGAACGGGATGTCTCGCGCGAATATTTTGAACAATGCCTTCCAGTTTATCGTCGGAGTAATAGGGATCTTCACCGGATTGAAGGACCAGCGCCTGAAAGCCGTGCGAGACCGCCTCGTCAACCGCAGAGAGGATTTCGGGTATCTCCATTCGATAACGGCGGAGATCTTTATTGCCGTTTCTTATCCCGCAATAAAAGCAGTCGCACCGGCAAAAATTCGAAAATTCTATGATACCGTGAACACAGCAGGAATTGTCCTGGTGCTCCTGCCTTATTGCATTTGCCCGTTCGTAAAGATTCTTCGGATTGTGGGCCAGTTTCTTATCCTGTTCTTTGAGCTTAAAAAATATGTCTTCCCAGGTTTTCAGGACCTCGTCGGCTTCCTTCTGGGAAATCTTCCTGATCAGAAAACCTCCCTGCGCGTAAACGCTGTCGCCGATGGCCACGTCTTCCAATAAATCAATATATGCACGGCGCCTTTCGCCAAAGTAATCGATGACAGCGGTGCGCCCGCTTATATCCACAACCCTGCCCGGAATTGCGTAACACATAATTGATGCCTTGCAGAATTTATGCCTCTGTGTAATCTAGTTGTTAATGGTATATAGCTTATTGCTAATCGCAAATCGCTAATCGTCTGGAATATGTACGATAAGCGATATGCGATTCGCGATCAGCTATCAAAGATCGGTCGTATAACATATCCTATGCCTCGATACGCAAGAAAATTCATATTAGTCTTTTTTGCGCTTCTCGTTGCCGGATCAACGTCAGCGGCCATCCCCACCCCTATAGGCTATGTCAATGATTTTACTGGGATTTTAGATAGCTCAACAAAAACCAAACTAGAACAGACACTTGCTTCCTTTGAGATAAAGACGGGCGATGAAGTGGCGGTTGCAATCGTCAAATCCCTGGAAGGTCGGACAGTTGAGGATTACGCGGTCGATCTCTACAAGACATGGGGGATCGGCAAAAAGGGAAAGGACAACGGTATTTTGATCCTTGTCTCCCCTTCCGAAGGCCAGATGCGCATTGAGGTTGGCTACGGTCTGGAGGGCGTGATCAACGATGCAATGGCCGGCCGAATCATCCGGGAAAAGATGATACCGGCCTTCAAGGAAGGCCGCTACGATGTCGGCATCTGGAATGGAACGATGACGGTCCTTGAGATCGTCGCAAAAGATGCGGGCATTCAACTAAATCCAGATTCAGATAAACAGCTACTTTATGAGCAATCGCCAAAAACAAAAAAAGGACCTCTTCACACCATTGGATCCATACTACTCTTCATTTTACTTGTTTATCTTTTTATCCGCCATCCGTGGTTATTCTTGTTGTTCATGGGCAGTGGCGGCGGAGGAGGCTCCCGCAGCGGCGGCTTCGGCGGGGGATTCGGGGGATTCGGCGGCGGGCTGTCGGGGGGAGGAGGAGCTTCCGGCAGATGGTAGTTAAAAGCCGGAAATTAATTACAATGAAGCACCAAATTACAAATAACAAATTTCAAACAAATCCCAAACTCCAAATTCCAATGACCAAAACATTTGATTCCGAAGTTTGGAATTTGGAAATTGGAATTTGTGATTTGTTTGTAATTTGGGATTTGTTATTTGGAATTTCATTTTCTAATCTCAGGGGGCACTATGACTCCGTATGAATTCGCTCATAAGTTAGAAAATATTTGCGAGGATAATCTCGAGTCGGTAATTCTTTACGGATCGGCTGTCGGCGGCGACTTTTCAAAAGAGTACTCCGACTACAATCTGATTGTAATCCTCAAGGATTCTTCGCCTGACAACCTCTCGAAGGTCGGCAAGCTTGTGCGCAAGTGGGTGAGGCAGGGAAATCCCGTTCCGCACTTCTTTGATCCAAGGCATATCGAAGTGTCGCGCGACGTCTTTCCGCTTGAATTCATCGATATTGCCGATCGGCATGATGTGCTCTTTGGAACCGATCCGTTTAAAGGGATTCAAATTGACCGGTCAAATCTTCGCCATCAGTGCGAAAGCGAGCTCAAAGGAAAGCTCCTTCATCTGCGCGCGATGTACACAATGACCTGCCACAAACCGAGGCGAGTTGCTCAAATGATGCTCCGCTCGTTTCCCGGCTTCGTCGCCGTATTCCGGGGGATTGCCCATCTCGTGGGGCCAACACCCCCGAAGGATACGCGCCAGATGATCGAACAGCTGGCCAAACAGATTGATTTTAACCCGACCATCTTTATGGATCTGATCACCGTGCGCGAGGGAACGACGTTTCTTCCAAGGCGTGCGGAGGCGATCAGCGCATTCGAGAATTACTTGACAGAAATAGAGACGATAACTAACTTCATCGACCGTATGTCCTAAAAATCTGCCACAGAGAACACAGAGAATAACAATAAATATTTTTCTCTGTGCCTCTGTGGTAAAAATTAACGGAGGGAAAAATGAAAAAGATATTATGGATTATCGGTATTCTCGTTTTGGTCGTTCTGATCTTTGGAGGAAGCTGTGTCAGCAAGTATAATCAGCTGGTTTCGCTCAACGAGAGCGTATCCACTGCATGGTCGCAGGTTGAAAATGTCCTGCAGCGAAGAAATGATCTCATTCCGAATCTCGTCAATACTGTGAAGGGCTATGCAGCACAGGAACAAAAGGTCTTCATTGATGTCACGGAGGCGCGGGCCAAGGTCGGAGGCGCAACGACCATTCCTGACAAGGTCGATGCCAATAACCAGTTGACGGCTGCCATTGGAAGACTGTTGCTTGTGGTAGAGCGTTATCCGGATCTCAAATCCAATCAAAACTTTCTCGCGTTGCAAGATGAGCTGGCAGGCACGGAGAACCGGATCGCCGTCGAGCGCATGCGCTACAATGATGCCGTGAAGGCCTACAATACATTTGTTCGCATGTTCCCCAATAATATCATCGCCGGCGCCTTTGGGTACGCCCGCGAGAACATCTATTTCAAGGCAGTTGAGGAGGCAAAAACAGCTCCCAAGGTAGATTTTGGAATGACGCCGCAAGGGCCTGCCGCACCGGCAAAATAATTAACTTATGGTCACGCAAGAACTTATGGTCACGGAGCAAATTTCTTGGAAATTTGCTCCGTGACCATCAATTAAAAGGGCGGGTTAGTCGGGAAATCTGTTGGAAAGGCGACATCCTGAGTCGTAAGCACAGAGATATAGTCAAGACCAACAGTCCGGATGTTGTATCCTCCGACGTCGTTACAATTTGAGACCTCAACGGTTAACCCGGTGGAGATTCGGGCGCAGATATCGGTTTCATCAAAGGGGAACGGATCAAATCCCAGATTTGACTCTTGAACATCCATGAAGACATTTCCACCCCAGAAGTCATACCCTTCTACAAACTGGCCCAGATATCTGAGATCGGTATTTTTGAAATACAGGTTGTCATAATAAATAGAGCCGTCGATTTGACTGTTGACATTCAGGTTTTTGAAGGCCGATTCATTTGGTCCGATCTTGGAAAGAAGTGAATGGCCGTCCCATTCGACGATGCCTTTGAGACTTCCGATAACTACGGGGATGATATAGTTTCTATCCAACCGGAAGAAATATTCCACCCTCTTGATATTTTCAGATTCCTTGCCCTCATATTCATACGCAAAAACGCCGTCAAATCCCTTGGTCTTTTCAACCTTAATCTTGAATTTTCCCTTGCCGATTTTATCGGGAAGCACTGGGTCGGTTGAATACACCGGAGGTTCTACAAAAACGCCCGCAAGGAAAGATTTGTTGTCGAGCCAGCATCTCACACATATGGGAGTCTGTGCCGCATTCCCGGAGCATTCTTCATCCACGCCGTCGTTGTCATAATCAAATACCCCGAAATCCAGTTTGACATTGGTTAACCCCGTCAGGTAATTTCCCACGTTTTCGAAAGTTATGTCCGTCTCGTACCTTGTTGTAGGGGCCTCGGTTGCAGCATCGATGGTCGGAATCTCAAGTTGCTCGATGCCGGCGATAACATATATGAAAACTTCATCAAAAAAGGTGTTAAAGAAGATGGGGCCAAGTTTAATATGGTAAGTCGCATTGCTGCCGACGGGTAGAGCCTTATTGACGTTGAGCAAGGGGCCCGTGGGACTAATTTTTGTCAAATCGATCTGCAATCCCTCATAACTGACGAACTTGAGTACGGCAGGGGATGGGAGTTCAATAGGGGGGGGAGGTGCTGAAGCCGGACCGGAACATGCCTTAAAGATCGTTGCGATCGCAAATAGTGCAATCAGAAAAGATATTTTTTTGAAAATTTTCAGCATCATCATTCATATTATAACATCTCTTTTGTGTCCCACGCAAACGGCTTCTTAAAAACACTTTTCGTATTCACATATAATCCGGCGAAATTTCTAGTGAAAAACCGGACAAAGGGGACGCTTCTCCTTTTGAAAAGAGAAGCGTCCCCTTTACCCAAACGAGTTAAAAGGGCGGCTTATTCGGGAAATCTGTTGGAAAGGCGACATCCTGATCCCTGATGTTAGAGATATAGTCAAGACCGACAGTTCGGATATTGTATCCTCCGACGTCGTTACAATTCGAGACCTCGACGGTTAACCCGGTGGAGATTCGACTCTGCAACATCCATGAGAATATTTCCGCCCCAGAAGTCATACCCTTCTACAAATTGGCCCAGATATTTTAGACGGAGATTGCTTCGTCGCTACGCTCCTCGCAATGACTTCAGAAACAGCCTCATTATGAGGGTGGTGAAGCGAGCGAGCAGAGGGTCTGAACTGCCCCTTTATCCAACCGTCATTATTCCGACAGGTGAGTCAATAAATACCTGCTAATTTGTTTGTTTCGACACACCCCGTTTCAAAATAAACTGATATATCAACTGGTTAGAATTCCTAACGCGTGCCAAAATGTGGCACGTTTAATGCTCATAAATTGTCTTATGTGACTTAAATTTAAAGGAGGTATTTATCTATGAAGATTTCAATTAATAATACAAAAAAACTCCTTATGTGTTTTCTTGTTTCAGCGGCCTTTGCACTTGCCGGTTGCTCTTCCGGTGTCAAGGTTGTGGAGAATCAGGAAGGGGCGGGAGGTGAAGGCGGCACTGTGCCTGTCATTGACAAGGCGGGCGCAGTCAAATCCATCGCCTCCAATACGTCTCAGGAGATTTTGAATATCGTCGGCATAGGCTTTACAGGCGCAAGCCCGTCGGTTGCGAAGTCCATTTTCACAGGTTCGCTTCATCAGGTCTTGTCAACTGAGGGTACATGCCCTGCGGGCGGATATGTGAGAAGTGAAGGCAGCTTTGATCTTTTAATAGGCGAGGGCGCGTGCAGTCTTATGTTCAGGCTGAATACGCTTGAGTTCATCGACTGCCGGTATGATGAAAATACGGGCCTTGACGGACTTCTTACATCGCATGGTGTTTTTAATTTCGCCTGCCCTGCAACCCTTCCCCACCTGTTTGAGCCGTCGGAGGCCTACTATCAGGTCTGGTTATCCTCGGAAGGACTTGACTCCGTCTATGAAGGTGTGGCTCAGGAAAAACTCTATTATGCCTATTATACCGGATTGTGGAAAAACGGTGAAAACGAGGTCAATCTCGTAGATGCGATCTTCGGAGGAGACACAATCCAGCAGACTGTCGCCGGCGGATATAACTTTACTCCCGGAGGGATATTGGGCAACCAAAACTGTGTTCTTAACGCTTCATGTGTTGTGGGCAACGATGCGCCATGCAAGGAGTCGTTCGGACCGGCTGCCTACTGCCGCGGTGTGCCGCAACAGATGGGCTGCTGTGTCACGTGGAATCAGAGTCAGAACATCTGTGAAGCTTCGCCCTATGAGTGCGACGTCGAAATGAAAGTCGCCCTACCGGGAGGAACGGTGGCCCCTGTTGAGTGTGTTGACAACTTTATGCAGCCCCAAAATTGCAAAGGCTCTTATCAGTGCAGTCACGGGGCATCGTGTATTAACGGGAGCTGCCAGTGTGTGCAGAGAACGGTCTTCAGAGAGAAAAATTGTGCGGACGGCAGGGATGATGATTACGATATCCGGATTGACTGCAAGGATAAAGATTGCTGCTACAGTCCGTCCTGCTACAAGGAAAACGATGCCGCCTGGAGCGAAATTTGCGAGGGCGAAAAGGAAGTTTGCGGCGACGGCGTCTGCTCTCCCAATGAAAAGGCTGTAGGCGTTAATTATTACTATCTTGCGGATATGGTTTATTGCTCCAAAGACTGCTGCCCTCCTCCTAATGGGGTTAAACTCGACGAATGCTATAATGGTCGGGCAAAACTGGACCAAAAAGTGGACTTGATTTAGGTGTAAAAAACCAACTAAGAGTCCACGAGGAAAGGAGCGGGTATGCGCAAGACGTTTGGTCCGGCATTGAAGGCGAAAGTGG
>Ga0315276_10002174_pt1 | contig 17859 bp, 21 predicted proteins | sample YL17G05_0_MG_FD_204542 | JGI IMG/M metagenome (GOLD analysis project Ga0315276, IMG submission 204542) | Sediment microbial communities from Yellowstone Lake, YNP, Wyoming, USA - YL17G05_0 | ecosystem: Environmental > Aquatic > Freshwater > Lake > Sediment | place: USA: Wyoming | collected... | reverse complement strand
CCCGGCGCCGGGTTTGCCCAAAAAGCGGCGAGCCTTTCGTTGCCGCCGTTCCAGCCCGGGACACCCTTGACGTTCAAGCTGGTGGGGCCGATCTCGAATGCAAGAGTGGCGCTCTAGCAGGCAGCGTGACGCGCGAGAACGGTAGGACATGCGAGAGGGGCAAGATGAGTAGGATGAGCAAGACACGGCGGAAATCCGCCTATTCACGTCCTGCCTTTCTCGCGCGTCTCGATCGTTCCGTGCCGGTCGTGAGGCGCGACCGATGAACATGAGGAGCGAACTGAATTGTCGATGATTGCTGAATGTGTCGGGCTCGATATCGGACTGACGGCTTTCAAGGCCGTGCGGTTTCGCCGCCGTCTGACAGGGCGTGAATCCGTGGAATATTTCCACCTGCCAGTTCCCTATGGGCGTCGGGAGCAGACCGAACCGGCGCATCGCGCGGCCATGCTGCGAAACTTCCTCTGGCAGCATGGTTTGTATGGCAGCGGGGAGATAGTCACCGCCCTCGCCTGCCAGGATGTATTTGTTAGAACCCTCTCCTTCCCCTTTCGCGATGCGTCCAAGCTGGCACAGGTTGTCCCGTTCGAAATGGAACATCTCATTCCCATGCCCCTGGAGGATGTCACCGTCGGCAGTCTGTTGTTGCCGACGCGAGAATCCCAGGATGGGACCGCGAAAGCCAAAGGGTCCGACGTCCTCGTCACCGCAGCGCCCAAAGAAAAGATTGCTGAACATTTGCGGTTTATGGCCTCCGCTGATCTGAACCCCTCTGCGATCACGGTTGACGGCATGGCCTTGTTTTCGGTCAGCCAATTCCTAAAAGAGGAAGGGGCCCAGGTCCCCGGCGATATGGCGATTATCGATGTCGGGGCCTCGAAGACGACCTTGTGCCTTGTGCATGAAGGGCGTCCGGTACTGTTGCGGACCGTGCTGTGGGGCGGGAATCATCTCACCCATGCGCTCGCTGTTCGCTATGCCTGCAGCTTCGCCGAAGCGGAACGACGGAAGCGGACCATGGCCGTACAAGAAGTCGATGCCTGGCTCGAACCGGTTCTCAAAGAATTGCGCGTGTCCCTCCATGCCTATGAAGGCACCGTCCATCAACGGTTGACCCATTGTTGGGTATCGGGCGGCGGCTCTAAACTGAGAGAGCTAAGCGGGTATATGGCGCATCAACTGGGCTTACTTCCGGTCGGCCCGCGACAAGGATTTGGATCGAGCTGTCCCCGCGCGTTTTCCATCGCATTCGGATTGGCGATCCATCCGAATATCGTCCGTCCCCGCTGGAAGTCGAGGCTGGTGGGCTCAGGTCTCGCCCTGGACTTCAAGGCTGGCAGCGATGCCGCATCGGCCACACCAGACATCACAACACAGGATCGCCGGTTGGCCTTGTGGGGCGGGCTCATCCTGGCGGTTCTGGCGCTGAGTGATCTCTCCGTCCGCGTGATGCTCAAGGATTCGACGGTCAAGGACCTCAAGCGAGGGCTCCAGGCGCAATACGAGCAAACGTTTGGACCAGGCGCTAGCCCTGGTGAGGAGTTGGACCAGGCGCGCTATCGAGTCTCGCAAGTAGAGAAAGGTCTCGCGGTCGTCGACGGCACACGCTACAACGTCCTTGCCAGCCTTGCAGAACTGGTGAAACATGTGCCGCCTGGTGTACCGTTAACAGTACGAGAACTGACGATCGACGGGACCAGCATCCATCTGGAGGGGGAAACCACGACCTTCGAAGGGGTCGAGAAGATCAAGCAGGCCTTCGTGGCAGCCGAGACGTTTCATGAGGTGTCCATTAGGGATACCCGTGTCGGGGCTGTGCCGAACCAAGTCGTTTTTCGTCTCTCCTATTCGGTGCAACGGCCATGATGCAGATGCTGAAAGAACGGTGGCAGCAACTCTCGCAACGCGAGCGCATCATCGTGGCGGCCGGCGGGGCCGTGCTCGCAGCCGCTCTTGTCTTTCTGTTAATCATCGATCCGCTCATGGCGACGATCGACAAGCTCGATCGACACGCGCGACGGAAAGCAAAAGACAGCCAGGAACTCGCGCTCGTGGCGCAGGAGTATGTGGCCAAGCAGGCGCGTATCGCCAAACTCGAACAACGCATGCCGATCCCGCCGGGCCAGTTTTCGCTGCTGGCGTTCATGGAAGAAGCGACGACGACGGCGCAGATTCGTGATCGCATCGCCGGCATGCAGCCACAGGCCCCAATTATTATCCAGGGCTACCAGGAGACCGCCGTCGATCTTCGACTCGACGGCGTGTCGCTTCCCCAGATCCTCGCGCTGTTGGTTGCGATCGAACAGGCCCCCTATGACGTTCAAGTGCACCATCTGCAGATGAAACCGAAATACGATAATCCAGTCAACCTCGACGCCACGCTGAGAATCGTGACCTATGCGAAAGTCTGATGAACGTGGTATTGCCCTTCTTCTCACCCTCCTGGTTCTGACCCTCCTGGTTGCGCTGATTCTTGAGTTCGATGCCGAGGCGAGGCGGGAGTACCGCGATGCAGCGGCGTTCCGCGATCATTTCAAAGCGATCGTGCTCGCGCGCGCGGCGGTGCAGGCAGCCCGTGGCGTGTTGCAACAAGACTTCTTGACGGACAAGCAAACAGAACAATTCTTCGACGCCCCCTCCGACTTGTGGGCTTTTCCGATCACGAATTATGCCATCGGTGATGGACTGCTGAGCGCGCAGATCGAAGATGAACGGGGCAAGCTGAACCTGAACGACTTGGCGGCCGGCGGAGATCCCACTGCCAGGAAGGTTAAGGTCCTGAGGGTCAAGCGACTCTTCGAGCTCGTGCAGGTCAATCCGGATCTTGTGGATGCCATCGTCGATTGGGTGGATCAGGACGAGGTGCCGGAACCGGCCGGGGCCGAGAGCCTCTACTATCAAACACAGCACCCCTCCTATCGTGCGGCCAATGCTTCGCTGCAGACGCTCTTAGAGTTACGACTGATCAAGGGGATCACACCCGACATCATCGAGAAGCTCTCGAAGGTGGTGACTGTCTATCCGGCAGAAGGAGAAAGCCGGGTGAATGTGAACACGGCCGACCCCCTTGTGCTTCAAGCCCTCGATCCTCGTATTACGCAAAGCGTGGCTGCGGATATTGTCCAGGCTCGTCCCTTCAAGACCATTCAGGAGTTGGATCGTGTGAGTAGTTTTGAGGTGATTGGGAAGGAACTCCGGCTCCAAAACCTCTACGACATCAAGAGCGACCTGTTCTTGGCCCGCATGACGGTGGGCGTGAACGAAGTAACCAGGAATGCGACCGTGGTGCTCCGGCGCGATCCGAGCACCGGAACAAGCGTGGTGCTGTATTACCGGGTTCTCTAACCGCCCATTCCAAGCTCTCCGATCCCCCTGAAAAGTTAACAATTCTGTAACAACACTGTCATCTTGGCACAATCTACTAGGGCTACCCTTCATGTCAGACAACATCATAGATAGTCCCTAACAGGAGGAAAAAGGCATGATGATGCATGATGGACCAAAGGCCTGGACGAGACGCAGAGGCCTTCTCAATGTGGCTGCGACACTAACGATCTCGTTTCTGCTCATGGCTCAAAACGTTCGCGCTGAGCAAGGCGGCCCGTTTGCCAGCCTGACGGTAGACGCAGGTCTTGCCCCGTACAGCCCACAAGCCCAGGTGTCGGGCGCCTTGAAAATTCAGGGTTCGGATACCATGTCTTCGTTGATGACTCGTCTTGCCGCTGAATTCCAACGGCGTCAGCCGCAGGTCACGATTAGCGTGAAAGGCGGCGGGTCAACCAAGGCGGTGTCAGAGTTCTTGGAGCCCCCCTCCATACCTGCCAAGATTGTTCTCAAGGAAGAGCGGCCAAACCATGTTCTGCTTCTGGCCACGTCGCGTGTACTGTTGGACTCAGAGATCAAACAGTTCACCGCACAACATGGCTATGAACCATTGGCGATCCCGGTGGCTGTCGATGCGGTTGCTTTGTATGTCCACAAAGACAATCCTCTGCCTGGGCTCACTCTCGATCAAGTCGATGCCATCTTCTCGACGACTCGCAAGCGCGGGCACAAGACCGAGATCAAACAGTGGGGACAGCTCGGGCTAGGCAATGGTTGGGAGAAGGCCGAGATCCAGCTCTATGGCCGCGATCAGAAATCGGGCACCAGGGCATTTTTTCAGGAGCATGTCCTTGCTGGTGGGGAGTTTGCGCAAAAGCTCCAGGAGCAACCTGGCGCCGCCTCTGTTATTTTGTCGTTAAGCCGCGACCAGTTGGGTATTGGATACAGCGGATTTGGGCTGCAGGCCTCCGCTGTGCGTATGGTTCCCCTTGCTGAGAATGAAGGGATGCCCTTCATTACTGCTTCGTCCGCGACCGTCGCGGACCAAACCTACCCACTGCATCGCATTCTCTATGTGTATCTCGATAAGTCGCCGAAATCCCCGCTTCCGCCAGCGGCGCAGGAGTTTCTCGTGTTTATTACGAGTCGTGAGGGACAAGAGGCCGTGGTGCGGGCAGGTTTTTTCCCACTTCCCATGAACCAAGTCACGAAGAGCTTCGTGTCATTTGGTACTCCTGTAACGCCTGGCACATCTGCCGGCCAGTAACTGACCTGCCCTCCTTAAACGAGCCCGACCCTGTATGTATGTTTGGGGTCGGGCCAAGAGGAAGACCCTACGATTACGTCCCCTTCTTACCGTCGAACAGATTCTGTTCGAACTGTGTGACGCCGAGTTCACGCTGAGCACAGGGCAAGCCGTCGCCCAATCCTGCCGACCGTTCGGCATTTCCGAACACACGTATGACCGCTGGCGTAATGAACACGGCGGTCTCAAAGTCGATCAGGTCAAACGACTCAAAGACCTTGAGCGGGAGAGTACCCGCTTGAAATGTGCCATCGCCAACCTCACCCTTGATACATTAATCCTGAAAGAGGCTGCTGAGGAATACCTTTGAGCCCAGCGGGCTTGCTCAAGCATATTTGGCCAAACAACGGACCAGAGTTTACGGCCAACGCTGCCCGCCACTGGTAGCAGCGAATTGGCGTCCCGACTTAGTTCATGACCCCCGGGAGTTCGTGGGGGGGACGGCCATATTGAGAGTATCAACGGCACGTTATGCGATGAACTGTTGGATCAGGAGTTGATATTATTCACATTGGTGTCTGTGTCACGCGAACGCCTGCCACAGCTGCCGGCCAGTAGTGGCTGGAAGGGATTGAGTCAGCGGGGACCGAGAGATTATGGAGTCGGAGATTTGCGGGGGGGTCTGCTTTTCAACTTCGCTTTCTCCAGCTCCTGCTGCAAGCGGGCCAGTTCCTCTTGTAGTTCCCTCATCTGTCTAGTCTGCTCGTCCAGGCGATCACGGAGATCGAGATTGGAGCGGGTCAGTTCTCGGATTTGTGATCGCTGGTCTTCAGCGGCGGGACTTGTTTGGGGCGAGAGCTGAGCCGGCAGGGCCGCCTGAGGTAGCACGAGCATTCGATCGGCTCGTGCCGGGGCTGCTGGTTTCAGCCGAGCAGTGACTTCGCTCATGTTCAGCGAAATATGAACGGTCTCAAAGGGGGCCCATCGAGGCTCCTCAACTACCGGAACCATGGCGGCTTGAGTGGGAGGTGCAACCCAGAGCTTCATGCCTTTGTTATCTCTGAGGTCTTTATAATCCTCCCCTCCCCCTGTGTCTGCCCGCGTGAATCCCGCATGGTCAGTTACCACGATATGCAGATAGGGACCACGCACAAACAGCGCGCCCTCTGTTCGATCATTGCTATAGGGCGCCTCTTTGTTCGCCAGAGAGAAAAATACGCGCTCATCCGAACCGGCCTGGCGCAGCGCCGTCGCCAACAGGCCAGAGATCGCACTCATCTCTTCTTCTTTGAACAGCGGGATTGGCCGAGGACTGGCGAATACCCCTATGAGGGTGCCGCTCCAGCCAGTGACGTGGAGTGCCCCTACCATGACACGCATGTCGTCAGGACTAAATTGCACTGGATGACTATTAAGTGCAGGAGGCGATGATCGATACACGGTAGGATCTACCTGGATCCCTACTCGAGTCCCTTGCTGATCGTACACGAGCCGTTCGCTGGTGAGACTCGCACAGGCTGAAAGTGCGAGGATGAGAACAAGGAGATGGAGTTTACTGAGCACACTCAGTTTTTGCACGTGAATTGGATCCCCCATAAACGGTCAGTGCCCATTTGGCCGTGCCATGCTCGATCTGCTACCTGACTCACCTTTGGAACCTCCCCTTCTTTGACGATCCGTTCCCCTTGTGGACATGTGTCCTTGATGATGTCCAGGGCTTTTCGTCGATTCGTTGAGGACAGCACATCGGCCTCTGTCTCGATAGAATATGCCACAACGTATCCGGCAGGGTCGTTCCGGATAAGTTTGGCCTCTTGTCCACACCCTACGAGCCCGCTCGTAACAATGAAGTAGACCAAGGTGAGAAAGACATTCCGTATGCGAGTCATAGCTCCTCAACTAACGCAATGCCAGAAATCTTGAAGTAACAATGGACCCCGTTATTTGATATACTCTCTAGTTATTGGTGAGGGACGCAATAGGTATTTTCTTCCAGCGGCTCATAGCCTCCGCCGGTATTGAAGGGAAACTCGTCGATCTCTTTTCCTCTCGTCACCCACACATGAACGCACTGCGCCTTGAGCGAGGGCAGGCTTCGTTTCATGTCATCCACGACGACCACCTTCGCCGATTCTATCGTACCCACCACGATCAACCTGTTCCCCACGGAAAGGGACGTTGGCTTGATAGTGCCCTGATAGAACAGGGCAAACTCCCCGGTTCGCTTACCCGCATCTTTCGGACCATAGGTCGGGTGATCGACAATGGGAAGTTGGGCAGCAACGATGACGAGTCCACCCTCCTTTGACTCCACTTGAATGATCCGTCCTCCCAATTCGATTTTCTTCCCCACCCCGGCGTTCGGAGCCATGCGCCAAGCGGTAAAGTCGAAGTTTTGATTTACGCCTTCCATTACCTGAGATGAAAACATCTGGGGTGTCGCACAGGCACCAAGGGTATACACGAACAAGAGAACTGCCGCTCCACGTGTGATGCTCATTTTCTTTCTCCCCGTTTCTGCCAGCCGTAGTTCGAACGGCAGGCTGATAAATCGATGGCAAATGTAAATGTTGTGACTACATGAATCGAACCTGGAACTGTATCAGGAACGCATTGTTATTGAATGGATCAGTCGCCGAATTATACGCCACTCCCGGGCCGAATCCCTGATGATGCCGGAATTCATAGTTGAACTGCACCTTGGACTGAATCTTCGGGGGGAAATTCTCGAAGTAGTAGGTCAACCCCAGAATGGTGCGTTCGTACAAGTCGCCGGAGACCGCAGTGCTCGGATCGAACCGCTCATACATGATCGTTGGTTCGAGGTTCTGAAAGAAGCCGTCCGAGATCAGGTACTTGCCGAGCACGTACCAGGTGCGACGCTGCTCTCCGGGGGCTCCCGACCCGCCGCATTGCGTCTGCACTTGACACGCCCCATTCGCCGGCGCGCCCACGGTTGTGGCGTTTGCCCCGTCATGTCCTTGCCAGAACTCAGCTTGGGCCATAAAGCCTGGCAGGAACTTCGAGGTGTACCGGGCATCAACCCCATACCGATCCATGGGACCCTTGCCGCGACCGCCGAGCTGGGTGTTGGCATTGTTGCTTTCCCCGGCGATCATCGAGAAGCTGACAAACGAGACATCGGTGGCGAAGAAGCGGACGCGCCCATATCCGGCCTTCGGGCCGTTGGCGCCGGCGCCTTGGGATAGATAGTTATTGTTGTTCATAATGCCGCCGACATACTCGAGACGATTGGCGATCTTTCCCCTAGCATCGATGAACAGGTCGCGTTCCTGGATAAAGTCAATCGTTCCACCGGTGCCGTTCTTGTTTTGTGAGGTGCCGGCTCCTACTTGAGTCAAGTAGGGACTACTGATAATGTCCCGCAGACCGCCGGAGGTTTCGGTGAAGATGCCGAAGGGCATTCGGAAGATTCCCATCCGGATGACGTTCAAAATCGGTGCCCAGGAGACGACCGGGCGATAATCGATGTAGGATTCGCGGAAGAAGGTTGCGTAGGTCGGCACCCCGGCTGCGGTGCCACTGTTACCAGTCGGCGTGGAAGCAGAACTCGTGATACTTTGAAACTCAAACAACGCGTGCCAGCGCGGGATGTTCTCGCTGATTTTACCCCAGAACAAGAGCTCAGACCGTCGGATCGAGAGGTTGTCCTGACTTTTCCCTTCCGGCGCTTGAGCATCTGAGTGGGTGTAGAGAAATTGCAACGCGTTCAAGCCGAAATTCACCTTGTCGCGGAGTATCGGCAACAACTCCGTCTTCGTTTTCCATTCATCAATCGCATCGATGCGCTTCGCTTGATCGGCTGATTTATATTCCTGCTCCGCCTTAATCTGAATCCAGTCATCCATCGTGATCGTGCCCTTCTGGAGCATGATATCCTCGATCGACGTGCCTCCTGGAGGCACCTCTCTTGTCCCAGGCAGTCCCTGCCCATTACTGGCAGCCTGCGCGACCAGTACCTGTGATCGCGTAGGACCTTGGCTGTTCTGTACCTCGCCGGCCCAGGCGGAACTTACACATGTACTGAGCAACATGGCTCCAATGAGGCTCCTGATGACGGTCACGCGCTGAGGGGTCTTCATACCTGCATCCTCCTTGTTGTAGATGTGCCCTGTATGCTGGATACAGGTGTAGCGAGCCGACATCACGACGGTATTGCCGCTGTGTTAAAGACGTGTAAAGGTTTCAAATAGGCCCCGGTAGGCAGAACTCCTTGTCGAGAAAGGACCATCGGATAGAGAAGCGCCATTTCTCTTGCGAGTTAACACAAAGTTTACTCAGCTGTGACAGTGCCGGAATGGATGGTCTGTATGTTTACGAGCAGATGAAGCGAACTATTTCAGAAGGCCAGCGACACGGCAATGTGGCGCAAGGCGTTCGATGGATGGGAGGAGCGCATATGAGGGGTGCACGGCTCGTGCGGTATGTTGCGATGATAGGGTTTCTAGGAGTCGTCGGCTCTGGGAGTCACCTGGCACTGGCCGACCAAACGGCGCTCATTAAAGTCGATGGGTCGAGTACGGTGTATCCGCTCACAGAGGCGGTGGCGGAAGAATTTCAGAAAGCGAACCGAGGGCACATACGAGTGACCGTGGGTATTGCAGGCACAGGCGGCGGATTCAAAAAGTTCTGTCGAGGTGAGACGGACATCGCGGATGCCTCCAGACCGATCCTCAAGGAAGAAATGGACCTCTGCCAGAAGAACGGCATTGCCTATTACGAGCTGCCCATTGCGTTCGATGCTTTGACGGTGGCGGTGAGCCCGAAGAATACCTGGATCACCTCGATGACAGTCGAAGAGTTGAAGAAAATCTGGGAACCGGCGGCGCAGAGCAAAATCACCAGATGGAACCAGATTCACTCAGACTGGCCGGATGCACCGCTCGTGCTCTTTGGCGCAGGATCCGATTCAGGCACCTTCGATTACTTCACCGATGCGATTGTGGGGAAACCCAAGGCCAGCCGTGGCGATTACACCGCCAGCGAAGACGATAACGTGCTCGTACAAGGAATCGAGAACAATAAGAATGCATTGGGGTACATCCCCTTTGCCTATTACGCAGCGCAGATGAAGAAGCTGAAAGCCGTCGCCATTGTTGGAAAGGGTGGACCGGTGCTACCTAGTGCTGAGAATGTCGTCAAAGGGAGTTATCAGCCCCTCTCACGTCCCCTCTTCATCTATGTCAGCGAGGCGGCGGCCAAGCGGACAGAGGTGAAAGACTTCGTCGACTACTACCTGACGGAAGGCCCCAAGTTGATCGCAGAAGTGCGGTATATTCCTTTGCCGGAGCAAGCATATACTATGGCACGTGAGCGGTTCAAAAAAGGCGTCGTGGGAACCGGTTTTGGCGGTGTACCTGAGGTCGGACTGGCGGTTGAAGAAATCATGAGTCGTCCCCCAAAACGCTAGATCTCCATGAGGTTCCTGTGCTTGCTCGGATTCCAGGAGACCTTCATACTAAGGGGCCGGTCTGTTGATGAGTATGTCCACCGTGGTGACGCAGGAGGCGATTGGTATCATTAAGCCAGACACCATAGCGGAGGCTGCTGCGCGCCGCCGTGCACGTCAGCGACGCGAAGGGGCGATCGAAGGTGGACTGTTTCTTGCTGCGCTCACGTCCGTGGCCGCGACCGTGACGATCATTGCCGTGCTCCTCTCTGAGTCGATCGGATTTTTCAGGACGGTGCCGCTCACAGACTTTTTTACGGATACACTCTGGACCCCTCTCTTTGCCAACCCTCACTATGGGATCCTGCCCCTACTCGCCGGCACGTTGGTCACTAGCGGGGTCGGTCTGCTCGTTGCCATTCCTCTTGGAACGGTGGCGGCGATCTATCTCTCAGAATTCTCCTCGTCTCGTGTGCGGGAAGTCATGAAGCCCACACTGGAACTCCTGGGCGCCGTCCCGACCGTCGTGTACGGGTATTTTGCACTGATCGTCGTCACCCCAGCACTCCAATATCTCTGGCCGGATCTGCCGGGGTTCAACATGCTCGGTCCCGGTATCGTGATCGGCATTATGATCATGCCCTTCGTGATCTCGCTCAGCGAGGATGCGATGCGCGCCGTGCCGATGGTGTTGCGAGAAGGTTCCTATGCGATGGGGGCCACCCGCCTGCAGACGGCCTGGCGAGTGGTGGTGCCGGCAGCCACGTCAGGCCTCGTGGCCGCCTATGTACTTGGGATTTCGCGTGCGGTTGGCGAGACCATGGTGGTGGCAATCGCGGCAGGGCAGAACCCGAATTTGACCTGGAATCCTCTGGAGCCGGCGGCCACCATTACCGCCTACATCGTCCAAGTGGCTCTCGGTGATCTGCCCCATGGCAGCATCGGCTACCAGAGCATTTTTGCAGCCGGGCTCGTGCTGGCCGTGATGACCTTCGCCTTCAATATCCTTGGACATATGATGCGGAAGCGGTTTCGGGAGGTATATTGATGTCGGCACAGTCCTTTCCACATCCCCACCCATCCACCGCTCGGCGCAAGATCGCCGAGGCACTATTTAAGGGATTGGGTCTCTGCTCACTTGCTATCGCAGTTGGAACGCTGGTGTTGTTGTTCGGGGCGCTCGTGTTCCAAGGTGTCTCGCGAATCGACTGGCAATTCCTCATGTCCTATCCATCTCGTCATGCCGGGCAAGCGGGCATCCTTCCGGCGTGGGTCGGTTCGACCTTGATCATGCTGGTCACGGCCGTCGTGGGCGTGCCGCTGGGCGTCGGGGCGGCGATCTACCTGGAAGAGTATGCGCGGAGAACGTGGATGACCGAATTGATCGAGGTGACGGTCACGAACCTGGCCGGCGTACCATCGATCATCTATGGCTTGCTGGCGCTCGGGCTGTTCGTCTACATTATGGGCCTCGGCGAGAGCATTCTTGTGGCCGGCCTCACGTTGGCACTGTTGATTCTCCCGGTAGTGATCGTCACGACGCGTGAAGCGATTCGCGCGATTCCGGTGGAGATCCGCGAGGCGGCCTACGCGTTGGGCGCCACCAAGTGGCAGACGGTCGCACATCACGTGCTGCCCTATTCCGCGGCCGGCATCCTCACCGGCATTATCCTGGCCTTGAGCCGCGCCATCGGTGAAACGGCCCCCATCGTCACGATCGGTGCCCTCACCTTTATTGCCTTTCTGCCTCCAGCTCCCTTCACGACGCACCCTCCGTATATTTCGTTTGACTGGCTCCTATCCCCGTTTACGGTCATGCCCATTCAGATGTTCGGATGGGTGTCGAGGCCCGGCGAGGACTTCGCCGGCAACGCGGCGGCTGCCGGCGTGCTGTTGGTCGGGATGACGCTCACCATGAACGGAGTGGCCATCTATTTGCGCTATCGTATGCGAAAGCAGGTTACCTGGTAGCATGAATCTCGTCGACTCACCCCACGCTCAGGATTGGCCCCAGTCCCTCAAGGCGGAGACGTGCGCCTTGAGTTTTTCTTATGGCAGCCGGCTGGCGCTCAAGAACTTGTCGATCCCCATCGCCGAATACCAGATCACGGCCTTGATCGGGCCTTCAGGCTGCGGGAAGTCCACCTTTCTCCGTTGCTTTAACCGGATGCACGATCTCTATGCAGGGAACCGCTACGAAGGTGAAATTCTGCTCTATCCCGATCGCCGCAATATCCTGGCACGGGAGGTCGATCCCATCGAGGTGCGAATGCGGATCGCCATGGTGTTTCAAAAGCCGAACCCCTTTCCCAAGTCCATTTATGAGAACGTCGCCTATGGCTTAAGAGTTCGAGGAACCACCGAACGATATCTCCTCGATGAGAAGGTCGAACAGGCCTTGCGGAGCGCAGCCTTGTGGGAAGAAGTGAAGGATCGGTTACTCGCGCGGGCGACGTCTCTCTCCGGCGGCCAGCAGCAACGACTCTGTATCGCCCGTGCTTTGGCCACCGACCCGGAACTGCTGTTGTTGGATGAGCCCACGTCGGCGCTCGACCCGATGGCCACGGCCAGTATCGAGGAATTGTTGCTCGACTTGAAAAGTCGTGTGACAATCCTGATCGTGACGCACAATATGCAGCAGGCGGCCCGGGTGTCCGATTGGACGGCATTCATGTACCTCGGCGAACTAGTAGAGTTTGGCCTCACGAAGCAGCTCTTTACCGCGCCTTCCAAGAAGCAGACCGAAAACTACATCACCGGACGATTTGGTTAAACAATATGACACTGCGCCATTTTGACGAAGAACTCGCAGCCTTAAAGAGCAAGCTTTTGCGGATGGCCGGTCTGGCGGAAGATCAGATCGACAAGGCCCTCACCGCACTGATGACTCGCGACTCGACCCTGGCCCGCCACGTGATCGAGCGGGACCACCAGGTCAACGCGTTGGATGTGGAGATCGACGAAGACAGTATCCGATTGCTGGCCCTTCATCAGCCTGCCGCACGAGACTTGAGGCTGGTGACGACGGCGATGAAAATCGCCACCGAACTCGAGCGAATCAGTGATCTGGCGGAGAATGTCTGCGAGCGGACGATCGAACTGGACGAAGAGCCACAGCTCAAACCCTACATCGATATCCCGCGGATGGGAAATCTGGCGCGGATGATGGTGAAAGAAAGCATTGATGCCTTCGTCAAGGATGATGCCACGCTCGCCCGGAAGGTGCTCACGGACGACGACGTCGTCGACAATCTGATGGAGCAGTTATTTCGCGAGCTACTCTCATTCATGCTCGAGGACCCTCACACGATTTCACGCGCCATTCGATTGAGCTTCATTGCCAAATACCTTGAGCGGATGGCCGATCATGCCACCAACATTGCCGAACTGGTTGTCTACCTCGTAGAAGGCAAGATCATCCGCCACACTACTCCGCCAGAACCTTCCAGAAACGGCCTTGCCTCTATGTAAGCCTCGCCATTCTTTTTCGCGGCGATTAACTTCCCATCTCGCGAAGAGTCAGAGCGCTACCACGCCCCGGAGACAATAGGATTCACTGCAAAGCACTCACGCGAGTGTTACGGGCCGCGGTCGGCCTGTGTCGGGGGGCTAGGCTCAGAGGCGATCATTGTTCGATCAACCAATAGCCGATCGAGCGGATGCCCGTTCTGAGCGGGTCAGGAGCATCAACTGCCTCTTCGAACAGTGTATGGAACGCGGCGTGAGAGTAGTGATCGTCTGGCGGGAAGGATGTGGTTATGCCACGAAATCGGTTGAGAAGAGCGTGTACTCAAATCGGTGTTGGCGAAGGACGATCTCGTTGCATCGGGCGAGTTGGTCGACGCGGTGGAAAATTTGATTCCAGGTGTATTGAGGCATGAGGCAGATGAGCGTATCCAGACTGATGACGGTCTGCTCACTGAGATGGTCGAGAATGGTTGCCGTGAGAGCATCGCAATGGGTACGCACTCCTTGTAAAAGGTGAACTTCTTGATTTGATTCAAGAAGAGAACTGATAGACATAGGTACCTCCTGGTTAGATTAGGGAAATGATGGCTCCGATTGATTGACCTGTTGCGTGAACGTCGTTGGCGCCGGGCTGTAACGAATGGCCACGATGCGCATGAACCCCAGCGTGATGACGATACCTCCCAGCATCGCAAATTGATGCCATTCCCCGCCTGTGAACCATCGGGAGATGATCTCCGTTAGCATGACGACGAGCACGGTGTCCACGATGAATGTGACGCGCACTCGTCCGTCTGAAGAGTAGGTCAGAGTTGTTCTCAAGACTTCCACGACCGCAAGCAAGGTTAACGCATCAACAATAATGTGTCGGAGCGCGACTTCAAGGTCGGTGGATAAGAGAAGCCGCAGATCGAGAAATGTTTTCACGACGCCACCTGCCAGGCCAAGGAGGATCGTCAGGGTAAGGAGGCTCAGAATGAATCGCGTGCCCGCTTCCCAGAGACGTGTGAAGTCATAGCTCGTAAGCGTGACGACGAATCGCTTGGGCCAGCCGTTTGAGAGAGTCTGTTCCATTGTGGTCTGTGTCATGGTTCTATTCGTGGCTCGAAAAGGCGCTCCAGGCATCTCAACCGAGTGAAGCGATGAACAGCATGACGCCGAGCACAAGAGTGAGACGCACGCCCATTGCAAAAAGTGATGTGAAGAGATCAAGTGCCATGTCTACGAAACCCCTTTCTTGTGAGAGATCTTGCGACATTAGCCACGAACGCTTAAAACTCATCGATTGAAACCGGATGCAGCAGGTCGCGCACCGATAAGATCCCCACAATCGAGTCGTCTTTGAATACGGCTAAATGACGTGTGCCATGCTGTTCCATCAGATCGGCCGCTTCAGTCACAGAGCGGCGGCCGTCGATGCCGATGACGGGGCTACTCATGATCTCTTCCACGGGGATGTAATACGGCACCCGATCTGCCCCTACGACTTTCCGTACAATATCCGGCTCCGTCACAATGCCGACGATGCGGTCATGCTTTGTCACGAACACGCTTCCGATTTTATGGTTCTTCATGAGCTTCGCGGCCTCAATGGCTGAGGTGCCTGCTTCAATATTCACCATTTGGTGAGTCATGAGCCGATCGACTGTAATCATAGGACTCTCCTTGGTTGTGTGAATGTGGTCTGACTCGATTCGATGGTGTGATCGCAGTGCGGGCAGATGATGGCATCCATGCTTCGTGCGGATGTGATCAACGTGCTGTAGTGCTGCCCTGCTTCTAAACGAAGGAGAGGGTAAATCACTCGTGCGCGCATGGCCAGTAATGTCTGAATCGCCTGAATAATCGGCGCGGCAAGCAAGAGAGAGATCGTGAGCACGAACAGATAGCCCTCTGTGTTCTTCATGACCTGCTCCAGGGTTGGTGTGAATGTTTTCTGCATATTCTTGTGCCTCTACCTTACCCAGCGTACATGCCAGTCCTGTGAATTCCTCGTAAACTGTATGTAAATTGTGTCTCGAGCGGAGCAATCGGGTTGTTCTCGATGTCGCGTGAAATTGCCCGTCACACCGGCGTGGTTATGGTCAGCAATTGACGCACATGCGTGTACGCGGAGGATTCTCGACGAAGAGGAGAATGAGAAAGGGAGAAACGGCTTCTATTTTTCGACCAACTGCCAGCCTTCCTTTTGGATACAGCGTTCTGTGGCGTTGATGATGAGGAGCTGACTCCCCTGCTGCAGCTTGGGGTCCCGCGATACGGCCATCCCGCATTTGTTGTAATCGTTGGTGAATTCTGATGAGGGCTTGTTAGGGTGGACCCATTCGGTTGAGGAACAAGCGGTGAGTAGGAATCCAGCGACGACCAGGGTCCATGTTGACTTGTTACACATCAGCCCTCCTCTGTGAATCAATCGTAGGAACAAGATACCCCTGTTATCGGCGAACCGTCAAGCCAGAGAGCCGCCTCGTTTCTCGGAATGCTGAGGTCCGAACTGGCGGATATTTCAATGCCGCGACAGAAGTAGGATGGGGAAGTTGAGACAATTATCATCGTCTTTGAAGCATCATATAAACTGAGACTTACGATGAATAGCTAAACTATCACATCATTCACCCATTCGTATGATTGTCGTATGGATACAGAGTCTGTTACCGTGCGACCTCATCACACGAATGGGAGGCACCTGTGACAGCTGTCGATAGTCTCATGCTGGATGCGAAGCAAGCGATCATGGAAGAACATCATCGCCGTTTTCAAACCTACCAGAAGGAAGAGCGATGGGAGGAGGCGCTCCAACAAATTCACATCACCTTGAGCTGCGCAACAGACCTCCTCAATGAATCGCTCCGAGTCCTCGACGAAGCCCTTGAGACGCACAACCATACTCCTGCCGACGGCTCCATTGTCCCTCCTCAATCACATAACGAGTAAGCGTGGCATCTCGCTCACGTGCAGAACGGGAAAGTTTTCCACCGACGACGACATGTGGTGGGTCCGTCTTCATCAGAATCTCGCAAGCCTCGCACGCTACGCTTGACAGGCTTATACGCAGTTGCTAGGTTTTCGGTTGGCGCATGTGATGTTCGTGCCACCGACCACATTTAAGCTGGCGTAGCTCAATGGCAGAGCAGCGGTTTTGTAAACCGCAGGTTGGAGGTTCAATTCCTCTCGCCAGCTCCACAAATTCCGCTGACGATTCAACCACTTTGCGACTTACAGGGCTTCTGCTCTCCCCCCTCAATTCAGCCAGTGTAACCGCGAGTGTAACCGTTTGCTGCTCGAAGTAGGCTGACAAGGACCGCGCGGCCTGTTCCAGGTCCTTCTCGTTCACGATGTTGTACCGGTCGAACACGCTCCGGGTCTTGTGGCCAGAAATCGCCATCGCCACCTTTTCAGGCACTCCTGCACGCACCATGTTCCGCACGGCGGTCCGTCGGAAATCGTGAGGAATCTTCCCCTCCCAGACCTTCCGGCCCTTCGTGGCATCCTTCACCATTTGCCCAACTCCAACCGCCTGACACGCTTTTCTCCAAGAATGTTTCAAGCTCTGGAGCCGTATACCGCCTCGGTGACAGATCCACGGGCACGCTGGCCACTTCAGGTCACAACGGCTTTTCCATGTATGCAGAACTCGATAAAGATCTCCTGTGAGATACAGCACGCGCGGAGTATTGGTCTTGGTGTCCTGAGCCTGAAGATACAGCTTGCCCTCCGTCAAGTTCACCTGCCGCCATTGCAGTGAACAGACTTCACCCATCCTCATACCGCTGTAGTAGGCAAGACTCGCGGCAACTTGGGCATAATCGGGTAACGCGCCTCGGAGCGCGAGAAAGTCTTCGTGCTCGAAGAAGCCTGACCGAATGTTGTGCTCTTTCAACTGTGGAATATGTGGGATACGCATCACCAATTGGGGCGTCTGTTGATATCCAAGGCGAAACATCCGCTTCAGACACGCAAGTTCTCGATTAATGGTGCCATTCGCCGCGCCCTGATGTTGACGCTTCACGATGTATGTCTTGATTCGCTCTGTCGTGATACTGGTCGCTCGCATTTTTCTGAAAAACCTCTTCAGGTGACTCATGTACTCATCAATACGCCGGGCCGTCTTTCGTTTATTGATATGGTAATCCTGTTTTACCAGAGCCGCGAGATCCTCGAACCGGATACGTTCAATCTTTGGTCCCCGATAGAGTCCCGTGGCCACCTCTCCTTCTTTCTCCTTCAAGAGCCTCTTGGCCTCGACCCGATCGACCGTCCGTGTGCTTTCTTGTATCGGCCTCCCTTCACTGTAGTACTTCATCCAATGCGGACCGGTCTCGACCAAGAGTCCCGTTGTTGGGTCTCTCTTCTTCCTGCGGTAGATCATGCCCATCGGAGGCCTCCCGTTTGTATTTCTCAACAAATTGTT
>Ga0315276_10002173_pt1 | contig 17864 bp, 16 predicted proteins | sample YL17G05_0_MG_FD_204542 | JGI IMG/M metagenome (GOLD analysis project Ga0315276, IMG submission 204542) | Sediment microbial communities from Yellowstone Lake, YNP, Wyoming, USA - YL17G05_0 | ecosystem: Environmental > Aquatic > Freshwater > Lake > Sediment | place: USA: Wyoming | collected... | reverse complement strand
GGGCGTGACCATCGTGGACTCGGGGCTGGTGCCGTTCTCGCGCGGCTCCTTCCGCGTGGACGACGAGGGCACGCCCGCCCAGCGCACCGTGCTGGTCGAGGACGGCGTGCTGGTCGGCTACCTCTGGGACCTGCTGAACGCGCGGCTCACCGGTAACCGCCCCACCGGCAACGGCCGGCGCTCCTCGTACCGCGACTTCCCGCTGTGCCGCATGACCAACACCTTCATCGAGGCCGGGCCGCACCCGCCCGACGACCTCATCGCGTCGGTCCCGCGCGGGCTCTACTGCAAGAACCTAGGCGGCGGCTCGGTCAGCCCGGCGGACGGCAACTTCTCGTTCCAGGTCACCGAGGCCTGGCGCATCGAGGACGGCCGGCTCGCCGCACCCGTGCGCAACGCCACGCTCACCGGCAACGGCGACGACGCCATGCTCAAGATCGACGGCGTGGGGAACGATCTGCGGATCGAGGGCAGCACCGGCTCCTGCGGCAAGGACGGCCAGTGGAAGCCCGTCGGCGTGGGCCAGCCCACCGTGCGCTTCACCGGGATCACCGTGGGGGGTACGAGCACGTGAGCGGCGCGCCCCGCGAAGGCAGGCCGCTCGACGCCGCGGCGCTTCTGCATCTCGGCACGGAGGCCGTGGAGCGCGCGCGGCGGGCCGGCGCCGACCACGCCGAGGCCTGCCTGGAGAGCCTGCGCTCCTTCACCGTACGGGTGAACGGCGGCGCGATCGAGAGCCTAAAGCAGAGCGTCACGCGCGGGCTCGGCCTGCGGGTGCTGGTGGGTGGCGCCCAGGGCTTCGTCTCGAGCACCGACCTCGCACCCGCCTCGCTGGCCGACCTCGCGCGCCACGCCGTGGCGCTGGCGCGCTTCTCCACGCCCGACGAGGCCAACGCCTTCCCCACGCCCGCGGACGCCGGCGACGAGCAGCCGCCCGACCTCGACCTGGTGGATCCCGCGCTGCTCGCGTGGCCCGCCGAACGCCGGATCGAGATGGCGCTCGAGCTCGAGCGCATCGCCCTCGGCTGCGACCGGCGCATCCAGCGCACCGATGGCGCGAGCGTCTCCACGCGCGACGGGCACGCGGCCCTGGTGAACTCGCGCGGCCTGGCGCGCGTCTCGTCCGGCACGACGGTGAGCGCGTACGTGATGCCGCTCGCCGGCGACGGCGAGGGCAAGCAGCAGACCGGCTGGTACGGCATGGTCAAGTGCCGGCTCGACGAGCTCGAGGATCCCGAGGCCATCGCCCGTGAGGCCGCGCGCCGCGCGGTCGCGCGCATCGGCGCGCGCCAGGTGCCCACCGCGCGCGTGCCGGTGATCCTCTCGCCCGACGTCGCCTCGGCCTGGATCGGCGAGATGCTCGAAGCCTTCAGCGGCGAGGCCCACCTCAAGCGGACCTCCTGGCTCACCGGCCGGCTGGGCGAGGACGTCGCCGCGGGCCTGGTGACGCTGGTGGACGACGGCCGGCTGCCGCGCGCGGTCGGCAGCGAGCCCTTCGACGGCGAGGGGATGCCGACGCGCCGCAACGTGCTGATCGAGCGCGGACGCTTCGCCACGATCCTCTACGATCACTACCACGCGCGCCGCTGCGGCACGCGCTCGACCGGCAGCGCCGTGCGCGGCTATTCCTCGACGCCCGGCATCGGCTCGCACAATCTCTACGTCGAGGCCGGCGACGAAAGTCCCGAAGCGATCCTGGCGCGGGTAGACCGCGGTTTCTACATGGACGACCAGGGCTCGTACGGATTCAACTCCACGACCGGCGACTACTCCTTCCAGGCGCAGGGCTTCTGGATCGAGCGCGGCGCGAAGGCCTTCCCGGTCGAGGGCGTGACCGTGGCCTCGAACTCGCTGGAGATGCTCCGGAACGTGACCGCCGTGGGGAGCGACCTCCGCTTCCTCGGCAGCGTCGCAAGCCCCACGCTGCTCATCGCCGGGATGACCGTCAGCGGAGGGTAGCTCCCGGCCGGATCGGGCGCCGCTACGAATTCCGGAAGCTCGCCACCACGGACACGGCCCGGCGCGGCGTGTGCGGCACCCGGCTGTCGTGACCGCAACGCACCAGCATGAGCGGCTCCTCGCCGGTCACGCCGAAGCGGCGCAGCAGCGGGCCGCGGAAACGCTCGAGCTCGAGCGGCGCGTTGACGGGCTGGTGCGCCAGTCCAAGTTGCGTGGCCTTGAGCGCCAGCCGCTCGTAGGCCTGCCCGCCCAGGAGCCAGGCCGACTCGTCGCGGGCCGTGGTGGTGAGCAGCGCCGCAGCGCCAGCGCTGCGCATGCCTTCGCGCGCGCGCTTGGCCAGGCTGCCCGCGCCGAAGCGCAGGAACCACGAGTCGGGGTCGTAGTAATGGCCCGCGAACCAGTTCGCCGGCCCGCTCATGCCGAGCGCATCCACCGGCACGCCATCACCGCGCCGCGCCGCGTCCCGCGTGCTCGTGTGCAGCCAGCGGTGCTGCTCGGCCTGGATGCGGCGGTTCGAGACCTGCGCGTGCACGGCGTCGTGCACGAGGTCGGCCAACTCGCGGAGCGCATCGCGGCCATCCAGCCAGTGCAGGCGCGGGCCGTCGGCCACCTGCGCGCTCAACTGGGCGCGGACCTGGGGCATGAGCCCACGCCCGTCGTAGTTGCGGCGGTTCGTCCGCCGCTCCGTCAGCGCGCCGAAGAGCTCGCGGTCGCGCCGCGGGCCATTGGCGGTCCAGGTCACCTCGGCCACCACCCCGCGCGCGCCCTCGTCGGGCCGGTAGCGCACGGTCGGCTGCAGCCCGTAGGCGCGGGCCGCCACGACCAGGTTCTCGAGTGCCGCGCCCAGCGAGACCATCAGGCCACGCTGGTCGGGGTCGCTCACGGGCAGCGAGCGCTGGACGTCGGCAAACAGCCGGATTGATTCCGGATCCACCTCGAAGCGCCAGGGCTGGGTGTTCCAGTCGCTGGGCGCGAGCACCGCGGCCCCAACCAGGGCACCGGCAAGGTCGAGCCCGCCGCCGGGGGCCTCGGCCGGGAGCGCCCAGGGCTGCAACGCCACCGCGCCGCCGCGCGCCCGTCGCGCCCAGGCGTCCACGGGACGGAGGGCCGTGCACGCGGCCGCACCACCCACGACGAAGAGAAACTCCCGGCGGCCCATGCTCCGCGACAGACCGGGCTCCGGCGCTCCGGAGGCCCACTGTGAGCGAGGGGATGCTTCCATGGCCCGCAGAGAGTGCGCAGCCCGGGTCCAACGCGTCAAACAGGAGGCTCCAACCACTTGAGGGAATGGAGACTAGCGGGCTTGCGACAGCTCTGGTCGCGCGGCTACGGTCACCGCGTGTCCCCGGCTCGCTTCATCACGGACTCCTCGCTCGAGTCGCTGGCCCGTCGCCTGCGCTTCCTCGGCCACGACGTGACAACACTCGCTGGCGCGCGGCTCGAGGAGGTCCTCGCGGTGGCTGAGCGCGAAGGCCGCACCGTCCTCACGCTCAGCACGCGACGGCCACGGCGCTGGGCGGACGTGCCGGCGATCACGGTCGAGCGCGGCGACGAGGCGGGCGCGGTGCGCAGACTGGACGCCGCCTTCGAGCCCGCGGGGCCGCCCTTCAGCCGCTGCGGCATCTGCGGCACCGCACTCGAGCGCCGGCACGGCTTCGAGGCACACGGCGAGGTGCCGGGCCGCGTGCTGCGCTCGGCGCCCTTCCTCCACCACTGCCCGGGCTGCGGCAAGTGGTACTGGGAGGGCACGCACGTCGTGCGCATCCGCGAGTGGCTCGAGCAGGCGCTCGGCCGGCCGCTCGCACCGCCGGGCGGCACGCCGGGGACGGGCTGAGGCACCGGCCGCGCAGAGCCAGGCCCCGCGCCACGTCCCACTCCACCGTTCCACTCCACCGCACCGTCCGTTCGCGGCCGTGTGCTAGACTCGACCATCATCAGGCCACCGGACCCGCTGTGCGGGTACGCCGCTCCAGCCGAGGCAGATCCCCACCCGCATGGACCTCAGCCTCATCCTCGTCAGCCACCGTTCGCGCGAGCCCCTGCTCGCCTGCCTGCGCGCGCTGCGGACCGACGCCCAAGCCACCGGGATCCGCACGGAGACCGTGGTCGTGGACAACGACTCGCGCGACGGCACGCTCGAGGCGCTGGCGGCGGAGTTCCCGGACGCGCACTTCATCGCCAACCGCGAGAACACCGGCTACGCGCGGGCGGTGAACCAGGGGTTGGCCGCCACCGGGGCACCGTTCGCGCTGGTGCTGAACCCCGACTGCGTGGTGCAGACCGGCGCGCTGCGTGCGCTCCTCGACCATGCGGCAGCGCGCCCCCGCACGGGGCTCACCGGCCCGAAGATCCTCAATCCCGACGGCTCGCTCGAGTACTCGGCGCGCTCGTTCCCCGACCAGTTCACCTTCCTCTTCAACCGCTATTCGCTGCTCACCCGGCTGTTCCCGGACAACCGTTTCTCCCGGCGTTATCTGCTCACCGACTGGGACCACGCCTCGGTGCGCGAGGTGGATTGGATCTCGGGCGCCTGCATGCTGGCGCGCCGCGCGGCGGTCGAGCAGGTCGGCGGCATGGACGGGGCCTTCTTCATGTTCAACGAGGATGTGGACTGGTGCCGCCGCATGAAACTGGCCGGCTGGACCGTGACTTATGAACCGGCGGCGGTCGTGGTGCACCACATCGGCGCCAGTCGCTCGCGCGTGGCGGCGCGCGTCATCTGGGGCCGGCACCTGGGCATGATCCACTACTTCCACAAGCACCACCCCAAGAGCCCGCTATTCTCGTTCCCGGCCGACGCCCTCATCCTGCTGCGCGCGGCGCTGATGGTCCTCGCGAATGCGCTGAGGCTTCGCGGATGAGCCGGTTGCGGGCTGGCCCCGCGGCACGGAAGGCACGCTGATGCCCTATTCGCTCGCGCTCGCGCTCGCCGCCTGCGCCCTCACGCTGGTCCTCACGCCGGCGGTGATGGCGCTGGCGCGCCGCGTGGGCGCACTCGACCACCCCGGGCCACGCCGCATCCATCGCGTGCCGGTGCCCACGCTGGGGGGACTCGCCTTCGTCGTGGCGGTGCTGGGCGTGGCGTGGCTGGCGCGCGTGCTGCCCGGGCCGGCGCGCCTGCTGGAGGTGCGTCCGCTGCTCGGGCTCACGTTGGCTGCGGTCCCGTTGCTCGCGCTCGGCCTGGTGGATGACCTGCGCGGCGCCGGGCCGTGGACCAAGCTCACGGTTCAGGCCTGCTCCGCGATGGTGCTCGTGCATTTCGGCTACGGCGTGCCGCTGCTCACGAACCCGTTCGGCTCGCCCCTCGAACTTGGATTCCTGAGCGGGCCGCTGGCCGTCGCCTGGGTGCTGGTGGTGGTGAACGCCATCAACCTGATCGACGGGCTCGACGGACTCGCCTCGGGGGTGGTGCTCATCGCCGCGGCCACGCTCTGGTGGGTGGGCCACGCGCACCTGGACCTGTACGTGATGTTCATCGCCTCGCTGCTGATCGGCTCCACGCTGGGGTTCCTGCGCTGGAACCTCCCGCCCGCCCGGGTCTTCATGGGCGATACCGGCAGCCACTTCCTCGGGCTCGCGCTGGCCGCCGTGTCGCTGATCGAGAACCGCAAGGAGACCGCGGCGGTGACCCTGCTCTTCCCGCTGGTCGCCCTGGGCGTGCCCATCGCCGACAGCGTGCTGGCCTTCGCGCGACGCCTGGGCAGCGGCCGGCACGTCTTCCACCCCGACCGCGAGCACATCCATCACCGCCTCCTCGACCTGGGCCTTTCGCCGCGCGGTGCGCTGCTCGTACTCTGGGGGTTGTGCGCCGTCTTCGGCGTGACGGCCGTGGTGCTCGCCGCGCGGCCACGCAGGCTGGCATTCGTGACGGTTCTGCTGCTGGCACTGGTCCTGTTCATCGTCTTCGAGATCCTCGTGGCCAGCGGCCGCAAGAGGCGCGACCCCGAACTCTGAGTCGTTCAGTCACGGAGACCGCTTCGGGCGTCGCGATCCGCAGGAGTCATCGCCGTTCGCCCTCCCGTTCTGCGTCTCCGGCGCCACGGCCACACGATCTTCGTGGACACGGTCACGTCCCACGGGACGGCGAAGTCCTCCTGAACCGGATACTGGGGCGCGGGACCCCGGGGACACCACCCTCCAAACCCCACCACCCGGTCCCGGCCCTGGCGCACCGTCCAGAAGCATACGCCGCGCCACCCGCAATCCGTTGGCACGCGCGGCGCGTCCTGGTTCGACCTGTCCGGCCAGTGTCCATCCGCGTCCATCCACCGACGCCCCGCGGTGTGCGGACGAACCGGCCGCCCGGCCCTCCTCCCGTCTCACGGCGAGGGCGCGGTGGTCATCCCCCGCGCCCTCGGCACTCCGATCCCAGTGGCCATCAATACGTGATCGAACAGTCCAGTTTCACGCTCCAGAGCGTCCGCGACTTCGGTTCCGTTTCGGCGAACAACAGAGGCATGGCAGGACTGGCCGGACCCTTCAGATCGACGAGCAGGTCGTCGATCTTGGGCCGGTCGCCATCCGGGCCCGGGAAAGTCGGATCTCCGTCCAACTTGTCCACTCTGGCCATGCGCACATCGAGGCCGAGCAATCCCTGCTTGTGAACCGGGATGTGCATCCCGCAAGCCAGATAGCGGCCCGGGGTGAAACCGCTCTTGTCGGCTCCGGTCCGGTAGCGCTTGTGGTACAAGGCGCCCGCGCCGATGCCCGCGTAGGGGTAGACCGCCGCGCCCCAGCGTGAGTGCCGCACAACCTCGAGCGTGAGAGGAACAGCGATTTCCGCCGCATTGCCGAAACGGCCCAGCAGCTCATAGTGGGCGAAGCCGCCCGCGGACCACCTGTCGAGCACGAATCGCCGGTAGCCGAATCCACCTCCAACCAGCCCATTGGGCGCTTCGTCGCCAGAGACCTTGGCGTAGCCGGCGCGCACCGACATCCACTGGCTGCCTCGCCTGAGAATGTCCCCGGCAGCACCCGAGGAGCCAGCCGCGAACGCCGGCGCGGCCGAGGCGCCGGCCAGCACCACCGCCATCAGAGCTGCCGCACGCGTCATCCGATACCCGTTCACCGGTCGCTCTTCAGTCTCCGGTGGGCCCGAACCCGACGGTGACCCCGGTCGTCAGCAGGCTCACTCTGGCGTTCCCGGAGAAGATCTCGTGGTAGACGGCCTCGAGCCCAACGGAGGTACCGCCGAAGACGCGACACCCCAGTCCCGCCCCGGCGTTGAAGCCGGCCTTGTTCACCTGCTCGACGCCACCCAGCGTCGTGCCGGCCGAGGCGGCCGAGACGTCCTGGCCGTATCGGATGGAGCAGGTTCCCGCGCCCGCCCGCAGGTACGGCGCAAAGCGCCCGCGCTCGAACACGAACGCCTTGGCGTACAGGCCCAGATTCGTAACGGTCCAGTTCTCCACCAGCGTGATGGTCACGGCCTCCGCCGTGCCGGGGTCCTCGGGGACGTTGATCACGGCCCCGTTGTGCGTGCCGGAGCTGGCGAAGTAGCTGAAATTCGCGCCCGCCTCGAGCCACCTGGTCACCCGGTAGCCGGCGCTCAATCCCGCCATCGAGCCGGGTTTGGCAACATCGCCGAATGCTCCGCGTGGCGCCTGGCTTCCCATCGTCAGCGTCACCATGCTCTCGGCGGCCGCCATGACCACCTGCGGGGCCACACACATCAGCAGCGCGCCGGCCGCGATCATCCATGGCTTCGACATCGGACGGCCTCCACTCATGGCTTTCCGCGTACGAACAGGTCCGCAACCGGCTCGGTCGGGGCACCCGCAACCGCGGTTTCCAAAGCCGGGCAACGTTGGGGGGTCGGAACTCCGCCCCACGCCCGCCGGAAAGTCCACCCGTGCCGGCGTCAGGGACGGAGAGGGTACGGTCGGCGGGAATGGCGGGTCAATCCGGCGTCCATCATCCGGGCGCGCGGCCTCGCCGGAAACGGCGCAGCCGCGGGTCCGACGAAATAGGCTTCCCCTGCCGCCCGGCCTTCGCTAGTTTGCACGTCATGTGCGCACGCTGCGGATCGCATCCCCAGGCCCGTGACCCGTGGGGATGGGCGTTCACCCTGTTCCTGGGCGCGATCCTCCTGCTCGGGCCGGTGGACTTGTATCGCTTCGACGTGCTCGCGCACTTCAACTCAACCTGGCAGCCGGAGAAGGTGCTGCGGGCCACCCACGATGGCCGCTCGCGCCGGGCCCCGGGCATCACCCGGGGCCCGGGCGGGCAGCCAGCCTTCTTCCTACGAGAGGAGCGCCGCCTGTGAGCACCCGATCCCAGCGACCACCCGCGATGCGCTACCGTCCCGCGCGGCACGCCGACGTCGAGACCCTGGCCGAGCTCGGCCTGCTTGCCTACCGGGTCTCGAGTTTCGAGAAGCGGCGCGAGTTCTACACCGACCACCCGCGTTTTTCCCTGCGCGACGTGCGGGTCGGCGAGCTGGAAGGGCGGATCGTCGCCTCGCTCGTGCTCTACCCGCTGACCTCCTGGGTGCGCGGCCAACAGGTGCCGATCACGGGTGTGGGCTCGGTCGCGGTCTCGCCCGAACACCGCCGCCGCGGTCTGGGCGAAACGCTCATGCGCTCGGCGCTGCGCGAGTCGCGCCAGCGCGGCAGCGCCTTCTCCGCCCTGTACGCCTTCCGCGGCTCGTATTACCGCAAGCTCGGCTACGGCGTCATCGAGGTCGTACAGCAGCTCGCCATCTCACCCGCGAACCTGCCCGCTTCCGACGAGACGCGCCGCGTGCGCCGCCTGCTGCTGCCAGACCGGCCCGCCGTCGAGGCGCTCTACGAGCGCGTCGCTGCGCAGGGCCACTTCGCTCTGGCGCGCACGCGTGAGTGGTGGGCGCAGCGGCTGTGGGACTACCCCGGCGACTGGGTCGTCTACGAGGGCCGTCGCCGCGGGCGGATCGAGGGCTACCTGCACTACGAGGTGGACACGACGCACGGCCCGTTCCGTCTCGGTCTGACGCTCACCGAGTTCGTCGCCGCGAGTCCCGAGGCGCATCGCGGGCTGGTGGGCTACCTCGCCTCGCTCGCCGACCAGGTCCAGGAGATCCACCACGCCACGCCGGGCGACAACCTCTGGCTCGCCACGATCGAGACCGCGCAGAACCTGCGCCCCGGCGCCGAGATGGGCGTGCTGCTCGACACCGGCGGCGTGGCGCACGGCGCGATGCTGCGCGTGACCGACGTGAAGGCGGGGCTCGAGTGCCTGCCCGTGGCCCCGAACGCGCGGGGCGAGGTCGTGCTCGACGTGGACGACCCGGTCCTGCCGCAGAACGCGCGCACGTGGCGCGTGGCCGCGCGCGAGGGCCGGTTGCTCGTGGGGCCCGAGGCCGCGGGCGCCGCGCGGCCGCCCCGGGCCGGCCGGGCGCGCCTGCCGCGCCTGAAGGTGCCGGCCGACGTGCTGGGGCCGCTGCTCGCGGGCACGCTCTCCGCGACGGGCGCGGCGGCCGCCGGACTCATCGAGTCGAGCGGCGGGGCCGAGGTCGTCGAGTCCTGGTTCCGCGCGAAGCCGGCGTTCCTCTACCCGATGAACGTGTTCTGATGAGTGACCTCATGAAGCGCTCGCGGCGCAGGTTCCTCGGGCTCATCGCGGCCGGCTCGGTCGCGGCGGCGGCGACCCCCGCTGCGGCCCTGGCGCGCGCGGTCAGGCCGAAGGAGAGGCCCGCAAAGCCGGTCCCGGGCGCGCCGGGCGCGAAGCCCGCGGGTCTGCGCGGTGACGAGGGCGCGTCGCCCGCGATGGCCGAGGAGATCCGTAGGCAGAAGGTCGCGGTGGAACAGTCGCTCCAGGCGCTGCGCGACTGCCCGCTGCCGCCGGGGACCGAGCCCGCATTTGTCTTCGCGCCGCTCCGGCCGCGGAAGAACGCTGGCACGCCGTGATCACCGAGGACCTGCTCTACGCCGGCATCGGCGACCTCGCGGCCCGCATCCGCGCGCGGCGGCTCTCTCCGGTCGAACTGGCCGAGGCGTACCTCGAGCGCATCCGGCGCGTCTCCCCCGCCCTGAACGCGTTCGAAACGGTGGCCGGTGACGTCGCGCTCATGCAGGCGCGCCTGGCCGAGAGCGACCTCAAGCTCGGCCGCTGGCGGGGCCCGCTGCACGGCATCCCGTACGGCGCCAAGGACCTCCTTGCGACGGCCGGCCTGCGCACGACCTGGGGCGCGGCCCCGCTCGGGGAACAGGTCTTCGACTTCGACGCCACCGTGGTCACGCGCCTGCGCGAGGCGGGCGCGGTGCTGCTCGGCAAGTGCGCGATGGTCGAGCTCGCGGGCGGACTGGGTTACCGCTTCGCCGACGCCTCGGTGAGCGGGCCAGGCCGCAACCCCTGGGACCCGAGACGCTGGACCGGCGGCTCGTCGTCGGGATCGGGAGCGGCGGTCGCCGCGGGGCTCGCGCCGTTTGCGCTCGGCACCGAGACCTGGGGCTCCATCCTCTGCCCCTCGGCGTTCTGCGGGCTCACGGGCCTGCGGCCCACCTACGGGCGCGTGAGCCGCGCGGGCGCGATGGTCTGCTCGTGGAGTTTCGACAAGGTGGGCCCGCTCGCGCGCTCGGCCGCCGACTGCCGGCACGTGCTCGGCGCAATCGCCGGGGCCGACCCGGCCGACCCGACCTCGTCCAGCGAACCGCTGGACCTCAAGCCGCGCCGCCTCGACTCCGCGCGGCTGAAGGCGGCGCTCGTGCCGCTCGACTTCACCGCAAAGGGCGCCGAGGCAGAGGTGAAGGCGGCGTTCGACGCGGCCGTCGCCCAACTGCGCGTCGCGGGGCTCCGGCTCGAAGAGGCGGCGCTGCCCGCGCTGCCGGCCAGTGAGCTGGCCGGGATCATCATCGCAGGCGAGGCGCTCTCGTCCTTCGAGAGGCTCTACCAGGACGGCAGCGTGAAGCACCTGCGGGACCCGTACGCCCAGTACCAGCCCGAGATCAACGCCGCCGTCACCGGCGCCGACCTGGTCAGGGCCTGGCGCATCCGGCGCGCGCTGCAGGAGAAGATGGCGGAGTTCTTCGCCGAGTACGACGTCATCGTTACGCCCAACTTCATGTCGGTGGCACCGCGCCTCGAGGACGACCTCTACCAGGCGCTGCCCTACGCCGACCCGGTGGGTGCGATCGGCAACGCCTGCGGCCTGCCCGCGCTCGCGCTGCCCTGCGGCTTCGGCCGCGAACACCTGCCAGTCGGCTTCCAGATCATGGGTCCGCCGTTCAGCGAGGGCCTGCTGCTCGACCTGGGCGAGGTCTACCAGAAGCGCACGAGCTGGCACCTGGGGCGCCCGCCGCTGCGGTGACGGCCAGGCGGCGGGGGCCCGACCGCGCCCCCGCCGCCCCGGTGGCTGCCGCGCTCAGGCCCGCGCACGCGGCCCGCCGGCGTCCCAGTGAACGAGGGCCGAGCGGACGCCGAGCGGCCAGACGTACTTCCCGTCCACCGCCGTGAGCCGGCGCTCCATGAGATCGCGCAGGAAGTCGTCGTGCTCGCTCGCTGCGGGGAGCCCGAGGCGGCGCTTCACCTCGGCGACGGCCTCCCCGGGGCTCGCGCTCACCCACGGCTCCCACAGGCCGGCGCCCTCCATCACGACGTCGGGAAAGATGCCGAGCTGCAGCAGGGCGTTGTAGCCAACCTGGAAGTTCGGGCTGTCGTAGGGGTGCCCCCAGACGCGCAGCGCCACCTCAGCCATGATGCCGTCCATGACCGGCGCGCGCATCAGCAGGAAGCAGCGCCGCCGTGCCACGCGCTCGAGGCTCCTCACGAACGCGGGGAAGTCGGCGAAGCCGTACATCGCCTGCGAGCACAGCGCGACGTCGTGCGGCTCGAGCGCCACGTCGGGCCACGCCGCCTGCACCACCTCCACGTTCGTCACCCGGGCGGCGGAGAGCGTCTCCCGCATCACCTCGACCATCGCGGGCGAGGGCTCGACCGCGGTGACCCTGCGCGCGTGACCAGCCAGGAACGCGGCCCACGCGCCGGTCCCGGCGCCCACGTCAACGACGCTCGAGCCGGGGTGCGCGTCCAGCCAGGCCGCGACCGTGGCGCGGCTCGAGTCCGGCGTGCTCCAGCGCCTCGCGACCCCCGCGGCGAAGTCGCGCGCCCTGTCGCGCCACGGGTCCTCGGCGGCGCGGGTCCGGTCGGCCCGCCAGCTGCGGACCTGCGCCTCGTGCAGTTCGCGCCACAGCGCGTTCCAGTCGGTCACTCGCTCCATGCTCCGCTCCGTTCCGTCGATCGGTCCCACATCCGAAGGGTCCGGCGGCGGCCCCGCGCCACGCGCTGGCGCCGCGCCGGCCCGCGCGCTCACGAGTGCGGTACGACGAGCGGCCGCCCGCGCAGTTGGACGACCTCCACCTCCATGCCGTAGGTCGCGCTCAGCCGCTCGGTGGTCAGCACCTCGGCGGTCGGCGCCGCGGCCAGCACGCGCCCGTCCCGCAGGAGCACCACGTGGTCGGCGATGGCCGCGGCGAGGTTGGGATCGTGGGTCGTGAACACCACGGTCCGGCCCTCGCGGCCCAGCATCCGCAGCACCTCCAGCACCCGCCGCGTGTTCGCGGGGTCGAGGTGCGAGGTCGGCTCGTCCGAGAGCAGGATCGCCGACTGCTGCACCAGCGCGCGCGCGATGGTCGCGAGCTGGGCCTCGCCTCCGCTCAGCGTCGGGACGGCGCGGTGCCTCAACGCGGTCAGTCCGACGCGCTCGAGCACCTCGAGCGCGAGCGCACGGTCGTCCGCGCCGGGCAGGTCGAGCAGGCCGAGGTGCGGCGCGCGGCCCAGCAGCGCGAACTCGAGCACGCTCAACTCGAAGGCCACCGGCTCGGACTGCGGCACCAGGCCCACCCGCTGGCTCAGGTCGCGGCGCGAAAAGCAGTGCTGTGGCCGGCCCTCCACCTCCACGGCGCCGGCCGTGGGCGCGAGCAGGCCGAGCAGCAGGCGAAGCAGCGTCGTCTTGCCCGAGCCGTTGGCTCCGAGCACGGCGGTGATGGAGCCGGAGGCGACCTCGAGCGAGATGTCGCGCAGCACCTCGGGCCCTCCGGGCGCGTAGGCGAACGAGACCCCGCGGACGGCGAGCGCGGGCGCGCTCACGACCGCACCACCGCCTGCCGGCGCAGCACCACGCCCAGGAAGACCAGTGCGCCCACGAGCGAGGTGAGCAGCCCCAGCGGGATCTCGCCATTGAGCAGGGTGCGCGCGATGTCGTCGCAGGCCAGCACGAAGAGCGTGCCGAGCAGCATGCTCGCGGGCAGGGCGCGACGCGCGTCCGAGCCCACCAGCCGCCGCGCGATGTGCGGCACGATCAGGCCCACCCAACCCGTCTGCCCGGCCTTCGACACCACGACCGCAGTCGCGGCCACGGCCGCGATCACGATGATCAGCCGCTCGCGGCCCGGCGCCACGCCCAGCGAGAACGCGGTCTCGTCGCGCAGCGAGAGCACGTTGAGGCGCCAGCGCATCAGGTAGAGCACGACCAGGCAGGGCACCACCACCGGCAGGACGTGCAGCACGTCTCGCCAGGTGATGGCCCACAGCCCGCCCAGCATCCAGAAGGTGATGTCGGGGAGCTGCTTCAGGGGATCGGCCAGGTACTTCACCGCCCCGGTCGCCGACGTGAGCGTGGCCGAGACGATGATGCCCGCGAGCACCAGCCGCAGCACCCAGTCGCCGGACCGGATGCGCTGCGCGATCAGGTAGCTCGCCGCCATGCCGAGCAGCGCGAACGCGGCCGCCGCCCCCTGCACCGTGGCCGGCGCGCCACCCAGGAACACGATGGCGAGCGAGGCGCCGAACGCCGCTCCGGGCGAGACGCCGAGGAAGCCCGAGTCCACGAGCGGGTTGCGGAACACCATCTGCAGCACCGCGCCCGATCCGCCCAGGGCCGCGCCCAGCAGCAGCGCGGCGAGGATGCGCGGCACGCGCAGGTTGAGGATCAGGTTGCGCGCCAGTTCGTCGTGGAAGAGCGCCGAAGGCGGCGTCAGAAACGGGCCCGGGTAGCGGCCGAGCGCGACCGAGACGAACACGACGGCGAGCAGCAGGCCGGCGATCGCCCACAACCGGGCCGCCGCGCGGCGCTCCTCGCCCGACCGGGGACGCGCTTCAGCGCACATCCAGGCGCACCTTGCTCAGGATGTCGCGGGTGATGGCGCGCTCGTCCAGGCCGTAGAGCGTGCGATAGAAGTCCCGCACCTCCGCCGCCACGTCCAGATCCCGGAAGCGCTCAGGATGCAGGGTCTTCGCCATCCAGGTCAGGCCCAGCAGCCAGCGCGGGGTCGGCGTGTCCCAGCCGTAGATGTCCGACGGGAACGCGCGCAGCCCGCCCGTGCGCACCGCGCGCAGCCCGCGCCACTGCGGGTCGGACCTGAGCGTGGCGACGACTTTCGCCGGGTCGAGCGCGGGCCAGACGCTGAGGATGATCAGGTCGGGGTCCCAGCGCGCGATCTGCTCGAGGTTCACCACGGTCCAGCCGCTGGTCGGGGCGGCCGAGTCGAGCCAGACGGGCCTGCCGCCCGCGGTCTCGACCTCGAGCGTCTGCATCCAGGGCTTCGCGGGCACGCGCACGGCCGCTGCGCCGCCGCGCTCGGCGTACTCGACCACCAGCACGCGCGGCCGGTCGGCCTCGCGCACGCCCCGCCAGCCCGCGCGGACGCGCGCGACCCGCGCCTGGTAGTAGGCCGTGATCTCCCGCGCCCGGTCCGGCCATCCCAGCAGCACACCCACGTTGGCGACGTCGTGGTAGAACTGCTCGGGCGTCTCGAGCCCCAGGGAGACCACGGGAACGTGGATCGCGGCCAGCGCCGCGCCAGGCTGGTCGAGCCCCCGGCTCCCGGTGAGCACCAGGTCGGGATGCAGCGCCGCGATCTGCTCGGGGCCGGGATTCACCAGCGCGGCCTTCTCTCCAAACGCCGGGTCCAGGAGCGGCGCGAAATCGCCGGCCATCTGCCCCCGCTCCACGCCGGCCAGCCGTCGCGACACGCCGGGGAACAGGTAGAGCAGGTCGACCACCATGTAGGGGCCGCGCCCCACCACGACGATGCGCTGCGGCGGGCGCGCCAGTCCCACCACGCGCCCGGCCGCGTCGGTCACGCGGATCGCGGGCGCGCTCTGTGCGGCCGGCGCGGCGGCGCCCGCCGGGGCCGCGCCGGCGAGCGCGGCCGTCAACGCGAGCGACATGGCCAGAAGTACCCGGGAGACGATCCGGCTCGAGCGCATGGACGGCCTCCTCGACGCAGGTGACGATGCGACCGGGGCGACGCGGGCGCACGACGGGCCCGCCGGTGGCCACGCCCCGGAGGACGGACCCGGCAGCATAGCAGCCGGACGCGCGCAGCGCCGAACCCGGCGGGGCGGCTCTGCCGGACACCCCCCCAACGTCCCGGCCAGCGGGTCAGTCCCGGATCGCCGGGAGCGGGTTCGGCGGCTCCTTCAGCGAGAGCTCGAAACAGTGCCGCCCACGCGGGTGCTTCCAGAACAGCGACGACTCGCCGGGATTCTCCGGCGAGACCAGCGAGTCCGCGGTCGCGAAAGTGGCGCACAGCGCGACGGTGGTCGAGTCCACCACGCGGTAGCCGTAGAAGTCCTTCGACTCCGGGTCGCGGAAGGTCTCGAGCGGCGGCGCCGCGGGCCGCGCCGCCAGCTCGCCTAGCGAACCGGGAAGGACGCGCCGCGCGCCGCGCTCGATGATCAACTGCCTCCAGATGGACTTGAGGTTCTCCACGCGCCGCGCGTCGAGCGCGCGCAGCCGCGAGCGCTGCGGCGAACCGGACGCGATGAGCCCCAGCACGATCGTCGCCACGACCACCACCACCACCACCCACGCGAGCCACGGCATACCCCCGCGGCGCACGGCATCCTCGCGCTCCTCGCCGCGCAGCTCGGCGAGGTAGTGCCCGAAGACCGTGCCGGCGATGGCGAAGACCACCAGCGTCTTCCACAGGATCCGCGCCACCAGTTCGCCGGCGAGCAGGCTCTGCAGGACGAAGGTCAGGTCCCCGATCAGGACCAGCGCCGCGACGAAAAGCGTCAGGTAGGTGAGCCACTTGCGCACCGCCGAGCCGCGTTTCTCCGGATCGCGCGCCATGGCCCGTCCGATGAGCGAAGAGAGAAACAGGAAGATCGGGAAGGCGATGACCAGCGCGGCGATGCCGTTGCGCAACGCCTCGGCGGCCCAGCGCTGCGAGTAGGGGTTCTGCACCGCGTCCGGCAGCCAGCGGTCCACGATGGCGAACAGCACCAGGCCCAGGTTGAAGGCGGTGATGTAGAGCGTGGCGAAGAGCACCAGGTAGAGGAACGCCTCGCGCGCCGAGAGCGAGGGTCTCCGGCGCGGGACGGGGACGGCGAACTCCACCTCGGCGAAAGCCCCCAGCGCGGCCTCGGCCTCCTCCGCGCGCCACCCGGCTTCGCGGAGGCGCTCGCGGATGGCCGCGCGGGACGCCCCGCGCAGCAGCGCGTCGCGGACGAACAACTGGAGCTCGGCATTCATGGTTTGGGGCCCTCCGGGACAGGGGGCGTGCGCGGCCGGGGGGCCGAGCGCCCCCCGCAACCCACCGTCGCTACAGCATCTCCTTCAACGTGATCCGGATCTTCCTCGCCTTCCCGGCGCGCACGACGGCGAGCGTGTGCGTGCTGCCTTCGGCGCTCTCGTCGAGGATGGCTGCGACCCCTTCGAAACCGAGCTCCAGGATCCGCCTGCCGTCGAGCGCCGTCACCACGTCGTCCGCGGAGAGCCCCGCCCGCTCCGCGGCCGAACCCGCGAGCACGGCCGCGACCTTCACGGTGTCCGCGTGACGCACGAGCTGGATCCCGGATCGCGACATCGGATCGCGGCGCGTGTAGAGCTTGCCGGGCTCGAGCCACATCCGCCGCCGCTCGTAGTCGAGCGTCACCTTGAAGCGCTCGAGGATCCGGTTGCCGATGTTGCCGGCGTAGTCCTCGCTCGTGAACGCACCGGCCGTCGCCTGCGAGAGCGAGACCACCGGGTCCGCCCACGAGTACGGGCCGATCTCGAGCTTCTTCATGCGTACGACGCGCGTCGTGAACATGCCCCCGAACCCGCCGCCCATGACTTCGACGCCGCGCCCGGCCCTTGTCATGAGGTCGTGCCGCTTCACGAACGGCGTGTGCAGGTCCACCGTGGAGCCACTGCCCGCGTCCACGCGGAAATCGCCGGTGATCCGGCCGTCGAGTCTCAGGGTCACGACCGGCGTGTGCCCGGCCAGCGTCATGGGAATGGCCGTGCCCGGTCCCGTGTACTGGAAGGTCTTCGGGTCGCGGAGCGTGAGCCGGCGGGCGTCGAAGTCGAGCTCGTCCACGAAGCGGCTGATGAAGTCGAAGCCGATCACGCCGGCGCAGTCCCGCCAGAAGTAGGGCGCGAGGATCGAGTTCACGCTCAGCACCGCCACGCGGGCATCCTTCACCTCGATGCCGTCGCCATCCGCGGCCGCGACCACGAGCGACGAGAGCGCCGCGAACGAGGCGCTGCCCGTCGCGCCCGCGCCCTGCCCCTGCTGCGCGCCCTCGGTCTGAAGCCCGATCTTCGCGGCGTAGGCGCTGTCGATGACCGTGATGCTCGCGCCCGTGTCAAAGATGAAATCCGCCGGCGGGCCGCCGTTCACGGAAGCCCGCAGCCAGACATGGCGCGCCTGATACTCGAAGGGCAGGCGTGCCACGCCCGGCGTCTTCAGGTAGCGCACGCTGCCCTGGTCCGACGGCGGCGCGAACAGGTCCGCCGGGAGCGCCTCGTTCACCCAGACCGAGTCGAGCGCTATCTTGACGGTGTTCATGGGCTGGCCGACGATCTCGGCGGTCGAGTGGAATGACATCATGCGCCGCCCCACGCGGCGGTAGTCGCCCAGGCGGGTGACGGTGGTTTGCTGGTCGTTCTTCGAGATGGACTTCGTGACCAGGCCGGTCTTCAGGTCGAAGTACGCGCGGCG
>Ga0315276_10002172_pt1 | contig 17866 bp, 15 predicted proteins | sample YL17G05_0_MG_FD_204542 | JGI IMG/M metagenome (GOLD analysis project Ga0315276, IMG submission 204542) | Sediment microbial communities from Yellowstone Lake, YNP, Wyoming, USA - YL17G05_0 | ecosystem: Environmental > Aquatic > Freshwater > Lake > Sediment | place: USA: Wyoming | collected... | reverse complement strand
TTTGTGACCGATAATTGGCGCATGATACATGGTGCCAGGTGTGTTGATGCGGTTGCAACCAACCCCCTAGATGATAACAAAATGATAACAAAATGATAACATTTTGCCAAATTTGGCAACGAGATTTTTTTCATTTTTTGTGAGCATATTGCGTGTCATGATTTTCATGCATCCAACCAAATGTGCAAAACACTATTTTGTAGCATGTCCCGAATTTGGCAAAAGTTCTTTTCCGAAAACAAGAATGCCTCAAAAAGGGACATGCGCATAAATAATTATGCAGTTTTGGGCCATTTTGGGGCCAAAACGGCGGTTGCATGTCCCGAATTTGGCAAAAGCTTTTTTCCAAAAACAAGAATGCCCTAAAAAGGGACATGCCGCATCCCGATCCGGGCGCCGAATTGCACCCCCTGAAAACGGCAAAACATTTAAATTCAAAATAAGAACCCCTGTTTTTTGGACTGCCAACTAAATGCATTGATTATATCGGATGCCCCTATTTGGGCAAAACCTTTTCACGGAAAACACGAATGCCCCGAAAATGGACATGCTGCACCCGATCCGTCGCCGGTTGCACCCCCTGAAAACGGCAAAAGCTTTTTCCGGAAAACACGAATGCCCCGAAAAGGGACAATCGCTATTTGCCAAAATGTCAATAACATTTGACAAATTTATTAAAAACATAGTAACATTTGTCAAACATTATTAAGTTTATAAAAATAAATTTAAATGTATTGCAATCATAGATCACATTGGTGCATTAAGACAGACATTGAGTATGGAATTCAATTGTTCAGTGTGCCACGTGACTTGTGCGCACGCAAGTGAATACAACCGACATCTGAATACGGCAAAACACAAACAACGTGCAAATGCATTCGCCAATGGACTTTCGTTTGAAAACGTGCATGGGTGTGACATATGTGGCAAAACATACAAGTTTAGTTCGGGGCTGAGCATTCATAAGAAGACGCATCAATCGCAGCATCAATCACAGTCGCAGACACAGACACAATCACAAATGCAAACACAACCTCAGGACAAGCAGTTTTCGGATTTGATTGAAGTGGTGAAGGATTTGATGGCGCACAACAAGGAGGTGGTGTCCCAAAACAAGGACATGATCAGTCAGAACAAGATCCTGGTGGACGCGATTCAGACGAAGATGGCGAACGACAGCACGCTGGCGCTGACCATGGCGGCGGGAACCGGCGGTAATCGCATCACGAACAACACGAACAACATCACGAACAACACGCAGTTCAACCTGCAGGTGTTTCTGAACACGGACTGCAAGGACGCCATCAACTTGAGCGATTTCGTGAAAACCCTGAAAATCACGCTCCAAGATTTGGAATTCACCAAAACGAACGGCATCGTGGAGGGCGTGAGCTCCATCATTGTGAACAACCTGAAGGGCATGGACGTGCACAAGCGGCCCATTCACTGCACGGACTTGAAGCGCGAAACCATGTACGTGAAGAACAACGAGTGGATCAAAGACGACCTGCACGAGCACATCAACAAGTTCATTTACTTGACGTCGTGCTACCAGACGCGGGTCATCCAGGAGTGGATGAACGCGCACCCGGGGTGGGAAACCAAGGAGCGCATGCACACCGAATACCACAACATCTGCAAGGAGCTGTACAAAAAGATTGAACACGACGAGCGCGCAAACAAGAAAATCATCAAGGCGTTCCTCAAGGAGGTGCACCTGGCCAAAACCGGCGGCGAAATAGTGTAAATGTGATTCATGCAATCATATTTGCAATGGATGAATTATTTTTGATGCATTTGGGTTATGCTTTTCATGATCTGCGTCTGCTTTGCTTGCGTCTGCTTTGCTTGCGCCTGCTTTGCTTGCGTCTGCTTTGCTTGCGTCTGCTTTGCTTGCGTCTGCTTTGCTTGCGCCTGCTTTGCTTGCGCTTAAGTCCGCCAACAACTCCTAATGGAGGATCGAACTGACATCCTCGTAACGATCCTCGTAACGTTTTGTTTCCATAAAGAGGTTCTCCTTGTTTGTTCTTATATACTTCCCATCCAGGTGTTAATTATGGATCAGGGGGGGATGATGTTGAGGATGATGCAGCAGATGGATCGTATCCAAATAACCTTCCTATATTCATATTTGTTTGTTAAAGTGTGGTTATATATACCATATAGAAAATAAAATATTAAACGCAAACGGATGTTATGCAATAACTTGCCTCTCGGATTATATTATCTCATTTTCTCTCGGATGTATGAATCAGGAACCCGTATTTTGGACAAGTATGTGCTGCGCGAGTGCATTGGGTCCGGCGCGTTCGGCGAAGTGTGGAATGCGGACAGCGCCAGCACGGGCGAACCTGTGGCCGTTAAAATGGAGCGCATTCGGGGCAACCCTGTGCCCACCCTGCAATACGAATCGCGGGTGCTGCAAGCATTGCAAGGGATTCCTGGAATCCCCAGTCTTCGGTATTTCGGGCGCAAGGACGACATGGACGGCATTTTCATGGTGACGGAATTGCTGGGACCGTCGCTGGAAACGCTGGCGACGTCGCAGAGGTTGGACATGCGTTCGCACGTCATAAAAAATCCGCCGCCGCATCACGTCGATTTCATTTCGGGCATTGGGCGCCAAATGCTGCAACGTCTTAAATCAATCCACTGCCGCGGCATGTTGCATCGGGACGTGAAACCCGACAACTTCGTGTTTGCGCGCACCCCCGTGCTGGATTTGTCCAGACGCGCCAATTCAACACCAAATTCAAGTGTGCCGCTGCTGTATCTCATTGATTTCGGCATGGCCAAGCGGATTGCTGACCGCAAGGAGGGACAAGGGCAACAAGGGCAACAAGGGAAACAATCGCAGCATGTGTCGCCGTTAATTGGGAGCGCGCGGTACGCCAGCCTGGCCGCGCACCGGGGGGAAGCGCTGGGGCGCAGAGACGACCTCATTTCCATGATGTATTCGCTGATGTACGTGACCAACGGCGGCGCGCTGCCCTGGCAGGGTTACACGGATATGGAAATTTACTACATTAAAGAAAACACGACGCCAGCCGAACTGTGTGCGGAACTGTGCGCGCGGCATGCGGACGGATGGTCGGCTGCACTGGACCGACTGTACGCCATGCACGCGAGCGATGCGCCCGACTACGACGCCATTGCGGCCTTGCTATAATAGTACACTAATATCCAACTTTATCATCTTTATTATATACGGTAAATGTAATAAAGTCATTATACAAGTGTGTTGCATTACGTAATTTCGTATGGCACACGAAGAATTGAAGCTGCTGTCGGTGTACGCGATGTTCGGCATACGCACCATGAATCACGCGAATTTGGAACGCGCCGCGCAACACAAGCTTGCGGTGTCGTCCAAGTCCCGGTTTGGCGTGTTTGTCACCCTGCGCCGCCATGAAAACGTGTTCAACGCGGATGACTTGGACGCGACGCAGATCCACGGCTGCCTCGGGCACTGGACCCCCAATTATCAATCCATGACACCGGAGGAGCTGGTCGCCAAGGTGCAGCAGCTGGCGCGCGATGTGCGGTTCAACGACGACCGGCGGCTGCATTTTGAGACGGACGTGGATCAAGACGCGTCGGCCGTCATTGAAATCAGTTTCATGAACCAGCCGTTGGGCGAGATTGACGCGGTCAACGGCAGCGCATTCAGTAATAAAACGCGCGGGCTGATCGTGGACTCGGGCACAGGGAAGCGGGCAACGTACTTGCCCGGCGTGTACCCGACCGCCAACTGGAGCTACGTGTCGCAGAGTTTGCGACAAAAAGCGGGGCTGGGTCGCACCGCTGCGGCCCGATTTTACGCGTACGAAACCACCGTCGCGAAATTCCAGGCCTATAACACGCTGTTCTCGGCGATGTCGGCGTCGCAATTGCGGTCGGACGTGGCGTTCTTTTATTTGAAACACTACGGCGAGTTTGTGCCGTACGAGTACAACGCCGCAACCAACGCGGCTACCATCAACGAACGAGAAGCGGTGCGCAACGTGGCGTGCATCGGGGACGTGATCGGGTTCGCGCACGACTACCGGGCGGCGTTTGAGAACAAACCCGTGCTGCCCAACTTGGAGCACTACTACCAGCTATGGCTCAAGGCTCCGACTGTGTACCGTCAGGCGTCCATTTTCCTGATTCGGGCATACAATCGCGCTCAAGTGCACCGGTCGCGCGTGCAGCTGATGAGCTCGCAGCTGTACGACGCATTAAACCGCGACGAACTGGAACCGCGGTTTGAACTGGGTGAAGCTGTTAGCGTGCTGGCGCAAGTGTCGGTGCCGCGCGTGAAGGCGCTGAAACGCGCCATGGCGATCATGCGGGAGCGGGCCGACGGCATGCTGCAGTCGGAGTCCACCCCGCTGGACAACGTGTTTGAGCTGAACTGGCAGAGCCAAAGCGTGCATCAAATGTTGAAATTGGAGACAAGAATAAGGACGACGACAACGACCCAAAGTAAGAGCAGGCCGGGGTTGGATGCGCTGGAACATGCCATTGTGCTGTTTCGCGTGCTCATGAAAACGGCGCAGCGGACGATTATGCGGCTGGATTCGCTGGAGACCAATTATTTGGCAGTCATATATGAATGCTTGTCAAATTTGGACGCGGTCATGGGGCTGCACGACGCGCGCTCTGAGTATTCGTATTCGTCGTCGGTGCGGAATGAAATTCGGAACCAACGTTTACGATACTTTACGGCTTTAAGGAGGGGCGAATACGGTCTGTATTACTTCAAGGGCGGGACGCAGGCCCGCCTGGATATTACGGGGCATGTTGTGTTCACCCCATGATTATTCACATATTCCATTAAACTCTTCTAATATTTTGTAAAAACTTTTATTTGTTGCAAATATTTCATCACTCAGGCCTTGAGTAACATTCTTATCTGGCCACCAAATATCAAACTGTTTTACTATGAATAATTCGGTATGATTATAATACATTAATGACATAATTAGTTCTTCATGTGGGGTGCATTTATCTTCCGGTAAAACAGTTGCTACATACTTTTCAAAAATATTTACTATATTGTCCCATTTGTCCCTGTGACCCCCAAATAGTCCACCGATTATGTGAATATCTGATCTATACTCAGTATACCATTTTGGGTCAATCGTTTTTGACCAATGATTTCGTTGGTTTTCTTTTCCAATAATTAAAAATTTGTCATTGGTTTCTTTTATCAAGTTTTCTAGAAACAAATTATTGAATAAATTACTTTCATAATATTTTCTATAATTATGTGCATCTTTAATAGTTAAGTGTTTATTGTGTATTAGTCCATCGTGTGATAGACCCGCGTCAATCCAATAATAATAGTCATAAGATTTGTCTTCATTCCACCACCAAGAAAACTTAGAATATTGAATTTCAATACATCTATCACTTTTTGTTGTTTCTTCAATATTTTTTATTGAATTGATTAAAACATTAAATTTTGAATTATTCAAATCAAAAATTTCAAATTTTAATTTATTTTCGGACACTTCATTCTCTATGTAAAAAAAACTTTTTAAAGATTCTATTTCCCTATCAGACGTGTAACACAAAAAATCGGCATTTGTCATTTTTAAAAGAGATAATAAACTGAATCTGTAATGATGATATCTGCATTGTCTGCCTCCTAGATCTGTACCATATAAATCGGAATAAATGCAAGTTATAAATTTAATTCTCATTGGATGTATGCACAGTATAATATGTATTATATTATATTATATTATATATGGATTAGAACGAACCTAAACAATCTGCAAATTTGAAATCATGATCAAAATTAAGTTTGAATGTTGGTGGACCTCTACCGAATCTATAAATGAAAGGATTCTTAATCAATTTATTTCCGACGAAGATCTCAAAGAATATGAATTAGTATGTTTTAATCCCGATTATACAATTGTATTGGGTCGTACTGAATGGGATAAATTAGAAACCACAAAATCAAAAACTTTTTATTTTTCCCAAGAACCGTTGTGGTCTCCCAATCAACCAAAGGATGAAATTCACAAGTATTGTTCCAAAATTTTTATTTCCGATAAACGGGACTACCCAAATAGAGATGAATACATAGAATGTTTTTTACCAATGTTGTATGCAGGTAGAGGCGAACATGACCATAGACCTGAATTTGATTGGTCCAAAAAAATCAAAAATAGAACTTATGTCAAAACAAAAAATGTTTCCATGATTATTACTAAAAATGGTAGTCACAGCGGTAGTCAAATCCCCAATCCTGAAACTTCTGCAATAAACTACGAGCAAAGGACTAATTTAGGAATTAGACTCTCTTCCAATGAAAATATAGACATATACGGCACCTATTGGGAAAATAATGGAAAAAACATAAAAGGAGAAGTTTGGAATAAGCACGTAGGATTAGATGAATATAAATTTTCAGTTGCTTGTGAAAACTCAATTCAAAAAAACTATGTAAGTGAAAAATTTTGGGATGTGGTTTTAACCGAAACCATACCAATTTATATGGGTTGTAATAACATAACTGATTATATACCTCATAATTGTTTTATTTATTTAAATGGTAAACATTTAGAAGAAACGACAAATATTATAAACGATGTTTTATCCAACCCGGATGAATACTACAACAAGTACATAAAAAATATTTTACGGTTAAAACAAGATTTTTTTATGAGCATAGAATATAATTTGTGGGAGAAAATTAAAAAAGAAATTAAGAATGTTTAGTTTAGCCATCAATATGAAATTTTGGGATGACGGTCAATCAAACTCAACAAGAATAAGAAATGTTAAATACTCTTGGGAAGAACTCAAAATATTTACATCTTATTTGAAAAAAGAAGGTTTGAACGTTGATTGTTTTTTATACGATTTTTCACCTGAAAAAATAATTGAGGATTCTATTCATATTCCGTACCCATTAGGTGAGTATAAAAAAGCAGAAAAAACAAACATAATTTTGAATAGAAATTCTACGTATGATTTTTTCATGATGGTAGATTGTGATGCATTTTTTCATAAAGATGATTATTTTAAATTTTTAGAATTGTTTAGATCCTTAACGGAAAATAATACTGTAACCTTTGACTTGGCTAAACTAAATGACAATGTGTCAGATTATCTCATTAATGGTGAGTTCCATATTGAAAAGGCAGATTGGGCTTATGCATATTCAGGAAACAGATCAAACGGTCCATTGCATCAATATATTGGTGGATTGGGTGGTGTTTACATATGTTACACAAATTTATTGATTAAGTTAGGTGGGTTTGATGAAAAGTATGTAGGTTGGGGTGGTGAAGATGGCGAGATTATGGACCGCATTTACACAAATGGATACTCTGATAAGGTTAAACCTACAAGACATTTTGCACCTTTTCATTTACCACATTACTGTGATTGGGGGAACATAAAATATGCAAAAAAATTTGTAGATTAACAAATAATGACAATGCATTTGTGTCCGCGTAAATTCATTCAAAAAAATATGTAAATGTAAATAAAGCAATTTGGTCAATTTCAATCTTTCAATGAGTGATATATTTGACAGAGTTCTTCATTATTATGGTAGAAAGTCGTCAAAGTTATTTTGCATCAACATAGGAGCCATGGATGGAGTAATGTTCGACGAATTAGTTGGATACTCTAAATCATATGGGTTTAGAGGGTTATATGTTGAACCTATCCCCTATCTTTTTGAACGGTTGAAGACAAATTTGTATGAAGAAGGCAATTTGTTTGAAAACGCAGCAATTTCAACCGAAAATGGCACAATAAAAATGATGACAATCGAACAATCGGCAATTGATGACGGATTGGTGCATCCGTGTTTTTATGGCATGAGTGCAGTATATCCACCCAAAAATGGTTTAGGAAGTGAAGGCGACAGAGAGACTGTGAAAAAATGGGGAAGGATGATAGAAGTGCCTTGCATAACTTTTGAAACATTGCTATCCAATCACAACATCACAAGGTTTGATGTCGTAAAAATTGATGCAGAGGGGCATGATTGGGAAATTTTTGATCAAATAGATATAGAAAAATTTAGGCCTAAATTGATAAGATTGGAATGGATAAATTTAGACGATGATCAAAAAAATGGCATTATTCAAAAATTTCAAAAATTCAATTATGAATATGAAATTGCTCACATGGACATTATGGCTTGTCCCAAAGAAATTCTTCAAGAAATAAATTCACATGCTATTGCAATTGAACCTATACACATGTCACCAATGGATAATTACGATTGTGATGTCACCTTGGTGACCGGCCTTTGGAACATAAAAAGAGACCAACTGTCCGAGGGTTGGACCAGAAGTTTTGAACACTATCTCAATAAATTCAAGGAATTATTGCAGGTTGAAAATCCAATGATCATTTTTGGTGAACCTCAGCTTGAATCATTCGTGTTCTTACATAGAAAACATTCAAATACCAAATTTATATCAAGGCAACAATCGTGGTTCAAATCCAATTTCTTTGAAAAAATGCAAGAGATACGAACCAGTGAAAAATGGTTATCACAGGCGGGTTGGTTGCGGGATTCAACGCAAGCCAAATTGGAAATGTACAATCCTCTCGTGATGTCAAAAGTGTTTTTATTGCATGACGCCAAGTTGATGGATCCATTCAATTCAAAGTCAATGTATTGGATTGATGCCGGTTTAACGAACACGGTTCATCCCGGCTACTTTACACATGACAAAGTGCTGCGAAAATTATCCAAACATGTGAACCGGTTCACATTTGTGTGTTTTCCTTATCAGGCAACTACAGAAATTCATGGGTTTGGGTTTGAAGAAATAAACAAATTGAGCGGAAAAAGAGTGGAACTAGTGGCTCGTGGAGGTTTTTTTGGAGGTCCAATACAGACGATACCGGATATCAATTCCATTTATTATCAATTGATGCAGTCAACCCTGGACCAAAATTTAATGGGGACTGAAGAATCTCTTTTTTCCATCATGGTATACAGGAATTGTAATCTCATTGATTATTTTGAGATAGAGAGCAATGGACTCATGAGTAAGTTTTTTGAGGATCTTAAAAATGATACACTTCAAATTAAAACACAGCGACCATCGTTACATAAAACAAATGCACCAGCGAGAAATGTTAACAACACGTCTCTTTATGTAATTGGATTCAATAGTCCAAAACAGTTTAAGGTGCTCATTGATTCTATGCTTCGGTATGATGCGAATTATGTGGATCAACCCAAAAAATACCTACTTAATAATTCAACCGATAGAACAACCGATGAAGCATATCGCGCAATTTGCAGTGAATTTGGGTTTGAAGTGATTGGAACGGGTGAAAATTTGGGCATTTGCGGTGGTCGTCAGTATGTGGCTGAACATTTTGACCAATCCGGGCAAGACTTCATGCTGTTTTTTGAGGATGACATGTTTTTTTACCCGATTGAGGGCGCAGTTTGCCAAAATGGATTCAATCGTAAATTGAATGATTTGTACTGGAAATCATTGGAAATTATGTCAATGCATGGTTATGATTTTTTGAAACTTAATTTCACTGAGTTTTTTGGAAACAACTCTACGCAATGGGCTTGGTACAATGTTAGTCAAGATTTCAGAGCTTCGCGATGGCCAAACAGTCCAAGACTTCCTGCTATGGGGTTTGATCCGAACGCGCCATTAACCGATTTCAAAAATATACGATCACATAAAGGACTTGCCTGGGCGGATGGAGACATATACTATTCAAACTGGCCTCAAATTGTGTCAAAAGATGGGAATCGCAATATGTTTCTAAAAACGAAATGGGCGCATCCTTATGAACAAACTTGGATGAGTCACATATACCAAGAAACAATTAAAGGACATATTAGACCGGCAATACTACTTCTGACACCCACAAAACACAACCGGTTTGATGAGTACGCCAAAGAATTACGAAAAGAAAGCTAATAAACAAGATATTCCAAAAACAAATTTAAAGACACTCCGTGGGTTCTTATCAGAACGGAAACAACCATGAGTGCAACCGACGAGAGCAGCAGCAACCCCGGAGACAACGTCTGCCCAGTAGACAGCAACAACAGCAACAACCGCAGCAGCAATAGCAGCAGCAGCAATAGCAGCAGCAGCAACAACAGCAACGATAAACCCACCCGGCTCACTGGCCGCGTGAAGTGGTTCAACAATAAGACAGGGTTTGGGTTCATCACTTCCCTCGGAGACAGTGAGGGAGTGAAGGAGGGCAGCGACGTGTTTGTGCATCACTCCACAATCAAGGTGGTGCAGGAGCAGTACCGGTACCTCGTGCAGGGCGAGTACGTGGAGTTCGTGCTTTCCAAAATCGCGGACGCGTCAAATAAGCACGAGTTTCAGGCGGCGGATGTGAGCGGAGTCAAGGGCGGCAAGCTGATTTGCGAGACGCGTTGGGAAAGCAGAACAATGAGCGGCGGCGGCGGTTCATCCGAGCCCCGGTTCAAGCGCTCCTCCGACGGGACTGGATTAGGAGGAGGATGGAAGACAGTTGAAAGCCGCACCACTTCAATATTTGCGCCCAGGCAGAGCGGGTCTGAGTGGCGACGAGGTGACAGCAGCGGTCGGGGCCGAGGCCGAGGTGGCGCGGATTAAACCCCGAAAATATGCCACTCATTTTCATTAGCATTGGGTTTGTTTAAATGCTAATGAAAAAGCGAAAAGCGAAAAGCGAAAAGCGAAAAGCGAAAAGCGAAAATTGAAGAAAAGTGAAAATAAAGGGGTGTTCAATTCATGAGTTTGGGCATGGGCACGTCACTGAAAAAGGGCAGCACCCTTTGGGGGCGTTTGGTGTGATGGGTTGCGTTTAACACGTTGTGGAAGTAGTACTGCACCAGTTTGGTAAATTTAACCTCGTCTTTTGATTTGTCGGAGGGAATGACTTGCATCAAGCACGCGCACGGCACCCGGGTTTTATTGGACAGCGCCATGATGATAAACATGTCTTCATTCACGACGATGTCGCCGTCGTCGTCCATCCCATAAAACGACTCCTTGTGCAAAATGTCGCCGGAGATGGCGATGGCTGGTTCGGCGGTGAATGCGCTGGTCTGAACCAGCGTGTGTTCTGCCCGCACGAGGGCATCCTGCAGACGGTATTTGGCGTGGTTGTGCACCTGGCACGAATTGAATTGCACGATGCTGCGTTTGGGTTGGCGGCTGGTTCCCGAACACAAGTGCACAATGCCGCCGGTGATGCTGTATTGTTGCATGATTTTGTCAATGCGATGAATGCATTCTGCGGCGGTGTAATTTTTCAGCGGGGCATGTTTCATGAACAAGTAATACGTGGTTTGGGTTCGGTACAGCATTTCGTGCTCATTCACGTGCAACTTCTCAAATGCGGTGGATGCGCATTTGTGTTTCAGTTCATAAATGATGTGAAACTCCCACACGATGCACAGCAAGTGGGGTATGGCGTTTGAAACGCACATGTTGGGCGTCTCGGGCCGTATTTCAAATTCTTTGGTGTACGCGAACAAATCCAGAATGCGGGCGTGCTGGCTGATCGGCGCGATTTTGTGCGTGGTGGGGGGGTTTATCCAGCGGTAGCAGGCGGTTTCAATGCGCGTGGGCGGCATGAATATGAGCTGTTTGCGCCCCGTTAAAATGTCAACCGGATACTTCACGCCGTTCATCATGAGCCCCACGTAGCACGCAATGGGGGTGTCCATGTCGTTGTAAAAATAATAGTGATAGCCGTGCGGTGACTTGGCAATAACGGTGTCTTTGGGCAAGTATTGGTCAATGGGCTTATCATCCATTCCGCTGGCGCCCGTTATGACGAGCGGTTCGTTGGAGTCAATGTCAAACACGACCACGTTGTTTAAATACGCCGCCAGCGTGTTTTTATATTCATACTCGTGTCGGGCATGCACGGAATTGGCGGTTTCATGTTTGGGTAAGTTTGTCACGATTTTTTTGTTATTAATGTAGCCGTCAATCTCCATGTTGATGACTTTCCAGTTGATGTCGGGGTTTAATTCGCGAAAGGCATCCCCGTCAGTCAGCTGATCAAACGCGGTTTTTAGCACCTTGTGAATGTAGTAGTAGTCGCTGGATAAATATGCATACACCAGTATTAGAATAATGGCTACAAAAATGCAAACGTACGCCACATCCAGGTTCATTGGTTTTATTTTATCTGCTGTGCCTGTATTGGGATTTTATTTTTTTTTTGGGTTAACATCATAATTTGTATGAATAATAAAAATTGATCCGACGTCATTTCAAAATCCATTGAAACTTGAAAAAATTGAAAGCATTGATTATTTTGATTTAATTGATCAGCGTTTCAATACACAACAACCGAACCGAACAATATGCAGACTCAATCCGACATTCTTCAACAGTTTTCCGACATGTTGAAGAGTCATTCCATCGTTGTGGCCGATCGTGACAACCTGGTGAAGCTTCTTGAGAACATTGTTGACCTCTGTACACAGATGCCGAAGACCAAACTAAAGGCTGCCGTGAAAGCTGCCGCCAAGCCTGCCACCAAGCCTGCCACCAAGCCTGCCACTGCCAAAGCCGCCGCCAAGACCCCTGCTACCGCCAAGAAACAACCCGTTCAGGAAACCCTCGTCGGACCCGCCGATGCCGGTGATTGCCCCGTGATGTCTGACCTTAAAACCCCGGCTCGTGGTCGTGGCCGTCCTCGCAAAGCCGACGCCGCCGCGACTGCTGTTACTGACAACGATGCCGAGAAGAAGAAGCGCGGTCGTCCTAAAAAAGACAAAACCGTCACGATTTCATCCAATGACGACGAAGATGCCCTCATTGCCAAAATGATGGCTGATGTGAAAAGAAATGCGAAACAACCTGCTGATGTTGTTGCTGTGACCCAAGAAGAAGATGAAGACACCGAAAGCGAGTTGGAAGAATTCAATGATGCGGTTCACGCAGAAGAGAATCACGCAGAAGAGAATCACTCGGAAGAGAATCACGCAGAAGAGAATCACGCAGAAGAGAATCACGCAGAAGAGAATCACTCGGAAGAGACAAGCCCGGTTGTTGCAAATTCCGTTTCGCCGGTTCATCAGGTTGACCCAATTCACCCCGCTGATCCGGTTGAAGTGGAAGTTGAATCTGTCAACAAAACAAAGACAAACTACACACAAGCCAAGGAACCCAAAGTCACCAAAGCCAAGGAACCCAAAGTCACCAAAGTCACCAAAGCGGAACCCAAAGCCAAGGAACCCAAAGCCAAGGAACCTAAAGTCACCAAAGCCAAGGAACCCAAAGCCAAGGAACCCAAAGCCAAGGAACCCAAAGCCAAGGAACCCAAAGCCAAGGAACCCAACGTCACCAAAGCCACCAAATCCATTGCAGATGTTGTTCCTGCTGCTCCAGTTGTTCAGACGACTTCCGTTTCCGTTTCTGTGACTGCCGCGAATTCAGCGACTTCAGCAACTCCCTTGCGCGAAAACAAAGCATCAAGTGATGGCAACTTCTACTTGATGTCCAACTACCCAAGAGAATCGTTCACATACAATGGCAAGACGTACCTTCGCACAGAGACGGACAACGTCTATGACACCATGACGCTTGAGATGATTGGAGTGTGGGATCATTTGAACCATGAGATCATTACTGCGTTTGATGATGACGAAGTGGATGAGTTGTGGTTATCTGACGAAGAGTAAACCCAAAGTGGATGAACAAAGTGGATGAACAAAGTGGATGAACAAAGTGGACCAAGGTAAGAAAAAACAAAACAAAAAATATTTTTGTTTAATTTATTTTGTCACTAACTATTACTGTAATATAAAAAATCAAAAATATATTTTATATTTGGCCGCATTACCCGCATTATGTTGTTTTCAGTTTCTTGATTATTTTTGGTTTTACACAGTCCACAAGCGGAGCGGCCACAAGCGGAGCGGCCACAAGCGGAGCGGCCACAAGCGGTACCTGGTTTTTTGACGTTATTGTCTTAATCACTTTTTTCTTTTCAGAAGATACAGTCACAGTTGGATCATTTTGTGATAACAATGGTGATTGGTCTGATTCTCGTTCACTTGCGACTACAACTGTTTCACTTACTGGAACTTGTTTCTTTTTCACAACACGTTTTTTTACAACATCTGTCTCCGCCGTCTGGTTTCGTTTTTTTGGAACGGCATCATCTGGTAGTGGCGTCATAATTGGTTCGCTTGCAATTTTATATCCAAGTGATTCAATTGCATCAGTATGTACCGGATCAGTATGCACCGGATCAGTATGCACCGGATCAGTATGCACCGGATGCAACGCATGATCAACCTCCATATTTTTAAATTCGGGCGATTCTTGGATGGTTTGTATGATCTCATCTTCCGGAATGCCGTATTTTTTGGAAAATGTCTTTACGACGCATATGTGGAAATCCGCAATGTGCTTGAACAACACGTGCAGCGTTGCGGCATATGCGTCCCGATGTGTCTTAACCTCAATTGGAACGTACGGCATGGTTTGTTTGTACACGGGTTCGCTCATGTCTTCTTTGCTTAACCTTAACTTAAACCGTCTAAAGCAACAAATCAATTTCAAATCAATTTTCACAATTAATATGGAATTCGGAGTTTATGCAACGGAGTATTCCCATACTGCTTGTGATGTGGCGCCTTTTTGAAAAACCGCGCGTAATGAGTGATCAAGTAGTCCACTGTTTTATCCTTTGCCTTGGGATAAAGCAGGGTTTCGTACGCATTGTGAATGTCCGGACTGGACGTGAGAACCGCAACAACCTGTGGGTCGTCATTCAACTGGCGCAGTTTAAACTGCAACGGTATATCCGCGGGATGATGCAATTTAATAACTTCATACGGTCTGGAACCTTTGTAGATTACAACAACCGAGAGAAATTGCGACATATCTCTCCATAATTGTTCAAGAGGTTTATTTTTGCCCCAACATGCGGGATCTGCGCCGAATATTCGGTTGCGTCGGTTGCGGGACCGTGTGCGGCGTGGTGATTTGTTCCTTTTTTTGGTTTTACAATTCATGTAAAATATTTATTTATACACATATACATATACATATATTGTTATTTACAACCACCAATGGCAGATCCATATCCAGCAGATTATGATGAAGATGACGTATTACCCGAAGATGACGTATTGACACCGAGAGACAAGCGCAAACAACGTGCAATTCGTTCAGGATACACAGGCCCTAAGAACAATCGTGGACAACCAGACACAACTGGAACTGATGAAATTGGCGTTATGATTTATCCACAAAATCATGTCAATTATAAACAGTATTCGGGTCAATGGAAAAATGGTGAGTTTGAAGGTCATGGAACTGTTGTGTATGACAATGACGACACATACGCTGGCGATTTCGCAACTGGTGAAATGCATGGACACGGTGTTTACACCTTTTCAAATGGACAAGTGTTGGACGGTCATTTCCGTCATGATGAAATTGTCATTGGGAAGCACATATGTCCTAGTTATACATTCCAAGGGACATTTGTAAATAGAAAACCATACGAGGGCAAGATCATTTATACTGCTGATGGAACCGAATTTGAAGGAATATTTCAAACCCCCACAAAACGAATTGGCAAGTATAGGTACACTAACGGTCATGTATTTTTTGGAACATTTGACAAACAAAAAGATGGCACAAGATGGTTATTGAATGGTTATGGAGAAATTAGTATGCCTGGTGAGTATACATACAGAGGACAAACACGAGATGGTGTAAGACATGGCAAAGGAATCATGAGCATACATGCAAACTATTCTGCAATGTTTGAGAATGATCGTGAAATTGAGGGAAGCAGACAAATTAAAGACAATTATTTAGATGATTCAGATGATTCAATGGGTGGAGCACGACATAATAGAACGCGGAGCTGCCGCAAAAGACGGTATACAATAAGACATCAGAGCCCTTGTAATACAATGTGAAAAAAAGGTGTTAGTAAGTTTGGTTACCTAATGTGAAAGTGAATAAGTTATAGATGTAGTTTGAATGAGTTATGGTTGAAAAGCCATTGTTGAAGAGGAGGGGAGTGGAAGTCGTTGTGAATGGTGTTGAGTTCTTGGTTAGCGTAAGCGAGAAGGTTAGCGAGTTCAATGGGGAAGGAAGCGAAAGTGTGTTGATTAAGTAGAGAATGATGTTGAAGATCGTGTAGAAAGCGGAAAGCGATGTCGGTGGTGGCTTGAATGACAGCTTGAAGAATCTGTGCGATGTGTTCGTGTTTGATGGCGAGAAGGTGGTTGCGTCGCGTGGTTTGCTTGAAGCGCGAAAGAGACATGGAGTTTGAAACGAACGCCTTGCGAGCGTGGAGGTTGATGTTAGTGCGATCAATGATGAAGCGAGGTAAATCGTGGAAGCGCAAATGAGGGATGGAGCCGATGAACTTGAAAACCGCGTGTAATTGGGTAGAGACGAGCTGATGTTCTGGAAGTGACATGTGATCCATGGTGCGTCGTAGGGTGTGGTTGATGCCGTCGTTCAATTGGTGGAGTAAGCGTGGATCAATTTCGCGTCCGCAAAGGACGTCGTTAGGGTCGCGAGGCATGCCGCCGGGATGGTTGTCGCGCATCCACTGCAGGTAGTGAGGATTGTGACCGCGAGTTTCAAACTTGCCGGTGTTCCAGGACCAAAGGCGCTTGCACTGGGTGCAGAACATTTGGTCGCAGCCCTCCGTCTTGTGAACGGGAACCTTGCAATTAGGGCATGGTTTAGTGTCGTGCTTCAACATGGCGACAGAGGCGACGGAGTCTGGGTTGCAAACGTGCGCGTGGTCATCGCGTTCGGCCTTGAGTTCCCTGCAATGTGCGCAGGTGTGCTTGTCGCAGGTGGCGCACTTCCAGGCGGAAGAGACGAAGCCGTTGCAGTCGGAATCAGCGCAGCGGTGAATGAATTGTTGTGCCAGGTCTTCTTGGTCGTGGTGTTGGTTTTCGGTACCTGGACGTTGCAGTTGCCGTTTGGTGCGTAGTAAATCATTTTTGAGGGCGACGAGTTGTTTGATTTGCGCGGAGACGTCCTTAATTTGGTCATCAATGCCCTTGATGAGGCGGTCATGGGCGACGGCAGCTTGTGCTGCAGGGAGCATGGCCTGTTCTTGGGCGAATAGAATGTCTTGTTGGTGCTTGGCGAAGTCGCCTTGTAGGAAGGACTTTGTGAGACCGAGATGCTGTAGCTGAGAATGAGTGAATTGAGTGGCGCAGAACATGCACTTTGTAACGGAGACGTCATCGCCGCAGAGGAATGTTTGGTAGCAGGTGCGGCATGCGGTCTTGGCACAGGAGTCAATGGGGCAGCAAATGGGTTTGCGTGTGGATGCATTGAAGGTATCAAAGCAGATGGGGCAGGAGGGGCAGGACATATTTGTTCGTATACGTGTACGTATAATGGTTGGTGGTAAGAAAGTATTTGAAAAGAATGAATCAATTTTTTTGAGAATACATTGAAATGAGTGATAAGATGTGAATGGATGCGCCGACCCCCTCATCCAGGGCTTGCGACCCCTCATCCAGGGGCATGGGCAGCGGATATTGATTGAATCCTCATTTGATGGGCCATTTCTCAATAATTATGTGTGCGAAAGGTTATACTGTTGTTGATTATTTATGTTGAATTTCTCTCGTTTGAGATGTTTGAAGAAGGATAAAAGATGAACGAATGTATACGCGCATGTTGAAAGTATGTCATGGATTGATGTGTTTGCGATGTGTTTGCGATGTGTTTGCGATGTGTTTGCGATGTGTTTGCGATGTGTTTGCGATGTGTTTGCGATGTGTTTGCGATGTGTTTGCGATGTGTTTGCGATGTGTTTGCGATGTGACTGATTGCATGTTGTGTGACGTGTGACTGATTGCATGTTGTGTGACGTGTGACTGATTGCATGTTGTGTGACGTGT